>Ga0105047_10014759_pt1 | contig 12363 bp, 10 predicted proteins | sample MAT04_FD_78384 | JGI IMG/M metagenome (GOLD analysis project Ga0105047, IMG submission 78384) | Freshwater microbial communities from Lake Fryxell liftoff mats and glacier meltwater in Antarctica - MAT-04 (megahit assembly) | ecosystem: Environmental > Aquatic > Freshwater > Ice > Liftoff... | reverse complement strand
GGCAGACGCCGATGCGCCGACGCAGAACTGCGCCGGCAACCGCTATACGCGGACAACGCAGCTTTGGATTCAAAACTGGCCGAAATGCGATTGCTCTGGCCGCAGCCGCCGCGGGTCAGACCCCCGGCAGCGCCAAGCCAGGCACTGTATTGACGGCGGAAAACCGGTTTTTCGCGGCGACAATGCCGGCTGAACTGCATTATTTGAACCTGCTTCGGAGCATTCATGAAAATCACCGTCATCGGCACCGGCTACGTAGGCCTTGTCTCGGGCACCTGCCTGGCAGAGGTGGGCAACGACGTGTTGTGCCTGGACGTGGACCCGGCCAAGATCAAGACGCTGGAGGACGGCGGCATACCAATTTACGAGCCGGGCCTCAAGGAGATGGTGCAGCGCAATGTGGCCGCAGGCCGGTTGCACTTCACCACCGATGTGCAGCGCGCCGCGCATTTCGGCAATGTGCAGTTCATCGCTGTGGGCACACCGCCGGACGAAGACGGCTCGGCGGACATGAAATACGTGACCGCGGCGGCGCGCAACATCGGCAAGTACATGACCGACTACAAGGTGGTGGTCGACAAGAGCACGGTGCCGGTAGGCACTGCCGACGCGGTGCGCGACGCGATCAAGGAAGAACTGCAAAAGCGCGGTGTGGATACGCCTTTCAGCGTGGTGTCGAACCCCGAGTTTTTGAAAGAAGGCGCGGCAGTGGACGACTTCATGCGGCCAGACCGCATCGTGGTGGGTTGCGACGATGAGCAGGCGGCGCACTACATGCGGGCGCTGTACGCGCCGTTTCAACGCAACCATGAGCGCCTGATCATCATGGATGTGCGCAGCGCCGAGCTGACCAAATACGCCGCCAACGCAATGCTGGCCACGCGCATCAGCTTCATGAACGAGTTGGCCAACCTCGCCGAGAAACTGGGCGCCGACATCGAGAGCGTGCGCCGGGGCATTGGCAGCGACCCACGTATCGGCTACGATTTTTTGTACGCCGGTGCGGGTTATGGCGGCTCGTGTTTCCCGAAAGACGTGAAGGCGCTCATCAAGACCGCCGCGGACGACGCAGGCATCGAGCTCAAGGTGTTGACCGCGGTGGAGCTGGCCAACAACGCACAAAAACATGTGCTGGGCGCCAAGGTGAAGGCGCGTTTTGGCGACGATCTGAGCGGCAAGCACTTCGCGCTCTGGGGCCTGGCGTTCAAGGCCAATACCGACGACCTGCGTGAGGCCACCAGCCGCGAGGTCATCAAGGATCTGCTGGCCGCCGGCGCCACCGTCACTGCCTACGACCCGGTGGCCATGCACGAGGCACAGCGCTGTTTTGTCGACGAGCCGCGCCTGCGTTATGCCGAAAACCAGACCGAGGCGCTCGCCGACGCGGATGCGCTGGTCATCGTCACCGAGTGGAAGGAATTCCGCAGCCCGGACTTCGACACGATGAAGGCCACGCTCAAGTCACCGGTCATCTTTGATGGCCGCAACATGTATGACCCGGCGATGGTGCGGGCAATGGGGTTCGAGTATCTGGCGATCGGGCGCTGAACGCCCGCGCGCCTTCATCAACGCTGAGCAAAGTGCGAGCGACCCGATCGATGGCTGTGCCTCCTGGCCTCTATCGAAATAGGGCCGTCTCTTCGCAAACAACGTCCACGATATTGCTGCGTCGCACCATTGCGATGCAATTGCGCCGTGAAAACGCACCAGGAACGCGCCAAAACATCCAGCTGCCACAACGCATTACCGACTTGTTTCGGGACTGACCGGCCGGAACGCCAATGAAAACGCGGGGTTGAAGCTGTCGTCATGAAACTGGCACACGTCATGCATACCATCCAGACAAAGCAGTCACACAAGGCTACAAGGGAGGTGTCATGAAAAGATTCAACGCCAGTTTGGTGGTGGTATTTGCAACACTGGGTGCGGCTCCCACATGGGCCAAGGTGTCCGCGCACCAAGGCGAAGAGCTTTCGTGGCTTGCGCCAGCGGCGCAGAGCGGCGGAACCAAGTTGCCGGCCGGCCGGTCGATTCGGCCAGCAGATTACTACGTCCCGCCGACCGCAACGCCCAAGCTGGCTAACGCCGGCACCGCTGCAGTCGCCACTGATAACCCCGCGCAGAATTCCGAACGGGCCAACATGGGCATGATGATTCTGGTGGGCCTGGGTATGGTCGGGACGCTGATGGTCAAAAGCAACCGGCCCTGACCCACACTGCCGGCCCGGCAGTGGACCACGATCTCATGCCTTGCGAGCCAAAGCGGGCGCTCGCGACGCCTTCAGTCGACCGGCTTGACAACATCTCTGCGGATTCTGGCTGGGGAGCCGGAGTCTGTCAGCGGCAAGGGTTCATGACCGAGCCGCTCCCGTACTGACCCCTGGCACGCCTTGGCAAGGGCATGCAACTCCTCGAAATGCCGGCCGTAACCGGGGTTTTTAAATTGCAAGCGCTGCTCTGCCACGATGGCTTCGCAAGCCTGCCAGCACCAGATGATGTCATGTTGCCAGCTGCGCAAAAACAGGTTGGGGTCGAACAGCCGACCATCGATAAGCAACCCGACCAGTTCGAACTGGCGCACCACCGTCTGCACTGCCTGGCGATCTTCGGGGGACCACACCATGGGCGACTGCGATGGCTGCGCATCATCGACATCGTGCAGGCGCGCCTGCAGCCGTGCCCTGGCGCTAATGCCGTCGGTGGTTTGCAGCAGATCGTTGACGCGCACGAACGCCTCCAGATTGATGGCGCGGGTGGACTGGGCCAGTTGCCGGCTGCCCTCTTCCAGCTGGCGGCGTTGCAACACCACGGTGACCAGCAACACCAGAAACCCGGAAAAGCTCAGGATGGGGTTGAGCGTGCCGCCGAAATAGTCGCCCAGCTGACCCAGCGCGGCCGATCGCGCCTGCGGGTCGGCAGTGTGCAGCCACTCGCTGGTCAGCGCCCACTGCCCGCCCAGCACCAGGGTGTGAAAGGTCAGACTGACCAGTACGATGCTTGTGACGAGGGTAAGCAGAATCGTCGCCACAACGGCGACAGCAATGCGGGAACCGCGGCTTCTGGGCGGTACGCCGTTCATGGATGTCATGGCTGGATATCCCGGACGATTTGGTGCACAGTAGGGAGAAAAAGGGAGCGCTTGCCGTCTTCGATGGGATTCTGCCCCACCCATCAAGGAAATCAATCCCCAGTTCGCCAAGACGTCAACCACTGCGGCACAGCCGATTCGGGAGACGTGAACAGTCTTTGGGGGACTGCCGATACTTTTATGGACAATGGCCGCTGCATAGAACGAAAAAGCATTCGACATGACGATTCTCATCACCGGCGGCGCCGGTTTCATTGGCAGCAATTTCGTACTCGACTGGTTGGCCCAGTCTGACGAGCCCATCGTCAACCTCGACAAACTTACCTACGCCGGCAATCTGCAGAACCTGGCGTCGCTGAATGCGGATCCGCGCCATGTGTTCGTGCGCGGCGACATTGGCGACGGGCCCATGGTCGACTCGATGCTGGCGCTGCACAAGCCCCGCGCCATCGTCAACTTTGCGGCGGAGTCGCATGTGGACCGCTCCATCCATGGACCGGGCGAGTTCATCCAGACCAATATCGTGGGCACGTTCCAGTTGCTCGAATCGGTGCGGGCCTATTGGGGCCAGCTCGATGCGGACGCGAAGAAGGTCTTTCGCGTGCTGCATGTGTCCACCGACGAGGTCTATGGCTCGCTGGCCAAGGATGACGCGGCGTTTACTGAAACCCATCGCTATGAGCCCAACAGCCCGTATTCGGCCTCCAAGGCAGCCAGCGACCATCTGGTGCGGGCTTACCACCACACCTATGGCCTGCCGGTACTCACCACCAACTGCTCCAACAACTACGGGCCGCTGCACTTTCCCGAAAAGTTGATTCCGCTCATGATCGTCAACGCCCTGGCCGGCAAGCCCCTGCCGGTGTACGGCGACGGCCAGCAGATCCGCGACTGGCTCTATGTGAAGGACCACTGCAGCGCGATCCGCCGCGTGCTCGAAGCTGGCCGGGTCGGCGAGACCTACAACATCGGCGGCTGGAACGAGATGCCTAACCTTGACATCGTGTTGACGGTCTGCGCCCTGCTCGACGAACTGCAACCGCGCAAGGATGGCAAGCCATACCAGGAACAGATCCAATTCGTGACCGACCGCCCCGGCCACGACCGGCGCTACGCCATCGACGCACGCAAGATTGAACAGGAACTGGGCTGGACGCCGGCCGAGACTTTCGCCACCGGTATTCGCAAGACGGTGTCGTGGTACCTGGAAAACACGGACTGGGTGGCCAGCGTGCAAAGTGGCGCGTACCGGGAGTGGCTGGACCAGCATTACGGGACGCAGATCACCGCGTGACATGGGAACAAACCCGGTTGGTGGTGCAGAAATGCCGGACCGCCGCCCTATGCGGGCAGCCGACTGTCAAAGCCGTCACGATGCGCGGGTAATATCCACTCCATGAAAACCATCTATCTGGTCGCCGGCGCGCGCCCCAATTTCATGAAGATTGCTCCGATCGTGCGGGCGCTGCAGGCCCATGGTGGCCTGGCTTTCAAGATCATCCATACCGGGCAGCACTACGACCGGGACATGAATGAGGTGTTCTTCGAGGAGCTGGGCATTCCGCAGCCAGACGTGTTCATGGCCGCTGGCGGCGGCAGCCACGCGCAGCAGACCGGCAAGATCATGACAATGTTCGAAGAGTTTTGCTTGTCCGAGCGACCGGACGCCGTACTGGTGGTGGGCGATGTGAACTCTACGCTGGCCTGCTCCATCGTGGCCAAGAAGCTGAATATTCCGGTCGCCCACGTCGAAGCCGGCTTGCGCAGTGGCGACATGTCCATGCCCGAGGAGATCAACCGGCTGGTCACCGACAGCATTTCCGACTGGTTCTTTGTAACCGAGCCCAGCGGCGTGGCCCATCTGAGGCGCGAAGGCAAGCCCGAGGAGGCCATCCACTACGTTGGCCACGTGATGGTCGACAACGTGCTGTATCAGGCTGAAAAGCTCACCCGTACCGACACCGCAGCATTCGAGACCAGCGCCTACAAGGCTGAAAAAACAGCCAACGGAGGGCGTTACGGTGTGGTCACGCTGCACCGCCCGAGCAACGTGGACGACGCCGGCATGATGGCCCGCATTGGCGGTGCACTCAAGGAGATTGCGCTGGAGTTGCCACTGATTTTCCCGGTACATCCGCGCACCCGGGCGAATCTGGCAAAGTTCGGCGTCGAGTTGGGGCCAAACATCACGCTGGTGGGGCCGCAGGCCTATATGGCGTTTCTCAATCTCTGGAAACACGCGGCCGTGGTGCTGACCGACAGCGGCGGTCTGCAGGAAGAAACCACCGCCCTGGGCGTGCCGTGCATCACGATCCGCGAGAACACCGAACGTCCGGTCACCGTGGACGAAGGCTCGAACGTGCTGGCCGGAACCGATCCGGCCGTGATCGTCGCCGAGGCGCGCAAGGTATTGCGCGGTGACGGCAAGTCCGGCCGACGACCGGAGCTGTGGGATGGCCAGGCGGCCACGCGCATCGTCGACATACTGGCCAACGAACTGTCGCAAGGCAGAACCTGACATGATCCTGGTCACTGGCGGAGCAGGCTACATCGGCAGCCATACCTGCGTCGAGTTGCTCGAAGCCGGTCACGCCGTGACCGTGTTCGACAACTTTTGCAACAGCCAGCCCCAGGCGCTGGAGCGGGTTCAACGAATCACCGGCAAACAGCTCACGCTTGTGCGGGGCGATATCCGTGACCGGGCTGCCGTCGAGACCGCGTTGCGCGACAGTGGTGCTACGGCGGTGATCCACTTTGCGGGCCTCAAGGCTGTGGGCGAGTCGGTCGAAAACCCACTGGCCTACTACGACAACAACGTCAACGGCACCCTGCAGCTGCTCCACGCCATGCGGGCCTGTGCAGTCAGGAGCCTTGTGTTCAGTTCGTCAGCCACGGTGTACGGTGACCCGCAGCGCTTGCCGTTGGACGAAGATCATCCTTTGTCGGCAACCAACACGTACGGTCAGACCAAGCTGGTGATCGAGGACATGCTGCGCGCCCTGCATCGCAGCGACGATGCCTGGCGCATCTCGATCCTGCGTTACTTCAACCCGGTCGGCGCCCATGCGAGCGGTTTGATCGGCGAGGATCCGCAAGGCACGCCGAACAACCTGCTGCCCTTTGTCGCCCAGGTCGCCGTGGGCCGACGGCCGCATGTCCAAGTATGGGGCAGCGATTACCCCACACCTGATGGCACCGGCGTGCGGGATTACATCCATGTGGTCGATCTGGCACTTGGCCACTTGCGGGCGCTGGAGCGATTGCGCCAGCACGCGGAATGCCGCGCATTCAACCTGGGCACGGGCGTGGGATACAGCGTGCTCGACATGGTGCGCGCCTTCGAGCAGGCCAGTGGTCGGCCGGTGCCTTTTGAACTGGCTGCGCGCCGCGCAGGCGACATTGCCGCGTGTTACGCGGATCCGGCGCAGGCACGGGAGTTGCTGGGTTGGCAAGCCGAACGCGACTTGCCAACCATGTGTGGCGACGCCTGGCGCTGGCAAAGCAGCAACCCGCATGGGTACCGATCAGCAGATTGCAAGTAACAACCGTCCAGGGAGAGAAGATATGAAAGCGACAAATCATCATGGCTAAGGGCATGATTCTGGCCGCCGGCCAGGGGACCCGAGTCCGCCCGCTGACCAATGATCTGCCCAAGGCCATGGTGCCGATTCTCGGTAAACCGGTGATGGAATACCTGATCGAGCACCTGGCGAAATACGGTGTGAAAGAGATCATGGTCAATGTGGCCTTTCACAATGACAAGATCGAACAGTATTTTGGTGACGGCCACCGCTGGGGCGTGCAGATTGGCTATTCGTATGAAGGTGGACGGGCCCACGGCGACATCGTGCCGAAACCTCTCGGATCGGCCGGTGGCATACGCAGGATCCAGGATTTCAGCGGCTTTTTCGATCAGACCACGATCGTGTTGTGTGGCGACGCGCTGATCGACCTGGACATTGGGGCCGCCTTGCATGAGCACAAGAAGAAAGGCGCGATCGCCAGTGTGGTGACGCTGGATGTGCCACGAGACGAGGTCAAGAACTACGGCATCGTGGTTGCGGGCAAGGACGGCAAGGTCGAGTCGTTTCAGGAAAAGCCCGAGCCGGCCGACGCCCTCTCCACGCTGGCCAGCACCGGCATCTACATCTTCGAGCCACAGGCCTTCGAGCGGATTCCGGCCGATACGGTGTACGACATCGGATCGCAGCTGTTTCCGTCCCTGGTGGCCGAAGGCCTGCCGTTTTACGCGCAAAGCCGCTTCTTCAACTGGATCGACATCGGCCGCGTAAGCGACTACTGGTCTGTGCTGCAACGCGTGCTGCGCGGCGACGTCGCGCAGCTGACCATGCCGGGCCGCGAGGTGAAGCCAGGCATCTGGGTGGGCATCAACACCCGCATCCCTTGGGACGAGGTGGACATCCAGGGACCGGTGTACATCGGCTCGAGCGTCAGTATCGAACCGGGCGCCAGCATCGTCGGCCCGGTCTGGATCGGGCACGGCTCGACCTTGCGCAAGGGCGCCAGCGTGCGCCGCAGCATCTTGTTCGAGTACACCCGCATCGGGGCCGATATGTGTTTTGAAGACATGATCGTGTCGCCCGAGTATTGCGTCGACCGGCATGGCAAGACCATGTACCAGGGCGATGAAACTGCCAATCTGCGATGGGGAGATGCACGTGGCTGATTCTGGAAATGGTGCACCGACCCCCGCCGAGGCGACCGACATCCGGGTGCAGCCCGTCGTATTGTCCGGCGGCTCGGGCACCCGGTTGTGGCCGCTGTCGCGCGAAAAATATCCCAAACAACTGTTGCCCCTGGTCGGCGACGAATCACTGTTGCAGGCGACGGTACGGCGAACCGATGGCATCAGCACACAGGTCGCGCCACCGATGGTGGTCTGCAACGAGGAATACCGCTTCGTCATTGCCGAGCAACTGCGTGTGATGGGCAAACCCGGCACGGTGGTATTGGAGCCCGTCGGGCGCAATACCGCGCCTGCATTGACGCTGGCCGCATGGGCCGCGCTCACCGACGCGCAGCCGGATCCGGTGTTGCTGGTGATGCCGGCTGACCACGTCATCGTCGACACCCCGGCATTTCAATCTGCCGTGCGCCGGGGTGCGGCGTTGGCAGACAAGGGTTTGGTGGTCACGTTCGGCATCACACCCGACGCGCCGGAAACCGGCTATGGGTATATCCAGGGTGGCAGTGCCCTGACATTGGACGGCAGCGCCCATGAGTCGGCGCGCCTGATTGCGCGCTTTGTCGAGAAGCCGGATCTGAAAACCGCCCAGAGCTACCTGGACGAGGGCTCGTATCTCTGGAACAGCGGCATCTTCATGATGAAGGCCTCGGTCTGGCTCAGCACCATTGCCCAGTGCCGACCGGACATCCATGCTGCCTGCACGCGCGCATGGGACGGTGTAGCGCGTGACGGCGATTTTGCCCGCGTGGACAAGCAGGCGTTTTCCGACGGCCCGTCCGACTCCATCGACTATGCCGTGATGGAACGCATCACCGCCAGTAGCCGCGACAAAGCTGTGGCAGATAGCGGGCTTCCATTGGGCGTGGTGATCCCGTTGCAGGCTGGCTGGTCCGACGTGGGCGCCTGGGACGCGTTGTGGAAAGTGTTGACCAAGGATGCGCAGGGCAATGTCGCGCAGGGCGACGTGATGCTGCAGGACTGCCAGGACACTCTCGCCCTGTCAGGCGGGCGTCTGGTGGCCTGTGTTGGCGTAAAGGGTCTCATCGTGGTGGAAACAGCCGATGCCATCCTGGTAGCGCACAAGGACCGCACGCAAGACGTCAAGAAGATTGTCGACACGCTCAAGGCGCGCGGTCGACCGGAAGGACAAGCCCATCGCAAGGTGTTCCGGCCCTGGGGCTGGTATGACAGTGTCGATGCAGGAGCGCGGTTCCAGGTCAAACGCATCGTGGTCAAGCCCGGCGGAACCCTCTCGTTGCAGATGCACCACCACCGGGCCGAGCACTGGATTGTCGTGTGCGGCACGGCCAAGGTGACGCGCGGCAGCGAGAGTTTTCTGGTGTCGGAGAACGAATCGACCTATATTCCGTTGGGGACAACCCATAGGTTGGAGAACCCCGGGCGGGTTCAACTGGAGATGATTGAAGTGCAATCGGGCACCTATCTTGGCGAGGACGATATCGTGCGACTGGAAGACGTCTACGGCCGCTAGATCGGAAGGCTGGGCTCTGCTGGCGCTTCGGGGCAGTTTCGTCCGTACCGGGCGCGCGACGACGAGGAGACACATGTGAAGAAGCGGTCGCTGGCTGCCAATATCCGCAAGTTCTGGCACGAAAGCCTGCGCCGCGTGTTCTCGCTGTTCCCGCAGTCGGTGCGGTTCGCGATTTTTCGTTCGTTCGTCGACTGCGACCCGGCACCGGACGCGCGTATGGTGCTCAAGATCGCCGAAACGCGGGAGGAACTCGAGGCCTGCTTCAAGCTGCTGCATGACGCGTATGTGAGCAGTGGCTTCATGAAACCGGCGCCATCCGGTCTGCGGGCGACGATCTACCACGCCTTGCCGACGACAACCACCTTGTGCGCCAAGTTCGACGGCCAGGTGGTGGGAACCATGTCGCTGATCCGCGAGAGCGTGTTCGGATTTCCGCTGCAGGCGATCTTCGACCTGAAGGCGGTGCGGGCCCGAGGCGGAAAAATTGCTGAAGTGTCTGCGCTGGCGGTGCACCCCGACTTTCGCAAGACCGGTGGGGCCATTCTGTTCCCGCTGATGAAGTTCATGTACGAATACTGCACCACGTTCTTCGACACCCGGCACCTGGTGATCGCGGTGCATCCAAACCGCATCGAGATGTACGAGTCGCTGCTGTTCTTCAAACGGCTCTCGGAAAACATGGTCGACAACTATGACTTTGCCAACGGCGCGCCGGCAGTCGGCGCGACGCTGGACCTGCGCAGGGCACCGAAAAAATACAAGGCCACCTACGCCAGCAAGCCACAACGCAAGAACCTGTTCGACTATTTCGTGCGCACCAAGTTGCCCAATATCATTTTGCCGCAGCGGCGTTACCACACCACGAACGACCCGGTGATGACAACCGAGTTGCTGGACTACTTCTTCAACCAGCGCACGCAGGTGTTCAAGCATCTGACCGATCGCGAAAAGATGCTGTTGCGTTCGATCTACGATCTGCCGGAACACCAGCCGATGTTGCCGAAAATGACCGTGCCCCCGAAGAGCGGCGCGCTATTGCGTCAGCACCAACGTTATTCGCTTAAGTGCCCTGGCAACTTCGTGATCCGATCGGAGGGCAAGGTCCACGCGTCATCACTGGAGGTGGTGGAACTGTCCGTCTTCGGATTTCTCGCGCATTCAGACATCGAGATTCCGACCCGGGTCTGGGGCGAGGCGACGATTCAACTTGGCAATGCAGAGCAGTCCACCGTCCAGGCGATGGCGGTACGCGGTAGGTCCTCGGGTAATCACAACTTCTACGGATTCACACTGGCCGAACCCGATGAATCATGGCGCAAGTTTGTCGGGGCGCTGACGTCCGGCGTCACGCATGAAGACCTGGAAAACGCGACACGCTACTTGGCAGATTGAAATGCCTGTCGCCCCAGGCGCGCTTGAATGAATCGCATTACTTGAGCCGGGCCGCGTCGAGCAACTCCTGCACGAATCTGGACGGTATGGCGTAACTGATACCGGAAGGCTGGCTTAACGCCGACTCGCGCGAGCCCTTGATGAACACCATGTTGACCACACCCAGCACGTCGCCCGACTCCGGGTCGAACAAGGGGCCGCCACTGTTTCCCGGGTAGGCCGTGCCATCGAGCTGGAAAATGCTGAACGCGCCGGCACGAACGCTGCGAATGGTTGCCTCATTGAGCAGGCGTGCCGTGGGTGTGGGCATCGCGGCGGGTGTGATCGACGAGATCATGGCGCGGTGCGTGACCGGAGAAAACCCAAGAGCGCCCCCGATCGGAAAGCCCATGAACGCGACTGCCTGACCTTCCCGTGCCGCGTTGGAGTCGCCGATGCGCATCACCGGTGCTGGCGCCCCCTCGAAGCGCAACAACGCCAGATCATGCACCTTGTCGACTTGTATGACGGTGGCCTGGCGCATCGAAAGATCACCGTCGGTACGCCGAACCTGTACCACCAAGCTGGCGTTGGCCATGTTCTCGCCGGCCTCGGGCAGGACATGGAAATTGGTGACGACCAGACTGCCGTCACCGACGACAAACCCGCTGCCGCGCATGCGAAAACGCGGGCTGTCGGTGTTGCGGTAGGAGCCCACAACGACCAGAGCCGGTTTGATGCGGGCGACGGTGTCGGGAAGGTCGGCGTAGGCCGGGCGAATGAAAGCGGCAAACAATACAAGTACCGTTGCGACGGCGAATGCGCGGGCACGTGCCTGCCATCGATACATCGACAGGCCCATGATCTATCGTGTCCTCAATACCATGACAGCCACCACAGCATGGTCACACGTCAATGTCCGCCTATCAATGGATGTGGCTACAGGCTCTTGCGCAATTCGGCCACTTGCGCCTGACCAGTGAACTTGTCGCCGAGCTTTGTCAGTTCGTCGAGCTCCTTGCGGGCCAGGTCCTTGTTACCGCCCTTGATGTGGATCCTGGCGAGGTTCAGCTTGTAAATCCCATTGGTGGGCTGCAACCCCACCGCCTTGTTCTGCCATTCCAGCGCCTTGGCCTGGTCGCCTTTGTCCAGCAGCAGCATCGCCAAGGTATCCATGTAGGCCGGCTGCGTGGGAACCAGCGCAATGGCTTTTTCGGCATAGGCGATGCCACCGTCTTTTTTCAACTCGCCGGTTACCCAGGCCAGGTTGTTGTAGGCAATCGCGTTGTTCGGCTCGATCTGTACCACCTCTTTGTAGAACTTCTCTGCCCCCACAAAATCCTTCGTCGTGATAGCGGCGTTAGCCAGCGTCATCCGCATCACCGCATCTTTCGGGTTGTCACGCAACCAGTTGGCCGCGAACTTGTCCGCGTCGGCAGTTTTGCCGCTGACCATCATGGTGCCATGCAACTTGGTCGCCAATACGGGGAACACCCCTTGCTTGAGGCCAGAGCGATAGACCTCAGCCGCCACGTCCCACTTTTTCTGCGCCGCTGCGATGTCACCCTCAAATTGATAACCGATCGCATCCTTCGGACGCTGCTTCTGAACAGTGCGCGCAACGGCAGTCGCTTCAGAGTAATTTTTCTCATCAAGCGCCAGGAGAATCAGCCCGCGCTGCGCATCGAGAAGGTCTGGTTTGAT
>Ga0105047_10014758_pt1 | contig 12363 bp, 13 predicted proteins | sample MAT04_FD_78384 | JGI IMG/M metagenome (GOLD analysis project Ga0105047, IMG submission 78384) | Freshwater microbial communities from Lake Fryxell liftoff mats and glacier meltwater in Antarctica - MAT-04 (megahit assembly) | ecosystem: Environmental > Aquatic > Freshwater > Ice > Liftoff... | reverse complement strand
GGAACCACGAATCGTACGAATCGCACGAATAAGAAGGAGGGGTTTCGATTTTCTTCTTCATTCGTGTGATTCGTTTTATTCGTAGTTCCCTTGCCTTTTCTGCAAACCCTGTCGTGCACCCCGACCAAGGAGAGTCTGTGATACTACCGCCGCGAGTTCAGCCGAGCCTGCTGGGACGCTTGAATGAGCGCCAGGTGTTGCGCGTGCTGCAACAGCTTGGGCCGCTGTCGCGGGCGGAAGTTGCCCGGCGGACGGGATTGAGCCCTCCGACGGTTTCGAAGGCGGCCAACACACTTCTGCGGAACGGCCTGCTCGAAGAAAATGACACGCCCGAGTTGGCGCGGGGCCGACCGGCCAAGAAATTGCGGTTGGCGTGCGAGTCAGTCCAGGTGCTGGGGGTCGTCATCGACGCGGAGGCTTGCCAGGTCGTCGTGGCTGGGCTCGATGGCAAGATGGCGGCCGATCGGGAGATCACGTTCGAAACACCAGCCAACTACGATGATCTGATTGAAAGTCTGGCCCAGGCGGCGGAATCCTTGCGGCATTCGAAAGAGATGACGACGCTCGGCGTCGGACTCAGCGTCCCGGGTTTGATCGATTATCGAAAACAGCAAAGTGTACTTTCCCCCAACGTGCCGCAAACGAACGGCCGCATGCCCGCACACGATCTGCAAGAGCGGCTGGGCATCGACTGCGTGATGCTTCAAGAATGTCACGGATTGTGTCTGGCGGAGCGGCAGCACGGCCTCGCTCAAGGCCTGGACGATTTCGCGATGTTGGAAGTGGGCACCGGCGTCGGCCTCGGCGTGATGAGCGGCGGCGCCCTTCTGACGGGCCACAACGGTCTGGCGGGCGAGATTGGCCACATCACGGTGGTCGAACCTGGCCGGGCTTGCGGCTGCGGCAACAGAGGATGCCTGGAGACCGTGGCCAGCGATTCGGCCCTGGCCTGGCGCGTGTCGAAAAAGCTCGGCCGACGCCTGAATATCGAACGCGTTCTGGAACTTGTTCAGGCGAAGAAGATCGACATTGCGGACGAAATCGAAGAGAATAACCGATACCTGGCGATCGGCATGGCGGCAGTGATCAACCTGTTCAACCCCGCGACGCTTTTCGTCCATGGCCGGCAGTTTGAAGCCGACGCCGACTTTTTCCCCCGCCTGGTGGAGCAGACCCGGCGTAGAACTTTGACGCCCGCGTTTGCCGAGTGCCGAATTATCCAGGCCCGCGGCAGCAAGACCCAAGGCGCGATTGCCGCCGTCATTCAGCAGTTGACGAGTTCGATCGCCCCCGCCCTGGCGATGCCCTCGCCGTTTTTGGCTCGGTAAGCTTCCGAGGAGATGTCTGATGCAATCGTGGAAGACGTTCGCCGTTGTTGCGTGCTGGCTGATGGCCGTTTCTTCCGCGCGCGCGGTCGAGCCGACCTGGACGCCGGAACAGATTCGCTTCTTCGAGAAGGACGTGCAACCGCTTCTGCAACAACACTGCTGGAAGTGCCACGGCGGCGAGAAGATCAAGGGCGGCCTGCGCCTGACGAGCCGTGCGGACGTCCTCAAAGGCGGCGACCTCGGGCCCGCGGTGAAACTCGACGCTCCGCTCAACAGCAATTTGATCAAAGCGATCCACGGCAAGGATGGCCTGGAGCAGATGCCGCCTACTGGTAAGTTGCCGGCGAAAGATCTGGAGACGCTGACGAACTGGGTCGCGGCCGGCCTGCCCTGGTCCGCGAAGGTTGTTATCGAGAAGAAGGAGCCAGAACCCAAAATCCGCAGCGGCGTGGTAACCGAAGAGGCCAAGAAGTACTGGGCGTATCAACCGGTCCTGAAGTACGCGCCGCCCGCGGTCGCCGACAAGGCCTGGGTCAAGAATCCGATCGATGCCTTCATCCTCGCTCCGCTCGAGGCTAAAGGACTGACTCCCGCCAAGCCCGCGAACCGTATCGCGCTCATCCGCCGCGCGACGTATGATCTGATAGGCCTGCCGCCATCGCCGGAGGAGATCGACGCCTTTCTAAAAGAGTCGGAAGCGAATCCGCAACTGGCCTACGAGAAGCTGATTGATCGCCTGCTCGCTTCGACGCACTACGGCGAAAAATGGGGCCGGCATTGGCTCGATCTGGTTCATTACGCGGAGACCAACGGCTACGAACGCGACGGCCCGAAGCCGTTCGCCTGGCGCTTCCGCGATTATGTCATCCGCAGTTTCAACGACGACAAACCGTTCGACCGTTTCTTGAAGGAACAACTGGCAGGCGATGAGATCGACCGCGAAAACCCCGATTGCATGATCGCCACGGGCTTCTATCGGCTCGGCCTCTGGGACGATGAACCAGCCGATCCCAAGCTGGCCCGGTATGATGAACTGGACGATTGGGTGGCGACCACCGGGCAGATCTTCCTCGGAATGACGATGAACTGCGCTCGCTGCCATGACCACAAGATCGACCCGATCCCGCAGGCCGACTACTACCGCATGGTCGCGTTCTTCCAGGATGTGCAGCGCTATAGCAACAGCCGCGATCCTCGATCGACGTCCAACTTGTCTGACATTACGCCGAAAGATCGCCGCAAGGTATACGAGGAGCAACTTCGGCAACGCGACGTGGAGATTGCCGATCTCACCAAGCGGATGACGGCAATCGAAGAAGAAGCCATCAAGAAGATGCCGGGGCCCGATCAGCGAGCGGCGGAGGGAGCGGGCCGGCCCGAGGTCCTGAAGAAAGTTCCTAATTTTTTGACCGAGCCCCAGCGCGACGAGCATCAGAAATTACGCAGGCAAGTTGACGGACTTCGCCGTGAGCCGCCTGCCGCGCAGGAACTGGCGCTCTCGATCAATAACTGTTCTTCCAAGCCACCGGTCACTAACGTCCTGATTCGCGGCAATCCGGTCGCACCGGGCGCGGAAGTGAAGCCCGCATTTCCTAGCGTGCTTGGCTTCCCCGTTCCCACGATCCCGGAAACAGGTAAGGATGCCAAGACGGCCGGCCGGCGCTTGGTACTCGCCAATTGGATCGCATCGAAGGACAACCCGCTGACGGCCCGCACCATCGTGAACCGCATCTGGCAATACCACTTCGGCCGCGGCATCGTTCCCACACCCAACGACTTCGGCAAGTTCGGCGAGAAGCCGACACATCCCGAACTCCTCGACTGGCTGGCGTCCGAGTTCATGGCCGACGACTGGTCGTTCAAGAAAATGCACAAGAAGATCATGCTGTCGAACACCTACCAAATGGCGTCGACTGCCAACGACAAGAATCTCGCAGCCGACCCGGGCAACTACCTCTTCTGGCGCTTCAACATGCGCCGGCTCCAGGCCGAGGAAGTGCGCGATTCGATTCTCGCGGTCAGCGGCAATCTGAACACCAAGATGCACGGGCCGAGCATTTACCCCACGATCCCGAAAGAAGTATTGGCCGGTCAATCGGTCCCCGGTCAAGGTTGGGGCAACTCATCGCCCAAAGAAGCATCGCGCCGCAGCGTGTATGTGTATATCAAGCGTTCGTTACTGGTGCCGATCCTGACCCAGTTCGACCAGGCAGATACAGATAGCAGTTGCCCCGTTCGCTACACCACAACGGTGCCAACCCAAGCCCTGGGACTGTTGAACGGCGACTTCAGCCAAGAACAAGCCGCCGCCCTCGCGGAACGATTGGCCAAGGAAGGCGACGTGACAAAACAAATTCAAAAAGCGATCCGCCTGACAACATCACGGATGGCGACCAACGAGGAAGTAAAGAAAGACGCGGCGTTCATTCAATTGCTGAAGGACAAACACAAATTGAGCGATGCCGAGGCGATGAGGAAGTATTGTTTGCTGATGTTGAACGCGAATGAGTTTGTGTATTTGGATTGAGGCGTTTGCCGCGACGCGGAGGCTTTGCGGAGCACGACGATTGAACGGAGGAAAGTCATGCCGATTCACGATTGGAGCCGGTTGAAAGCGGGATTGTTCCGTGATTTCCACAATCGTTGGTACAGCGAGTTGAGCAAGCTGATGAACGAAAGGCTGTTGCCACCGAACTACTATGCGTTGATCGAACAAAATGCGGGCGATATCCTGACGGACGTACTGACGCTTCATCATCCCAATGGGCTCGGTGGAGGAACCTATGAAATTCCGCCCGGCTGCGAGCCCATTGCTGTTGCTGAGATGCCGCCCAGGGTTAAGACACAATTGGCGCTGCCGCGCGACTATCAAATCCCGGCGGATAAGCAGCTGAGGATACGGCATGTCACCAACGATCGAGTGGTTGCAATCATTGAAATCGTTTCGGAAGGGAATAAGTCGAGCCGTGGTGAATTTGAGCGATTTGTGGTGAAATCAGCGGAAACAATTCGCCTGGGAATCCATTTGTTGGTAATCGACCTGCATCCGCCGACGAGCCGCGATCCCCAAGGAATTCATGGCGCCATCGTCGCGCAAATGGGTGATCATTCCTACCAGGCGCCGACCGACAAGCCGCTGACGCTGGCGTCGTATGTCGCCATGCCGATCGGGACGGCCTATGTGGAGCCAATGGCGGTGGGAGATGTGCTACCAGAAATGCCGTTGTTCCTCGACGAGGGTCACTATGTGAATATGCCCCTGGAAGCGACGTATATGGCGGCGTTCCAGGGCGTGCCGCGGCGATGGAAGACGGAACTCTTAGGATCATCTGAAGGGTAAATCGATTGCCGATTATGCGTCTTGAAAGCTCGGAAGGAGTGCCACTATGTCTGCATACATGACAATCGAAGAAGCTCAAGCCAATCTGAAGGACTTGATTGGCAATTTGGCGATCGGTGATGAAATTGTCATCACCGATAATCAGCGGATCGTGGCGAAGTTGGTGGGCGAACGACCTCCGCTGAAACAACGACCTGGGCCTGGATTGTGCAAGGGGATGATCACCATCGTGGCCGATGACGAAGACCATTTGAAAGATTTCGGGGAGTACATGCCGTGAGGCTCCTTCTGGATACGCATGTGTTACTGTGGTATGGAATCAATGATCCTCAGCTCAGCGGGACGGCACGAACGCTGATTCTTGACGCGTCCAACGAGATTCTGATGAGCCCGGCATCGTATTGGGAGATCGCCATCAAGGTTAGCATTGGAAAACTTGCGCTACATCAGCCATATGAGGACTTCGTTGACGCATGCTTGAATCGATACGGATTTCGCATTCTGCCGATCGAAACGGCGCATACGGCGAAAGTTGCGACATTGCCGTTTCCATCGAAGCACAAGGATCCCTTCGATCGGTTGATCGTAGCTCAAGCACTGGCGGAAGGGATCGGGATCATCAGCGGCGATCAGGCGCTCGACGTGTGCGGCGTCAATCGAATGTGGTAGGCAATTTTTTCTCGTCCTGAAATATTCATAATGAGCCAAGTGGTTAGAGGAGTTAGTAAATGTCTGAAAATCAATTCTGCCGCCGTACCCGCCGCGAGTTCCTCTGGCAAACCGGCAATGGGTTTGGCGCTCTGGGCCTCACCGCTCTGCTCGACGGCGAGGGCTTCTTCGGCAAGGCCCAGGCGGCGCCTTCGAAGTTTATCAACCCGATGGCGCCGAAGAATGGTCACTACAAGGGCAAGGCCAAGGCTTGCATCTTTATTTTTTGCTATGGCGGGCCGAGCCATATTGAAACGTTCGACTACAAGCCGGATCTCTATCCGCTCGATGGCAAGACCATTCCCATCAAGACCTTTGGCCGCGGCGGACGCAAGAGCACCGGCCGGGTTGTCGGTCCCAAGTGGCAATTCAAGCAACATGGCCAGTGCGGCAAGTGGGTGTCGGATCTCATGCCGCACGTCGCGACCTGTGTGGACGACATGGCCTTCGTGCACTCACTTTATGCCGAGTCGCCCATTCACGGCTCGGCCATGCTCATGATGAACTCGGGCCGCATCCTTAGCGGTCATCCGTCGCTGGGTTCTTGGGTGACCTACGGGCTCGGCAGCGTCAACGAAAACCTGCCTGGCTATGTCGTCATGCTCGACAACAAAGGCGGGCCGATCAGCGGGCCGAAAAACTGGTCGAGCGGCTACATGCCGGCGGCCTACCAAGGAACCGTGATCCGCGCTAGCGGCACACCGATCTACAATCTCGACCCGCCAACTGGCATGTCGGCCGAGATGCAGCGCGATTTGCTCAATCATTTGCATGATAAGAACCAGGAACACCTCGCTCCGCGGGCTGACAACAGCGAACTGACCGCGCGGATCGCCAGCTACGAACTCGCTTATAACATGCAGAAGCACGCCCCGGAAGCGGTTGACTTCACGCGGGAGAGCAAGGAGACGCTTGATCTCTACGGCATCGACGGCACCCGCACCGAAGACTTTGGCCGCAAGTGCCTGCTGGCCCGCCGCCTCGTCGAACGCGGCGTGCGCTTCGTGCAAGTCTATTCCGGCGGCGCCCATAACGACGACAACTGGGACGCTCACGGCGACATGGTCAAGAATCACTCCAAGCATGCCGGCGATACCGATAAACCCGTCGCCGCTCTTCTAAAAGACCTAAAACGCCGTGGCCTGCTTGATGAAACAATCGTCATCTGGGGTGGCGAGTTCGGCCGTCAACCCACGGCCGAGTATCCGCAGGGCACCGGCCGCGACCACAACGCCTCCGGCTTCACCATGTGGATGGCTGGCGGCGGCATCAAGGGCGGCGTCAGCTACGGCGAGACCGACGAACTCGGCAACAACGCCGTCACCGACCGCTGCCACGTCAAGCGCCTGCACGCGACCATTCTCGATCGCATGGGCCTCGATCCCAACAAGCTGGCGTACTTCTACGGCGGGCTGGATCAGAAACTCGTCGGCGTCGAGGGAGCGGAGCCGATTGATAAGATCATGGTGTAGAATGAACACGAACGATGCATGAGGCGTGCCCGCTTCAATATTGAGAGATTGCGATGTAAAAAAACTTGGCGAGGACTAAGACTCGCGCCCCTCGGCCGTTCAAGATCGTTGTCGAGAAACATGCGGATGGCTATGTCGCCTATCCCCTTGGAATTCAAGGCGTGGTAATGGGTGAAGGGGAAACCTACGAACTTGCATTGGCGGATGTGAAATCGGCAATCAAATTTCACATTGAGACATTCGGTCCTGACATGCTGCGTGTCGACTCGCCTGTTCTTGAAGCGTTCGTGGCCGAGACGGAGGTCATCGGCTGATGCCCGGATTTCCCAAGGACGCTCCAAAACGGCGTGTGTTGAAAGCGTTGAAGCGGCTGGGATTTCGCACCGTGCGCGAACGCTAGCACCTTTCCATGATTCGCGACAATGAGGATGGGACGCAGACGCCGTTGACCATGCCGAATCATCCTCGGATCAAAGGCTCGACATTGCGGTCAATCTGCGCACAAGCTCGTATTTCACGTGATGATTTCTTAAGAGCATTCAACGAGACATAAGCATTCGTATCAATATCGTCTTCTTGTGTCGAATCCAGACCAATCATGACGCCTCCCACCACCTTCAAAGCTCTCCCCGGCCAGGACGAACTCGCGACGATGCAGCGCGACTTGCGGCTTCATCCTGCCTCGACCGCGAACCTGTGTGCACTCAATCGCAGCCGGCGCGATCGATGACCGCTCGAAAGACGAATGTCGATGGCCGGACGCGGCGGCGCCGAGGGCTCGACGATGGTCACCTGTACAAACGCCGGCTCCGCTTGGGCGGGCACGGCTTCCCATTCACCGGCCAGCCGTCGCTTCCACCGCCAGAATTGGGACTCGGGAATGCGCTCCCGGCCGCAAATGCCCTGGACACTCGGCCCGCTGGCCTGCCATCGCCGCGACACCTGACGCCGATGCTCATGCTTGACCTCATCAATCCGCCGTCGTCGCCGTGCCATGCCAGACTGCTCGTTGAGAAAAGGAAACCTGGCACCAGCCTACCCGACCCCACTAGGCGGGGGTTGGCCGGATGCTCACAAAAATCCCGTTTGATTTGACTTTCCGCAACCGGATCGTATCGTCCTGAGACGTTACTCATTTCTCCGCCCCATTAATCACCCACTTCTTCCTCGCTCCCCCTTTCTGGAGGTTCCCATGCGCGCGTCGCTTCTTCTCCTCTTCTTGATTCACGCTTCCGCCACTGCCGGGCCATTCTTGGCCGACGGCAACCAGCACGACGGCGAAGCCGTCACCTGCGACTTGCCCATCAGTGAACATCTGCGAAACAAAGTCGGCCGCGACGGCCTGGGCCTATGCGTTTTCACCGCCATCGAACACGCCGCCCGCTGGGCCAACGAGCCGGCCCTCATCGGTTTCCGCGACTACATGACGCAGAAGCCCGGCGGCGGCTGGCCCGAAAAGGTCGACGAGATGATTCCACAATTTGCCGCCAGTCAACACCGTCCGACGCCTCGCTACGTGCAACACACCGGCGGCGACGCGGAGTTTCTGCGGCTCGCTCTCCGAACCGGCCGCTACGTCTGCGTCACCTACAACGGCCGTGACGGGGTTTTCTATCGTGGCACCATCGCCCACATGGTCAACCTCGTTCATCTCACCGAAAAATGGGCGGTCGTCCACGACAACAATTATCCCGGTCAGTGGCTGTGGATGCCGCCCGCCGACTTCTTCGAGCGCTGGCGCGGCTCGGGCGGCGGCTGGGCCATTGTGCTCCTGAATCCCGGCCCATCGCCCATCCCGGTGAATCGAGTCGCGATCGAGGCAAGCTTTGGTTCGCCGCTGGATTCGTCAGCAGAGACGTCGACAAACTTCGGCCTCGATGTCGCTCGGGTTCCGAGCAACTCCAGCTACCGGTTGAACGGCAAAGAAGTAACGCGCGGCGAAGCACTCTCCTCGTTCAAAGGCCTGACGGATGACAGCGGCAAGCTGCGTCTGACCATCGTCGGCGATGCGGATCTGCGTCGTCGAGTGCGCGACGATCTGGCGAATCATCCCACGCTCATCAAGCTCGGCGATCGGCTTTTGGTCCAGGACTATCCGCCCGAGCACTGGGCCGTCGCCGGGGTCGGCTTCGCCGCGGGCATTACCCTGCAACCGGCCCCGGATGCCGCGGGCAAGGCGCCGGTTCTCATTCGCCTGCCTACCTATTCCGGCCCGGAGGCTCTGGCCGGGGCGATCCGACAGGCTGATCCCAATTACCGCCCGGAGCGCGATCCGACGCCCGGCAAGATTGATCCATCGAAAACGCTTGATGCGTTCCGAAGCACGCCCGAGCTATGGGTGCTCGGCGGCCTCGGGCTTCTGGTCCTTCTCTACCGTCGAAAGGGGAAATCATGATTCCGCTGGAATGGATTTATGGCTTGATCGGCATCGTCTTGCCGATCGTCGCCGCCCGCTTGGGGTTGCCGATCTTCGGTCCCAAGACCCCCGTCCCCGACCTCCGCGAGGTCGTCCGCAACATCTTCCTGGAACTGCTCAAGAACCTGAACCAACCCCAACCGGCGCCCGATCAGGAGTTGAGGAAACTCATCGGCAACGTCGTGAGTGCCAGTAGCGAGAAAGGAACGTCCGCGAATTGATCTTCGATGTGTTCCAAACCGCCGGCGTCTCGCCTGAACGATGTGCGCGTTCAGGCGAGACGCCGGCTCAGTTAAACGTGGACGGAAACCGTCACTAGACCTCGACCATGTACTCGCCGCCATGTTCCGAATTACCCATCAAACGCTGGCCTCGCAAATCGACGACCCAAGCCATCAACTCCAATGGCACTTGACCGATGATGATTAAAAAGTTATCGGGTATTTCGGTCACATCGCTAACGCAGTCTCGCCCCTGAACGGAGAGCCGGACCGCGCGATAAATTTGAAGTGGAGTAGGTCCAGCAATGGTTCGTGCCGGGCGAATACGCAACGGCTCCAAACCGAGTAGCCTGACGAACCGGCTCGGAACCAACAGCCCCGTAGCGCCCGTGTCGATCAAGGCATCAGCTACATCAACACGGCGAACTTGATCGCCGGACAGAAGACCCTTGCCGACGGCGAACAGGTCATTCAAGTTCTCAACCGTGGCCGTGACGAGTACTTTACCTATTGTCGCTGTCACCATGGTTACCCCTCTGGCTTGGTTCAATTCTACCAGAAGCTACTCGGGTACGCCAAGATGGTAGCCGAGGTTCAACCTGCTGTTCCCACTTCGCGCCATTTTGGTATCTTCTCCCCATGCGCATCGGCAGCGGACATGACACTCATCGGCTGGCGGAAGGGCGGCCTCTCATCTTGGGGGGCGTTCGTCTCGAGCATCCGCGTGGCCTGCTCGGCCATTCCGATGCCGACGTCGTTCTGCACGCGATCACGGACGCCCTGCTTGGCGCGGCCGGCCTGGGCGACATCGGCGACGCCTACCCGGACAACGACCCCGCCAACAAGGACCGCGATTCGGCGATTTTCCTGATGGAAACGCTCGACAAGCTGACCCGACTCGGCTGGCGGATTGTGAACCTCGATGTTACCATCTTCGCCCAGGAACCGAAGCTCGGCCCCGTGAAGGCGAGCATCCGCGACCGCATCGCTCATTTGCTGGGTGTCGCGATCGATCAGGTCAACGTGAAAGCCAAGACTGGCGAACACGTCGGCCACATCGGCCGCGGCGAGGCGATCGGTTGCCACGCCGTGGTGTTGATTGATTCCATTTAGCCGCCGCCCGGAGGGCTGCGGGGAGTTTTGCATGGCGCTTCAGGTCTACAGCACGCTAAGTCGCAAGAAGGAACCGTTCCACAAGAAGCCGGGCGACACGGTATCGATGTACGTCTGCGGGCCGACGGTTTACAAGCCGAGCCATATCGGCCACATGGTCGGGCCCATCATCTTCGACACGGTGAAGCGCTATCTCACCTATTGCGGCTTCAAGGTGGACTGGGTCGTGAACATCACCGATGTCGACGACAAGTTGATCGTCCGCGCCAAGGAACTCGGCACCTCGGTAAAGGAACTGGCCGAGAAGATGACGGCGGATTACGTCGACTGCCTGAAGAAACTGAACGTGACGGGCATCGACCAGTTCCCGCGCGCTACCGATCACATCCCCGGCATGATCGCCATGATGGAACGGCTGATCGCCAAGGGAAACGCCTATCCCGCGGGCGGCGACGTTTACTTCGACATCAGCAAGGATGAAGACTACGGCAAGCTGTGCAACCGCGATCCCGAACAACTCGAAGCCGGCTCACGCGTCGAAGTCACCGACAAGAAACGCAACCCCGGCGACTTCGCTCTCTGGAAGGGATCGAAGCCCGGCGAACCCGCCTGGGACAGCCCGTGGGGCAAAGGCCGACCCGGCTGGCACATTGAGTGCTCCGTCATGGCCCAGGCTCTTTTGGGCAAGACCCTCGACATCCACGGCGGCGGATTGGATCTCCAGTTTCCGCATCACGAGAACGAACTGGCGCAGAGTGAATCGGACACCGGCGAGATGTTTGCCCGCGTCTGGATGCACAATGGGCTGTTAAAGATGGGCGCCGCCAAGATGGCGGGCTCGGTCGGCAACGTCGTCAACGTCAGCGACCTGTTAAAGAAGCACCATCCTGACACAATTCGATTTCTACTGCTAAACACCCACTACCGAAGTCCGATCGAGTACAGTGACGAGCAATTCTCAAACTTGAACCGAGCTCTTGCGGGGTTCTATCGCTTTTTCGAAAGGTACGAAGAGATTACCGGCGAGAGTTTCTATTCGATCAAGGCCCCGGCGACAATTCAACAGCACTCCACGCAATCGGGGATTAAATTCACGGAGGTCGAAGACTTTTTCAAAACGTCCTGCGAGTTCCTGAGCGACGACTTCAACACTGCGGGTGCCTGCGCCGGAATGTTCGAAATCCTCAGTCAACTCAACAGATTTGCTGACGTGAATTCGGACTTTTTGAAAGAAGGCGCACGAGAGTCGAACGACTTCAAGAGATTCAAGCATGGAGCGAGCGTTTTACGTGAACTCAGCAACATTATCGGTCTCTTCTGGGAACCGAAAAAGAAGGAGACCCTCGGCGGCGGCAACGACATGGTCGCGGGCCTACTGCAACTCCTCATCGACCTGCGGAACAACCTGCGGAATGAAGCGAAGAAGATCGCCGCGAAAGACGACCCGGCCCGCAAAGCGATGTTCGACCAGACGGATGTCATCCGCAAACGGCTGGCGGAACTGGGTGTGACGTTGGAGGATCGACCCGGTGGGACGGGGTGGAGGATTGGGTGAGCGCGTGGTTGAAAATGGGAGAATATACTTGTGGACTCCAATAATCGATCGTTAGAATATCCTAACTCAAACGATCCTCTAATTGCCGTTAGGTAAATTTCTCGCCATGGAGTGTTCAAGGCAATTCTTCACATGTGAATATTTTGTCAGCCTAACTCACCTATGATCGCCGAGATAAACAAGAATGAACCAGGAAACAAAAGCCGAATT
>Ga0105047_10014757_pt1 | contig 12363 bp, 8 predicted proteins | sample MAT04_FD_78384 | JGI IMG/M metagenome (GOLD analysis project Ga0105047, IMG submission 78384) | Freshwater microbial communities from Lake Fryxell liftoff mats and glacier meltwater in Antarctica - MAT-04 (megahit assembly) | ecosystem: Environmental > Aquatic > Freshwater > Ice > Liftoff... | reverse complement strand
GGGCTACGCACCTTCTACCGCTACTTCCCCTCGAAGGAGCACGTGGCGGTTGAGGAGCTACGGCGGTTCGCCGACGATGCCGTCGCGCTGATCGCGGCGCGCCCGTCATCGGAGTCGCCGATCGAGTCGTTGCTTGCGGTGGTGGGGGTACTCGCGGGGCGGGGATATACCAAGTCGATGGCGCTCGACGTGCTCTTGGTAGACACGATTCCGAGCGTTGCCGGAGTTCAGCACCACATCACGATGGCGGCACAGGACCAGATCACCGACATCTTCGCCGTCCGGCTCGGGCTCTCCTTGCATGCCATTGAGCCTCGTGCCATGGCGGCGGTGGCCACACTTGCCTACCAGGCCGCCGCTCGAACGTGGCTCCGGCAGATCGAAGCCGGGAAACAACCCGACGACCTCTTCGAACTTGGTCGAGCAGCGATCCTCTACATGGGCCACGGATTCCGTGAGATGTAGCGCCGGCCGAGGCCTGAACCGGATCTCGCCGCAAGGTGACGAGATCGTTAGGTGTTGGTGGAGACGGTGAGGAGATCGGTGCCAAGGAGGATGGTGCCGCTGAAGTGCCCCTTCGCTTCATCGACCCACTCTTGTTCCGTGCCGGGTATCGGCGGTGGTACCGGGTGGGTGAGGACCAGCGTGCCTACGCCGGCCCGGGCAGCGGTCTGGCCTGCTTGTTCGACCGTGGAGTGGTAGTCGAGCACATCCTGGAGTCGGGGGAAGGGGATCATCTTGATCATCGATTCACGAATCACGGTCTGCACGTACACATCGGCGTTGGCGCACAACGTGTCGAGGCCGGAGCACGGAAGGGTGTCGCCGGCGATGACGACAGACCCCCCCTCATGCTCGACGCGATAGCCCACCGTGGGGTGTACCGGCGCATGATCGGTGGGTTGCGCCAGCACTCGCACCGACCCGGATTCGTAGACGAGACCGTCGCCGACCTCCGTGACGATCACCTCGGGGGGAGCAGTGAGGTCGTCGTGATGGGCGATGCGATATCCGATGTCGTCGGTCAACATTTCGAGGGTGCGGTCGACGAATCGTTGGGTGCCTACCGGTCCGATCACCTGCAGCGGATTCGGCAACGGAGACAGCGCCCAGCGGCTCGTGACCAGGTCGTTGAAATCGGTGACGTGGTCGCTGTGCAGGTGTGTCAGGAAAACCTGGGTGATCGCCACTGGTCCGAGGCCCACGGCGGCGGCCCGCATGAGCACGCCGCGGCCGCAGTCGAACAACAGGTTCTGTCCGGCCGCCCGCACAAGGGTTGATGGGCCGGCACGATCGGGCGAGGGGAGCGGGCTTCCGGTTCCGAGAAGGATGACGTCCATGCCGATATAGTGTCACTAAGACTGCCATTTGTCTAGCCCCCGATTTCTTGGCCGGCGTCGGGGGTCGCCACGTGCCTCGAAGCGGTACGCATCAGTGCCACGATCACCACCACAGCACTGACTGTCCACGCCACGATGCTCGCCCGATGGAGCAGCAGTGGCTCCACCGGAACGATGCGGTCGTAGAGGCGTACGAAGGACGCCTTCTCGGCGGCACCGGACAACTTGGCGTTGGCCACCCCGAAGAAGAGGTTCCCGGCCCAGGCGATGCTCAGCGCAGCGTGGGCACCGAGATGGTGCACCGGACGCCACGGCACGAGCGCAATCGCTGGCACCGCAAGCGCAAGGTACTCCGGGGTGGCGTGGTAGAAGGTCACGAAGAACACCAGGAACATGGCGGCGATCGTGCTGGCGATCACGGGGACGGGTGAACCGGTCGTGGTGCCGAACCGGTCGCTCCTCGTTCGGCGCAAGAGGAAGACCAGGGACAGCGTGGCGGCTGAGGCCAGGACGGTCGAACCCACCTTCGCCCACCCCAGCGAAACACCGGCGTCGCCGAAGGCAAAGACCCACGGGTTCATGCCGAACGTCGGGTTGGGGTCGAACCCGGTGAGAGGTAGCGGGTTCCCGCGCGCCAGGGCCGACAGGCCAGCCGCCACGTACGGGACGGTGGTCACCGCCGCGCCGACCGCCGCTCGTCGTCCCCGACCCGCAGTCGGGCCGAGCATCACCAAGGCGACAAGAGGGAGCACAAGGAAGACCTTGGCGCCGCCGACGCCGATGCCGAGTACCGCGACCGCAGGGATCTGTCGCCCGGATCGCCACAGGGCAAGAGCGCAGGCCAGCACCGCCGCGGCGATCACCTCGTCCTGGGCCATGACCGCCGACGTCATCCACAACAATGGCGAGAGGATCAGCACGACGACGATGGCGAAGACGTTGCGGTGGGTGATCGGGTGGGGGAGCGCGGCCTTGGCGTGGTCTTGCGTCGGGCGGAGGGCGAGCACTGTGGCACCGACTGCTCCCGCCTCGACCATCACGTAGGCGAGTCGAATCGCAACCATGTCGGGTAACCATCGGAACGGCGCCAGCAACAGCCATTCCATGATGGGGAGGAGCGGAGGGTGCTGACCATGCACAGCGGTATTCCCGCTGATCAGCAGCAGTGGGTCGTCGGCCAAGGCCAAGTGCATGCCGGTGTCGTCGGTGAACTCGGCGCCACCCGTGAGGCGGTAGAGGGCGGCGATGATCGCCAGTCTCGTGACGATCACCGCGGCGGCCGCCGCGGCGGCCCACACCCACCACGGCCGACTCCCGGCCGCCGTCCGAACATCGAGCGCTGGTGACCGTCCGAGCGGCGAGGTAGCCGCGGCGCCGTCGGACGTCATCTTCGTGATCCTACCCATGAAGCTACGTACGCTCCCCGGTGGCCGACATCGTCGGGCTCTGGGCCGGAGGGTCGGGTGACACGTCGCCCCCGAATCCGTAGGCTCATGACATGCCCCCCGCGACCGTTTCCCCCGTAGGTGCCCCCGATCACCGTCTTGATCACGATCTTGTCTATGTCGACGGATCGTGGGTGGCCTCCACCGGCACCGGTGTCATCGAAGTCGTCGACCCGTCGACGGAGCAGGTGATCGGATCAATCCCGGAGGGCACTGCGGCCGACGTCGACGTTGCCGTCCGTGCGGCCCGGGAGGCGTTCCGTTCATGGGGGGTCAGCACCCCCGCCGAACGCAAGCCGTTCCTCGAGGCGATCCTCGAGGGCATGATCGCCCGCAAGGAGGAGATCGGGGAGATCATCAGCCTGGAGCTCGGCATGCCGCGGTTCTACAGCACGTTGATTCAGGCGAGCCTCCCGATCGAAAGCATGACCACGGCCATCGCCCTTCTCCACTCGTTTCCGTGGGAGGAGCGCATCGGTGGCTCGCTCGTCGTGCGTGAGCCGATCGGTGTCGTCGGGGCCATCACACCATGGAACTTCCCGCTTCACCAGATCCTTTGCAAGGTGGCGCCCGCCCTTGCCGCCGGTTGCACAGTGGTGCTCAAACCCAGTGAGGTCGCCCCGCTCAACGCCTTCCTGTTCGCCGAGATCTGTCACGAAGCCGGATTGCCGGCCGGCGTGTTCAACATGGTCACCGGTACGGGTCCCGTGGTCGGCGAAGCCATTGCCTCCCACCCCGACATCGACATGGTCTCGTTCACGGGATCCACGGGAGCAGGGAAACGGGTTACCGAACTCGCCGCAGTCACCGTCAAGAGAGTCGCACTCGAGCTCGGCGGCAAGTCGGCCAACGTGATCCTCGACGACGCCGATCTGGCCGCCTGCATCCCCCCTGGCGTGCAATTCGGCTGTTTCCTGAACTCCGGCCAAACCTGCTCGGCGCTCACTCGCATGCTGGTGCCGCGCTCGTTGCAGGACCGGGTGGTGGAACTCGCGGTAGCGAAGGCGGAAAGCCTTTCGGTCGGGCCTGCCGATGCCGGAACCGATCTTGGTCCGCTGGTGTCGAAGGTGCAACAGGATCGGGTCCGGGCCTACATCCAATCGGGAATCGACGAAGGTGCTCGATTGGTCACGGGCGGGACGGCCATGCCCGACGGTGTCGAAACCGGCTTCTTCGTGCAGCCGACCGTGTTTGCCGACGTCACCCCGTCAATGACCATCGCCCAGGAGGAGATTTTCGGCCCCGTCCTGGTGATCATGCCCTACGACTCCGAAGACGAGGCGGTCGACATCGCCAACGGCACGATCTACGGCCTCGGTGGCGGAGTGCAATCCGCCGATCCGGACCGGGCATTGGCCATGGCTCGTCGGCTGCGCACCGGACGGGTCGACATCAATGGTGCCATGCACAACATCGCGGCACCGTTCGGTGGCTACAAACAGTCCGGCAACGGGCGTGAGAACGGCCGTTACGGGATGGAGGAGTTTCTCGAGGTGAAGAGCTTCCAACTCCCCGGCGACATGTAGGCCTCTTGCGTCGTCGTCAGTTGGCGATCGACGGCCCGTTCTCGACGGGAAGCAGTTCCACCCACGTACGCCCGGGCAGGAAGTTCACCGGTTGGCGGTCCGCGTCCCAGTAGATGGTGCGTTCCTCGAGGCTTCGCTTCTCCCAGCTCACGGGAATGGCGAACCCGCCGCTCAGAATCCAACCACTGCCGGTGCCGATCAACTTGGCTTCCGGTGTCATGGCGCCGACGGTGTCGACGAATCCGCTGTCGACGTACTCGACCTGTTGGATGACGACATTGGTGGCCTCCACGGGCCAGTTGTCGACATCGAAATGCACGCGGCCGTTCTGCTCACGGTGAAAGGTTTGGGTGTCGGCGTTCCACCGCCACACCACCCGCACCACGCCTCCTCCAAACTGCACCGACGCACCGGTCGTGCGCCGCGCGTTGGCACCGAGCGCGTCGCGTGGTCCGCGAAAACCCCAGAGTGGCTGTGGCGTGTTCGAGCCCACGGCTCGCCACAAGGTAGAGGTGTTGGTGTAGAGGTTGTGCGGCGCAGGGTGGTCGTAGCCCCGAAAGTAGGCCCCGGCCATCACGCCTGCGCCCACATCACGCTGCGGGGCTTCCCGTATTGCCGCCAGCACCCCGGTGTTGGCGCCGGAATACGCGAACAGGGGAAAGTTCAACGCGCCGACGATGCCGACATCGGTGGTGCGCGCCGATCGAACCGGACCCACCGGATTGGCGTCGGACCCCTGGAACACCGCCGCGAAACGGGTGTACGCCCCTTCCACCTTCTCCTCGTACACCACATCGGCAAGGCTCAAGCCGGCTTGTGGACGGGCATTGAGATCGTCATTGTCGATCTTCACCACGATCGCGGCACGCCCCTCGTAGCCGGGGCGATCGACGGCGGCATTCGTGAGTGGCCCGGCGGGGCCCGTGGGTGCCGCTCGAGGTTTGCGCGTAGTCGGGGTAGTAGGCGTCTGGGTGGCCTCGGGGAGGGTGTCGGCCCCGGTGGTCTCGGTGGCGCTTGGCTCGGTGCCGATCACCGTGCCGTCTCCGGCAACGGGTCCCAGAATGTCGCCGCTCGAGAGCTGGGTCGCGGGGGTGTTGTTTCCGCCCAGCGCAATCAGCAGGACGACAAACGCGACGACTCCCGCGAGGCCGACTGCCGCCATGATTCGCGTTCGGGATTGCGGCGCAGGCTCACCGTCGTTTGGGTCGTGTTCTTGGTCCGCATTGTTCGGCCCATCGGGGAAAAGTACCGCGTCGTGCGGTGCGTCGGCCTTGGGTGGTGCGTCAGGGGGCGGTGGATCGGTCGGCTCGTCGAGAGAATCGGATGACGCGCGATCAGTGGCCGGTTCGTCCGGCACAGCGGGCATGACTGCATCGTAGGACCGCGCTAGCGCAGATCCGCGGCACCGCGGCGGCGGTTCAACGTCACGGATCTTCCGAGGACCGGGAATCGAGTGCCGCCGGGAGCGACGCCGAGGAGGGCGACGGCTGCCCGGCGTACCGCCAGGTAGAGGTCCGGCAAGTGGCGTCGCGCGGCAGGCGTATGGGCGATCGTGACGGCGATCTGACGCACGACCGTGTCGAATTGATGCTGTTCGGCGGCGCCCCAGGCGAGGCAGTACCCCGCCCGCACCGACGGCGGGAGCTGTCCCGCGGCGAGGAGTGCATAGGTTCGTTTCACGGAACGAGGGACGAAGGGCAGCGGCGGGTCGAGCACCGAACCGGCCACGTATCGGGCGGTCGGGGTGACCTGGAGGCGGTTGACCTCCTGTCGATACCACGCCGAAAACGACGATCGATCAGACGGGAGTCGGGAACCAGGAATCCCCATCAGCCGCGCCAGCGTCCGCCAGTCCAGGTAAAGCGCGTCGTGGGCCTCCGGGGTGAGCGGGCCCAGAAAACGCCGGTGCACCGTATCGGCGGTGTCGACCAATGTTGCCCACACCCACAGCAGCAGATCGGGGTCGTGAGCACTGTAGGGGCGGTCCACATCTCCCGCTTCGCCCACGTCGTCGCTCCGAAGGTTCCCGTGCACTCGGTCGTGGATGCCGTGGATGTGGTCGCGGGCGGCGGTGGCCTCTCGGGGTGTGCCCCACACGAGGAGGACCAAGGTGTCGAGGGTTCCCCACAACCGCACGATGGGCTTGGTTCGGAACGACGAGTGGTGGTCCACGCCGGCACCTACCTCTACCCGGGCCAGTTGGAGAAGCAAGGCCCGCTGGGCACCGAAGAACATCGCCGGCTCGCTCCCCACCCGTCGGAGCACCGAATCGGCAGCGAAGCGGGGCATCGGTTCGGCGATGTCGAGCCGAGATCGATCGTGGGGACCTTCGGGCATCACGGGAACGCGTCACCCTGGTGCCACGGCCCTTCTCGCGTCACCGCTGGAGCGCTCAGGTCGATGCTGGGCGAAGGGTGGCGCTGAAGGTGAAGTCGGCGAGGAACTGATTGCCGGTGGCGGTGTAGTGGATCCCGTCGCCGAATCGGAGCGTGTCGACATTCGGGTGGGTCATCACCGCACTCCGCCAGTCGAGGAGAGGCACCCCCAGGGTTGGGACCATTGCGTCGATGCGGGCCATGCGTTCGGGGAAGAGCGTGCCGTAGAACCTCGTGATCTCGTTGCCGGGGGGCAGGCTGACCCACCAAGGGGACGCGCCGGCGTCCCTAGCGATCTGAATGAGCTCTCGTTCGGCCTGCTCCCACTCCGCGAACATCAGATCCGTGTCCGGGAGGACTTCGACGCCAGCGGTATTCACGTAGTTCGCCGGCGTTGACGTCGCACTGTTGTCGGGATAGCTGCAACAGGCTTCGAAGATCACGATGTCGGCGTCGAAGGTGGCGAGCTCCTGCGTGAGCAACGTGGCCCAACGTTTCTGGCCCCCCAGTGGACCGGTACCGCCGCCGCCGATCGACCGAGCCTCGATCCCCACCGCGTGGTACTTGGCGATGATGTGGGGCGAGGCCTGGCCCATCACCGAGTCGCCGACCAGGAGCACACGGGCGACCGGCTGCCCCGTTTCACGGTCGACCCACGAACAGCCGACGGCCGCGAACAACACCAGGGCCACCGCCAGCACGGTGACGACGCGAGCGCGGTGGTGTCGGCGGCTTTCCATCTCACCGAGGGTAGCGTCATGGATCGCCCGACGTTTGTCCTCGCCGGCGCGGCGCCGTTCGCTGGCCGCAGCGCTGGCGCTCGTGTTCAGTCAGCGGCCGCCGGCGCCGATATCTCCACCGACCATCACACCGAACACCCTCGAGGAATCCGTTGCACCGTTTCCGTTCGACCGCTCTCGCGTCCACCGTCTTGATTGCCACGGCCGGCGGCCTTGTTGCCGCACCACCAGCGTTCGCGGCCACCGACTCGACCCAGGTTGGGGCTCAGCGAAACGTGGGTTCGGTGGCGATCCCGATCGCCGACATGTCACCACGGGGGAACGGCGGCCAGTTCACGTGGAGTGTGCAACTCGATGATGGCACCGATTTCGGCTACGACCCCTGCCTCAACCCGGGTGAGACCTTCGTGGCGTCGTGCCCGCTCGGGGTGCCCGGCTACTTTCGGGTGCATCACTGGACGGCCGGCAGCGTTTCGGAGTTCACGCCCCAGATCACGATTCCCAACTCGTCGAGCACCGGCGTCGGCACCCAGAACCATCAATGGGCGAACAAGACCAAGGGTGCGCGGGTGGAGATCCGGCCCTATGGAAGCGGGGGCACCTACGACCCGTGGACCCAGACCTCCGGGGGCGTCCACCTCAGCGCCTTCGGCGTGAACTCGAGTGGTGTCGGCCCCGATCTCGGCACCATCTACCTGCCGGTGCAGGGGAACGCCAACGCCGGACGGCTGGGGGGATCGATCGTGTCCAGCACACCAGTGCAGAATGGTCGTGTGAAGATCGAAGCGTTCCAGGAACACAGCATCTACGACAACTACCCGCTGCAAACCACGTCGACCGGTTTCGAGGAAGGAGGGTTCGCCGACCTTTCCTCGAAGGGTTCTGCATGGACCACCGGCTGGATGTTCACCGGGCAGTACCACCTCTTCATCACTGATACGAAGAGCACGCCCTCCACCGCCGACGACGTAAAGATCCAAGCGATCGAGGTGATGCTCGGCGACACCGACCGCCCGATCGATCTCGATGCGCCGTGTTTCGGCCTGGACGAGTGTGCCTACGACATACCGGCGCCCTACACGCCGGTGTTGTCCACTGGCCGGTATCACCCGGTCACGCCGTCGCGCATCATGGACACCCGCGACGGCACCGGGCGGGTGTTCGGGTTCCCGGGCAAGATCGTGCAAGGCGACGGGGAGTCGCCGGGCGAGCCCAACAACGTCACCCGGCTCTTCAACCAGTGGAACCACGAGGCCAAAGTCACCGGGGTCGGTGGCGTCCCGCCGTTCGGGGTGAGCGCGGTGGTTCTCAACGTCACGGTCACCGAGCCGACGAACAACTCCTTCGTCTCGGTGTATCCGAAACCACCGCGCACGTGGCTGTATGGCGATCAGACCTCGTTCGGGCCGTCCACCGTGCCGAACGCGTCGAACCTCAACTTCGTGGCGGGGCAGACGATTCCCAACCTGGTGGTTGCTCGTGTCGGCGTAGGGGGGAAGGTGCGTATCAAGAGCAACACCGGTGCCGCCCATGTGATCTTCGATGTCGTGGGTTGGTACGACACGGGTGGGGGTGGCGGTGATGGGTTCACGGGGGTCACGCCCGCTCGCCTCATGGACACGAGAGCGGCGTTCGCGGTGGGGCCCTACACGACTCCGTTCGGTGCCGGAACCGACCGTGTGCTCACCGTCACCGGTGGGGAAGTGCCGGCCGATACCACGGCCGTCGTACTCAATGTCACGGGGCTGGGCGCAACGGAAAACACCTTCCTTACCGTGTATCCCGACGGCGTCACCAAACCCGGTGTCTCGAACCTGAACTTCGGGTTCGCACAAACCACCCCGAACCTCGTGATGGTGCGCGTGGGGACAGAAGGTCGTGTCCGTTTGTTCAACAACAGCGGTTCGGCCCATGCCATCGTGGATGTCGTGGGGTACTACCGCGCCAGTGGTGGGGGTGCTTTTCGCTCCACGTCGCAGCCCACTCGAGTGCTCGACTCGCGTGTCGGTGTGGGTACCGGTGTGAGCGGTTCGGCCCCGTTCGGACCGGCCGACACGCGGACGCTTCAGGTGGGAGGTGCGGGCGGGGTACCGGCCAACGCGACAGCGGTCATCATGAATGTCACCGTCACCTCGCCTACCGCGGCCAGTCACCTCACCGTGTTCCCGGAGGGGGTGGCCATGCCCACTGCGTCGAATCTCAATTTCGTGCCCGGCCAGACCGTACCGAACCTGGTGATGGTGAAGTTGGGTCCGACGGGAGCGGTCCGGTTGTTCAACAACAGCGGCGCGGTGCACGTGATCGCCGACGTGGCCGGCTACATCACCTGATCCGCTCGATCCGTCGCCCGGCATTGCGGCACCGGGTGGCCGTGCGTGTCTGAATCCAGCGCCTATCGTGGTCAGGCGCGCTTTCGGGACCGATCCGTCGCCCGCTTGGAGACCATGGACGACACACAAGGTGAGGGAGCTAGCGGCGCGGCTCGCGCCCGTCCGCCGGTCGACCTCGGGCTCGTCGGCTACTCGGGCTACCAGGAGATCGGCCGCGGCGGATTCAGCGTCGTCTACAAGGCCATCCAGACCGATTTCGATCGAACCGTTGCGATCAAGGTGATTTCGGGTACGGCCGACGACCAAACGCTGATGCGCTTCGAACGCGAGTGCCGCACGATGGGCACGCTCTCGGATCACCCCAACATCGTCACGGTTTTCGGCAATGGGCGAACCGACAAGGGCGACCTCTACATCGTGATGGAGTTTCTCGGCAAGGGATCGCTCGCCGACCGGCTCGCCGAGGGGCCGCTGCCCTGGGTCGAGGTGGTGGATGTGGGCGTGCGAATCGCCGATGCGTTGCAGGCGGCCCACGACGGCGGGGTCCTGCACCGCGACGTGAAGCCCGAGAACATCTTCGTGTCGAACTACGGAGAGGCCAAGCTCGGCGACTTCGGCATCGCCCGGCTCGAAGGCGGGGCCTCTACCCGCAGCGGCGTGATCACGGCCAGCGTGGCCCATGCTGCTCCGGAGATCCTCGATGGCAAACGACCGAACGAGGCCTCCGACGTCTATTCGCTCGGTTCCACGCTCTTCACGTTGCTCGCCGGCTCGCCGGCGTTCACGTCCGCCACCGACGAAAGCATCGTCCCCATGCTCGCCCGGATCGCCATCGATCCGGTGCCCGACCTCCGGCCGCGAGGGGTGCCGCCGGCGGTGTGCGAGGTGCTCGAAGCGTCGATGGCGAAGAAGCTCGATCACCGCATTGCTACGGCGACGGAGTATGCGCATCGATTGCGGGAGGCCAAGGAGGTCGCGCTTCGAGATCCCTATGGCACCACGCTGCCGGTGGTACCGATCCTCCCATTGGGCGGTGTGCAAGGATCGTGGCCGTCGCCCACAGCCCAGCAAGCAACCGCGCCGCCGCCTACGCAGCAGGGAACGGTGCAGCCGGGCACGGGGGAGTGGGCCACCACGAGTGGAGTTGCGTCCACCGCCGTTCCCTCGTTCACCGCTGGAACGGCGCCGGGTTACGTCACCGGAAGCACCACGGGGTCGGTGTATCCCGGATATGCATCCGGTACCGGTCCCGTCCCCGCGCCCGCCAAGGGCGGCGGTGCCAAGGTGGCCGTCATCGTGGTGCTTGTGCTTGCCGTGCTCGGCGTGTTCGGGGCACTGGGTGTTGCGCTCACGAGTGGCTCCACGCCCAACACCACCGCAGCCATACCGGTCACATCCTCGCCGGTCGCCGTGGCGCCAACCACGGTCGGCACACCGAACGCCGGCGGCCCGGTGATGAACGACCTGATCCTCGGCGACTGCTTCAACCATCCGAGTCTTGCGGGGGTCATCGACGACACCGCCAAATCCGACGTTGCCGTAACTTCGGCGGGCTGCGATGAAGGTCACGACATGCAGATTGTGGCGCAGAAGGTGGTGACCGCGGGGCGAACTGAGGCGTATCCCACCGATCTCGCCTCCCAGGCGGAGGAGTTGTGTCGGACCGGCTTTGAAGAGTTCGTCGGCGCATCGTTCGACAAAATGTCGACGCTGTACGGGGCGATCACGGTGTATCCCGACGAAGCCCAGTGGGCGGCCGGGAAACGGGGAGTTGTGTGCGCCGCCTACAAGAAGGACGGCAAGAAGATGATCGCCACCCTGCAGGGTGCCGGCTGAATCCCCGAAGGTGGCGCGAGCTGGTCGGCCAGCGACGAGGTTACGAACTTGGGGCGTCGTAGACGAAGGTGCGCTGGCCGAATGCGCCGCGCATCCCGGGAGAGATGCGTGCCGGGTAGGCGGGGGTGAGCCGAGTCCAGGCGCGTGTGGTGTCGTCCCAGACGAACGTGCCGTTGGTGGAGCCTCGGTCGACGAGCAACACGTCGTTCCCCTCGACGCGAACCTCGGCGTGCACCCGGGACACGGTGCGAGCGTCGTCGTCGATGCAGAGCTCGCGGGCGGCGCCCGACACGATGCGTTCGTCTCGGCCCGGTTCACGCCCCACGACGTAATCAGCGTCGAGGCTGTAGGCCGTGCCATCGTCGAAGGCGATGAACCCAAGTGATGGTCGGGGCGGCGACGGAGGAACGACGCCGACTGCATCGCCGGCCGCTGGTGGTGGCGCGGGAAACGAGACGGGGAGCGGCTCGCGTGCGGGTGGGCGGGGCACGTCGACGAGCAGCACGGAATCGAATCGGGGTCGATCATCGGGTCGAACGATGTTGGCTGCCTCGGGACCCATGCCCGGTGGAAGTGGTGGAGGGGGCGGAAGCGGAAGAACCCCAGGGTCGGACGGCAGGGCAGGATCGGCGCCGGGCTCGGCGGCGTACCCCGGCCGGGGCGGGAACAGAACCTGACCACTCGGGGTACCGGGGGGTGTGGGCGTGGCGCCGAGCGGTGGGGCGGGCAGGGGCGGCACCACCGCCGGGGGCGGCGGGGCGGGTATCGGCG
>Ga0105047_10014756_pt1 | contig 12363 bp, 9 predicted proteins | sample MAT04_FD_78384 | JGI IMG/M metagenome (GOLD analysis project Ga0105047, IMG submission 78384) | Freshwater microbial communities from Lake Fryxell liftoff mats and glacier meltwater in Antarctica - MAT-04 (megahit assembly) | ecosystem: Environmental > Aquatic > Freshwater > Ice > Liftoff... | reverse complement strand
TGAACTTGAAACGGAGTTTTTTCCCTCTGCCCCCGGTGCTACCAAGTGACCGTTGGAAGATGATCGTGGCGATTCTCGTTGCAATCGTCGGACTCATCGGTGCGATTCTCGCGTTGTGGAAATAATCGTTTGCGATTGCGGCGATGAAAAAGCACCGGTCGGTGAACCGGTGCTTATTCGTTGCAAGCGGGTCCGGAGAAGCGTGTGACTCAGACCCCAAACCCCGGACCCCAGACCCCGTACAAGATCGCCGTCGTCGGCTTCGGCATGGCGGGGGCCACTTCGGCTTATCTGCTGGCCAAGGCCGGTCATGCCGTCACTCTCTTCGAACGCTCCCCGGTCGTCGGCGCCGTCGGCGCCGGCATCCTGTTGCAAATGTCCGGGCAAGCGATCCTCCGCCACCTCGGCGTCCTCGATCGCATCCTCGCCCACGCCGCCCCCATCGACGAACTCCACGCGGTCCACGTCGGCGGGCGCGATCTCATCCGCAATCGATACGGCCTGTACGCCGAGGGTTGCCGGGCCTACGGGCTGCATCGCGGCGTGCTTTTCCAAGTGCTGGAAAACTTGGTCGATTCGTCGGGTGTCGCAGTCCGACTCGGAATCGAAATCGCGGGACGGATCCGCAAGGCAGATGGCACAGTCGATGTCACCGACACGGCGGGGCAATCGCACGGGCCATTCGATTTCATCGTCTGCGGCGACGGGGCCCGTTCCCGGTTGCGCCCGGTCCTCGGCCAACGGCAGTATTCGTGGAAGTACAGTCACGGCACACTCTGGGCGATCACGCCGGGGATGCCGGTGCGCGGGCAACTCTTCCAGGTGGTGAAGGGGACGAAATACCTGTGCGGACTGGTGCCGATGGGGGACGGGCTGACGACGCTCTATTGGGGCATTCCCAATGGTGAGTACAACGCAATTCGCAATCGGGGCATCGCGGCGCTGAAAGAGGAAATCGTGGAGTTCTGTCCGCAGGCGCAGGAATGCACCGACCATTTGTTCGATTTCGACCAACTCCTCTTCACCAACTACCAGCACAACTACATGTCCCGGCGGTTCGACCGGAACATCGTCTTCCTCGGCGACGCCTCCCACGCCATGAGCCCCCACCTCGGCCAAGGTGTCAACCTCGCGATGGTCGATGCTTGGATGCTCGCCGGCGCCTTGGCCGATGCCCCGACGCCACTCGAAGGCTTTCGACTGTTCGAACGCCGGCAGCGCGGTTACCAGCGCTATTATTCTGCGGCGACGTTTTTCCTCTCGCCGTTTTTCCAGTCCGATTGGCCGATCCTCGGTTGGGGCCGCGACCGATTCTTACCGTGGATGCCGCGGATCCCAATCCTGCGCCGGCAGATGCTGATGACGGTCGCCGGATTGAAGGGCGGATTCTTGAAGGGGGCGAGGGATTTCTCGTAGGTCACGCTCGGCGTGACGGTGAAGTCACGCTGAGCGTGACCTACTGAAACCGGAGACCGAATGACCCGTTGTGAAGCTGCACTACCAATACAGCTTATCCAGTGTCACGTTGCCCCCGCATAGCACGATGCCGACCTTCCCCAGCCCCGGTAGTGCCCGGAATTCGTCGCTGAGCGCCACGGCCACGCCGACGGCGGCGCTCGGCTCGATCACGAGTTTCATCCGCTCCCACACGAGCCGCATCGCCTTGACGATGTCCGCTTCGGTCACCGTCAACACGCGTTCGACATTCGCCCGGATGATCGGCCACGTCTGCAAACCGACGTAGTTCGCCAGCAATCCGTCTGCGATGCTGAGCGTGCTGGCGAGCTGCACCCGCTCCCCGGTGGCCAGCGACTGCGCCGCGGCGCTGGCCCCGGTCGGTTCCCCGCCGAAGATCCGAATCGCGTGGTTGCACCCCTTGGCCGCGAGCGCCCAGCCGGAAATCAATCCGCCGCCGCCGATGGGGGCGATGAGCGCTTCGATCCCGTCGGCATCTTGCAAGAGTTCGAGCGCGGCCGTGCCCTGACCCGCGATGACATCCGGGTGATCGAAGGGCGGGATGAAGGCGGCTCCGGATCGCTCGCGGATTTCGGCGACCATCGCTTCGCGATCCGCCAGGCTCGGCCCGGACTCGACGATGTTGGCGCCGTAACCCGCGATCGCCGCGGCTTTGACACTCGACGCATTCGCGGGCATCACGATGGTCGCCGGGATGCCCCGCGTCCGCGCCGCCAGCGCCAAGGCCTGCCCGTGGTTGCCGCTGCTGTGCGTCACGACCCCGCGCTTCGCCTCGGTATGACCGAGTTTCTGCACGGCATTCGTCGCCCCGCGGTATTTGAAGCTTCCCGACTTTTGGAAGAGCTCCCCCTTAAAGACGAGTGCACGACCGGCCAGTGCATCGAGGGTGCCGGACGTGAATATCGGCGTGCGGTGGACGAACGGGCGAATCCGCTCGGCGGCCGCGAGGACGTCGGAATAGGTGGGAAGTATCGACATGGCGAAGTCCAGCGTGGCAGCGAGGCGTGCTGTGGTAGAGAATATGAAATCTTCCCCACAATCCGGCGGCGCGGCGGTTCGGCGCAGCCGGTAGTTACTCCCATCGGGGACGTTTCCATTCTCGCGGAGTCGATCGATGCGCACACTTTTCGCCATGTTCGTGATCGCGGCCCCCGCATTCGCGCAACCGCCCGAACGCTTCGAGCCGCCCCGACCCGGCACGTTGCTGCCGGGTTTCCTCCGAGATCAATTGAAATTGACGCCGGAACAAAAGAAGAAACTCGACGAATTGCAGAAAGACGCGGACAAGGGATCCGACGCAATCTTGACCAAGGAACAGAAGAAGACCCTCGAAGATCTGCGTGTGCGCGGCCCATTCCCGAACGGATTCAATCCGCAGCTGCCCCAGACTGAACCGGCCCCGCCGCGAAAGATCAAGAAGGTGGAAGCGACCGAGACCAACATCCGCAAAGCGGTGGAGAAAGCGCTGCCGACCTTATGGACGGCCTTGGAAGGGTACAACGATGTGCACACCTGCTTCGCCTGCCATCACCACGGCACGGCGCTGGTCGCCTTCGGCATCGCCCGCACGCGCGGCTACGACATCCCCGAGAAGAAATTGCAGGCGCAAATCGACTTCCTCGCCGCCGACTTGGAACGCAATCAAAAGAACTACGAAAAGGGTCGCGGCCCCGGCCCGGCCCCCGCCGGGGGTGAGACGGACAACACCTGCTACCAACTCCTCGCCTTCGACGCCATCGGATACAAACCGAGCAAATCGACCGAAACCCTGATTTCCTACACCCTCGGCAACCAAAAATCGCGGGACAACTGGTTCACCCCGGCGGACCGGGCGCCGACCGAAGGGAGTAGTTTCACAACCACGGCCTTGAACATCCGGGGCATTCAAGCCTATCGAACGAAGGATCAAAAGGCAGTCGCCGACAAACGTATCGACGCGGCAAAGGGCTGGCTCGTGAAGACGGCCGCGAAAGACAACGAAGACCGCGTGTTCCGGCTTATCGGCTTGGTCGCGGCCAAGGCCGAATCGGGCGACATCGAACAAGCGACCGAGGATCTGGTGAAAACCCAGCGCGAAGACGGCGGCTGGCGGCAGACCGACTCGATGGCCAGCGACCCCTATGCCACGGCGACGGCGCTTTATGCACTGCAGACTGCCGGCGGGCTCAAGGTTGACGATGCCGCCATCCGCAAAGGGGTGGCGTTCCTCCTCGGCACCCAAGAAGACGATGGCACATGGTTCGTGAAGACGCACAGTAAACCGGTGCAGCGCTATTTCGAAAGCGGCTTCCCGCACGGGAAGGATCAGTTCATTTCGTGCGCCGCAACCGGCTGGGCCACGGCCGTACTGGCGCTGGCAACACCATCGAAGAAGTGAGGCGATAGTTCGGAAATCAGGAATGCCGCCGCGCGTGCGACGGCGCCGGGCACCGCGACGCGGTCGCGCAGCTCGCGCAGTTTTTCGACCGCGGCCGCGCGGTCGTCCGGGTGGTCGAGCCAGTGCAGAATCTTGCCGGCGATGGCGACCGATTCATCGGTCCGGATCGGGAATTCCGGGAACAGCTCCGCATCGGCGAGCAGGTTCACCAAGCTGATGTACCGGCTCGTCCGCAGGACCTTCGACAGCCAATACACGACCGCCCCGGCCCGGTAGACGACGACCGTCGGCTTCAACCGCACGAGCATTTCCAACCCGACGGAGCCCGACACGGCGATGCAGACGGTACTGAGCTCGATGATCTCCGGCGTCCGGCCGAGGTGTAGTTCGATGTCCAACCCGCAGTCGATGAGTTGTTGGCGCATCGGTGCCGCTTGCTTCTCGCGGTAGCCCGCGACGAGGAAACGCACGCCCGGGCGTTTCGCGGCGATGATCTTCGCCGCGTTCAGCATCATCGGGAAGTTGCCGAGGACTTCCTGAGTCCGCGAGCCGGGCAGTAGCGACACGATCTCCCCCGGCTTCGCGCGCTGTTCGGCCATGAACCCGGCATCGAGCTTCTGGTGCAGGATTTCATCGAAGTACGGATGGCCGACATAGTGCGTGCGGACGCCGCGCTGGCGGTACCATTCGTCTTCGAAGGGCATCGCGGTGAGCACGGCCCGGAAGTGGAGCTTCACTTTATTCACGCGCCACCCGGCCCAAGCCCACAGCTGCGGGGGAACGAAATAGTAGACGGGGATGCCGTAGCGGTGGGCGCGCTGGGCGATGTGCCAGTGGAAACCGGGGTAGTCGATGAGGATGACGGCGTCGGGCCGGCGGGTGCGGAAGTACGACTCCGCTTTGGCGCCGAGGTGGAAGAAGGTCGGCAGATTCACCAGCACGCGGCCGAGCCACATCACGGCGAGGTTGGTCAATGGGTAAATCAGTTTCACGCCGGCGGAGGCCATGCGTTCGCCGCCGAAACCGACGAGTTCGGCAGCGGGGTAACGCGCCTTCAAAAGCGCGGCGAGATTGGCACCGTGGAGGTCGCCGCTCGGTTCGCCGGCGCTGAGGAACAAACGCATGGGGCATCCTTGCCGCGGGGGATTCAGGCGACGGCTTCGGCGGGGACGGCGGCGGGGACGGGGACGGTCTTCTTCGGCCCGTTGCCCGGCAGGTCGGTCGGTTCGGCCACCCGGCGGTACCCGAGCGACCGCATGACTTCGAGCACTTCGCTCCAAGTCGGGAACGGGCGGCGGTTCTCCCGTTTGTAGCGATCCATCGCCTTCATGAAGTCCGTTTCTTCGTCGTTGTAGTCGCGTTCGCAAGTCGTCGGGTCGATCAAACGCCGGCGTTCGCTGGTGCGGCGCTTCTCGGCGGCGTTCTTGGCGCGGCGGTCGGTCGCCACGGGGATGTTCCGCTTGCGCCGTTCATTCGGGAACGACCCGGCTTCGCTGTCCAAGACTTCGTCAGACATGGTGGTGCTCATGGTGATCCTGGTCTCTGGCAGTCGGCAAGCGAGTGGTCGCTCGGTCGGCTGCCGGGGCGAGTTTAGGAAATTTCCAAACTCCGGGTCGGACCGCATCGGGATGGACAGGTGCAATCAAACTACCCGGCACACGCGGCCTGTCAACAATAATTCAAGCGCGCCAACGGCACTATTCTGCGCCGGCCGCATAACTGTAACGATGCGGAAATCCGCACGATCCCGGCGCCCTGCGGGGGTTCTGCCGGTTGTAGTTTTTACAAAAGCGACGCAGGAGTCATTACACCTTGGCCGACGCCAACCTCATCCGCCTGTTCGACTTTTACCTCGCATTCCTGTTCCTCATCGGCGTCTACCGGCGGCGCATGGTCTATTGGGACGCGTGCCGGCTCGCATTCAGTATCGTGGATCGGCGCAAGAAATTGCTGACGGTCGTCGCGAATGAGAAGCGCGAATTGCTGACGCTGGAAACTTTGCGCCCGATCATCATCGCCCTCGGTTTGATGATGGTGCAGTGGCTCTGCTCGCGGCTGATTTGGCCGCAGGCCGACGTGCCGTTGAACACCCTCACCGTCGAATGGTGGAAGATCGCCCTCGTGATCGCATTCTTCGCGCCGATGTTCGCCGTCGATCTGTTCTTCTTGATCCGCATCGGGCAGTTCGATCACGGCGAGACCGAGAAGTACCTCGATCAAGCCGAGCAGTGGCTCGGGGGCTGGAAGGCGACGGCCGTGCACACGCTCACCTTCGGGGTCGTCAACCCGAAGGCGATGGTGCAGAGTGAAGTGAAGAAAGGCTTGCAGGAACTCGGCCGCACGGTCCGCGCCTCCATGTGGTGGGCCAGCGTGCAGACGGCCCTCCGATTGACATTCGGCGTCACGATCTGGCTGCTCTGGGTCTTGGGGTAGCCGGCCCACGCACCGCGGCTCACTTGGGCAGCGGCACCTGTTCCTTGCCCATGAGGTACGCCATGAGGTCGCGGACTTCGTCCGGCTTCAGCGCGTCGAACATCCCTTCCGGCATCACCGAGTTCTGCGTCGGCTTGCGCTTGTCGATGTCCGCCACCGGGATCACGAGTTCTTCGTTGACGGTCCGCACGGTCACGGCTTGCGCGCTTTCCCTTTTGACGATCCCCGTGACGACACGGCCGTCGAGCAGTTGGAACTCGTGCATCTTGTACTCGTTGGCCACGACCGCGCTCGGATCGACGACGTTCTCGAGTAAGTAATCAAGATTGCTGCGCTGGGCGCCGGTGAGTTCCGGCCCGACCGCTTGGCCTTCGCCGAACAACTTGTGGCAGGTCGCGCAGTTCTTGGCGAATATCGCCCGGCCGTTGGCGGCGCTGCCGGCCTTCACCGCGTCGGGTGTCAGCAGCTCCTTGTATTTCTTGATCTGCACGGTGCGAGTAGCGCTGGCCGGTTTGACTTCGCCCCAGACGGAGGCCAGCTTGGCCGACACCGCCTTGTTTTTGAGCGCCGTGATCTGTCGGGCGGTGAAGGCGGTGATGTCGGCCTTGGGAATGGATCCTTTTTCCACGGCCGTCAGCAACGCCGTGGCATAGCTGGCACGAGACGCGAGTGTTTGCACGGCATCGGCTTTTTCCTCGGCCGCGAGCTTCGGATAAACCGCGAGGATGGCCTCGGCCGATTTGTCATCGGGGTAGGCGGCGAGGGCGCGGATGGCGGCGGCGCGGATCTTTTCATCGGCGAGCGCCGTCAAAAGCAATGGTGCGAGGCCTTCCGTTTTTGCCCCCGCGAGCAGGCGAATGGCGGAGTTGCGGGCATCGGCCGATTCGCCCTTCTGCGAGATTCGCTCCTTCATCGCGTTGATCTTAACGGTGTCGCCAAACTTCACGCTCAGCTCATCGGCGAGATCGCGCACGTCGGCGGTAACACCGAACCAGAGGGGCAGTTCACTCCACTTCGGCAGCGCTTTGGCCTTCGGTCGATCCGCGTACGCTTCGCGCATCCCGAGGAGGATGTCGCGCTTCGCGTCGGTCTTGCCCGATTCGATCGCCTTCGACAGGAGTAGCATCGCCGTCGGCTCGTCTTTGTGCGCGAGGCCGAGGTAGCGGCGGACGATGTTCTGACGCACGAGGGGGATCTTCACGCTCTCCAAGCTGTCGAGCATCGCCGCGGGTTGTTCGGCGACGAACGGTTCCACGGCGAACCACGTGAGCCAAGCGAGATTGGCGTCGTCGGTCGGCTGGGCGACGAGCGCCGGATACAGGCTCTTTTTCAATTCGAGTGGCAATCGCTGGAAGATCGAAGCGAGTTTCAACCGTTCGCCGGCGTCCTTCGTGAGCTTGAACGCGGTCGTGAGTTCGCCCAAGGCCGACGGAAGGCGCGATTCGACGCCGAACCGGATCATCCACGTCCCGGAGTAGTGGCCGTTCAATCGCAATGTCAGATACCGATCTTCCGTCAGGCCGTCGACGGCGGCGAGCGCCCAGATCTGGCGCTCGTAGTTCCGGACGATCGGTTTGTCTTGATCCCACGAGTAGTCGAGGATCGCCTTCGCAACATCTTCCCCGCCGATGCCGCGCTCCTGCAACACGCGCCGCGCTTGGCGCCCGAGCCATTCGTTCTGTGAATAGAGCGCGAGCACGAGTTCCTTAGTCGCCAGCTTCGCCACGTCGCCCTTCCACGCTTTGCACTCGCCGTAGACAGTCCGGTAAATCCGGCCGTTGGTCACATCGACCTTGTCGTAGTTGTGGCATTCGCCGGTATCGCACCAGTCGCTCGTGTACAAACCTCCGTCCGGGCCGACCTTCACGCAGATGCCGCGGTGCCACGGGTCGTTGGCGAACTGGAAGTCGGGCCGGCGGACACCTTTCATCCCCGTCGCGGTGCGCTGGAGGCCGTCGTTGTTCAGCCGGCTGCCGTGGATGTTGCAGGTGAAGAGGGTGTTGCGGTACTCCGCCGGGAAGTTCTCGCCGAGGTAGATGGCCGCTCCGCTGTGGGCGTGCCCGCCCCCGGCATCGTCGTGCTCCTTCTTCAGCGCCCCGGTCTTCTGATCAGCTCGGCTGTCGGTCCAAGCGCCGCCACCCCAGTGCTTGTAATCGACGGCGCTGGTCATGTGCCCGTAGACATGCGGGTTCGGGTCGGTGCCGTACATGCGCTGGTAGTGCCCGCCGGGGACGACGTGCCAGAGGTGGTCGATGACGCAGTTCGTGATGAACATCTCGCCGTGCTCGTCGAAGTCGAGGCCGAAGGGGTTCGTGGTGCCGTTGGCGACGACCTCGAATTTCTTCTTGGTCGGGTGGAAGCGCCAGACGCCGCAGTCGAAGAAAGTGCGATCCTTCTGCGCGGTGCCGGACTTGCCGACGTAGGACTTCGTCTGGATGCCGTTGCAGCCGTAGAGCCAGCCGTCCGGCCCCCAGATGAGGCCGTTGAAGACGTTGTGCTTGGCGTCCTTGATGTTCCAGCCGTCGAGCAGGATCTCTGGTTTGCCCGATGGTTTGTCGTCTTTGATCGGTATGAAAATGAGGTTCGGACTCGAGCAGAGATAAACGCCGCCGAATCCGAGTTCGATTCCCGAGAGGTTCACGCCGTCGTCAATGACCACGGTCTTCTTGTCGTGCTTGCCGTCGCCGTCGGTGTCTTCGAGGATCGTCACGCGGTCCTTGCCGCCTTTGCCATCCTGGCTCCACTTGGGGTAGCTCAGGCACTCGACGACCCACATGCGACCGCGGGTGTCGAAGGTGAAGGCGATCGGCTGGACGATGTCCGGCTCCCCGGCGAACAGCGTCGCGCTGAAGCCTTTGGGCAGCGTGAACTTCGCGGCCGCTTCGGACGGTGGCACGGGCTTATCGGCGGCCGGGCAAATCGAGGGGGCGAGCAGGAGCAACAGCGGGAGAATGCGGCGCATGGAGCGGAACCCCAAGGGAGGGAGTGCGGGTGGCGAGAAGCAGTGTATCATGATGGCGGATACAGATTCAACGGAGGTGTCCCATGGCGACGGTCGCGACGCGGCTCATCACGGCGGAGGAATTCGGGCGGATGGCCGAACCTATCGACGGTTCGAAACAAGAGCTCGTGAAAGGCGAGATCGAAGAAATGCCCCCGCCCAAAGCGCGCCACGGGATGGTGCAACTGGAGATCGGAACGCTCCTGAGAAATTTCGTCAAGCCGCGAAAACTCGGATGGGTCGTGACGGAATCGGGGACGATCTTGGAAAGGGATCTGGACACGGTGCGAGGCCCCGATGTCTCCTTTTATAGCATTTCCCGCCAACCCCTACCACCCGAGGACTACTTCGAAATTCCGCCCGATCTCGTCGTCGAGGTGCTGTCGCCAGATGACCGCCGCAAGAAAGTCCGAGCCAAGATCGCCGAGTACTTGACCAGCGGTGTTCGGCTCGTTTGGCTCGTCGATCCCGAAGCGCATACGGTCATGGTCTACTGCGGCAACACTCGCGGAGTGGAATACGCGGAGAACGACACCCTCGACGGCGGCGATGTTTTGCCCGGGTTCACCTGCCCCGCCGCCGATGTGTTCGGTTGAACTCGGAAACCGCGGTATGTTCGGATCCGTCCGATTCCGCTGACCACCGCCCCATCCCTATAATTTCAAATCTCCTCGTCCGCTTCCCCGGAGCGACCGCATGTCCGCCCAACCGCACAACCTCTTCGAGAATTCCGAAGTCTACCGTATGGCTTGCGAGCAACTCCGCACCGTCGCCGCCGAACTCCCCGAGTTCGAGGTCGGCATCATCGATCGACTCATGCTGCCGAAGCGTTCGCTCGTCGTCAGCGTGCCCGTCCGCATGGATTCCGGCCGCACGCAGGTCTTCATCGGCTACCGCGTGCAGCACTCCCTCACGAGCGGCGCCAGCAAAGGTGGCCTGCGCTACGCCCCGAATGTCGACATCGGCGAAGTCGCGGCGCTGGCCATGTGGATGAGCTGGAAGTGCGGCATCATGGGCCTGCCCTACGGCGGAGCGAAGGGGGGCATCGCCTGCGATCCCGCGACGCTCAGTATCGGCGAGAAAGAACGCCTGACGCGCCGCTTCACCGAGGAAGTCCTGAGCATCATCGGGCCGCGCGTCGATGTCATGGCGCCAGACATGGGCACCGACGAACAAACGATGGCGTGGATCTACGACACCTACAGCATGAAGATCGGCCACGCCTGCCCGGAGATCGTGACCGGCAAACCGGTGGAACTCGGCGGGTGTATCGGCCGGCGTGAAGCCACAGGACGCGGCGTCGTCTACTGCATCCTCGAAGCGCTGAAGGAACTGAACCTCGCCCCCGAGACTTGCACCGCCGTCGTGCAGGGCTACGGCAACGTCGGCTCCGTGACCTGCGACGAACTCCACAAACTCGGCCTGAAGGTCGTCGCCATCGGCGACCGCTACGGTTCGATCCGCAACCCCAACGGCATCAACATCCCCGCCTTGCAGAAGTACGTGCAAGCCCCGGAGAACGAACGGCACACTATCGTCGGCTACCCGAAAGCCGAGGCGATCCCCGACGCCGAATTGCTGACGACGCCCTGCACGGTGGTGATCCCCGCCGCGACGGAGCGCGTCATCAACGCCGACAACGCCGCGAAGTTGCAGTGCCGGGTGATCGCGGAAGGCGCCAACGGGCCGACCACCCCCGAAGCCGACCGCATCTTGGCGGGCAGCGATATTTTCGTGATCCCGGACGTGCTGTGCAACGCCGGCGGTGTGACGGTCAGTTACTTCGAGTGGGTTCAGGATCTCCAGCAATTCATGTGGGACGAGGATCAAGTGAACAGCGCCCTCCGCAAGCAAATGCACAAAGCCTACGCCAAAGTCCGGCACAAAGCCTTATCCAGGAAGTTGACGATGCGTACGGCCGCCCTGAGTTTGGGCGTCGAGAAGGTGGCTAACGAAAAAGCCAAGCGCGGCTTGTTCCCGTGATGGGCTGCAACCAATTCGTTACATTCGCTCCAGCGACACCGGCCCGTCGTCGTCGTCGGCGCGGCGCGATCATAAACTGATTCGATCGATCAGTGCCACCGCCGGGATCCCCATGAACACGCACGACTTGGTCCGCGAACTGCGCGAAGAGAACAGCTCGAAAATCGTCTTGCTCGTCGCCGATGGATTGGGCGGGCTGCCCCTGATGCCGGGCGGGAAGACCGAACTCGAAACCGCGCGGACGCCGAATCTCGACGCCTGTGCCGCCGCCGGCACCAGCGGGTTGAGCATCCCCGTGCTGCCGGGGATCACGCCGGGTAGCGGGCCGGGCCACTTGGGGCTTTTCGGCTACGATCCGCTGGAGTTCCGCATCGGTCGGGGCATTCTCGAAGCCCTCGGCATCAAATTCGCCGTCGGCCCGAACGACATCTGCGTGCGCGGCAATTTCACCACGCTCGGCGCCGACGGCAAGATCGTCGACCGCCGCGCGGGCCGACCGACCACCGAGCGCTGCGTCGAAATCGTGGACAAACTGCGCACCATCGGAGTGACCGGAGCGGAGGTCTTCGTCGAGCCGGTGAAGGAGCACCGCTTCGTCCTCGTCTTCCGCGGCGAAGGGCTGGGCGACGCCGTCAACGACACCGACCCGCAGGTGGCGGGCGTGGTGCCGCTGCTGGCGCAGGGGGCCGACCCCGCGAGCCGCAAGACCGCCGACTTGGTGAACGAGTTCATCGCGAAGGCGAACGTCGTGCTGGCGAATGAGTACCCCATCAACGGTGCGACCCTGCGCGGCTTCGCCAAGAAGCCGGCCATCATCTCGATGCAGGGGCTGTACGGCCTGCGCTCGGCGGCGCTCGCCGTCTACCCGATGTACAAGGGGCTGGCGCGGCTGGCGGGCATGGACATTTTGGACGCCGGCGAGACGCTGAACAGCCAGATGGCGATGCTGAAGAAATCGTGGAATGAGTACGACTTCTTCTTCCTGCATTACAAGTACACCGACAGCACGGGCGAAGACGGCAACTTCCCGGCGAAGGTGCAGATGATCGAGAAGCTCGACGCGGCCATCCCGCAGATCCGCGAGCTGAACCCG
>Ga0105047_10014755_pt1 | contig 12364 bp, 12 predicted proteins | sample MAT04_FD_78384 | JGI IMG/M metagenome (GOLD analysis project Ga0105047, IMG submission 78384) | Freshwater microbial communities from Lake Fryxell liftoff mats and glacier meltwater in Antarctica - MAT-04 (megahit assembly) | ecosystem: Environmental > Aquatic > Freshwater > Ice > Liftoff... | reverse complement strand
TCCACGTCGCCTTGCAAGAAGAACCAGCGATTGCCGTCCAGCGAATCGATATAGGCCTTGTACATTTGTTTCGACAAGGCATCGTCGATCTCGGTCGGCTTGTAGTGCGCGCGGGTGAGATAGCGCGACGCGAGCTTGGCGGCTTCCAGCTGCTCTTGTGTGGGCTTGAGCGAAATTGCTGCGCTTGGCTTGGCCCAAACGCCTTGGCTTAGCGCGCCAAGCATCAACAAGCAGCTCAATCTGGACACGGTCATCGTCATTTTTTCCAATCTCTTTGTGGAGTCACTGACTGTGGCTCATTTAACTAAGTTCAACCAACCCTGCGGCATGCGCCATTTGATCGGCGTGATAACTTGAGCGTACCAGGGGTCCGGATGCCACATGCGTGAAGCCCATCGCTTCTCCTTCTTCACGAAAAGTCTCGAATTCGGCAGGGGTCCAATACTTGATCACGGGATGGTGGTGGCGCGTGGGCTGAAGGTATTGGCCGATCGTGACCATATCCACGTCGTGCGCGCGCAAATCGCGCATCGTTTGCAGCACGGCATCGCGTTCTTCGCCCAAGCCGAGCATGATCCCGGACTTGGTCGGCACCGTTGGATTGAGCGCTTTGAAGCGCTTGAGCAGCAGCATCGACCAGTCGTAGTCGGCGCCAGGCCGCACTTCAAGATAGCGCGAGCGAACGGTTTCCACGTTGTGGTTGAACACATCGGGCGGTGATTTTTGCAAGACCTCGAGTGCGCGCTCCATGCGGCCCTTGCCGCGAAAATCCGGGGTCAGAATTTCAATCTTGATCCACGGCGCAAACTCGCGCGTGCGCTCGATGCATTCGACAAAATGCGAGGCGCCCCCGTCGCGCAAATCGTCGCGATCGACTGAGGTGATCACCACGTATTTGAGCTTCATGTCGCGAATCGTGCGCGCCAGATTGAGCGGCTCAGCGGCATCGGGCGGCTTTGGGCGACCATGCGCGACGTCACAAAACGCGCAGCGGCGGGTGCACACGTCGCCCAGAATCATGAAGGTCGCGGTGCCCTTGCTGAAGCACTCGTGGATGTTCGGGCAGCTGGCTTCTTCGCAAACCGTGACCAGCGAATTTTCGCGCAGGTTGGCCTTCAGGCGTTCGACCGCATTGCCCTGCGGCAGGCGCACCCGAATCCAATCGGGCTTGCGCAGCAGCGGCCGGCTTGCGTCAAAGGTGACGGGGTTGCGCGAGGTTTTATCCGCACCCAGCTGTTTTTCGCCGATTACAATCAGCGGGATGGTTTTTTCAGCGTGCACTTGGAAAGCTCTCTTGAAAATAACGCTTGAAGTCGGCGCAGGCTTGCGCCCAAGTCACTGACGGCAAAAAGTCTAGCACCTGGGTCACCGCGAGTCCCTGAAATCCACACGGATTAATCGCAGAAAACGGCGCCAAGTCCATTGCCACATTGAACGCAAGCCCGTGAAAGGTGCAGCCGCGACGCACGCGCAAACCCAGGCTGGCAATCTTGGCGCCGCCGACGTAAACGCCGGGTGCGGACAGCTTGCGCTCAGCGTCAACGCCGTAGCCGCGCAGCTGCTCAATCACGACGCCTTCGAGGCGATGGACAAAATCGCGAACGCCGATCTTGCAGCGCTTGAGATCAACCAAGGGATAGGCAACCAGCTGACCGGGCCCGTGGTAGGTGACCTGACCACCGCGATCCACTTGCAGCAGCGGAATCTCGTTGCGCAGCAGCACGTGCTCGGGTTTCCCCGCCTGCCCTTGGGTGTAAATCGGGTCGTGTTCGACCAGCCACAGCTGATCGGGCGTCGCCGCGTCACGCGCGTCGGTAAAGCGCTGCATCTCGCGCCAGACGGGTTCGTAAGGCTGGTGCCCCAGATCGACGATCTCAAGCCCGCTCAAAGCGTCCACTTAACCTCGGGCAAGGCCTTCAACGCGGCGTAGACCGCGACCAACTGCGCGCGCGACTCGATGTGCGCAGGCACCGTCACCGACCACCAGCGCGCCTTGCCACTGGCTTTGTGAGAGACGCTTTGATGTTCAACCGGCGCCAACGCCGCTACCGTTGCCACGACAGTTTCAAGAAACTTGAGATCAGCCGGCCCCATCGCCTTGAAGTCATGCAGCATGGGAAACGTGAAGACCTCTTCTGAACCCGCATCGAGAGCCTGCATCGTGCGCTGACCTATTTGCCGGCCGCCGGGTTGGCGCTGGTCTCGGTTTCGCCATCTGCTGACGAAACCATGAGGCGCGCGGAGTCAACCAATACCGTCCACCAGCCGCCTTCTGCCACGTCTGCAAGCGCCACCAGCGGCTGTTGCGCGAGCACTTTGTTGTCGAGCTCGACGCGCACTTGGCCAAAGGCATCGCCGGCTTTCAACGGCGCAATCAGGGTCGATTTAACCGTCATTTTCGCCACCAGCTTAGCGTACTGGCCGCGCGGCAGGGTCACGATAAACGGCGTTTTCAGCCCCAGTGCCAGCGTATCGGTCGCGCCTTTCAGCACGTTAACTTGGGCAAGCTGCTTGTTGGCTGGGAAAAGCGCCACGGTTTCGAAAAAGCGAAAACCGTAGTTGAGCAGCTTTTGGGTCTCATCCGAGCGCGCATTTTCAGACGGCGTGCCCATCACCACGGTGATCAGGCGCTGGGTGCCGCGCTTGGCCGATGTCACCAAACAGTACCCAGCCGATTGGGTGTGGCCGGTCTTCATGCCGTCGACCGAAGGGTCGCGCCACAGCAGCCGGTTGCGGTTGTATTGGTCTATGCCGTTGAACTTAAAGCTCTTCACCGAATACCACGCGTAAAAATTCGGAAACTCCGAGATGATCGCGCGGCCCAAACGCACGATATCTCGCGGCGTGGTGAACAATTGAGGGTCCGGCAAGCCGGTGGAATTGACGAAGTACGAGCCGGTCATGTTGAGCCGCTGCGCGTATTGATTCATCAGGCTGACAAAGGCCTCTTCCGAGCCCGCAACGTGCTCAGCGAGTGCAACCGCGGCATCGTTACCGGATTGCACAATCATACCCTTCAACAGCGTTTCAACGTCGACGGTTGAGCCTGCTTTGATAAAAGTCCGAGAGCCCTCCATTTTCCAGGCGCGCTCGGAAATCGTGACCTGATCGGTGAGTTTGAGCTGGCCACCCTTGATCTCGTTAAAAATCACGTAGGACGTCATCAGCTTGGTGATGCTGGCGGGTTCGACGCGGGCGTTTTCGTCTTTCCCGGCAATGATCTGCCCCGAATCAAAATCTTCCATCACGTAGGCAGTCGCGTTGATCGCGGGCAAAGCCGGTGTGACTGTGGGCAGGGGCGGCTGGGTTGGCGCTGGCGGCGTTTGTGCGCTGGCGACGGAGGCAAGTAACAGGGCGAAAACAAAAATGCGAATCATGGACACCAATCTGGGGGTTGCGGCTCTTGAAACAACGGCCGTTGACTAAAAATTATTGAATGACAACCTGCGGCGACTCGAATCCAAGTGCCTCGATATCGCGGCTGAATTCGTCGACAAGCTCAACGTTTTGCAGCGGGCCAACGCGGACCCGGTGGACGGGGCCGCTGGCGGTAACGACTTGGTCGACGAAGGCCGGAAAAACGCTGCCGCTGAGCAGGCGCCGCTTTTGCAGATCGGCGTTTTCGCGGCTGGAAAATGCGCCGACTTGAAGATAAATGCTGGGTTCGATGACGTTTACCGGTAAACCCAGCGGCCGCATGGTGGCCGCCAATGGCGCCACAGCAGCCGCTCGCCGCGGTTTCACTGGCGCATCCATAATAAACGCCGCACGCGGCCCCAAATCGGGGTTGATGCCGGGCTCGATCACGCGCACTTCGACCATCGCGGTTCCCGTTTGCTTGACGCCAAGCTTGACCGCCGCCGCGTATGAAAGATCAATGATGCGGTTACTTACAAATGGTCCGCGGTCATTGATGCGTACGACCAAACTCAGGCCGTTGCTTAAGTTGGTGACCCGCGCGAAGCTCGGCAGAGGCAGCGATTTGTGCGCCGCGGTGAGCGTGAGCATGTCGTAGGGCTCGCGCGTCGAGGTCAGCCGGCCGTGGAACTTGCGCCCGTACCAAGACGCAAGTCCGCGCTCGACGTAGCCCGTGCGCGACGGCATCACCCGATAGGTTTGACCCAAAACGGTGTAAGGCGAATGGTTGCCATAGCGCGCCAGCGCCTCGTTTTTCGGCACCGGCTCGACCACATTGGCAAGGTCGTAGGCGTCAAGCGGTGGTCCATCACCCATGCTCGCTGGCGGCTTTGCGGGAACCGCGCTCTGCGTCGGCGGCACTGCCGCCATGGGAGGCGGGCCGCCACGGCTGGCGCATGCGCTAAGCAGCGCGCAAAGCAGCAGCAGCAGTACACGGGTCACCGGCGCGGCTCCTTTGGCGATCATGGTTTGCCAATCTCCTCCGCCAACTGATGCACCGCCATGGCGTAGAGCGGCGAGCGGTTGTAGCGGGTAATGACGTAAAAATTATTGAATCCGAGCCAATACTCGCGGCCACCGGCGCCATCTAGACCCACCAGTACCGCGGGTGTTGCCGGATTGGCGACTGAAACCTGCGATACAAATCCGCGCTCACGCCATTGCGCGATCGAATCGCTGGGTTTGAGGTCGCCAGTCTTGCGGTCGGCTGCGCCCGCGGCCTTATCGGCGCGCAGAACCACCGTGGCCCCCGTCTTCCAACCGTGCGCCTTGAAATAGTTGGCCACGCTCGCCAGCGCATCGGCGCGTGAGCCCCAAAGATCGCGGCGGCCGTCGCCGTCATAGTCGACCGCATAGGCGCGGTAGCTTGAGGGCATGAATTGACCCAGCCCCATCGCGCCTGCGTAAGAGCCGCGCAATTCGGCAATCGGCAGCTTTTCGTCTTGTTCAAGCTTGAGGAGATGCTTGAGTTCGCTGCGGAAAAACGGCGCGCGCTTGGGGTAATAAAAGGCCAAAGTTGCGAGCGCATCGATCACCCTGTGGCTGCCCATGTTCTTCCCGTAGTTGGTCTCAACCCCAACGATGGCGGCGACCATCTCTTCTGGCACGCCGAGATCAGCTTCGATCTTGTCGAGCAGGGCCTGATTTTCTTGGACAAAAGCGCGGCCACCGGCAATGCGCGCTTCGGTCATGAAAATCGGTCGATACAGCGACCACGGTTTGGCCTCGGCGGGCCGGGTCATGGCATCGATGATGCTCTGCTGATAGGTCGCGGCATCCAGAATCTCGCGTACGCGCTTGGGATCGAGCGCAAACTCTTTCACCGCTTCACGAATAAATGCCGTCTCGCCGGGGTGCTTTTCTGCCCGCGACGCACTTGCGGGATTTGCACATGCATTCAAACTCAAGCTCAAAGCCAGCACGATCAATAGGTTGCGCATTAACAGATCTCAGAAAAAATCGCGCCGAGTTTAACAGCCGCGTAAGCTCCGCGGCTGCGTTCTTTATCCAATCATTTAACAGTCGCCACGAAATGCCACCAAACGCCCTGCTCAATACCTACGCGCGCTCGCCCTTAAGCTTTGTGCGTGGCTCTGGCCCCTACCTCTTCGATGCCCACGGCCAGCGCTATCTCGATGCGATCTGCGGCATTGGCGTGACCTCGCTCGGCCATGCGCGTCCTGAGCTCAACGAGGCACTGGGCGCACAGGCGAACGCGCTGTGGCTCGCTGGAAACGGCTCACTGGTGCCGCAACAGGCCGCGCTCGCCGAGCGCTTGTGCGCGCTGGCCGACATGGATGGCGCCTTTTTTTGCAATTCAGGCGCCGAAGCGACCGAATGCGCCTTCAAGCTAGCCCGCCTGCACGGCCACGCGCGTGGGATCGCGGCGCCCAAGATCGTGGTGATGGAAAACGCGTTTCACGGGCGCACGCTGGCCTGTTTGTCGGCCACCGATTCGGCCAAGGTGCAAGCGGGGTACGCACCGCTGACCGAAGGTTTCATCCGCGTCCCATTCAACGATCTGGATGCCCTGCGTACGCTTATCGAGCGCGCTGACATCGCCGCCGTGCTGCTTGAGTGCGTGCAGGGCGAAGGCGGCATCGTGCCCGCGACGCCCGCGTATTTGGCCGGCGTGCGCGAGCTCTGCGACCACGCGGGCTGGTTGATGATTGCCGATGAGGTTCAATCGGGTTTCTGCAAAACCGGCAGTTGGTTTGCCTACCAGCACTTCGGCGTGCTGCCAGACGTGGTTCCGCTTGCCAAGGCGCTCGGCAATGGCTACCCGATTGGCGCCTGTCTCGCCCGCGGCGAGGCGGCCAAGCTGTTCAAACCGGGCAGCCATGGCTCGACCTTCGGCGGCTCCCCGCTCGCCTGCGCGGTGGCCCTGCGTGTACTCGACTTGCTCGAAAGCGAACGCTGCAATGAGCGCGCAAAGACCCAAGGCGCGCGCCTGGCTTGGGCGCTCCGCGAGATGCTGGCCGGCCGCGAGGACTTCGTCGCGGTGCGCCAAGTGGGTTTGATGATTGGGGTTGAGTTCAACCACGAAATGAGCGGCTTAAAAGCCCGCGCGCTGGAAAACGGCCTGCTGCTCAACGTCACCCGCGAACGCGTGATGCGCCTGCTGCCGCCGCTGAATTTAAGCGAAAGCGAGTTCGTGCAGCTCATTGACAAACTCAAAGGCGTCTTTGCATGAGCGCCCTTAGCTTCTCAAACGTCAGCTTTGGCTATGGCAACACGCTTGTGCTTGATCAGCTGAGCTTTGCGCTCAAAGCCGGGGAGCTTTGCTGTTTGCTTGGCCCAAGTGGCTGCGGCAAAAGTACGGCGCTGCGCCTGAGCGCGGGATTCATGCGCCCGCTAAGCGGCGAAATCGCGATAAACGGCCAAGTGGTGGCAAGCGCAAGCAAGCTGGTGCCGCCTGAGACTAGAAATCTGGGCATGGTTTTTCAGGATTTCGCCCTGTTTCCGCATTTGACGGCGCGCGCCAATGTTGCCTTTGGGCTGCACCGCTTGCCCCCCAAGGAGGCCGCCCGGCGCACCGAATCCGCGCTTGAACGCGTGGCGATGCAGGCGTTTGCGGATCGCTATCCGCATGAACTTTCAGGCGGCCAGCAACAGCGCGTCGCGCTCGCCCGTGCGCTTGCCCCGGAACCCAAGCTGCTTTTGCTGGATGAGCCTTTTTCAAGCCTGGACACGCGTATGCGCAGCACGCTGGCGCGCGAGGTGCGCGACCTGCTGCGGGATCGGGAAATCGCCGCGCTCCTGGTCACCCACGATCAGGACGAAGCGTTCGCTTTTGCCGACGAGGTGGGGGTATTGCGCGCGGGCCGGCTTGAACAGTGGGGCAGCCCATTTGAGCTCTACCACCGGCCGCAGTCGCGCTTTGTCGCCGAGTTTGTCGGCGAAGGGGTCCTTATCCGGGGCCAGTGGGTCAGTCCTGGCCAAGTCGAAACGGCGCTTGGGCGCTTTTCGACCGAAGACTTACCCGAGACTGGCGTCATTGATGTTTTGCTGCGGCCGGACGATTTTGAACTGGCCGATGACGGCCACGCCTTTGTCGTGGTTGATCAATCCTTCCGCGGCGCCGACACCCTGCACCGGCTGCGTCTAGGGGAGCTTGAGGTGCTTGCCTTGCTGCCGAGTCACCACGAGGTCGCCATCGGCGGCCAACTCAAGCTGCGCGCTGCGCCCACCCACGTGGTGGTATTTCAGCGCGCCGCTTGATTGATCTAGCGCAACTTTAAGCTTTTTCGAGTTTCGAATCGTATTTGCCGAGTGCAGCCAAGCCGTTCAGACGCGCGCGTTTGACCAGCGCTGCCTGCGCTAAGCCGACGTTGGCGGCAATGTCTTTTGACCAGGTGTTTAATGCAGCAACCTGCAGCGCGCGGCCGTAGCTGAAGCTGAGCGGCCAAGCGCTGCCGCCCATTTGGTTCATCGCGTTCAAATGCGCTGTGGCATCGCTGTCGGATTGGCCGCCGCTCAAGAACACAATGCCCGGCATGATCGCCGGCACCGCCGAACGCAAACAGCGCAGGGTGGCTTCAGCAACTTCTTCCACCGAGGCCTTCTCCGGACAGTCCTTGCCTGGCAACACCATCGAGGCTTTGAGGATGGTGCCTTCCAGCATCACGTTGTGTTCGTAAAGCGCACCAAACAGCGAGCGCAGGGTGACCTCGGTCACTTCGTAGCAGACTTCAATGTCGTGGCTGCCGTCCATCAGCACCTCGGGCTCAACGATCGGCACGATCCCCTGTTCCTGGCACAGCGCCGCGTAGCGCGCGAGCGCATGTGCATTGGATTCGATGCAGGTCGACGATGGGATGTCGTCTGAAATGGTGATCACGGCTCGCCACTTGGCAAACTTGGCGCCCAAGCGTGCGTATTCCTTCAGCCGATCGCGCAGACCATCCAGCCCTTCGGTCACCATCTCACCCGGAAAACCGGCCAGACCCTGGGTGCCTTTGTCGACCTTGATGCCCGGCAGGATGCCGGCGTCAAGCATGACTTGAGTAAATGCCTTGCCCGCCTTGGTCGACTGGCGAATGGTTTCATCGTACAAAATGGCGCCTGAGACGTGCTCGTTGAGGCCTTTGGCGGTCAACAGCAAATCGCGATAGGCGCGGCGATTTTCTTCGGTGCAATCGATCTTGACCGCATCAAAGCGCTTCTTGATCGTGCTCGATGATTCATCAATGGCCAAAATGCCTTTGCCGGGGGCAACCAAGGCTTGGGCGATATCTTCCAGTTCGGTGACGCTGCTCATTGGCGAGAATTCTCTAAATGGCGGATAAAAAACGGGGTCGCAGTGTAGTCGATTGCGGCCCCCGAGGCGCCCGCCGGCAGGATTGCCGCTACACTCAAGCCCTTTTTTGGGCGGAGCCGATCGATATGTCAGAAGGGCGGGCGATTGGGCTCATGCTGGTGCTGATCGCGATTTACAGCGGTTGGTATGCGCTCGGCTACGTGTCGCAGGCTTTGGGCATGAACCCCCAGCTAGATGCCGCCGAGATGATCCGTCTCGCCGAGCAAATCGCCTCCGGCACGCTGGCTAAAGAGCCCTTTTATCGCGCAGCCGGATACGCGCTTTCGTTGGCCCTACTGCTCAAACTCGGTGCCAACGTATTGGCGCTGCCTTTGCTTGCTGCCCTGTTGAATGTGCTCCTGCATTTGCTCAACGTCCTGCTGGTCGGCGCGCTCGCGCGGATGCTGGAGGCGCCGACCCGACAGCGTGTGGCCGCCATGGCGCTGTATGGGCTTTACCCCATCGCGGTCTATTTTGTCGCTGAACCAAGCGACGTGACCTTAGCAATCAGTTTGATGCTCCTTGGGGTCTTCGCATGTTTGAAAACTGAGCAGCGCATGCGCGCCGAGAAAGGCGTGCTTTTGTGGGTCTTAGTGGCGGGGTTGGCGTTTGGATTGGCGACCTTTACGCGACCGCAAATGCTCCCAGTCGGGCTTGCTGCCTTTGGTTGGCTGGCCTTTCGACTGCGCCACGAGGTGCCTGCGCTGTTGACTTTGGGGTCGGCGATGCTCGCGCCCCTGTTCCTGATGGGCGCACTCAATCAATCCATCTCCGGTGATTTCAGAATGCTTCCCTGGCAGGGCACCTATGCGCTCTACAAGGCCAACAGCGCGGAAGCCGATCCGCGCTACATGTCGCAGGTGCGCTCGCTGGGAGAACTTAAAGCGGGCGATAACCCAACCCGTGCGGAGTCGTTTGCGCGCTTCGAGGAGCTCACCGGCGAGCGCGCGCGTTCGATTGCTGAGCTCAACCAATTTTTCAAGGCGCGGATGATCCGAGACATCTTTGACCAGCCATTGGACTGGCTCAACCTACAGCGCAAGCGCGCTTTTTATGCGCTCAACAATTTTGAGCAATACAACAACAAAACCTACAGCTGGCAGGCGGCGCGCTTCCCCCTGCTGCGCTTCAACCCGCTTTGTTTCGGATTGGTTCTGGTCTTGGGAGTTGCGGGCTTTGCGTTCGCGTGGCGCGATCCGCGCCATCGGCTGCTGGGCCTGCTGACCGTGATGGTGTTTGCGAGCCTGCTGATTTCGTGGCCGTCGGACCGCTTTCGCCTGCCGATGGTGCCGCTGCTGCTGGTGCTGGCAACCGCAGTGCGATTTGAGCGACAGCAGTGGAAGCCCTGGCTTTGGGCAATCCCGGCGTTGGGCCTGACGCTGTACCCGATTCCACGCGCGGAGCGCGAAATAACCTACGGCAACGATGCCCTGTTGTGGGGTAATGCCCACAGCGGCCGCGGCGAATTCACTCAGGCGCGGATCTACTACTTGGCAGCGCGCGACCAATATGGCGAACGCGCACGCGCCGGTGACGCCCTGTGCCGACTGGATATGAATACGTGGCTGATCGAACACGCGCAGGCGAAATCCGATTGGCCAAGCGCCGAAGACGAACGCAACTGCAGCGATGCAAGCGCGCGAGCTGGCAGCCTTGAGGCGTCGTTCATCTTGGGTTTGATTCAGCACAGCCGCGGTGATTCGAGCAGTGCGCTCGCCGCCCTCAAGCTGGTCCGCGAAGGTGAAAATGACCGCCTTCGCGGCCGCGCCATCGTCGCGCAAACCATGATCGAACGAGGCGATCTCAGCGAACTGGCGGCCAACTATCCCGAGATTCGGCTAAGCCCGGACCCCGCGCTGTGGATCGCACTCGCAGACCCTCGCGCGCAAAACGTGAGTGCGCCTGAGCGCGCCGCGGCCGCCCGCCTGTGGTCGGCCTTTACTCTCGCGCGCTGAGCCAAAAAAACCTAGTCGCCCTTGCCAAAAAGCGAATCGAGCTTGCGTTCGTAGGACAAATAACCGAGCACGTCGTAGAGCTCCATGCGCGTTTGCATGGTCCCAACGACGTCTTTTTGCGTGCCCTGCTGGCGAATTGTCGAATATACGTTGAGTGCGGCGTTGCTCATCGCACGAAACGCAGACAGCGGATAAATGATCAAACGCACGCCGCAGCCCTTAAGCTCGTCCACGCTGAAATAAGGCGTCTTGCCGAATTCAGTCAGGTTGGCAAGGATCGGCGCGCGCACTTCATCGACAAAACGGGTGTACTCGCCAAGCGTGGTGCAGGCTTCGGCAAAAATCACGTCTGCACCAGCAGCCACGCACGCCTGCGCGCGATCGATCGCGGCGTCGATACCATCCACTGCCAGCGCATCGGTGCGCGCAACAATCATGAACTGCGAATCGGTGCGGCCATCCACGGCGGCCTTGATTCGATCCACCATGTCGTCTTTGGGCACGATGGATTTGCCGGGCCGATGGCCGCAGCGCTTGGCCTGCACCTGGTCTTCGATGTGGCAAGCCGCGGCACCTGCGCGGATCAACTCCTTGACCGTGCGCTGAATGTTGAACGCGCTGCCCCAGCCGGTATCGGCATCGACCAAAATCGGCAATGGCGTTGCGGCGGAGATGCGCCGAATGTCCTCACAGACATCGTTCAAGCTGGTCATGCCCAAATCAGGCAGGCCAAATGATGCGTTGGCTATGCCGGCACCAGAGACATAAAGCGCCTTGAAGCCGCATTTCTCTGCGAGCATCGCCGCATACGCGTTGATCGCGCCGGGCATTTGCAGAGGCATTTCTTGCTGCATCGCCAAGCGCAAACGTGCGCCGGCGGAGGGATCTTGGGACATTTTTTTACTCGCGCTTGAGGTATTCAACGAAGCGCGCGATTGTAGGTCAGGCGGCTTTGCTCGACACGCATGAATCGGCCACCGTCGTCACCGTCATATCCGCCATCAAAACCGATGTCGAAAGCATTTCCACCGCATCCAGCGACTCCATGTGACTTTCCACGGTATCGCCCTCCAAGGTGATCACCTCAACTTCAAAGTCAAAACTCAAATCGAACTGCGGATTGCCCTGAACTGGTCCCACGATATTGCCCCAACGATAAGTGGATGCCCCGAATATAAAGCTGATTCTCGAAGTTGTCCATAACCCCATGAATAAAAACAAGATAGGGCACCCGAGTAATCACCCTCCCAAAGCCCAGCGCTTACGCACCCTTGGGCAAGCCAGCCCCCCGAAATCGTAATGCAGTCGCGACCCAAAACACCCTCCCGAAGCCCAGCGCCGCTGACGCGGCGCCCCCTTCAGGCTCTCGAATCCTCGGTCAGGATGACCGATGGATGAGCAAACATCCCCATTCACGCCCACGAACTCTGAATCACGCGAGCCCCAAGAAAACGCAATCCAGTCGCGACCCAAAACCCTCTCCCGAAGCCCAGCGCCGCTGACGCGGCGCCCCCTTCAGGCTCTCGAATCCTTGGCCATGGATGGCCAATGGATGAGCAAACAACCCCCTTCACGCCCACGAACCCTTGGTCAGGCGAGCCCCACAACCCCGCAATCCCGTCGCGCCCCAAAACCCTCTCCCGAAGCCCAGCGCCGCTGACGCGGCGCCCCCCTTCAGGCTCTCGAATCCTCG
>Ga0105047_10014753_pt1 | contig 12365 bp, 10 predicted proteins | sample MAT04_FD_78384 | JGI IMG/M metagenome (GOLD analysis project Ga0105047, IMG submission 78384) | Freshwater microbial communities from Lake Fryxell liftoff mats and glacier meltwater in Antarctica - MAT-04 (megahit assembly) | ecosystem: Environmental > Aquatic > Freshwater > Ice > Liftoff... | reverse complement strand
GGCTAACCTGCAGCCGGCGCGGGGGCTGCGGCGACTTTCGCCTTGGGCGCGCCCAAGGGGGCGGGCTTTTCCCTGAATCGCTGCTTCATCTGCGCCACCCATCCGGCGAAGGCGTCGTCCTGAGCGACCAGCCGGGAGAAGCTGGCCGGCGACGCCTCGCCGCCGCTGAGGGGGCTGAGGGCGACTCTCAAGGCCTCTGGGGCGCGGGCCTGGCCGATCACGCCGTCGAACCGTCCGCGCAGCCGCGACAAGCCGGCTTCGTCGCCCGCCAGGCTGTAGGCGACGGCGGCGCGCAGCAGCTTGGATTCCTGGTCGGGCGCCAGCGGGCCGGCGGCGGCGAGGGCGCGCTCATAGGCGGCGCCCGCAGCCGGCCAGTCCTTGCTGCGCCACGCCACCTCGGCGCGGATGTCCATGGCCTCCGCCGAAGTGTCCTTGCCGACCAGCTCCAGGGCGTGATCTGCCTGGTTGAGGGCCAGCCAGGCGCGGGCCTCGATCAGCCGTCGTTCGGCGTTCAGCGCGGCGGGAAGCACGGTGGTGCGCGAGGCGTTGATGGCCGCGATCGCCTGTTCGGGCCTGCGGTCCATCATATAGATGGTCGCCAGATCGGTGGAGACCTGGGCGCGGGGCACGCCGTCGAGGCGGTTCTCCGCCTGATACTTGAGCAGTTCGGCGGCGCGGTCGAGCAGATCGACGGCCACCAGTCGCCGCGCCAGCTTGCGCACCATCAGGTCGCCGTCCGCGCCGATGGGGGTCAGTTCGCGGAAGTCATAGAACATGGCCAGGGCCTGAACGGGCTCCAGCCCGTCGGCCAGGCCGTCGAGAAACAGCGACCGGAAGGCGCCCTGCAGATCGACCTGCAGCTGCAGGGCTTCCGGAGCGTCGGGCATCCTGCGGCCGGCGGATCGGAGCACTTCCAGGGCCTCGCGGTAGCGCCCTTGCGACAGGTACAGCCCCCCCAGCGAGCGGATCACATCCAGCTCGGTGGCGTCCCCGCGCCAGCGATAGCGCAGCCCGTCGAAGATCGCGGCGGCCTTCACCGGCTGGAGCTTGCCCTGGGCGAGACGAATCTGCGTCGCGTGCAGCGAGGCCGGAACCGCGACCTCGTCCAGCGGGGCGCGGGCCACGGCGTCATAGACCGCCAGGGCGCGTCCCGTGGATCCCTGGGCCTCCAGCAGCTTGGCCTGGACCAGGCGTGTAGCCAGCTGTTCGCGCGGACCGGTCGATTGGGTGAGCGCCAGGGCCACCTGGGTGGCGGCGATGCGCAGGTCGCCCAGCTTCAGGGCCGCCTCGGCGTCGGCGCGGGCGAACTTGGCCTGAAGGGCGGGCGCATATTGGTTCAGGGCCGATTGGCCCCGTTGAAAGGCGCTGCGGGCGTCTCGCCATTGGCCCAGTTCAGCGGCGACATAGCCGCGCCACAGGGCCGTCGAGCCTTCATCCGTCACCGGCGGCGCCGACAGGTCGATTTGCGCTTCCTTGAGCCGCCCGGCCATGACCTTGGCGGCTCCGCGCAAACCGCGAAATTCAGCGTCTTCAAGTAGTTCGGGGTGACTCTTGGCGGTCATATCGAGGACCCCGATCGCCTCGAAATAGAGTTCCGATCCTGCCAGGAAGCGGGCCAGTCCCATGCGGGCGGCTGTGCTCTTCGCCCGGCCTCGAGCTTCCTTGTCGACCTCTTCGGCCGCCGCCGCCTGAAGCGCCCCGTAGCGTGACAGGAAGCCCCCCGACCCGATCTTGCCCCAGGCCTTGTAGTTGATCACCCCCGGCATCGAAGCGGGTTGCGGCAGACCTGCGCCCGCCTGCCGCCGCTCGGCGATGCTGGCCAGGGACGACAGGGTGAGACCGCTCGGCCGACCGATGCTGACGATGTCTCCATGGGCCGCGACCTGCACATCCGTGACGATCGGCTCGATGGCCAGGCCCTGCATCGAGGGCAACAGGGCCATGTCGACATACTCGCGGCGCGACGGCAGGCCTTTGGAGGGCTGCAGGGCGGTGACGGCTGCGATGCGATCGCCCACCACGGGGTCGTCGATCCACACTACCTTCGTCGAGCCGGCCATGGCGGCCTCCAGCGTCGGCGGACCGGTTTCGGCGGGACGGCCAACCTTGACCAGTCCGGGCTTGAGGTGCTGGCCGGGGCCCAGGACAATGGCCCAGGTCGGTCCCTCGCCGATGGCGTGGACGATGGTGTCGGCGGGGGCCGCGATGCGCACGGCGGTGAAATCCTTGCCCTGGACCGCCCGCATCGAGCGGAAGAACGGGCCTCCTGCCGGCGCCTGCGACAGGTCGAGCTTGGCCGGGGTGTCGAACACCACCCAGATCGCCTCGCCCCGGCGGAACACCGCGGCCCCGGCCGGCGCGGCCCAGGGGAAGCGAAGGAACAGCTGCGGGCCGGCGGCGTCGACCTGCAACTTGACCACGCCCGAGGCGGGGCGTGCGTCGGGGCGGGCGGGAGCCGCTGTGGCGGCGGCTGCGCTGACGGCGGCTTGAGCTTCGGCCTCGGTCGGCGGGGCGGCGAACAGGTGCACATAGACGGCGCCGTCGGCGCGGCCGATTCGGGCGTCGGCTCCGGGGTCCAGAGTCAGGCGCACGCTCAACCCGCCGGGCGTCCGCACGGCCTTGGCGGCTTTGACGAAGCGCGGCGGGTGGATGTTGAGGAGAGCCAGGTCCGGATCACCGGGCCCGGTGAGGGTCAGGATCAGGTCCTGTCCTTCGCGCCGGCTGGAGACCCCGCGAGCGGCGACGAACTCGATACGGCTGAACCCGTCCGCCTGGCCCAGGCGCACCTGCATGCCCGCTCCGGTCGCAACCCGTTCGGATGCCGGCGCGGCGGCCAGGCCCGGAGGCGACGCAACCGCCAGGATGCACGCGGCGATCGCAGAGGACCGAAGAAGGCGGCGCAAGGTCACGTCCTCAGCCTGCCTTGGGCGCCGCGGGCGCCGGAGGCGGCGAGGGGGCGGCCGGCGCAGCGGCGGGGGCGGGGCCCTCGGCGACGGACTGGGGCTTGGCGGCGGCCGGCGCCTTGGCCTGCGGCTTGGGAGCTGGCGAGCGGGCCTGGGCGCGGGCCGCGGGCGTCGGCTTGGCCGGGGCGGCGGCGACCGGCGCAGCGGAGGCCCCCGCCAGCGCCTGCCGGGCGGCTTCGGCCGCCGCCATGCGGTTGGAAAGCTTTTCCGTCAGGATCTTGGCCGCCACTGGCGGCATTTGCCCCAGGATGGCCGACAGGGCCCGTTCCTTCATCTTGGCGGCGATGGGCAGGCGCACCTCGTCCGACAGGATGGTCATGCGGGCGGCGGCGTCCTTGGGCTTCATGTTCTCATAGACCCGCACCAACCGGTCCTGTTCGGCCTGTTTCTGCGCCTCCGCCTGACCGAGCAGGCCCTGGATGTCGGTCTTCAGGCCCCCAAGGGTCTTCAGCTTGGCGTCCAGCTTGGCTTCGGCGGCGGCCAGCAGGGCCAGTTGCACGTCCATGTCCTTCTCGCGCTGGTCAAGCTGGCCGCGGCGGGTCCCCAAGCTCTGCAGCACCTGAAGTTCGGCCGGCGACAGCCCGGCCTGGCGCGCCAGCTCGGCGGCGGTCGGGGCGCAGACCGGCGCGGCGGTCTTGGGCGGCGGCGCCACGGTGATGCCCGGAGGCAGCACGCCGGCCTTGTCCTTGGCGTCCTTAGCGTCGGTCTTCGCGTCCTTGGCCGCGCCGGGGGCGGCCTCCTCGGCCCAGGCGCGGGCCCCGACCAGAAGGTCCGGCAGGCCGGCGGCGCCGGGGGCGGCGCGCGCGGCCAGGACGCCGCCCACCGCGACGACCAGGATCGGCAGGAAGCGCGGCATACGGTTCATGGGCGGCGATCCAGCGCCGAGGCGAGGTCGCGTTGCAGCTGCACGGCGCCCGTCGGCGGCGCATCGAACAAGTCGTCATCGATCAGAGAGCGCGACCGGGCGGGCTCCGCCCGGGCCGGCTTGGGTTCAGGCGGCGCGCGCACGGCGTCGCGCGGGGTCAAGGTCAGGATGTGTTCAGGGGCGGCTTCCAGGGCCGCCTCGCGCAGAGCCTCGCGGATCAGGGCCGGCGCCTCGAGTATCCGCCGTCCAGGCTCGGCGCGGGCGGCTTCAAAGCGAGAGGATTCAGCGGGGGCGGCTGCAGGGCGGGCGACCTCGGGCCGCGGCTCCGGGGCGCGGGCGGCTTCCGCCAGCAGAGTCTCCAGCCGGGCGGCCTGGGCCTTGGCCTTCTCGGTGCGATCGTGCAGCAGTTCGCGCGCCTCGTCGGCAGCGCCGCGCCATTGGTCCAGCCCGGCGCGGGTGCGCGCGGCGGCCTGGTCCAGCTCGGCCACCGCCTTGATGAAGCTCGCCTGGCTGTCGCGCAGGGCGCGCAGGCGCCGGTCGAGCCGCAGGCCCATGGCCAGGGCCGCGATCAGCAGACCGCCGAGCAAGAGATTGAGGATCAGAGCGATGGGGGTCATTTGCGATCCGTCAGCAAGGCCTGGCGCGCGGCGGGGTGCAGGGGCGATTCGACCCGCACGGCCACGGCGTGATTGCGCCGCCCCATCCGTCCGCGGGTCAGCGGAATGGAGCCTGCGCGCAACTCCACCATGCTGTCGGGGGTGGCGTTCAGGGTCAGGGTGTCGCCGACCTTCAGGTCGAGCACCCGGCGAAGGCTGATCTGCTGTTCGTCGAGCACGGCGCGGACCTCCATCTGGGTGGTCCACAACTCTGTGGCCAGGTGGCTTTCCCAGATGTTGTCGCGGCCGAACTTCTCGCCCATGAACTGCTGCAGCAGCATCTTTCGTATGGGCTCAAGCGTCGCATAAGGCAGCAGAAGCTCGATGCGCCCGCCCCGGTCGTCCATGTCGATACGCAGCTTGACCAGGATGGCGGCGTTGGCCGGCCGGGCGATGGCGGCAAATCGCGGATTGGTCTCCAGCCGGTCCAGGTTGAAGCTGACCGGGGTCAGGGGCTCGAAGGCGGCCTTGGCGTCATTCAGCACCACCTCGACCATCCGCTGCACCAGCACTCGCTCGATGGTGGTGTAGGGTCGCCCCTCGATGCGCATGGCGGCCGAGCCGCGCCGCCCGCCCAGAAGCACATCCACGATCGAATAGATCAGGTTGGAATCCACGATCAGCAGGCCGTAGTTGTCGAGTTCCTCGGCGCGGAACACCGCCAGGATCGCCGGCAGCGGGATCGAGTTAAGATAGTCGCCAAAGCGCACCGACGATATGTTGTCGAGGCTGACCTCGACGTTGTCCGAGGTGAAATTGCGCAGGGAGGTGGTCATCATCCGCACTAGGCGGTCGAAGACAATCTCCAGCATCGGCAGCCGCTCGTAGGACACGAGGGCCGAGTTGATGATGGCGCGGATGCCGGAGCGTTCGGCGGTGTCCTCGGAAAGATCGAAGCCGAGCAGGCTGTCGATCTCGTCCTGATTGAGGATTCGCTCCCCGCCGATGGGATTGTCGTCATCAAGCGACCAACCGGCTTCCTCCGGAAACTGGTCCGTGTCGAGCGGAGCGTCGAAGGCGACTTCTGTGGGATCGGACATGGCGTGCGCGCTCAACCCAGGGCGGGGCCCTAGTTGATCAACATCTCCTCGATCAGGACGGAATTGACCTTGGACGGGGCGACCACGAGGTTCACGCGGCGCAGGATCTCCATGCGCAGCTGATAGCCGCCCTGGCTTCCCGACAGGTCCTCCGGACGCAGTTCGCGCAGGAACATCTGGAACATGTCGGTCAGGCGCGGCAGATTCGGATTGAGGTGTTCCGCCGTGGACGTATCGGGCAGCTCGAGGGTCAGCTTCAGCTTGAGGAAGGTCGGGCGGCCGTCGGCCGTCTGCATGTTCACCACCATGCTGGGCAGGGTGTAGAAGATCACGCCCTCGGGTCCCTCGGCGATCACCACCCCCTCGGGCGGCTTGGCCTCGCCGTGGCCTTCCTTCTTCTTCTTGTCTTCCTTGGCGGGCTTGTCGCCCTGGTGCGGCTTTTCCTTGCCCCCCACCAGCAGCATCGCGGCCGTGCCGCCGCCCCCCAGCACCAGAACAGCCGCCGCCGCTCCGATGATGATCAGCTTCATCGGAAGCTTCTTCTTGCCCTCGGGGGCGGCGTCGCCGTCCTCGCCCTCTGCCGCTGCAACGGCGGGTTTTTCGGCGTCTTCGGCCGCCGGATCGGCGTCCTTGGACTTCTTCTTGAACAGCTTGCCTAGCATGGGCCCCGCCGACGCCGTGGAGCGCCGCGCGGCGCCCCTTCCTGGCCGGAGCAGGCGACTCGACGCCCGCCTGTTCCAACCCCGCCCGATCAATCGGCCCGGGATGGTTAACGACAGGTTTTTTTGCCGCGCTCCCGCTGCAGATTTTGCCTAGCGGCCCTTGCCGCCCGGCGGCGCGTTAACTGTCTTTCTTTTTGATTTCATTGGTATTTTTCCTGGCCCGTCCCTTGCAGCGCAAACCATGCAACGCGTCAATTCGCGCAAGGCCGGACCTGCCATGGACAATACCCTCTACGTCGCGCTTTCCCGCCAGATGACCCTGCGGCGCGAGTTCGACCTCTTGGCCAACAACATCGCCAACACCGAGACCGCCGGGTTCAAGGTCGAATCCCTGATGCTCGCGGCCAAGCCGGAGCGCCCTCGCGGCGGCGGCTTCACTGGCTCCAGCAGGCCGATCCAGTTCGTCCTCGATCCCGCCGTGGCGCGCGACTTCGGCCAGGGGCCCCTCAAGCCGACCGGCAACCCTCTGGACGTCGCCATCTCCGGCGAGGGGTTCTTCAAGATCTCGACGGCGGAGGGGGAACGCTACACCCGGGACGGGCGGTTCTCGATGGACGCCGCCGGAAAGCTGGTCACCGAGCGCGGCGATCCGGTGCTGGGCGACAGCGGCGAGATCGTCCTGGACCCCAAGCTGGGCCCGCCCAAAATCGCTCAGGACGGCACGGTCAGCCAGGGCGCGGGCGCCATCGGCAAGGTGGCGGTGGTGCGTTTCGCCGATCTTTCCGCCCTCTCCAAGGAGGGCGACAACCAATACAGCAACCCCTCCAACCTGGTCCCCGAGTCCGCCGGCGCCGCCAAGTTGAGCCAGGGCGCCGTCGAGGGCTCGAACGTCCAGTCCATCCCCCAGATCACCCGATTGATCGAAGTCAGTCGCGCCTATGAGTCCACCGCCAAGATGATGGACAGAACCGGCGAGATGAACAGCGAGGCCATCCGGCGCCTCGGCCGCGTCAACTAGGAGAACCGACAATGAGAGCCCTGAGCACCGCCGCGACCGGCATGTCGGCCCAGCAGCTGAACGTGGAGGTCATATCCAACAACATCGCCAACATGAACACCGTCGGCTTCAAGCGTCAGCGGGCCGAGTTCCAGGACCTGCTCTATCAGGATCTCGAGCGCGCCGGCGCCCAGTCGTCCGACGCCGGCACGGTCGTGCCGACCGGGGTCCAGATCGGTTCGGGCGTGAAGGCCGGATCGGTTTACCGGATCAACCAGCAGGGCTCGATGACCCGCACCGACAACAAGCTGGATGTGGCCATTGAGGGCCGCGGCTTTTTGCAGGTCCAGCTGCCTTCGGGAGAGCTTGCCTATACCCGCGCCGGCAATCTGGCGGTCAACAACGAGGGCCTGATCGTCACCGAGGACGGCTATCCGGTGCAGCCGCAGATCACCATCCCCTCCGACGCCACCGACATCATCGTCTCCAAGAGCGGCCAGATCCAGGTCATGCAGCCCGGCCAGACCGCGCCCCAGGAGATCGGCCAGCTGGAACTGGCCACCTTCGTCAACGAAGCGGGCCTACAGGCCCTTGGCGGCAACCTGATGATGGAAAGCGGCGCTTCAGGCGCCCCCGTCACCGGCGCTCCGGGCTCCAGCGGCATCGGTGCATTGCTCCAGGGCTACACCGAGGCCTCCAACGTCGACGCCGTGACCGAGATCACAGCCCTCATCGCTGCTCAGCGGGCCTATGAGATGAACTCCAAGGTCATCACTGCGGCGGACGAGATGCTCCAGGCCGCGGCTCAGGTGAAGGGCTAGGTTGATGCGCGCCCTCCTCCTCTTGTCCGCCGCAGCGGCCCTGGCCGCCGGCCCGGCCTTGGCCGCCCAGTCGGTCGCCTTGCGGGCCGCGCCTTCGGACGAAGACGGCCGCATCACCCTGGGCGAACTGTTCGACGGCGCCGGCCGCGCCGGGGCCGTCGTGGTGGCGACGATCAACCCGGGCGCCAGCGCGGTGCTCGACGCCGCCCGGGTCCAGCAGGTCGCCCTGGCCCATGGCCTCAGCTGGTCCAACCCCTCTGGTCTGCGCCGGGTCATCGTTCGGCCGGGCGGCGCCGTCGCAGCCCAGGGCGGCGGCGGCGCCGTCGAGGCCCTGACCTATGTCCGCAGCCTGGCGACAGGAGAGTTGGTCGGACCCGAGGACCTGGCCTGGACCAAGGTCGTCGCCGCCCCGGCCGGCGCCCCGCGCGACGCCAACGCCGTCATCGGCAAGGCCGCCAAGAGACCCCTGCGGGCCGGCGCGGCGGTCAACCTCGCCGATGTCTCAACGCCTCAGGTGATCAAGAAGGACGACATCGTCTCGGTGTCCTACAGCGCCAGCGGGGTCAGCCTGATGCTCCAGGCCAAGGCGCTTCAGGGCGCCGCCGCGGGCGAGACCCTCAATGTCGTCAACCCTTCGTCCAAGCGGATCATTCAGGTGGTGGCCACCGGGCCCGCCGAGGCCGCGGTCGGCCCCGCCTCCATTCAATACCGCGCCCAAGCCGGCGCCTATCTCGCTCTCCGCTAAAGGAAAAACACCGATGCGCCCGTCAATCGCCCGCCTCGCTCCCCTCGCCCTTCTGGCGCTGGTCCCCCTGACCGCCTGCGGCACCGTCGCCACTGACGTGCGCGGCCCGCGCCTCAGCCCGATGAACTACCAGGCAGACGGGGCGCCCCAGGCGCCGTCTCTGGCCTCGGCCCAGGGGGCGGTCGCCCCCCGCGGCGTCGGCTTCCAGCCCGCTTCGGCCAATTCGCTGTGGCAGGCCAACGCCCGCGCCTTCTTCAACGACCAGCGCGCCAGCCAGGTGGGCGACATCCTGACCGTGCAGATTTCCATCGATGACAGCGCCAAGGTCTCCAACGCCACCAGCCGCACCCGCTCGTCCAACACCAAAGGGGGGATCACCAGCCTGGGCGGCTTCGAGGCCAATCTGCAGAAGGTCCTCCCGGGCGCCCCCGACACCGCCAACCTTTACGAGTTCGGCGGCAATTCGAACTCCGCCGGTCAGGGCTCGGTGAACCGCGCCGAGAAGATCAATCTGACCATCGCCGCGGTGGTCACCGGAGTGATGCGCAACGGCAATCTGGTCATCCAGGGCCGCCAGGAAGTGCGCACCAACGCCGAGGTGCGCGACCTGACCATCGCCGGCATCGTGCGGCCGCAGGACATCTCCTCGTCCAACACCATCCGCCACAGCCAGATCGCCGAAGCGCGCATCTCCTACGGCGGCCGCGGCGACATCTCGCGCATCCAGAAGGCCTCGGCGGGCCAGAGCCTCGTGGAACGCTTCTCGCCGTTCTAGAGCGCGAGGGGCTGCACTAAGAGGTTTCGCACGGATCGAAGTCCGTTATGGGTGCGCCGCAACACGAAGCGGAGCCCATGACCGACCAGACCCCGGACAGCCGCGCGCGATGGATCGCCTTCGCGATCCTGTGCCTGGGCGATCTGATGATCGTCCTGGACTCCACGATCGTGAACGTCGCCCTGCCCACCATCCGCGCCAGCCTGGGCTTTTCCGAGACCGGCCTGGTCTGGGTAGTGAACGCCTATCTGCTCACCTTCGGCGGCTTCATGCTTCTGGGCGGGCGGCTGGCGGACCTCTACGGCCAAAGGCGGCTGTTCATCGGGGGCGTGATCCTGTTCACCCTGGCCTCGCTCGTCTGCGGTCTGGCTACCTCGCAAACGATGCTGATCGTGGCGCGCGCCGTTCAGGGCCTGGGCGGGGCGGTGGTCTCCGCCGTCGCCCTGTCGCTGATCATGAGCCTGTTCCCCGAGGGCCCCGGACGGGTGCGGGCGATGGGCTACTTCGGCTTCGTCATGGCCGGCGGCGGCAGCGTCGGAGTGCTGCTGGGCGGGGTGCTCACCGGCGCCCTGGATTGGCGCTGGATCTTCCTGGTCAATATTCCCGTAGGGGTGGTGGTCGTCGCCCTGGCGTATCGCCTGCTGCCAAGGGGCGAGATCCAGGCCGCCGCCGGGCGGCTGGACGTCGGCGGCGCCGTGACGGTGACCGGCGCCCTCCTTCTGGCCGTCTATGCGGTGGTCAACGGCGAGGCTGCGGGCTGGACGTCGCCCCAAACCCTCGGGTGCGCCTTGGCCGCCGCCGCCCTGATCGCCGCCTTCCTGGCCATCGAGGCCCGGGTGAGCGCGCCCCTGGTCCCGCTCGGCCTTTTCCGTCTGCGCAACGTCTCGGTCGCCAATGGGGTCGGAGTGCTGTGGGCCGCAGCCATGTTCGCCTGGTTTTTCCTGTCGGCGCTCTACATGCAGATGGTTCTGGGCTACGGGCCGATGCAGGTCGGCCTGGCCTTCCTGCCCGCCAATCTGATCATGGGCGCCTTTTCCTACAGCCTCTCGGCCAAGCTGGTGAACCGCTTCGGCGTGCGCGGCCCCCTGGCCATCGGCCTGCTGATCGCGGCCCTTGGACTGGCCCTGTTCGCCCTCGCGCCGACCGACGGGATTTTCGCCCTGCATGTACTGCCCAGCATGCTGCTGCTCGGCGTTGGCGCCGGCATGGCCTTCAACCCGATGCTGCTGGCGGCGATGAGCGACGTGGAGCCCAGCGACTCCGGCCTGGCCTCGGGCATCGTCAACACCGCCTTCATGATGGGCGGGTCATTAGGCTTGGCGATATTGGCGAGTGTCGCCGCCGGGCGCACCGCTGCTCTGACTGCGGCCGGACAAGCCCTCCCAGCAGCCCTCACCGGCGGCTACAACCTGGCCTTCGCCGCAGGCGCGGCGTCGGCGGCCCTGGCTGCGGTCCTGGGATGGTTCCTGCTGCGCGAGCCCGAGCCTGCCGAGACGGCGTCCCTGCACTAGGGACGCGCGGCCTCAGCTGTCCAGGAACGACCGCAGCTTGCGGCTGCGAGAGGGGTGCTTGAGCTTGCGCAGCGCCTTGGCTTCGATCTGCCGGATCCGCTCGCGGGTGACCGAGAACTGCTGGCCGACCTCTTCGAGGGTGTGATCGGTGTTCATGCCGATGCCGAACCGCATCCGCAGCACGCGTTCCTCGCGCGGGGTCAGGCTGGCCAGCACGCGGGTGGTGGTCTCGCGCAGGTTCGACTGAATCGCCGCATCGATGGGCAGGATGGCGTTCTTGTCTTCGATGAAGTCGCCCAGGTGGCTGTCTTCCTCGTCGCCGATCGGAGTCTCGAGGCTGATCGGCTCCTTGGCGATCTTGAGCACCTTTCGCACCTTCTCCAGCGGCATGGCCAGCTTCTCGGCCAACTCCTCCGGGGTCGGCTCGCGGCCGATCTCGTGCAGCATTTGGCGGCTGGTGCGGACGATCTTGTTGATCGTCTCGATCATGTGCACCGGGATGCGGATCGTCCTGGCCTGGTCGGCGATCGAGCGGGTGATCGCCTGGCGGATCCACCAGGTCGCATAGGTCGAGAACTTATAGCCGCGGCGGTATTCGAACTTATCGACCGCCTTCATCAGGCCGATATTGCCTTCCTGAATGAGATCAAGGAATTGCAGGCCGCGGTTGGTGTATTTCTTGGCGATCGAGATCACCAGGCGCAGGTTGGCCTCGACCATTTCCTTCTTGGCCTGGCGCGCCTCGCGCTCGCCCTTCTGAACCGTGTGGACGATGCGGCGGTAGTCGTCGATCGGCACCCCGGTCTCGGTGGCCAGCATGGCCACCTCCTGACGGATGTCGGCGATCTGCATGGCGTCGTTGTCGACGAACTTGCTCCAGCGCACCCCAAGCGGCTTGATGGTGTCGGTCCAGTCGGGGTGCAGCTCGGCGCCGAAATAGGCCTTGAGGAACTCGCCGCGCGAAATGCCGTAGCTGTCGGCCAGCCGCAGCAGGCGGCCTTCGAGCCCCATCAGCCGCTTATTGATCGCATAGAGCTGCTCGACCAGCGCCTCGATGCGGTGGTTGTTCAGTTTCAGGGTCTTCAGCTGGCCGATGATCGCCTGGGCCTTGGCGTTGTAGGCCTTGCGCTCGGCGTCGGTGAGGTCCTCGCCCGACAGACGTCGCTCGACCAGCTTTTCCTGCAGCTTGCGGAAGCTGTCGAATTCCGCCGCGATGACGTCGAGGGTGGCCATGACCCCCTCGCGCAGCTCCGCCTCCATGGCCGAGACCGTCGGGCCGGCGCCGTCGTCGAAGTCGTCCTCGTCCTCGCCGCCCTCGGCGCCCTCTGCG
>Ga0105047_10014752_pt1 | contig 12366 bp, 11 predicted proteins | sample MAT04_FD_78384 | JGI IMG/M metagenome (GOLD analysis project Ga0105047, IMG submission 78384) | Freshwater microbial communities from Lake Fryxell liftoff mats and glacier meltwater in Antarctica - MAT-04 (megahit assembly) | ecosystem: Environmental > Aquatic > Freshwater > Ice > Liftoff... | reverse complement strand
GACGTGCTGGCCGGGCGTCAGTTGGTTGGTGACGAGCGGCCCAGAAGACGACACGGTGCCCAGCTGAGTGAACCCAGGGCCGGAGCCGGCAGTCTCGTACACGACGAGTTCCCCACCGGCGGTCGCGACGGTGGCCACGCAACCGTCGATGGAGGCGGCGATCACCGGCACGTCGCCAGAGGCGGAGGGCGTGGGCGCCAGCGGGGTGGGTTCTGCGGCGATCGCCGCAGCGGGCACGACGAGGGCTGCGCCTGTAGGCAACGGGGCGCCGGAATCGGGTACGGAGATCGGTGCCCCGGCTGGGGCCTCTGGCGTCGGTTCGCCCAGCACGACGGCGGTGGCAGGGTCGATGCCCAACGTCGCCGCCGCTTCCTCCAGGCTCAGCCCGTTGCCCGTGACTCGCACCTCCTCGACCGGGAACAGCCCGTTGACCACCTCGATACGTACCAGCCCCGAATGCGCCACCTCGTCGACGGTGCTGCCGGTGGCCGTGGCGTGCAGCAGGTGGCGGCCGGTGCGCACCGCCGGCCAGGAGAACGTTGCCGACGCGGTGGGTGAGACTGGCGCGGCGAACACCTGCCGGCCGACGAGAACGTCGCCGTCGTACAGGTGAATCTCGCTGATGGTCACGCCGACCGCATTGACCGCGATCAACGGTGACGAGCCGATCAGCGCACGTCCGTCGTCGGCGAAGGACGTGAGCGACACCGAAAGCGGGGCCGGTGGAAGTGCGGGGAGGGCTGCCTCGGCGGAGGATGAGGGCTTGTCCGCCTCGCTGTCGCGCCGTTGCGCCACGTTGTAGACGATGCCGCCGGCGAGCATCGCCAGCGCGACGGCAAAGGCCGCCACCGTGATCCACCGCTGCCGCATCGCCCGCCCCGTTCATCCGCAGCGCCACGTGCTGCGAGGTCACTAGAGTCTGTCAGGTCCCGTCAGATCCGGCGGCACGATGGGCAAGAACGAGGCGGCAATGGCTGGAGCGGGAATCTTGCTGAAGGTGGGTCTACCGCTGCTGCTCGCCGGCGGTGGCGTTGCCGCGTATCTGGCAGCGCCCAGTAATGCCGCATCGTTACGTGCCGACGTGTGGATCGACTCGCCCGAAGATGGCGTGCTGCTCGATGCGGGTTCGGTGTTCGTCGTCGCCCACGCGACAGCAGCGTCGGGAGTGTCCTCGCTCTCACTCGAAGTCGACGGCACGGTCGTGTCGTCGTCGTCCGACCTCGAAGCGTTCGACACCCTCGTGTCGGCGACACTCCCGTGGCTTGCCACCGACGGGCCGCACCAATTGGTCGTGACAGGTGGCGGCCAGCGCAGCGCGCCGGTGATGGTGCATGTCGGCAACGCCACCGAGGTTCCCTCCGCTGCACTGCCCACTCGGCTCACGCTGCCCTCGTCCGCCACGACCACCACGTCGTCGACAGTGCCCGAGACCACGACCACCATGACCACCACCACGGTGCCCGAGACGACCACTGCACCGACGACACCGCCGACGGCTCCGCCACCGACGGCTCCCGCCATCGGCAACGTGACCCTCAGCCCGGCTCCTGGCACCGCGCTGCGCTGCACCGGTGATCAGGTTCGGGTCACGGCCGACGTCACCAACGCCACCAGCGGTCAGATGAAGATCTACTTCACCTCCACCAACGGCCTGTTCGAGACGGTCAACGGCAGCGTGGCTGGTGGTGTCTTCACCGCCACCCGCGATGGGGCGACGCCGACGAAGGTCCCGACGGGGGACTACTACGTGACCATCACGGTCAGCGGGCCCGGCGGCACCGACGAGACGAACGCCGGCCCCTTGTTCTCGAGCTGCACCAAGGACTGAGCTGGGCCGTCGCGCCGGGCATTCGGGGGGAGCGACTAGACCAGTTCGTCGGCGTTGGTGACTTCGTCGTCGGCCGGTAGTTCCACAGAGATCGGGCCGTCGAGTGTCTTGACGATGACGAGGGTGCTGAGAATGCTGGGGCCGATGTCGAGGTCGAGACTCATCCGACGCAGTTGGTTGTCCTCGGTGACCCACATGTCGTAGACCACCTCGTCGGGCATCTCGCCGCCGAGCTCGTCGAGCTGACCCTTCAGCTGCGGCGAGTTGGCGAGGGCGGTCTCCTTGTCGACGGTGACGCGGTAGTGCATCAGCTCCTCGCCGTCGATGGTCTCGAGGCCCACTTCCTCCACCGAGGTGGCGTCGGCGAGCAAGTCGCCGGCGGCGAGGACATCGTTGTTGGCAGCCGAACTGAACGAGTTGTCGCCCTGCTCCTCGAGGAACTCCTTGTCCACCTTGATCCAGTCGGTCTTGATGTCGAGACCGAGCACGCTGAACAGGTCGCTCGACACGTAGATGGTCTGCGACTCCTCGGTGATGATCATCTCGATGCCGTCGTCGAACATGCCGTCCATCTGCATGGTGATGCGCGTGTTGCCGGTGTCGCTGTCGAGTTCGGCGTCGATCGTCACTTCCTGGCCCATGGAGTCGGCGACGACCGAGTAGGCAAGGTCCTTTTCCTCGTCGATCGCTGTGGTGGCGGCCTCGAGTGAGTATGTGGCTTCCTTGGCGTCGTCGCCCTTCATCAGCATGAACGCGCCGCCGGCGACAGCGGCGATGAGCAGCAACCCGACGGCCGCGAGCAGGCCGGCGCGGCGCGGCGCGGGCTGGTCGTGCAGCACCACCGACACCGGTGGCGGGAAGTGCTCGCCGCTGTGGAACGGGGGAGGTGCGAACTGCGACTCGGGCGTAGGGGTGTCAGCGGTGCCGTCCATGGCGGGCAGGCTACTGCGATGCGCCGAGCGCGTGGCGACGGGCGGTCAGCTCAGGCGCCGAGTGCGTTGCGGCGCATCGATGGTTGCCTGATCGAGAGCGAGCTGCACCAGCCGGTGCTCGTGGTCGACCACCATCCACGCCAGGCCAGGGCGAGCCGGCACCGGGAGGCGTCGTGGCAGCAGCACTCCCAGCAGGTCGCCGTCGAGTTCGCTGCCGCCGGTGAGCACCACCCCGGTGCGACTGCGGCGGACCACGGTGGTCCAGTGGCCATACGTCTGGCGCAGGGCCTCGGGGCGCCCGGCGGCCAACACCCACGTCTCGGGTCGCTTGCCGGCGGCCAGCGCCGCCAGCGCGCCGTCGGGGTCGTCGACCGAGTCGGCGTCGTCGACCACCAGCAGCACCGGGACCGCGTCGGGAAGCCGGTGGAGCAGCGAGCTGTCGGAGGAAACCTCGTCGGCAAGGTGGCGCGAGGTGAAACCGTGCGCACGCCGCGGCAGGATGGCGCCCACCCAGCCGTGCGGGTGTGCCTGGGCCCAGGCGGTGGCCAGACGAGCGAGCGTGGCGCTGCGGCCGGAGCGGGCGCCGCCCAGCACCAGCACGTGCTCGCCGTCGGGGAGGTGGAGCCAGCAGGTGTCACCGCTGGTGAAGTCGGTGCCGAGGGAAAGCGCGGTGCCGCCGTCGTGGCGGGTTGCGGACGGGAGATCGCTGGCCGGCACGTGCGTGGGCACGATGTCGATGCTCGCCGGGTCGGTGCCGGTGCAGGCGCGTGTCGAACCGCCCGGCACGCCGAACAGCGGTACCGAGCCGGGCGCCACCAGTTGCGCCGTCAGCCCGCTGGTCGCCACCAGCAGTCGGCCCGGCGTTCCGACCGGCGGCACGAACGCTGCGGCCGCGCCGAGGTGGGCGGCGTCGTGAGGGTCGTGCACGTGTAGCACCCACCGGTTGGGGCAGCGTGCCAGCCATGTCGCGGGCACCACGCCGGCATGCTCCACCGTGGCCACCACCGTCAGCCCGGCCTGGTCGCCCGCCATCAACAGGTCGTGCAGCGCGTCGAACTCCGCTTCTGTGTCGAGGTCGTCGAGCGAGCGGCGCACCGCGTCGAGGCCGTCGATCAGCAGCACCACCGAGGGTTGCTCGCCGCTGGCGGACTGCGCGTTTTTGCGCAACCTGTGCAGCAGCCGGATCAGCCGCTCGCGTTCGTACACGCCGACCACGGCACCGCAGCGAGGGTGGTCGGCGAGCGATGCCAGCAGCGGAGCACCGCGGCCGTCGAGCACGTACAGGTGAGGGCCGGCCGTGCCAACGGCTCGCGCCGACAGCACCTGGGTGGCGAGCGTGAACAGCGTGGAGGTGGCCCCACTGCCGGCACTGCCCACCACCAGTAGGTGGCCGTCGCTCGGGGCCCAGCACAGCGGCAGCACGCGCTGGTGGTCGGGGTCGTCGACGAGGCCGACAGCGCCAGCCGGCACCTGTGCTCGGTCGAGTGTCGCTGGGAGCGGTGCTTGCCACGGCGCCGGTGGGGCGACCTCGCCCGCCAGACGCGCCGCCTCGACCACGTGGCGAACGAGCACTTGCAGCTCGCTGTCGCCGCCGGTGGCGCTCGCCGGTCCTGTGCACCGCGCCGTCTGGAACGTGAGGTGGTCGTCGGGGCCCAACCGCATGACGGCCCGCCCCGGAAGCCCGCGCGGCAACTGCGCAGGTGAGGGGATTCCGACCACGTCGATCGCGTCGGCGGTGTCGTGCACGCGCAGCGCCAGGCGCAGGTTGGTGTTGGCCCGGATGTCGTCGCTGATCACGCCGTGCGGGCGCTGGGTGGCCAGCAGCAGATGCACTCCCAGGCTGCGGCCGCGCTGGGCGATGCCGACCAGTGCGTGGAGGAATTGCGGCTGCTCGGCCACCAAGGCGGCGAACTCGTCGATCACCACCACCAGCCGGGGCAGGGTCACGTCGGACGCGGTCGCGCGGAGGTCGGCCAAGTCGGCGGCACCGTGTTCGCGCAACACCTCTTCACGCCGGCGGAGCTCGGCGTGCAGGCTGCGCAGGGCGCGATCCGCCAGTTGGTCGTCGAGGTCGGTGATCACCCCGACCACATGCGGCAGCGCAGCGCAGGCGTCGAACGTGGCGCCACCCTTGTAGTCGACCAGCACGAACGTGAGGTGCCGCGGGCTGGTGGTGACCGCCATGCCCGCCACCAGGCTGCGCAGCAGTTCGCTCTTGCCCGACCCGGTGGTGCCGGCGATCAGGCCGTGCGGCCCGTCGCGGGCCAGATCGATGTCGACCACCCCGTCGGCCGCCATGCCGATCAGCGTGCGCGGTGCCGGGTCGTGACCGGCTGTCGCCCACTCGGCGGCGATGGTTGCCGGGGTGAGCGACCGCTGTTCACGATCGAGCAGCGCAGCCAGCGACACCTCTCGCGGCACACCGGAGGCCACGCTCAACGGGTCCTCCGGGTCGATCAGGCCGAGCAGCGCGCGGCTGCACGCGAACATCGCCCGCTCGCTCACCCCCGCCACGCGCACGGGGGTCGGCAGCAACGTGACGCGAGTGTCGGGCACCCAGCGGGCCAGCGGCCCGTGACTGAGCGTGAGCACGCTGGTGCACAGGTGCGGCACGCCGGCGTGGTCGGGCAGCAGCACCACCAACGCCGCGGCGTCGGGGTCGGCCAGCGCTCGACGCAGCGGCCCGGTGCGTGTCGCCAGCAGCGTCGGTTGGTCGGTCACCACCATCAGGTGGCACTCGTGACCGGCGAGGTCGGCGAGCAGCGCTGGCAGCTCGGCCTCGGTCACCACGGCGACGCTGCCGTCGGGGCGGGTGAGGTGCGGGAGGCCGCGCAGGCACGCCCACTCGCCCGGACGATCGGTCACCACCACGACGCGCAGGTCGGCCGGCCCGCACGTCGCCACCAGTTGCAGCACCAGCGCCCGCGCGACGTATGCGGCGGTGGCCCCTCGCACGGCCAGCCGGCTGCCCGGGCCGAGGTCGACAGCGACGGGCAGCGCCGGTTCGGTCAGGTCGTCGCCGAGAGAGCCGGGCACGTCGGACACGCCGGGAAGTGGGATGTCGCCACTGCCGACGCTGGCCAGGAATGCGTCGGGGTGCGCAGCGCGGCGAGCCCACAGTGCAGCGGTGCGTTCGATCACGGTGTGGTGTGCGGCGGCGACGGTGGGCACCGATGCGGTGTGTACGGCGCGGTACTCGCACCGGTCGCGCAGCAGTTGCCGAGCGTGCGCTTGCTGCAGGGCCGAGTACTCCGCAGCCTCCTGCTGCCTCCTCCGGCGGGTCGTGATGCGTTGGGCGCCCCAACTGCCGACGGCCACCAGGCCGCCCAGTGCTCCGAACAGCAGGAACATCGGCTGCCGCATGATCAGCGCCAGCGCACCCGCCCCCACCATGCCGAGCAGCGCCGGCAGCAGCCCACCCGCCTGGCTGTGCTCGGCGGTGGGCGCGTTGGGCGCCCGCCGCTCGGTGGCCTGCCACACCGGCACTGCTCGCGGGCTGCGCACCAGCGAGGTGCCGTGGAGCTGCGCGGGTGTGGCTTCCGGTGCGCCACGGGTGAGGCCGAGCACGGTGCCGCCGACTTCGAGCGTGCTGCCCGAGGGCACCGCGTGCGCGTCGGTCGTCGGGTCGCCCGCGGCGCCATGGTGGTCGCGCAGCATGATCGGTGCCCGACCGGTGAGCTGGGTGAGGGTGAGCGAGCCGTCACCGGCCACGTCGAGCAGCGCGTGGTGCGGCTGCAGCGACGGGTCGTCGCAGCGCACGGCGGCCGTGTGGGCGCGGCCCAGGAGGTGGCGGCCCGGGCCGATGCGCTGGCTGGCACCGGCGTCGAGCCCGGTGAGCCAGGTGCAGGTCCAGGTCGCGGAAGTGGGGAGGTCGGTGTCCATACACCCCTACTGGGCACGGCGAACGGTGCTCACCGGCAACGAAGTCGATGAAATCCAGGGAATTTCTTGCTGTGAGGGTTTCTGTGAGGGTTCCTGTGAGCCCGCCGGTGAGGGTGCGCGCGGACGATCCCGGCATGAACCACTGCCTTCCCCCCGTCCTCAATCGCCCGCTCCTCGCCCGTCTCGATCGCGAGTGGCAAGCCCTCAACCATCGCCCGGCCGTGCTGCTGCGGGCTCGCAGTTGGGCGCTCGGCGTGGCGTTCAGCAGCCTCGACGAGGTGGTGCTGGCCACCGGGTTCCGTACCCGGCCCGCTGTGGTCGGCAGCGCGCAGGCAGCGGAGTGTCAGGATCGCGTGGGCGACGCCGTGTTGGCAGCGTTGCTGCGGGCGGCGCGCACCGACGACGTGGCAGCACGGGTGGTGTTGCAGCGGTTGCTGCCCGGCTTGGTCAGCCGCTCCGGTCGCTGGGGCGAACGCCGCAAGGGCGGCTCCACCGAGCCGTTCGACGAGTTGCTGTCCGTGGCCTGGACGGTGATCCGTGAGTTCCCGGTGGAGCGTCGCCCGCATCACCTCGCCGCGAACCTGCTGCGCGATGCCGAGGCGGTGGCGTTCACCCGGACAGCCCGCCGGGCGATCGTGATGGAGCTGACCCCGCCCAACACTCTCGACCTGCCGGTAGAGGTGTCGAACGCCGACGACCCGCAAGGTGAGCTGGCCGACGTGTTGGCCGCCGCGGGGTCGCTCAGCGACGACGACATGGCGCTGCTCGAGTTGCTGCTGCAGGGCCATAGCCAGGCGGAGGTTGCGGCCAAGCTGTCGATGAGCGTGCGCACCGTGCGCAACCATCGCGACGCGATGGTGCACCGGCTGCGCACCGCGGCGCTCGCCGCGGCCTGAGCTGGCGGCGTCAGCCCGGGTGCTCGCTGCGCAACCAGGCCAGGTGGTCGAGCAGCAGCGGCATGCTGCGTTCGATCACGTCATACATACTGCGGTAGGCGTCGGGCCCCTGGCCCCACGGGTCGGGCAGCGTCTCGTCGCCCGGCATCGCGTACGGGTCCCACCGGCGCAGCAGTTGCACCTGCACCGGCTCGACGGTGGCGTAGTGCCCGGTGCGTTGGTCGATGCCGCCGCGCATGCGCGCCAGGTCGTCGACGTTGTTGTGGTCCATCGCCACGATCAGGTCGAACAGCGAGAAGTCGTCGGGGTGCACCTGCCGGGCGCGGTGGTCGACCCGGTAGCCGCGGTGGCGACCTTCCGCCGCGCTCGCCGGGTGCGGCGCCTCGCCGACGTGTGCGCGGCTGGTTCCGGCCGAGTCGAATCGTGCGACGCCGGCGAGTGCCGGGTCGCTGGCCATCATCGCTGTGGCCACGGCATGAGCTGCTGGCGACCGACAGTGGTTCCCGAGGCACACGAAGAGCACCGAAACCGCATCGCTGGAGGCCACCATGCGTTCACGGATTACCACACCGAGTGAAGGTGCGCCAGGGGCGAAGTCAGTCGGCGATCTCGGCCCCGGTGCGGAAGCGTCGCAGTCGCAGGCTGCTACTGACCACGAATACAGTGTTGAATGCCATCGCCGCGCTGGCCACTACCGGCGACACCCGCCAATCGCGCAGGCGGCGCAGGTCAGCCAGCTACTTCGAAGCCGGCTTCGTCGACGGCTGCGACGACGGCCGCGCGGTCGACCGTCTGGCCGGTGACGGTGACGAGTTTGGTGGCCAGGTCGACTGCGACGTCGGTGACGCCCGCGACCTTGCCGACCTCACCCTTGACCGCTGTTTCGCAGTGGCCGCAGGTCATGCCCGGTACGGAGAGGACGAGTTCGTTCATGGCGGTGGTTGCCCTTCGAGTTGGTGGGTGTTGGGTTCATGCACGCAGCAGTCGCTCGACTGCTTTGGTGGCTTCGTGGACGAGTTCGGTGGTGCGGGCATCGTCGCCGCTGGCTGCGGCACCGGCCACGCAGTGCTGCAAGTGCTCGTCGAGCAACTGCAGGCCGACACCTTGCAGCGCCTTGGTGACCGCGGCCACCTGGGTGAGCACGTCGATGCAGTACGTGTCGTCGTCGATGAGGCGTTGCAGCCCGCGCACCTGGCCTTCGATGCGGCGCAGGCGCGCCTGCACCTGCTGCTTCTTGTCGGTGTAGCCGGGAGGTCCGTCCATACGGTCACCCTACCCCTGGGGGGTACCAGTTGGCAACGCGCCTCAGGGCCGTTGGGTGAAGTTCGGCGAGCGCTTGGCCAGGAAGGCGGCGATGCCCTCCTGTGCGTCGTCGGTGGTGGCGCTGGTGGCCATCACCTCGATCGCGTACTGGTAGGCGGCGGATTGGTCGAGCCCCACCTGGGCGTAGAAGCTGCGCTTGCCGGTGGCCTTGCTGAGCACGCTGCCGCGTGTGGCGCGAGTGAGCAGTGAATGCGTGGCATCCTCCAGCTCGTCGTCAGGCACCGCAGCGTTGATGAAGCCCCAGTCGGCAGCCGTGTTGGCGCTGATGGGGTCGCCGGTGAGCGCCATCTCGAGCGCGCGCTTGCGACCGAGGTTGCGGGCCACTGCCACCAGCGGCGTGTGGCAGAACAGCCCGCCTTTGCCGCCGGGGATGGCGAAGCCGGCGCTCTGCGCCGCCACGGCCAGGTCGCAGGTGGCGACCAGCTGGCAGCCGGCGGCGGTGGCGAGCGCATGCACGCGTGCGATGACCACCTGCGGTAGCAACTGCACGGTGTCCATCATCTCGGTGCACACTTCGAACAGGTGGCGGATGTCGGCCAGCTCCGCGCCGGCCATGTCGCCGAAGTTGTGGCCGGCGGAGAACACCGGGCCGGTGGCCGCGAGGATGACACCGGTGGCGTCGGAGCCGCCGACGTCGCGGAGCGCTGCCGTGAGCTCGAGCATCATGTCGAGTGCCAAGGCGTTGCGCTTCTCGGGGCGGTTGAGGGTGATGGTGGCGAAGGGGCCGTCGTGCTCGACGAGCAGGTGCTGGTAGCTCACCGCGCCAGTCTCGCGCCACAAGCGGGGTGCCACGAGCGAGCTACGTTGCGGCCATGAGCGAGCCGCTGACCGAGACCGAGATGAACGACCTTGCCGACCGTCTGTTGGCCGGAATCCTGGCCGCCGATGAGTCGCTCGTGCGTGCGGTCTACGCGCCCGACGCGAAGATCTGGCACAACTTCGACCAGCGCGACCAGACCGTCGACGAGAACGTCGCGTCGCTGCACGACCTGCACCGCCGCGCAACTGGTTTGCAGTACACGCAGATCCGCCGCTTCCTGGCCCCCGAGGGTTTCGTGCAGCAGCACGTGCTGGTCGGTTCGGCCAAGGGTGGCGCACTGGAGATGCCGGCGATGATCCGCTTCTGGGCCAGCGATGGCCGCATCACCCGGTTGGAGGAGTACCTCGACACCCGCCAGGCCATGGTGATGTACACCGCCGGGTGAACGGCGCGGCGGTGATGGCTGCGGGGTGACGGCTGGGGACCGAGCATCGGGCTACCGTCATTCCCCATGCCTTCGGCACTGCGCGGCGCACACCCGACACGGCTCATCGTCGCCGCGTTCCTGGGGTTCATCCTGGTTGGCGCGGCGTTGCTGGCGTTGCCCATCGCGCATACCGATGCGCACCCGGGGTTCATGCGCTGCCTGTTCACCTCCACGTCGGCGGTCACGGTCACCGGGCTCACCAATGTCACCGCCAGCGACTGGTCGCCGTTCGGTGAAGCCGTGCTGGTCGCGCTGATGCAGGTGGGCGGGTTCGGCATCATGACCATCGGCGCCGTGTTGGCGCTGTTGGTGTCACAGCGGCTGGGGTTGCGCCAGCGGATGGTGGCGCAGCACGAGATCGGTGCGCTCACCCCCGGCGAGGTGCGCAGCCTGGTGAAGACCATCGCCGTGGTCACTTTCTTCATCGAACTGCTGCTGGCGCTGGTGCTGGCCGCTCGCTTCTGGCAAAGCGGTCGTGAGTCGTTGCCGGGCGCTGTTTGGTCGGGTGTGTTCCACTCGGTCGCTGCGTTCAACAACGCAGGCTTGTCGCTCTACGACGACAACCTGATGGGCTTCGTCGGTGATCCGGTGGTCTGCCTGGCCATCAGCTTCGGCATCATCGTGGGTGGCATCGGGTTCCCGGTGCTGTTCGAGATTGCGCGCGAGCACCGCCGGGCACGATGGTCGCTGCACACCAAGATCACGCTGTCGGCCACGGCGCTGCTGCTGGTGATCGGGCCACTGGTGGTCACCGTGTTCGAGTGGTCGAATGCCCGCACCCTGGCGCCGCTCACCGTGCCTGAGAAGCTGTTGGCCGGATGGTTCCAAGGGGTCAGCCCGCGAACGGCCGGCTTCAACACCGTCGACATCGGTGGTCTGCGCGCCAGCACGCTGCTGGTGGTGGTGGTGTTGATGTTCATCGGTGCCGGTGCCGCATCCACCGGCGGCGGCATCAAGGTCACCACGTTCGCGGTCGTGGGCTGGGCGGTGTGGAGCGAGGTGCGCGGCGCGGGCGAGCCCACTGCGTTTCGCCGGCGCATCCACGAGGCGGCGGTGCGGCAAGCGTTGGCGGTGGTCGCGCTGAGCATCGGCACCATCGTGGCGGCCACGTTGGCGGTGCTCACCCTTGCCGAGGTCGAAGCGTTCGACGCCATCTTCGAGACGTTCTCTGCGTTCGGCACCGTTGGCCTCAGCACCGGGGTCACGGCCGCTCTCGACGGGCCGGCGCAACTGGTCATCATCGCGGTCATGCTGGCGGGGCGCGTGGGGCCAACTACGTTTGCTGCAGCGTTCGTTTCGCGCGAACGCCCTCGCCTGTTCCAGCTTCCGAAGGAGCGTCCCATCATTGGCTGAGCAACACAAGTTCCCGCTGCAGCTCACCCGCCAGGCGCACGAGGGCGAGATCCTCGTCATCGGTCTCGGTCGCTTCGGCAGCTCCGTCGCTCACACGCTCGTCGAGATGGGTTACGAAGTGCTCGCCGTCGACTTCGAGGAATCGCGCGTGCAGCAGTACGCCGAGACCCTCACGCATGTGGTGCAGACCGACACCACCAACGAGCGTGCGCTGCGGCAGATCGGTGCCGCCGACGTGACCACTGCGGTGGTGTGCATCGGTACCGACATCGAGTCGAGCGTGCTCACCACCGGTTGCCTCGTCGACATCGGAATTCCCAACATCTGGGCGAAGGCCATCACCAAGGCGCACGGCAAGATCCTCGACCGCGTCGGCGCGCACCACGTGGTGTTTCCGGAGGCCGACATGGGGGCGCGAGTGGCGCACCTGCTGACCGGCCGAACGCTCGAGTACGTCGAGCTCGACGACGACTTCGTGATCGCCGAGACGGGCGTGCCGAAGGCCGCGGTGGGGAAGACTCTCGGTGCCGCCAAACTGCGCGCAACGTTCGACGTCACCGTCGTGTGCACCAAGCAATCGGGGTCGACGTTCACCTACGCCACCACTGAGACGGTACTCGGCGTCGACGACCTCGTGGTCATCGCCGGCCGCCGCGCAGCGGTCGACCGCTTCATCGACACCGTGTAGAACGTGCCCCCCCAGGGGCTCGAACCCTGAACCAATGGATTAAAAGTCCACTGCTCTACCATTGAGCTAGAGGGGCGGGACCGGTACGAAACGCGGGAGAAAACCCCCTGCGTTGTCGGGTCGGTGCGCGGGCTGAGAGCGTATCTGGTCACTCCGCAGTCGTGGCCGGTCGAATCCGGCACGTTGTGGAGCGGCCGAGCGGTGTGAGGGCACGTTG
>Ga0105047_10014751_pt1 | contig 12367 bp, 13 predicted proteins | sample MAT04_FD_78384 | JGI IMG/M metagenome (GOLD analysis project Ga0105047, IMG submission 78384) | Freshwater microbial communities from Lake Fryxell liftoff mats and glacier meltwater in Antarctica - MAT-04 (megahit assembly) | ecosystem: Environmental > Aquatic > Freshwater > Ice > Liftoff... | reverse complement strand
CGAACGGGTGTTCGGCTCGGTGGGAAGGTCGAACAGGGTCTCGGGTGCCCGGTCGTGATGGTCGTCCATCCCGGGAGCGTAGCTGCGCCGACCGCCGCTGGGAATCCCCGTCAGCGGCCGATTTGTTCACAGCCTCTCAGGGCAGCGCCATCACCCCAGCCACGATGCAGTGGTCGCTGCCACGCGGCGTGCAGTCCTGGGACAGGGACACGGGCGTGACACCGTTCGCGCTGAACAGGAGGTCGATGCGCAGGAGGCCGAAGGGCAGCCACTCCAGGCGCGCCGGCCGCCACGTGTGTCCCGGCCCCAGGCCGACCGCCCGGTGGGCGTCGATGAGGCCGGTCGCGATGTCGTCGTAGCCCGGCTCCCGATCGACCACGTTGAAGTCGCCGATGAGCAGCAACGGCTCTCTGGACGCAAGGATCGGGTCCACCACGCCGCGTACGATGGCCAGGTGCCGGTCGCGGGACGTGGAGTCGTAGCCCACCGGGATCGAGCCCAGCGCCGTCTCGATGCGCCCCGGCAACGGGTGGGCCACCACGGCCGTGACCGTCCGGCCCTCGCCCACGTCCAGTCGCTGCACCAGGAGCGGCGGGTCGAGCTGCGCGCGCGGCTCCCCGATGGGTGGCAAGGTGGACAGCAGGCCGACGCCCAGGGACCCCTCCGTCGGGCGCAGCTCCATGGTCGGGAATCGGCGCCGCAGCGCATCGTCCGCCTCGATCGCCGCGGCGTGGCCGGGGGTCAGCTCCACGAGCCCGATGACATCGGCATCCAGGGCGCGGATCGTGTCCACGACCACGGACGCGTCGGGCTGGCCCAGCTCCAGGTTCCAGGTCACGACGCTGATGCGCGACGCGCTCGCGGCCGCGGCGGGCGCGGATCCGGGCAGGGGAAGCCACGCGGGCACGAAGCGGATGACGAACACGAGGATCGCGGCCGCCGTCGCCCAGCGCAGGAGCCGTCCAGGCGTGCCCTTCGTGCGCAGCAGCAGCAGGAAGGGCACCAGCAGCAGGAACAGGTACGGCGCGAGGATCTGGCTCAGCGCCATGAGGCCGTCGCGCTGCGGCGCCAGGAGGTGGACAGCGGTGAGGACGATGAGCGCGACGGCCAGCGCGGCGCCGGCGAGGGTGACCAGGGATCGGATGCGGGACACGGCCACAGGCTAGCCCGAGACCGCATGGGACGCCGCGAGACGTGGCCGCGGCCGCCGTGGGGCCCGCCGCGGACGCAATCGGCCGTGTCCAGGCGCGTGACCGACGGCGGCCTCCGGGCGTATCCTCCGCCCATGCCGTCGGACCCCATCGAGCCCATCGCAACCGTCTTGCCCCTGGAGGACGACGACCCGTTCATCCCCGAGGTGGGCACCCGCCTGTCCGGCCTCGCCCTCGGCATCGACGTCGGCGGGACGGGCGTCAAGGCGGCGCTCGTGGACCTCGCCACGGCGCAGCTGGTGTCGCCACGGGTGCGCGAGCGGACGCCCCAGCCGTCCACGCCGGAGGCGGTCGCCCAGACGATCGCGAGCGTCGTGGCCAAGGTGCTCGACGGCATCGACGTGCCCGCGGACCTGCCTGTCGGGTGCGGCCTGCCGGGCGTGGTCAAGGCCGGGCGCCTCACGACCGCCGCCAACATCGACGCGGGCTGGGTGGACTGGCCCGCTGAGGAGCGCATCGGTGAGGCGATCGGCCACCGCACCTGGATCATCAACGACGCGGACGCCGCGGGCCTCGCGGAGGTCGCCTACGGCGCAGGCCAGGGCAAGCCAGGCACGGTCATCCTGCTGACCATCGGCACGGGCATCGGCAGCGCGGTCTTCCTCGACGGGAACCTCGTGCCCAATACGGAGTTCGGCCACCTGGAGATGCACGGCCGGGGCGCCGAGACGCTCGTGTCGGGTGCCGCGCGGGAGCGCCGCAAGCTCGGCTGGAAGCGCTGGGCACGCGAGTTCAACGCCTACATCGCGCGCGTGGAACTGTACGTCTGCCCGGACCTGCTGATCTACGGCGGTGGCGTGTCCAAGGAGTGGTCCAAGTGGGGCAAGTGGTCGGAGACCAAGGCCCCCGTGGTGATGGCCCGGTTCCTGAACACGTCGGGCATCATGGGTGCCGCCTACGCGGCCGCCGCGGCCCAGCGCGCGGACCGGGCCCATCACGCCATCAGCCAGGCCCAGGCGGACGCGCTGACCGCCTGACCGATGCAGCTCCATCTCCTCGACGCCACCTACGAGCTGTTCCGGGCGCACTTCGGGCGGCCGCCGCACGCGGGTGTGGATGGCTCCCCGGTGGGCGCCACGCTGGGCGTCGTGGAGAGCGTCCTGTCGTTGCTGCGCGAGGACGGCGTCACCCACCTGGGCTGCGCCACGGACCACGAGATCCGCTCCTGGCGCAACGACCGCTACGCAGGCTACAAGACCGACGAGGGGATGCCGCCCGACCTCCTGGCCCAGTTCCCGCTCGTGGAGGACGCGCTGCGGGCCCTGGGCCTGACGCTCTGGGCGATGGTCGAGTTCGAGGCGGACGACGCCCTGGGCGCCGCAGCCGCGTGCTGGGCGGAGCACCCGGACGTGGAGCGCATCGTGATCCTGTCGCCAGACAAGGACATGGCCCAGTGCGTACGCGAGGACGGACGCGTGGTCTGCTATGACCGGCGGAAGCGCACGTTCATGGACGCGGACGGCGTGCGTGCGAAGTTCGGCGTCTCCCCGGCGTCCATCCCCGATTGGCTGGCGCTCGTGGGCGACACGGCGGACGGCTACCCCGGGCTGCCCGGCTGGGGCGCGGTCTCGACGGCCACGGTGCTCCGCCGCTACCCGCACATCGAGGACATCCCGGACTCCGTCACGCGCTGGGACCTGAGCGTCCGCGGGGCGGCTGCGCTGGCCGCGTCGCTGCGCGAGCATCGCGCGGATGCGCTGCTCTTCCGGGAGCTCGCCACCCTGCGCACGGATGCACCGCTGAGGGTGGATGCGCCCGACGCGCTACGCTGGCAGGGCGTGCCGCGGGCGCCATTCGAGGCGCTGGCAGCGCGGCTCGCAGCCCCGTCCCTGGTCGGGCGGGTCCATCGGTGGGCTGACTGAGGCTCCGCTCCGCAGGTCCGCGACGGCGTTGGTCGTCGCGATGCGGACCGCCTCCTCGGCCGGGGCGTCGATGGGCCGGCCAGACGGATCCGGCGGGGAGGAAGCTCGTCAAGGGCTGGCCAGGCGCTGCCGACCCCCAGGTCGGGAGCGTGCCCCAGGCACCTGAAGGAGACGTCATGTTCAGTCGCCGCCCCGACCGCCCCAAGGAGGAGCCGCGCCTGGCGCCTTCGTCTCGGCCGACCGAGCTCGTGCCGGTGCCGCCCCCGGACCACGCCCCAGGCGCCTGGGGTCCCCAGCCCGCGCCGACAGCGGCCGCGGGGACATGGGGGACCACCGGCGTTGCCGGCGAAGCGACGGTGATCGCAGAACGCGATCACGTGGAGGGGGCGCTTCGCTCCGGCCAGGGCGTGCTGGTCCTGGGCTCGTTCTCGGGGTCCATCGAGTCGGAGACGTGGGTCCGCATGGGCGAGGCATCGCGCGTGCAGGCGGACGTGACGGCGGATGAGGTCGTCGTGGCCGGCCGCTACGAGGGCCGGCTCGTCGCGCGCAGCCGGCTGGAGATCGCCGCCACGGGCCACCTCCTGGGTGACATCGAGGCGCCGCGCCTCCAGCTCCACGAGGGTGGCGTGATCGACGGCGCGCTGTTCATGACCACGCACGCGGCGGACCGGCGCGCGGCCCGCGATGGTCGGGAGGCCGCCAGGGCCGAGGCCGGGGTCTCATCCGAGGGTGGGGCGGGGGCGGCATCCGTGCGCGCCGCCCGTGGCCAAGGGGCGTCACCGCGGAGCCATGCCGCCACGGCGGTGCCGGTGGGCGTGCCGCCCGCGGCTGGGCCAGCGGCCGCGCCCGCCGGGCCCGTGGACGCGCCCGCCGCTCCTGCCGCTCCCGTGGACGTGCCCGCGGAGTCGGCTGAGCCTCCGCCGCCCGTCGCCGCGTCACGCCGGCCCTGACCGCGGCTCCGATCAGGCGCGGGCGACGGGTCGCCCCCAGCGACCCAGCTCGGTGACCAGGTCCAGCGGCCGCACCACGCCATGGTTCGCCCACTCGCCCCAGTAGGCGCGTGGCACCATCCAGGTGACCTCGAACTCGATACCGTCCGGATCGCGCCCGTAGAGCGACTTCGTGGCCCCGTGATCGGACGCGCCCGTGAGCGCGCGCATCGCAGACAGCTGCTTCGCCGCGCCCGCGAGGTCCTCGATCGAGGGCACCTCCCAGGCCAGGTGGTAGAGCCCGGTCGCGCCCTTGGTCGGTCGGGGCGCATCGTCACCCAACTGGAGCAGCGCGAGGTCGTGCTGGTTGGGTGAGCCCGGGATGCGCAGCAGGGAGACCACGCCGCCCTCACGGGCGATCTCGTCGAACCCGAACGCCTCCCGGTAGAACGCGACCGAATGATCCAGGCTGCGCACGTAGAGCATCGCGTGGTGAAGCCGGATGATGGGGATCACGGTCGCGCGGCCTACGTGAGCAGGTCGAGGATCGCGGCGTGGTGCGCGGGGGGCGCGGCCACGATGCCGCTGGCGGCGGACTTGCGTCGCAGGTCGAACCACGGCCCGCCCTCCGCGTCCGTGACGGTCACGCCGGCCTCCTGCGCGATGAGCCCGGCCGCCGCGATGTCCCACAGCGACAGACCGCGTGGCTGGATGTAGGAGTCGAAGCGCGCGTCCGCAAGGTAGGCCATGGCGAGGGCCGCGCTGCCGAACACCCGCCCCACCCGGATGGCCTTGCGCAGCTTGGCCTCGCGGCGGCCCCAGCGCGTCGATGGCAGCGCCACGTGGGACACGGTATCGACCAGACGCTCCTTCGCCTCGTGGTGCACCGGCTCGCCGTTGCGCCAGACGCCGGCACCGCGGACCGCGCTGTAGAGCTCGTCCCGGACCGGGTCCAGGATCACGCCCACGGTCGGTCGGACGCCCATCACGAGTGCCACCGAGGCGCAGAAGAACGGCAGCGCGTTGGCGTAGTTCACGGTGCCGTCCAGTGGGTCCACGATCCAGATTCGATGGTCGGGGTCGACCTGGGCTGCCGAACCGGCGCCGTCGCTCGGACCCGTCCCCTTCTTCGCACCGGAGTGCCCCGATTCCTCCGCCAGGAACGGGTCGTCCGGGAAGCTGGCACGAACGGTCGCGAGGATGACCTCTTCCGACAGGTGATCCGCCTCCGTGACCACGTCCTTGGCGCTCTTGTGGACGATATGCTCGAGGTTGCCCAGGCGCTCGACCTGGATGGCGCCGGCGGCGCGGGCGGCATCGACAGCGGCGCGCAGCTCGCGCTCCCACGGTTGGCCGACCATGGACGGGTGGATCGTGGCAGACGAGAAGGGCATCCACAGAGGATGCCACGCCCGCCCGTTGCGGGGGCGCCACGCTCCGCGCCGGCCGCGGGGCTGGGCCGCCGGCTCGTTGACGAGTCGATCGCGGCCGCGCGGCACCCGATGACCGCGATCCACGTTCCGTGGACGAGCCGGCAGGCGACTCCCGAGGTGTCAAGGATGCGATCGGCGCCGTCCGGGCCGTCAATGGCGCGTTCCAAGGGCGGGCGCGAGACGGGGCCACGGGGGCGGGGCCACCCTACCGTTTGGCGCCCGTGTCTCGCGCGGCTCGCGCGTTCTAGGCCCGGCTCCCGGTCAGCCGTCGCTCATGGCGACCGTATGGGGGCTCCCGTCACGGAGCAGGCCGGCAGCGCTGCGGTGTCAGCGTGGATGACGTGGTGATCGGCAGCGGATGGGAGTCATCCGTCGCGATGGTGCATCCGTAGACGGGAGGCATCCCGGCAAACGTCGCACCAGTGCGGTGGTTGTCATGGGGACGGGCCTTCCTGGCCGGGATACGGTCGGCACGTGCGACGCATGACCGGGAGCATCGCGCGTACGGTCGTCAGGAGCGTCATCTGGCGAGGGCGCCGTGCGGCCGGGGCGGCGCGGTGGCGAACGGCCGGGGCGGGCCTTCGGATCATGGCGACGGAATCGAGGGACGCATCCGCCAGCTGGTCGTTGGTGTCGGGTGCAGCGGTTTCGGGACGCTGGGTGTCCGATCGAGTCGACCGACGGGCAGGTTCGACGGCGGGCCGGACTGGATCGTCGACTTGATCCGACGGCACGGTCGCCCGACGACGGCACGGTTGCCCGACACGACGAGGCCGAGGGGTACGTGCAGGGATTGCCGTGGCCGCCGCGCTCCGTCAGGATGCCCCGGTGAGCCTCCCCACCTCCGCCGCTGCACCGTCGCGCTGGATCCTGCTCGCGGTCGTCGTCGCGTCGGGCATCGTGTTCCTCGACTCCACGATCGTGACCGTCGCCCTGCCGCGCATCGGCCAGGAGCTGCCGGCGACCACCCTGGGCACGCTCGAGGCACAGGCGTACATCACCAGCGGCTACCTCGCGGTGCTGTCCGCGTTCCTCATCCTGGGCGGCGCCATGGCGGACCGCTACGGCCGGCGGCGCGTGTTCAGCATCGGCCTCGTCGGGTTCGGCGTGACAAGCCTGATGTGCGGCATCGCGCCCACGATGGAGACGCTGGTCATCGCGCGGCTGCTCCAGGGCGCCGCGGGCGCGCTGCTCGTGCCCGGCTCCCTGACCATCATCACGGCCAGCTTCCAGGGGGAGGACCGTGCCCGCGCGTTCGGCATCTGGGCGGCTGCCACGTCCGCGCTGACGGTACTGGGGCCGCTCATCGGGGGCCTGATCGTGGACCTGTTCTCCTGGCGGGTCGCGTTCCTCGTCAACGTGCCGCTGGTGCTCCTCGCGCTGTGGGCCACGTTCCGCTACGTGCCCGAGACGCGCGACGAGACCGCGACCGGCCGACTGGACTGGCTGGGCTCGGTGGTGGTCGCCATCGCGGTCGGGGGTGTCAGCTTCGGGCTCATCCGGGGCCAGGAGGCGCAGTGGTCCGACCCGGCCGCGTTCGCGGTCCTGGCCATCGGGGTCGTGGCCGCCATCGCCTTCCCGATCCTGATGGTGACCCGCAAGGACCCGCTCGTGCCGCCGGCGCTGTTCCGACGCCGCGCGTTCACGGTCATCAACGTGTCCACGTTCCTCATCTACGGCGCGCTGTACACCTGGTCACTGCTCCAGAGCCTGTTCCTCCAGGGCGTCCTGGGGTACACCGCGGTCGCCTCCGCGGCGGTCGGGTTGCCGGTGGGCATCTTCCTGACGCTCGGCTCCACGCGCGTGGGCGCGCTGGCGGGGCGTATCGGCCCCCGGCCGTTCCTCGTCGTCGGGCCGTTGCTGATGATGGCCTCCCTGCTGTGGCTGGCCCGCATCCCGGCCGACTCGGCGCCCTGGCTGCTCGACACGGGCTCGGGATCCTTGCTGCCGCCGCGGGACGCCTGGATCGACGTGGTCCCCTCCGCGCTCCTGTTCGCGGCCGGCATCACGCTCGTGGTGGCGCCGCTCACGACCGCGCTCATGGCGTCCGTGCCGGTACGCAACGCAGGCGTGGGCTCGGCCATCAACAATGCCATCAGCCGCGTGGGCCAGCCGCTCATCCTGGCGCTGTTGTTCATCCCCATCACGGCCGTGTTCTACGGCTCACTGTCGACGGCGGCGCCCCACCTGGATACCGACGATCCGGCGGTACGCGCGCGTATCCAGCCGCTCAACCCACCGCTCGGCGAGATCGACATCATCGACCTGGGTCCGATCGACCAGGCCTCCACCGACGCCTTCCACCTCGCGATGCTGGCCGGCGCCGGCCTGCTCCTGGCGGGTGCGGTCGTCAACGCCGTCGGGCTGCGCGGCGGCAAGGTCGAACCCATCGACGAGGCGGCCGATGAGACGGAGCCCGCCGCCCTGGCCATGGGCTGACCCGCCCAGCTGGACGTGACTGGTAATATCGACTTACACCACAAGGAGTCGTAAGCCAATGCCTCGCACGTCTGCCGCCGCCGCTGCCGCCGCCGCGGCGATCGACGACGCGTTCGCGTCGGTGGGCCTGCGCGCGCCCCGGGGGTTCGGGAGCCTGCTCCGGGACGCCCTGCGGCTGGTGGTCGCGGAGCCGCCGGTCGGGGACCCCACCTCGGAGCTGACGGAGACGGAGCTCGTGGAGCTGCGCGCCGCCGGTCTGCGCACGGTCGTGCCCGCGGACGCCTACACGCGGGCCGTCTCGCGCACGACGGCCCGGATGGCGGCGATCCTCGCGGATGCGGGCACCGTTGAGGAGACGGCGAAGGCCATGGGGGTCAGCGGCGCGCGCGTGCGGCAGCTGCTGGCCGACCGCGCGTTGTTCGGCGTCCGGACCGCGGACGGCTGGCTGGTGCCGCGCTTCCAGCTCCAGTCGGGGTCATCGCTGCCGGGGCTGCGCTCGGTCGTGGCGGCACTGCCCGTGGGCCTGCATCCGGTCGCGTTCCACACCTGGTTCACGACACCCACCGGCGCCCTCCGGCTGGATGACGCGCCGGTCAGCCCCCGGGACTGGCTGGCCTCGGGCGGGCCGTCCGACCCGGTCGTTGCGCAGGCCGCCGCGCTGTAGCGGCCGTCCGCGCATGGCGACCCTCCCCCCGCCGCCGGACAGCCTGCCCACGCCGCGCCGCACGGAGCTGCTGGAGCTGCCGGCCGGGACCCCGTTCGTGCGCGTCTACCGCATCGACCCGCACGGCACCCGCTGGGACACCTTTCGGACCCACGGGCCCACGCCCCGCGCCCGGTTCGACCACCAGGCGCCGCCGCCAGGCTCCACATCGGACCTGGGCATCCTCTACCTCGCGGGAGACGCACCCACCGCGCTGGTGGAGGCGTTCGCGGCGACGCGGCTCATCGATCGCCACGACCGGCGCCCATGGCTGGCCCGCTTCCTGACGGTGCGCTCGATGCGGTTGCTGGACATCGGCGGCACCTGGCCCACGCGGGCGGGCGCCAGCCAGGCGCTGGCCACCGGCGACCACCCCGATCGGACGCAAGCTTGGGCGCGGGCCATCCACGCTCAGCTGGACGTGGATGGCATCCGCTACCCCAGCAGCCTTCGTGGCCATCCGGGCGAGCGCCGCCCGCCGGAGATCCCGCTGCGGATCTGGGGCGCGAACATCGCCCTGTTCGAGCGTGCCACCGACGCCCTCCCGGCCCGACCCACGCTGCACATGGCGCTCGACCATCCCGGCCTGTCCACGATCCTGGGCCGCGTCGCGCTGCGCTACGACTACGACCTCGCCTGACCCGGTCGCGCACCCGCGCCGGGCATCCGCGGTAGGCTGAGCATCGACGATGAACACCACCCCGATCGACCCCGTCCAGCCGCCCGAGTCGGGCGGATTCCTCGCCCCGAAGCCCGGCTCCGGGCCAGCCGACAGGTGCTACCGGTGCGGCAAGCCGACGCCGGCCGGCGTCGCCGTCTGCGCGGCCTGCAACCCGGGCAAGGTCAAGGGCCCCAGTGCCACCCAGCTGCACGCCACGATCCTGGGCGGCATCGTCCTGGGCGCCATCATCCTGCTCGTGGGCTGGCGCTTCGCCGTGGGCCAGGGCGGGCCGTACACCGCCACGGTCGTGGACCGCGTCATGAACCCGGACGGCGGCCCCGCGGTGACCGTGACCGTCGCCAACACCGGCGATCGGTCCGGGGTCGCCAACTGCCGCATCACGCGCGATGGCGCACCGCGCCCGGAAGACCCGACGTACCGCACGGAGCGCATCGAGCCCGGCGAGGCGTACACGTTCACGCGAACGGTCCCCGCACCGCCCGTGACGGCCGCCGCCTATGACCTGGAGCGGCTGTCCGTCCTCTGCACCTGATCGGCCGCAGGCTGATGACGAGAACGACATCAGCGGTGGTAGAGTCCGCGGATGAGTCGGGCTGCTGAACTCGTCAGATCCGCCCGCGTCGATGCGCGGATGACGCAGCGGGAGCTCGCCGCCGTCTCTGGTATCCCGCAGGCATCCGTGGCGCGCATCGAGCGCAGCGTCGCCATCCCGCGGGTGGATACGCTCGAGCGACTGCTGCGCGCATGCGGCATGACCCTCACGGTTCGCCCCGCGGACGACGGGATCGACCGATCGGTCATCAGGGAGCGGATGGCGCTGACGCCCCTTGAGCGACACCAGCTCGCCGTCGTGGAAGCCAACGCCGCCTTGCACCTGCTTCGCGGACAGATCGTGCCCCGATCCGGCGAACGAGATGGGTGAAGGCGTCAGGCCGTTCGACCCCGACCGCCTCCTTCGGGTCCTGACGGACGCTGAAGGCGGAGACCGAGGGCGGCTGAGAGGCGACGAGGCGATGCCCGCTGAGGCTCGCTGAGGCCCGCTGAGGCCCGCTGAGGCCCGGACCAGCCGTCAGACCCGATCGGATGCGCGCCGCGGGGACCGTACGCGACGGACCGTCACGGCCCACGGTGGTTTCGCCTCGAGTTGAGCGTGGGGTGGTGGCCACGGAGCGCCTCTGACCGTCATCGGGTCCGGACCACGACCTCGTGACCGGTACCACTCGTCATGTGGTTCGGCGGACGCGCGCATGATCGTTCTCGGCACCGGGGAGCGCCATACGGGTCGCCGTGGCGCGCATGTGATGGTCGTCGCCGGAGGCGGCCGGGGATACGGTCCGCCAGCCGCACAACCGATCAGGTCGATGGGCGAGGGCGGCTGAGCGTCAGCCGCGCAGCTCGGCGCGTTCGCCTGCCGCGATGACCATCTCCAGCTCCGGCGGGCGCACCCAATGGAGCACCAGCTCATCTGCGCCCCGCTCGGCCCAGGACGCCGCGCTGCCCGCGAGGTCCGCGAGCAGCGGGTCCCGCTCGGGTTCCGCGCGATCCACGTCCAGCGCGACCAGCACCTGCACATCCTCGCGACGCCGACCCGCGGCCGCGAGCGCCTCGAGGAACACCGGGTAGCGCGCGTCGAACGTGGGCCCGGAGCACGTCCAGGCATCGCCGATGCGAGCCCCCAGCCGCGCCCCCGCCGGCGACTCCCCGCCGATCGTGATGCGCGGCGCAGGCGTGGGCACGGGGAAGGCGTACGCATCGTTGAGCGTGAAGAACCGTCCGGCGAAGGACACCGGGCCGCCCGTGAACATCAGCCGCAGCACCTGCACGGCCTCCTCCAGGCGGGCGACGCGCTCCGGCGGCTCCGGCCACTCGATGCCGTAGGCGAGCTGCGCGGTCGGGTCGCCACCGATGCCGATGCCCAGCTCCACCCGCCCCGGCGCCAGGTCCGCGAGCGTCGCCACCATCCGCGCCAGCACGGCCGGGTGGTGGTTCATCACGTTGAACACGAACGAGCCGACCTTCAGGCGCTCCGTGGATACCGCCGCCGCGGTCAGCAGCGTCCAGCATTCGAGCATCGGGTCGGTCTTTTTCGTGCCCCGGCTGATGAAATGGTCCCACGACCAGGCCGTGGAGAAGCCGACCGCCTCCAGGCGCCGCGCCTGCTCGATCCACCAGGCGCCGGTCACCCGGATCGTGGTCAGGTTCACCCCGACAGGGATCGGCGCTCCGGGCATCGGGTCAGTCCCCTTCGGCCATGCCGGCCGTGCCGGCCTCGAGCGCGATCTCGATCATCCGGTCGGTCGCAGCCTCCAGGTCGGCCAGGCTCATGTACGTGCCCTCGGAGGTCTCCTCCTCCGACAGCGTGTCGGACACCGTCAGGGCGCAGGCGGCCCGCACATCCGAGCCGGACCCCTGCGCCCGCGACGCGAGGTAGAAGAGCGCGGACGCCTCCATCTCGAAGCCCAGGATGCCCCGGCCGCGCCACTTGGTCACGTAGTCCTCATCGGGGTTGTAGAACACGTCCACGGTCGCCACCGGGCCGATGAACGGCTTCACGCCCTTGGCGGTCGCCGCGTCCACCAGCGCGCGCGTCAGCCCGAAGTCGGGCACCGGCGCGAACGGATCGCCATGCAGGTAGGTCCGGGTCGAGCCGTCCACCGGCGCGGCGCCGGTCGCGATCACCAGGTCGCCGGTGTGGATGCCCCGGCCGATGCCACCGGTCGTGCCCACGCGGATGAGGCGCGTCGCGCCCAGCTTCAGCAGCTCCTCCACCACGATGGAGAAGCTGGGCGTGCCCATGCCCGTGGTCTGGACGCTCACCGGCACGCCCTGGTAGGTGCCGGTGTAGCCCAGCAGCGAGCGGTGCTCGTTGACCTGGCGGGCCTGCTCGAGACCGCCGTCGAACATCGACGCGATGCGCGTGGCGCGCTTGGGGTCGCCGGGCAGCAGCACGAGCGGGGCGTAGTCACCGACCTCGGCGCGCAGGTGGATCTGGGGCATCTGGTGGGCACTCCTGGGGTTCGCGATGGGGGCAACCGCGAGTCTACCGGCGGCCCGGACCCACGTCACCCGGCGGGGAACGAGGCGGCCCGGCGGGGGGCTCCGACGCTG
>Ga0105047_10014748_pt1 | contig 12368 bp, 11 predicted proteins | sample MAT04_FD_78384 | JGI IMG/M metagenome (GOLD analysis project Ga0105047, IMG submission 78384) | Freshwater microbial communities from Lake Fryxell liftoff mats and glacier meltwater in Antarctica - MAT-04 (megahit assembly) | ecosystem: Environmental > Aquatic > Freshwater > Ice > Liftoff... | reverse complement strand
CACAAAGCCCGGTAGAACCGGGCTGGCGTACCCCCCCCCGAATCGGTGGCGATGATCCCCCAGCCCCCTTTGAGGGGGCTTTGTGTGTGAGCGCGGTCGCTGATGCCCGTGGTCGCTGATGGGCGTGCGTGCGCCGATTAGTTGCCGATTCCCATGGGTCACCCCTCTTGCGCATAGCCATAGGCCAGTTGCCCGACGTGCTGGCAGAGGGCGACGCCGTCGAGATTACGCGCCAGATCCTTGCTCATGACCACGGCAATCAGGCGGCGCTGCGCGCCCATGAAGATGCCGGCATCATGTTCGATCTGGGGCATGTCGCCGGTCTTGTGCGCCAGCTTCACCTCGCGCGGGAGCGCGGCAGGCAGTTTGTTGCGGCATTGCTGGCCGCAGAGGGTCTGCATCAGTTCGGCCTGGAACAAGGGGTCAAACTGATCGCTGGTGGCCACGTGCCGGAAGAAGGTAGCCATGTCGCGCGGGCTGGTATAGTTGTTCTTGGCGGGGTCGCTGTAGTCAAACATCTTGCGCTGGAGTTCGGTCTGCGGCAGGCCGAGGGCGTGGATGGTCTGGTTGATCGGTGCGATGCCGAGACGGTCGATGAGCAGATTGGTGGCGGTGTTGTCGCTGACCACGATCATCAGCGTGGCCACGTCGCGCAGGCGCAGCGCGAGGCCCGGCTGCAGCGAACGTAGTACGCCAAAGCCGGGCGCCATCTGCGCGGCGGTCAGGGTGATGCGCTCATCCGGGTCGAGGTGGCCGTGCGTGCATTCCAGGTAGAAATGCCACAGGATGGGCAGCTTGATCAGGCTGGCGGCGACAAAAACTTCGTCGGGATTCCAGGCCGTCTCCTGGCCGCTGTCAAGGTCGTGCAGGACAATGCCTGCCACGCCTTGAAAGCCGGCCAGGAGCGGCGCCAGATCGAGCGGAAGGCTCACGCCTGGCCCGGGGTGGACAGCGCGCGCTGCTGGCGCAAGGCGTCGCCAAAGCTGATCAGCCGGCGCTGCTTTTCATCCCACAGCGTCAGCGAAACGGTCTTGAAACTTTCCCACAGCGTCAATTGCGTGACGTGCTGCAGGGTGGGGTTTTCGTTGTGGCACTTCTCCAACTTGTAGTTGGGAATGCGCGGGCTCAGGTGGTGGATGTGGTGGAAGCCGATGTTGCCCGTGAACCATTGCAGCAGCCGGGGCAGGTGGTAGTAGGAACTGCCCTCCATCGCCGCCAGGGTGTAATCCCATTCGGGTGTGTGTTCCCAATAGGTGCGCTCGTACTGATGTTGCACATAGAAGAGCCACGTGCCAACCGACCCGGCAATCACCACGATCGGCAGTTGGATGGCCAACACAGCCCAGAAGCCGACGATCGCGCTCATGGCGGCCACCAGGCCGAGGATGGCGGCATCCGTCCACCACACCGACGCCTTTTCGCCGTTGTGCCACTCCGGCTTGGCAACGATCGGGAAGCGTTCCAACACCAGGTAGTTGAGGGCCGGCGCCAGGCCGAAGAGAAAGAAGGGGTTGCGGAAGATGCGATACCAGGCGCGTTTCCAGGTGGAGGCTGCCAAGTATTCGTCCACGGTCATCGTCCAGACATCGCCGACGCCCCGCTCTTCGAGTTCGGCGTGGTGGGCGTGGTGGATGGCATGCTGTTTGCGCCAGTATTTGTAGGCCACCAGGGTGAAGACGCCGCAGGTGATACCGACCGCATCATTGGCTCGTTTCGATTTGAAGAATGAGCCGTGACCGCAGTCGTGCTGGATGATGAAGATGCGCACCATAAAGCCGGCGGCAGGAATTGCCAGCAACAGGGTCAGCCAGTAGCCGATGTTCAGGCTGAAGTACATCAAAATCCAGAAGATAAACAAGCCGCCAAACGAATTGACCACCTGCCAGATGCTCATACGAACATCCGGCTGTTGATACTTCGCCACCAAAGTCTTCCAGCCCGCGTAGGCGGCCGCGGCTTGCGATTGTACGTTTGAACCCATCATTTTCCTCATTTTGAACCACGTGCCGATGCACGACAAACAAAGTAACTTAGTCTATCACCCTCTGGGGCGCACAGGAAATGTGGGATGCGGTACGTTCGTGGGTCGCGCAATGTGCTATACTCCTGTCTTCGATTTCTTTAGGAACCTTAGCATCGATCGAGATTGCTTGGTTGCCGCGAGAACACGAACGGTTGCGCAGCCGTGTGACGTCGTGCGTGTCAATAGGCGTATCCGCAACGGGAATCTGTTGCTTGATGCGCCCTATGGAAACTCGAGGAGGATCCGAATTATGATGCCGAAGACAAGCAAGAAGATTCGTGGCGCCAAACATATCCTTTCCCTGCGCTCGCTGTACACCCGGGACAGCCTTGGGCGCGGCAATTGGACGCCGTTGCGCAAGAGCCAGGAGAACGGGCAGACGCCGCAGGGTCGCGGCAATCACTTGTTGGGCTTGGTCGGCAACTTGACCGAAGCCGGCAACCGCAGCAATCGCAACGATCGGACACCGTCCGGCGATTTCAAACGCGTGCAAGGCGCCTACACCGGTCAGGGTGGCAAGCCCAAGGCCGGGCACCCGAAAAACATGGGTAAATTCGACAACAGCCTCATCGGCGCCGACACGCGCGAAGTGTTGGTCGACATCTTTGACGAAGGCGCGATCCTGTTAGTGGTTGCCGAAATGCCCGGTGTTGTCCAGGAAGAAATCAAGCTGGAACTCAACGGCGGCGTACTCGCTTTTTCCACGACCGGCAGCCGTAAATATGTCAAGGAGATCCTCTTGCCGGTGGCAGCGCACGCCGAAGAGATGGTGATGCACTATCACAATGGCGTGATGGCGGTCCGTCTGCACAAGACGGCCTGAGGCTGCTTCGTATTTTCAGCGATGCACACAGGTTGCGATTCCGCGGGCGCTGTGCTATGCTTCTCGACCGAAAGAAGTAGGTGTGGAGAGGTCGCATAGCTCGGCCGAGTGCGCCCGTCTCGAAAACGGGTAGGGTTCAATGCCCTCGAGGGTTCAAATCCCTCCCTCTCCGCCACAACAAAAAGGTCTCCAGTCCTCAGGACTGGAGACCTTTTTGTTGGCACCGGTGCCTTAGCGGATGATGCCGGGCAGGTAGAGGTTCCAGGCGCCGACCACCGGGTCGACCGCCGGCTCCGGCAGGGGTTCACCGGCCGGGCTTTGTGCGGCGGCGGCGTTGGCGCATGGCCCCAGGCTGATGCGATCGACATAGGCCCACATCTGCGTCGCCTTGCCGTTGTTGTAGACGTTGAAGTAGAGAACCAACGTGCGGCCGCGGTAGGCGGTCACGTTGTAGGAGCGCTCCACCCACTGGCCGTCGCCCACGACGTAGCTGCGTTCCAGCGTGGCCACATAGTGATAGGCGCTGTCGAGCAGCAGGGCTTCGCGATAGTCGAGGCCGTCGGCGGGACCGCTGCTTTGGCGCATGAAGCGCAGGACCACCGGCGACGCCGCGTTGGCAGGGATCGTGATCTTCTGGTAGACGGACGAGTAGGCCAGCCGGTTGGCGCTGGCCGCGGGAATGCCGAGACCAGCGGCGCGCAGCCCGCTGTAGACGGGGCTGGTCACATAGCGCGCCGGAAAGGGCGTGGAGCCGAACTGCCAGCCGCCGGTCGTTTCAAAATCGCCGTTGACAAGCAGATTGGTGCACGCGCCGGGATCGGGCGTCGGCGTGGGCAAGGGGGTGGCGGTGGGGATCGGCGTGGGCGCCGGCGGCGTGGCGCCGCTGAGATTGTAGCCGCCGAGTTCGGCCACCGTGGCCAGCGCCACGCGCCCGATGCGCGCCACATAGTTGTAATTGACACGCAACGCCAGGTCGCCGACGTTGTGATAATAGGGATTGCGGTCGCGCACGATGGTGTCGTCGAAGAAGTTCTCGATGACGAGGAAGGCGGCGTAGTCGTTGTCCCAGAAGGGCGAATGGTCGGAAAAGCGGCTGGCTGAGACCATCTTTTGTTCGAAGGTGAGGCCCAGCGCATAGCGCGTGTTGCGCTCGAGAAAGGCTGTGCCCAGTGCCTTGGATTTGGGGCCGGTGCCGGTGTGGATCTCGACGACGCGGTCGCCGTTAGAGTCCCACCCGATCATATCCAGGTTGATCAAACCCACGACTTGTTCGCTGTTGGCGCGCAGCGTGCGCGCATAGACTTTGGACCCCCACTGCCCCTGTTCTTCGCCGGTGAAGTGAACGAAGCGGACGGTGATGGCAGGCGGGTAGGCTTTGAGAATGCGCGCCAGCAGCAGGGTGACGGCGGTGCCGGTGGCGTTGTCGTCGGCGCCCGGTGCGTTGGCATAGGGCAGGTTCGAATTGGAATCGAGGTGGCCGCCGACCAGCAGCACCTTCTCCGGGTTCACGGTGCCACGCACCTCGGCCACTACGTTGCGCCCGCTGTAGGCGCCGTTGGTCCAGTTGGCGTAGCTGACCGGGATGCCGAGCGCAGCGTAGGTGTCGTAGACAAAGCGCTCCGCATCGTGCACGCGCGCCGTGAAGGTATAGCGCGTGTTGAGGGTGACGGGGAGACCGCCGACCGTCACGCTGGTCTGGCCGCTCAACTGATTGACAAGGATGCTGAGGTCGCCTTCGGTCAGCGCGGGCAGCAGGGCGGCCACGGCGGGGTCGGGCGCCAGCGCAGCCGCACTGACGCTGGTGTCCAGCATGTCGTCGGCGGTGGGCGGCGCCAGCGGCGCCGAGGAGAGCAGCGACACCGCCACACCCTGTTGGGTGATTCCTTCGACCAGCGCCAATTCCTGCGCGGTCGTGGTGACGACAAGCAGCGTCTGGTCGCCACTCCACAGGAGGGCGCCGGCGGGCAGGGCGGGGGTAATGGCGGGATCCGCCTGGGTGTCGACGAGATAGTAGACGTGATCGGCGGTGGCGGGGTCGAGCACCAGTACCGGCGCGCCGGCGGCCTGCAGCGCGGTCAGATCATCGGGCGAACCGCTGGCGATGAAGCGCGCGCCGCTCTCTTCGTCCACGCGCGCGTGGAGGACGGTGGTGGGCGGCAGGTAGGTAGGCCATTGGCTGTCGGGTGCGTCGATCAGAAAGAGAAAGGGGCCGAAGGGCGCGTCCTGGAGCGGGGCCGTCTGGCCATAGCCGGCGCGCGCGCCGAAAAGACCGACCATCAGCGCCAAGACAAGGCCGAGTGCGGCAAAGACGCGCAACGGGGTCACGCTGGGGTAGGTGGGGAAGGGTTGGTTCATTGGATTCTCCATGGGCAGGTTGTGGCCAGGCGCGTGCAAGCAAAGCAAGGCATATGCGCTACTTAGATGGACGCTGTGGAGGAGAATTGGTGACGGGGAAAAGGGTTCGGCGCCAAACCGTTTGCCGGTGGTCCTAAACGCGTCCTTCGTGCCACGTGCGCCGGCGGCGGAGAGCGCTGCATACCCATTGTATCTGCCTGTGATGGCCCGCCAGGCAGCCGCTCACCCCGCTATGTTCCGTTCACCAGAGCCAGCTTTCCGGCGGAAAGCTGGCTCTGGTCGTTGCTGTGCGGTCGCTCTCTCGGTTGCCCAGGTTTTTTGCCTTTAGCAGATAGGCGGAGAAGCTGTTATTATTGCCGCTCTTGTGTGCCGTTCACGTGCTCCCAATTCAAGGGTTAGGGGAAAAATGAAGCTGACCATGCGACATCTACTGCTCGTAACGCTGCTGTTCGTCACTGCGCTGCTCGCCGCCTGTCGGCCGGTGACCAGGGAGGCAGCCCAGTCTGCGCTACCATCCGCCGCTACCGCCGCCGATTCTGAGATGGTTTTTGGGGCTGCCGGTGACATTCAACTCGTCGAGTGCAACGGCGACACCTGTATTGACGCGGACGGCTATACGTACACCTGTGATGCCGGTGGCATGTGCACGGACGGCGACGGGTATGTGTACACCTGCGACGCAAACCGATCTTGTCAAGCGTCCGCTGGAACGGCGACCCCAGCAGAACCCCCGGTGGCGGACGCTGCCCCTGTCACCCCGGAAGTGACTGCCACCGCCGCCCCTGTGACGAACGATACCCCCGAGACTCCGGTAACAGGTGGTGGCGTGACGGCGGCCCAGATCCAAGAGTTGCTGAAGGAACACAACCGCTATCGGGCCCAGGTCGGCGTGCCCAATCTCACCTGGTCCGCTACTGTGGCTGCCAGCGCACAAGAATGGGCCAACAACCTGGGCGCCAATAACAAATTCGAGCATGGCAAGTCACAATACGGAGAGAATCTTTACATGGGCTCCGGCAACAGGGGAGGCAGCGCGGCAGTGCAAAGCTGGGGGACTGAGAAAGCGAACTATCACGGCGAGGCAATTGGCGAAGGCGACTTCTCGTCCTATGGCCACTACACGCAGATGGTATGGCGCACGACCACCGAGGTGGGCTGCGGCTCCGCCACGACGGTCGACGGGGGCACGGTCTGGGTCTGTCGCTACAATCCAGCGGGCAACCTCTCCGGCGGCAAGCCCTTCTGATCATTCTGCTTCTGGAAAGTGGTGCAAAACGGCGGCCGGGTTCACAGGGGCATGATGCATGGTGCAGAATACCAATAGTCTCATCTACCGGCGCCGCTACGCGCAAATGGCGGCAACCATATTTCTGGTTGCCGCCATGCTCCTGGCAGCGGTAGGCAGTGCTGCGGCGACGCCGGTGTCGCCGCAGCCGACGCCGGCCCCGACCGGCGCGCAGCCGGCAAAGGTCACCGGCACGCAGCCGGCAAAGGTCACCGGCGCGCAGCCGGCAAAGGTCACCGGTCCGATCGTTGTCGATTCCGGTTTTCGGCCTGAGGTCAATGGGTTTTCCTTCAGAAATTACGGGGAAGGCTACGAAAACCTGACGCCGGTCGAGATGCAACGCCTGTTTGGCACCAAGGTATGCGCCGCTCACAGCAGGGATGCCTGTATCTTGACGCCGCCGGCCACACAATGGATGGAACGCTACAATAAGGCCATGTCGGGCGGTCACTGTTATGGATTCTCTGTGCTCAGCCAGCTTTTCTTCTCCGGCGATGCCGACAGCAAACGCTATGGGGCGCCAGATCCGGCACGCCTGGACCTGGCAACCAGTCGCGCGCTCCAGCGAGAAATCGCCTATACGTGGACCTTCCAAGCACTCGATGCGGTGCACAGCCAGGCGATCAAGGGCACGCCCAACGAGATCCTCGACGCCACGATCAGGGACCTGAAGGCGGCGAAGAGCACGGGTGAAACGGTTGCGCTGGCGTTTCTCGACCGTACGGGCCGCGGCGGTCACGCCGTCACGCCGTACGCCGTCGAAGATCGTGGCGCCGGTCAGTTCGCCATCTTGGTCTACGACGGCAATTTTCCGGGCCAGCAACGTGCGCTGCTGATCGACCGCAGCACCAATACCTGGCGCTACAACGCTTCGGTCAATCCAAACCGGCCGACCAGTCGCTACGCCGGGGACGCCAAGACACGTTCGCTCTTTCTTTTCCCGAACCGTGTTGGGTTGGGCGTGCAACCCTGCCCGTTCTGCGCGGATGCCGGCAATGTGACAAGCGCCGGCCGGCAGAGCGATTCCAGCTTCGGCGCGTTCAATCAACTCTATCTGGATGGAGACGCACAGAACCTTACCCACCTGATCATTGCCGACGCGGCAGGTCGGCAATACGGCTATGTGAATGGAAAGCTGGTGACGGATATTCCCGGTGTGCAGCACCGGTCCCTATTCGACGCGGGAGCTTTGGGCGACGCCCACGAACCTGTGTTCTACGTGCCGGCGAATCTTGCGGTTTCCGTCACGATCGACGGTAGCGAAGTACAGAAACCTGGCCTGGCCAATGTCGTGATGATCGGCCCTGGCTATGCGTTGGGGGCGTTGAACGTCAAGGTAGGTCCAGGGTATCAGCCCAGCATTCTGCATCCGGCGCCGGATGGCCGTTCATTCAGCTTTGAGGCCGGACAAGGGGAAGCGCCTACCTTCTTTGCCGGCATCGAGACGGCCGACCTCGACTATGAGTTTCGGTTCGATGGCATGCAACTGGATGAAGGAAGCCAGTTCAACCTACAGGTCGACGAGAAGGAGGGAACCGTTGGTGTCAATCTGACCGGCACCGGCACCCCTGCCAACTACAACCTGGAAATCCTGCGCATCGACCCACAAGGCGAGTCCACCTTCAACCATAAGAACCTGTCATTGGATCCGGAGAGCGTGGTCTATCTGGACTACAGTTCGTGGACAGAGAAGCAGGGCGTGCCTATGGAGATCGATGCCAACGGTGACGGTACAATCGACGACACGGAGTACCTGCCCGACCAAGCGATCGACAGTCCGCAGGACACCTGTCCCGCAGACGATCCGCAATGCGATACCAACCCCGGCGACCCGCCCAGTGACGAACCTTTGCCCGGCGCCGACATCACTGGCGACACCACGCTCGGCATCGAGACCTCTGGCGGCGCTGATCAAGGCGGCACTAGCGTTTGTGACAGCGATGGCACTTGCTACGACGCAGACGGCAACCCCATCGACAACAGTTCTAGTGGCAGCGGGACGCCGTAGCCCAACTTGGCTCCTGAACGTGATTCGGCCGCAACCCAGGCGAACCAGTATATCGACGATCCTACAGAGCAAACGCCGGCAGTATGGGGCAGGGTGCACGCCAGCGTTGTCCGGTAGCCTCTATTGGCTGGGGGTCAAGCCGGCGGCGGCGAGATACTCAACATAGCGCGCCCAGTACGCCGTGCGCTCGATCGGCCCACAAGCCGGATCGGGGAAGCGAGCGTCGGCCTTCTGCTGGCCGCGGATCATGGCGTCTTCCATGTCGATCCCGCACAAGTAGGCGATCTTGAACAGCATCACCTGCAGGTCGCTCAATTCGAGGGCCAACTCCTCGCGCACGACGGCGAGGTCCGCCGGCTTTGGTGCACGATAGCCCTCGATCATCTGCACTTGCTTGCTCACTTCACCCAACTCCTCCATCGCGTGCAGCAGCGTGTGGCTCAAAGTCACCTGCTCCCACGTACGCGATCGGTCCCACGCTTCAAGCCATGCCTGATAGTCTCGAATCTGCATACACCGCCCCCTTCTTTAGGATTCCCGTCGCACATGCTCCAGCCGCCGCAAAAAATCCGTCGACCGCACGTGGCGCTCAAGGACGTTGGATAGTGTGCGATTGAGAATGTTGTCTACGATACGCGTGATCGATGGCCGTACTTGCAGGCGGCTTACCTCGCCCCATGAACGACTTTGCATGTAGCGCAAAACCTTGAGCGTGGCGGCGTCCATCGGTTCGACATCGTCGCGCAGCGGCCCACAACGCGGACAGAAGACGCCGCCTTCATGCAAGCTGAAGAAATTGAGTACCGGCTCGAGTTCGGCCTCGCAAGCGACACAGTGAAAAAACTGGGGTTGGAAACCGGCCAGGCCCAACAACTGCAAGTCGAACCAGCGCAGCAAATTGGCCGGCAGCCCCGCTCCACCTTGTGCGGCTCCATCCAGTTCTCGCAGCGCAAAGAGGGCGAGGTCCCACAGCGCACGCGCCTCGTCACCGCTCTCGGCAAAGCAGTCCACCAGTTCACAAACGTAGGCGCCACGACCAATGGCATCCAGATCCTCGCGCAGGTAGCGGAAGCTCTCGACGGTGCTCACTTCGGTGATGAGATCCCATGTGCGCGCCTGGGCCACCAACACCTGCGTGTGCATGAAAGGCTCCAGGTGACCGGCCTTGTGGCTCATGGTCTTGCGCACGCCCTTGGCCAACAATTCCAGCTTGCCTTCGCCGGGCGTGAGCACAGTTAGCAGCCGGTCGGCGTCCCCAACGTCACGCCGGCGGAGAACCAAAATATGGGTAGAGCGGATGCGCGAGCGGTCAGCCATAGGGACCTATTATACCCGTTTTCGCCGAAATCCGTCGTTCCGATCAGCGCTAACGCCTGCTCCGGTTCCCTGCAAAAATTGGGAGTTGTATTTTAAGAACAAGTGTGCTATTGTGTGAAATCTCTGGACTTGGTTGTTGTGTATCTATCGATCTAAAGGAGTGAGAACTGTGGCGAACTTTCTTCTGCTGTATAGTGGTGGCAGTATGCCGGCAACGGAGGCTGAACAAGCGGCCGTCATGAGTGCGTGGATGGCTTGGTATGGGCAACTGGGCAGCGCCGTGGTGGACGGCGGAAATCCGTTTACACCGGCGGCCAAGCATATTTCCAGCAATGGCAGTGTGGCGGATGGCCCGGTCGGTGCCCTGGCCACCGGTTACTCGATCCTGGGGGCAGACTCTTTTGATGCCGCCGTGCAATTGGCCAAGGGGTGTCCCGTGTTGGCGAGCGGGGGGCAAGTGACGGTGTACGAGACCTTTAACGCCATGTAGGCCACGGCGACCGTTTTTACCGCATTCACCGAATCAACTGTATTGGCGACAGCGCGTGGCAGCAAGCTACGCGCTGTTCGCGTTCTCAAGCGACTTTGTGTAGGCGTCTTTGCGTGATGGCCGTTCGCGCTTATCCGTGCTTCTCGGCGCGCATTTCTGGGGGAATTCCGGGCAAAATCAGAACAAACGTGCGTTTGGGTATTGACATCGCACAAATGTTCGTGTATATTTGGGTTAGTTGGGAAAACAAACGTTCTTATTGGGATAGTTTTTGGGAAATGGCCGGCGCTGATTGGGCCGGACGGCACCGCTAGCGAGTGTAGAAAGGTTTGATCATGGTCTCTCTTTCCGAGCGTCAGCGCAAGATCCTCAATTTTATTGTGGGCTTTACCGAAGAACACGATTTCCCACCGACGATCCGCGAGATTGGCGAGACGGTGGGCATTTCGAGCACGTCGGTGGTCAACTACAATCTCACCAAGCTGGAAGAGATGGAATTGTTGACGCGCGAACGCGAGGTCAGCCGCGGTCTTAGCCTAAACCGGCCCAAGCTGGTGGAAATGGGGCTGATCTCGGCGCGGCGTTTCCGTATTCCGGTGTTGGGCAAGATTGCCGCCGGCACCCCGATTCAGGTCGATGCCCGCGATTCATCGAATCCGGAAGATTGGATCGAATTGGCCGAGGGTCTGTTGGGCGCCAACGACAAGCTCTTTGCCTTGCGGGTGCAGGGGAATTCGATGATCGACGCCAGCGTGCTCGACGGCGACATTGTGATTCTGCGCCAGCAAGACACGGCCGACGACGGCGACATGGTGGCCGCCTGGATCGAAGGGGATGAGGAGACGACGTTGAAATTCCTCTTCCGTGAGGGGCGCAATGTGCGGCTGCAGCCGGCGAATCCGAGTCCTGACTATGCGCCGATCATCCGGTCGGCCGACAAAGTGCGCATCAACGGCAAGGTTGTGTCGGTGATCCGCGTTCTCCACTAGATTGTAGCAGGCCGGCAACCAGGGGCCTGGCGCCACGAACTGTCACAAAAAGGCGGGCACGATCCAAATCGTGCCCGCCTCTATTTGTTCAGTGTGACGGATGGGGGCATGCGCGTGCTTGCCCTGGGTCGAACGCTCAGTGGGGCGCCGAAGCGATGTCCAGGAAACGCACCGCGTCGCCGACCGTCGTGATCTTCTGGGCGTCGTCGTCGTTGATTTCCCCGCCGAACTCCTCTTCGAATGCCATGATCAATTCGACCAGGTCGAGGCTGTCAGCTTCCAGGTCGTCGCGGAAGTTTGCTTCTAGGGTCACGTCATCTGGATCGACGCCGAGTTGATCGACGATAATGTCGCGAACTCGTTCAAATGTGCTGTTGTCAGCCATAACGGCAGGTTCTCCTCTGATTGATAATTTTCATCATAATTGCGCGGCACTGCGGCCGTGTGACTGGCGACCTTGCCTGACCCGGATGGATGGCCAGCGGCTGTACGCATGAGCCTTGTGTGAAATATCTGCCATTGTAGTGCAGCGTTTGTCAACCTGTCAAACAATCACACGACACTGACGCATCACAAGCGCAACCGCCTTCACCGCCTGACCCGATCCGTCTGGCTGATCGTCTGCCCAAACCAGCAATGGGCGTGTAGGTTCGGACAATCATAACACGCGAGACGTGTTGGAGTCGCGGTGAGCGGTGAGAGGGTGATTTGTGGGTCTGCTCTGCTGGATCGCATAGTCATCTGGTAAAATGGTCGAGTTGCCCAAGCGCTGCGACTGGAATTGCGTGGTTGTTCGGGCTTGTTGTTTCGCTCCTGGCCCACTTTCCGGTGCAATGAAATTCGCATAACCATTTGGCGGCGCCTGTTTTGGCGCTTTTTTGGCGCGCCAGCCGTCGTATAGCCAGCGATTTTCATTTTCTATTGCGAAAATTGCCTCTTGTTCACGCGAAACTGCCATGCTATGCTTTCAGGCAGGTCAGAGTTGTTTTGCGCCGGCGTTGACTCTCAACGGCAGAACAACAGCGCTGAGACCATCGAAAAGGAGACAAATTATGCAACGCATCCGCTGGGATCCGCT
>Ga0105047_10014747_pt1 | contig 12369 bp, 12 predicted proteins | sample MAT04_FD_78384 | JGI IMG/M metagenome (GOLD analysis project Ga0105047, IMG submission 78384) | Freshwater microbial communities from Lake Fryxell liftoff mats and glacier meltwater in Antarctica - MAT-04 (megahit assembly) | ecosystem: Environmental > Aquatic > Freshwater > Ice > Liftoff... | reverse complement strand
GATGTCGGATTTAATGTTACATTTGGAACTATTCAAACACATCACAAATTCATTCTTCTGGTATCGCCCAGCCTGACAATATTGATTTTAATCAGATTTTTCACTTTGCATTTTTCACTTTGCAAAAAAATCACAATTTAAGTTTTCTTGTGTCAAAAACCGGCCCTTCAATGCATGTGGTTTTATTACCGTCAACTGTTTCGACCACACAGCATAAGCAAGCACCGATTCCGCAGGCCATGGTATTTTCGAGCGAAATCTCGCACGGGATATCGTACTCTGCTGCAATCCTTGCAACGGCTTTCATCATTGGGTCAGGTCCGCAGGCATAAATAGCCGAGTATTCTTTTACTTTTCCTGAAAAAACTGAGTGCTGCGTCACCATTCCTTTTTCACCTGCTGAACCATCATCGGTTGTAATAAACACTTCACCAAAAGGTTTATATTTTTCAGGTTCTACAATATCGTTCGAACTTCGTCCACCGATAAGCACATCAGGTTTGAAGCCTTCAATTCTCAAACGTTTTGCCAAAAGCAGCATCGGGGCAATACCCACTCCACCTCCAACAAGCAAAGCTTTTTCGCCATCAGGCATACTAAACGTGTTGCCTAAAGGATAAACCAGGTTCAGGATATCACCTTCCTTAAGTTTCATGAGTGCAGCGGTACCATCACCCACTTTTTTGATAAGCAGCGAAAGTTCATTTGTTTCGTAATCAGTATCGTAAATCGAAAAGGGTCTGCGAAGGTATGTTGTGGTTGAGTTACTTACAAGCACTTCGGCAAACTGACCGGGAAAAATTGAGGGCAGAATGACCGGACATTTCAAATATAAGGCAAAGTAGTCGTCCGTAATATGATGATTGCGGGTAACCGTAAAGTCATGAATAAATTTCTTCATCAGGTAGCAAATATACTGGCGAAAATACTTAAAAAAAGTCCGCCATGTGATACGACGGACTTAGAATTATTTGTCTTCGGTTTCGGGTTCTGTTTCGCCCGGAGAAGCTGCGTCGGCTCCGGCTTCTTCGGCAGGAGCTAAAAAATCTGTTATCCCGTTTGCAATCAACAGGTTATACCATTGAACCAGTTTACGCATGTGCGAAACATATACACGCTCACGATCGTAATCAGGCAAAATTGTCTCGAAAAATGCTTTTAATGCGGTGTCATTGGTTTTAGGATCAGGAACGGGTTGATCGCCGTTTTTCTCCTGTATGATCCTGAAAACTTCCCGTAAGGGTAAATCCTCATCTGCAGTAAAAATACTTATTTCACCCAGAGAGCTGATTTTATCGCTTGCAAAAGCTTGCAGGCGCTTTCCATCCGTAAGCGATTCGATGATTACGCCCGTTTTAGTCTGTGCGATTGTTTTAAAAAGCCCGGGCTTGCCCGAAACTGATAAAATCTCTTTCAAATCCATATATCGGTCTATATTTTGCGCAAAATTACTTAAAACAATCTGTTAATACTACATTGTTTTACTTTCTCACAAAATTTAACAATTGCTCATATCTCGAACCGTCCTATATAGTTTGATGGAGTGATTTTATTCAGCTCGGTTTTCACCTTGGCCGGCACATTCAGTTTATCAATAAATGAACTTATTGCTTTATGATCAATATGCGCATTGGTGCGGGTGAGTTCTTTCAGTGTTTCATAAGGTTTGGGGAACCCTTCGCGGCGAAGAATGGTTTGAATAGCTTCGGCAACCACAGCCCAGTTGTTTTCAAGATCGGCCTGGATTTTCTCTTCGTTCAGGATCAGTTTATCCAAACCTTTTATCAATGATTTTATAGCAATTACGGTATGCGATATAGGAACTCCTATATTACGCGTTACAGTTGAATCCGTAAGGTCGCGCTGAAGCCTCGAAAGCGGGAGCTTTGCCGAAAGGTGTTCAAAAAGAGCATTTGCCATTCCAAGGTTCCCTTCTGCATTTTCGAAATCAATAGGGTTCACTTTGTGCGGCATGGCCGAAGAGCCTACTTCACCTGCTTTTATCTTTTGCTTGAAATATTCCATCGAAATATAGCTCCACATATCACGACTCAAGTCGAGAAGTATCGTGTTAATGCGTTTCATAGTATCAAAAATCGCTGCCATATTATCGTAGTGCTCAATTTGGGTTGTATGGCGCAGACGTTCGAGAGTAAGGTTGTTTTTAACAAAATCATCACCAAACTCAGGCCAGTTGATTTCGGGATATGCAACATAATGAGCATTGAAATTTCCTGTAGCCCCGCCAAATTTTGCAGAAATCGGAATTGTTTTAAGTAATTTCAGCTGTTGCTTTAACCTTTCGGCAAAAACATATATTTCTTTCCCGAGAATGGTTGGCGAAGCCGGTTGTCCATGTGTACGCGCAAGCATGGGAACCTTTTTCCATTCCTTAGCCCTGCGGGTAAGTTTTTGCAGCAAATCGTCATACATGGGTACAACCACCTCATCCAGAGCAAGTTTCAATGCATAAGGGCCGGCAGTATTGTTGATATCCTGCGAAGTCAGACCGAAATGAATAAACTCCTTATACTTACCGAGACCGATTTTATCGAACCTCTTCTTCAGATAATATTCAACAGCCTTAACATCGTGATTGGTTGTTGCTTCAATGTCTTTAACTTCCTGTGCGTCAGTAAAAGTAAAATCCCGGCACAGGGATCTGAGTTCAGCAATCTTCTTTCGTTCGATCCCTTTCAATTGCGGAAGCGGTATCTCGCAAAGTGCAATAAAATATTCCACCTCAACAAATACGCGGTAATTGATAAGGGCGGCTTCGCTGAAATAATAAGAAAGACGTTCAACCTGTTTACGGTAACGACCGTCAATAGGCGAAATGGCATTAATCATCGTCAGATCCATAGCTAAAAGTATAAAGATTCACCGGTCAAAAGTATGAAAGCATATGAATGAATTGCAAGTTTTTAGAAAATTTAATACGATTTTTACGTTTATAACTTAAACCGTTAAGCAAACTTGCGAAATTATTGCTAAAAAAGATGAGGTTGCCGACTTAAAAGAAGAATATTTTGTTTGATAATCCGGATTTAAAATCCGGTACTCTTTGCAGCGGGATTACAAATCCCGCCGACCTGATCACAGTAGACTAAAACCCGAGAGAATCATTCACAATAAAAACCGAAAAATCAGTTAAAGAAGGCCTACGCCTGGTTGCTACATAAATATTACATCCCCGGGTCGGCAGGTTGCAATTCATGCATACTCCGTGTTTGGCGCAAGGATTGGGACGGTTAAGCCTTTTAAAGTTGATTGGGGCGGCAATGGTTCGGATACGTTCCCAGGCAGCGTCCTCGTCAGCTACCAGTTTGTTAACACCGGCAACCACAATTACTCTCCTTGGACCGAAACTCATAGCTGCGACCCGGTTTCCATGTCCGTCAATATTAAAAAGTTCGCCTTGCAGCGAAATAGCATTGCTGCTGCAGATAAACACATCGCAGATCTGCTGGCGGCGCATGACTTCCAGTTTTTCTTCATCAGTTAAACCAGCAGCATTATGATCGAGAATAACGGCTCCTTTATCCGTAACCAGTTGTTGCAGATTCAGTTGCTTTGCAGTTTGTGATCCGCCGAAAGCGACTTCCATACCAGGAGAAATGAGTTCTAGTAAGGCTTTGGCAGTCGCTTCACGTGTTTCAAAAAAATCAGCTTCAAAACGGTTTTTTCGCAAAGCTTCAACGGTTTTAAGTCCAAGTGTCCGGCCGTGCCAGGTATTCATTTCACCGACAAAAGTATCGGTGGAATTGATGGGTGTGCTCATATGATAATAGATTAATAATGGCAAAGATAAGAGAAGAGTTGAGACTTTCTATTCACGGGGTGACTCAAAGTCACCCCGTGAATAGAAATGAATGCTAATTATACATCGTCGTCAACCCCGTAAAATCATTCCAGTGCAACTTCCGGTAATACATTTCAATCTCGAAAAGTATATCCCTGATATGATCGAGTTCAGAAACAGGCGTTAGAAGGAAATTAACTTTTGTATTCAGGCCTGAAATCAATTCCGGGAAAAGATTCTGGTAATTCTGCAGCAATTGTGAAAGTGCTTCTTCGCTCACTTTTTCGTCGGCAGGCTGGCTTTCCTTCAGGAATTGCAAAATCCGCAATCCGTCAATTTTTTCGTGGCATGCACGTACAAAATGCGTCTGTGTTTTAAAGTTCAGTCTTAATCCTTTCCAGGGAAGTTCACCAAACCTATTTATCAGAAAATCGTCAAAAGGAGTTTGGACTTCTTTTTTAAAAAGTGGCCCGAATAGCCTGTATGTTTCTGCAACCTTGTCGAAAAGCCGCTGGTCGTAAACAGGGTAACTACTCCAGTCACCTTCTATTCCTTTTATTAACGCAGGACCTGTGCCGAAGAAAACCCTATCGGACAAACGGGCGGCAGGATAAACAATTTCGCCGTTCCAGTGGAGTAAGCGACCGGTTTTCACTATTTTCTGAAGGAAATAAAAATCTTCGCCGCTCATTTTAGGTGTCATCCCTCCTGCTGCTTTATAGGCCCATACAGGAAATGCAATAGCAGAGCCAAGTGCTGTAAAACTATACGGGCTGCGGATCCGCCACATATTAATGGCATAAGCGCGCATATAAATCTCGTAACGAAGCATTGCCCTGTCGAGTTCAGTATTGTGCGATAGCCGGTGATAATAAGGTATCGAAATGGCAGAGGCAGCATGGTTGAGTCGTATATTTTCAGCTACCGTATAAAAATATCCTTTATTGAAAATAGTATCTGCATCCATGCTGATAATAATATCATTTCCATCAGCCCTGGACGAAATGTAATCCATCAGGTATTTTCGGGCATACCCGATTCCCTGACCTTTGGGTGGCCAGCCTTTTCCGGGCGATGACCTGTCAAGAATTTCAATCCGCTTATCTTCGAGCGATTGCAGGTATTTTATAGTCAGCTGATTTTCGTGGCAAACATGCAGATGAGGCGGATCATCCCACCAGCTTTCTGGTTGATTTACGCATACCACCACCCTGAATTGTTGAACTGTTTGATCCATAATTGCCTGTATTAGCAAGGGAAGGCGTTCCATTTCATCTAAAACCGGAAGGGCAATATAAATAAGCGGCGGTGTCAAAATCAACAAGTTTTATATGGAGTTAAATATATATCTTTGGGAAACGATTTTGCTAACAATTTTCAAAAGTAGTAGTTTATTATGAAATAAAAATCCGGATATGGAAAGTAACGAATTACTCGACAAACTTCCGCATCATTTGCAAAACCTCATCATAGAGCAGCCGTATAACAACTATACAGCACAGGATCATGCGGTTTGGCGTTATATCATGAGGCAAAATGTGAGATGCCTTCCTGGTGTTGCGCATGCATCATACCTTGACGGATTAAAACGGACGGGTATCAGCATCGACCAAATTCCGCATATGTATGGAATGAACCGGATACTGAAGGAAATCGGTTGGGCAGCTGTTGCAGTGGATGGATTTATTCCTCCCGCTGCATTTATGGAATTTCAGGCCTATAATGTGCTGGTTATTGCAGCTGATATAAGGCCGGTAGATCAGGTTCTTTACACACCCGCCCCTGATATTATCCACGAGGCTGCAGGTCATGCTCCCATTATTGCTGATGAGGAATACTCCGGATATCTGCGCGATTTTGGCAGAGCCGGCACAAAAGCATTTTCATCAGTATATGATAACAAGATGTATGAAGCAATCAGGCACTTATCGATTTTAAAAGCCGATCCTTATACAACTTTCATTGAAATAGAAAAAGCCGAATCGCAACTTGACGAACTTTCGAAATTGCAGGAGGCTCCTTCTGAAATGGCTTTACTGCGCAACCTGCATTGGTGGACTGTTGAATATGGCCTTATCGGAACGGTTGAAAATCCGAAAATTTATGGAGCAGGCTTGCTATCATCGATAGGTGAAAGCTATAATTGCCTGAAGCCCAAAGTTAAAAAGCTCCCCTATTCCCTCGATGCCCAAAACTATGCTTTCGACATAACCACACAGCAGCCACAGTTGTTTGTAACTCCTGATTTCGAACAACTTAACACGGTTCTTGAGCAATATCTTGATACTATGGCAGTGCGCAAAGGAGGATTGCAGAGTCTGAAAAGAGCACAACAATCAGGGTCAACATGCACAGTAGTTTATAGTTCGGGATTGCAGATTTCGGGTAAACTGGAAAAGGTAACTGAAGAAAACAAACAGCCAGTATATTTAAGTTTCACCGGGCCAGCTATGCTTTCATACAAAAACCAGCAACTTGGGGGACATGATATCCGCTATCACAAAGATGGATTTGGCTCACCTATCGGAAAAATTAAAAGTATCAGCGGAGAGATCGAAACTATGAGCGTGGGAGAGCTTGCCGAGAATGGAATTATAACCGGTAAAGAAATCGACCTTGAATTTACAAGTGGTGTAAATGTAAAAGGAAGACTTGAAGGAATCACAACAATCAATGGCCATAACCTGCTTTTCTCTTTCCAGAACTGTATCGTAGCCTATAAGGACAAAAAGCTTTTCCGTCCTGAATGGGGAACGTATGATATGGCAGTCGGCGAAAAGATTATTTCCGCGTTTGCCGGCCCTTCCGATCCGGATGCTTTTGAACTGCAATATCCCGCTCCTGAGGAAAAAACACATCACATTGAACATACTGCTTCAAATAAAAAGCTATTTAGTTTGTACAGCAGCGTAAATGCCGCACGAAATAACGGCAGCGATAATGCAACTTTAATAAATTCCTGGGAAACAATAAAGAAAGATTATGCTGAAGAATGGTTGTTACCTCTGGAAATAGCAGAAGCACTTCTTAAACAAAAAGATACAAACACTATAACAGAAGAAATACTCGCTTACCTTAAAACCAAAGCATCAGAAAATGAAGAAATGCAAAAATTAATCGCTGACGGACTTGAATTGATCAATGTTCATTTGCAGGATTAGTGCTGGCTGCCATCAACAGCAAAATTGCTTCATGCAATTCATTTGCTGAAATCATTCCATGAGCGAGTTTATGCGCTTCTTCAATAATTTTCTCAGAACTGTCGCTATACCTGGTCGCAATTGTCCGGAACAAGGGTGAGATAATATATTTCTCAATTTCAGGTGCAGCAGGCATAGACTGAAGACTTCCAAGTCTTCCAAGGTCATTACCGGTCAGGATACTGCTCATCCGCACATCTTCAGGTAAAGAATCAACACCGATTGCCTGTTTAGACATAGGTTTTTCGAGAGTAAAAAGTGCCCTACCCGATGCTCTCACGTAATAATCAGCTCCCATCCTGCCAACAAGATCAAGCTTACGGGTATCGATAGCACCTGATTTATCAAGAATTGAATCATTAACATGAATCAGTACAACTTCGCAAATAATAAGGTTAGCAGCTCCTGGCCCGGTGCCGGTTTCGATAATCTGTCGCACTTTGCATTCAATCTGAACCGGTGATTCTTTCACCCGGAAAGGTTTTACCTGCTCCGAAGGGATGGGAGTAAATCCCGATTTATAAAATTCGTTAACACCACGTGGAAATTCAGTGCTGGCAAGGTTAGCCTGTTCTACCATCGGATAGGTAACCATATTGATTACAACTTCAGCTACTTCTTTTACATTTAGCAAAGTATCTTTAAGTTCATTGGTCCGGCCACTGCGCGAAGGTGAAAAAATCATAGTGCTGGGATTTACGCCGAATACATTAAAACAACTGAAAGGCGAAAGATTGGCATTCCCGGCAAGGTCGATGGTACTGGCAAAAGCAATCGGGCGCGGAGCAATAGCAGTAAGTAAAATCCGGTGCAGGTGATGATGTGGAATATTGTTTGGGTCGATGGTGGACATTTGAAGAGTTTGAATGGTTTGAAGGGTTTGAAGGGTTTAAAGAGTTTCGGGTCTGGAGAGTTTCGGGCAGGGTTGCAGTATATCACGTCTCTGCCACTGATTTGTTAAGCCAAGATCAAAAACTGAAGAACATAATACAACTATTCTGAAAAGTCTGAATCATGATTTTGCCGGTATAATTTTAACAACAGCCTCTCCAAAGCCCACCCTGACTCCATTTTTCTCACAAAATCCCCGCATTATCACAGTATCGTAGTCGTTGATAAATTTACGTTCAGTTCCATCAGGCATTTGTATAGGTTTGGTGCCTTTCCAGGAAAGTTCGAGCATACTGCCATAACTTCCGGCATCGGGCCCGCTTATGGTTCCGCTTCCGCAGAGGTCGCCAATGCGCATGTTACAACCGTTCACTGTATGATGAGCCAGTTGCTGGCTCATGTTCCAGTACATATATTTAAAATTAGATTTACATATGTTAACCTCGCTTTTCCCCTCTGGCATTAAAAAAACTTCCAGGTCGATATCGTAGTTACAATCTCCTTCAAAACTCAGGTAAGGAAGAACTTCAGGTTGTTGAACGGGACCAGCACAGCGAAAAGGTTCAAGCGCATCCAACGTTACAACCCAGGGCGAAATAACCGAGGCAAAATTCTTCGAGAGGAATGGCCCGAGTGGCACATATTCCCAACTCTGAATATCCCTTGCTGACAGGTCGTTAAAAAGTACCATTCCAAAGATATAATCTTCAGCTTCAGCAGTTGATATACTTTCACCAAGGGTGTTTTCTTTTCCTATTACAAAAGCTGTTTCCAGTTCAAAATCCAGCTGTTTGCTTGCGCTGAAAACAGGTCCGGGCGCATCAGTGGGTTTAATTTGCCCCTTTGGCCTGTGAACTTCGGCACCTGAAACAACTATACTGGAAGCCCTTCCGTGGTATCCTACAGGAATATGTTTCCAGTTTGGCAGCAATGCATTAGCCGGATCCCGGAACATAATACCAACATTTGTTGCATGCTCAATACTGGAATAGAAGTCTGTATAGTCTCCAATCTGCAAGGGCATCAGCATCTGAATATCATTTGCTTTATGAAATGCAAACTGTTTCAGCAGACTGGCTTCGGCATCATTACAATTCTCTTTCGTAAAACTTTCCTGGATAATTGTGCGGATCCGGCACGATGCTTTTTTCCCTTTAGAAATAATTCCATTTAAGGTTTTGGATTCAAAATCCGAAACTTTAAATCCAAGCACATCAAAGTAACCAAGCCGTGCCATGGCTGCCAGGTCAATAACCCAATCGCCGATGCGGGTGCAGATACAAGTTCCGCTATCCGGGATCACCCCTATACCAAAAGGAATATTGTATAATGAAAAATCACTGTCCGGTTTAATCTCTATCCACGATTTCATTTTCAGCTTTCTAATTTTAATTTATTTAAACTGCATCCTGGCAATCAACTGGTAAGGTGGGTTCCCCATGTGACTGCCATATTATTCGCCCCTTGCCTTTTCTCTTTTCTCTTTTCTCTTTTCTCCCCTCTGCCCCTCTCCCGTAAACCCAAACATCAAATAAACTCACCCTCCTAAAGCGTTCCCCGCCTTGCCTGTTCCCGTTCAATACTTTCGAATAAAGCTTTAAAATTGCCTTTCCCAAAAGATTTTGCTCCTTTGCGCTGAATAATTTCATAAAAAACGGTCGGGCGGTCTTCAACAGGTTTAGTAAACAATTGCAGCAGATACCCCTCATCATCGCGGTCAATCAGAACACCAAGATTCCGGAGCACTTTGATGTCCTCTTCAATTACACCAACGCGGTCCGAAACAGTTTCATAATAGGAATCAGGGACGGTCAGAAATTCTACCCCTCTTTTGCGCAATTCACCTACTGTAAGCATAATATTATCGGTTGCCATTGCCACATGCTGAACACCGGAACCGCGATAGTAGTCAATATACTCTTCAATCTGCGATTTCTTTTTGCCTTTGGCAGGTTCATTAATCGGAAATTTAATATAACCATTTCCATTCGACATTACCTTACTCATAAGTGCTGTGTACTCAGTGGAAATATCGTTATCGTCAAACGAAATCAACTGTTTGAATCCCATGACATTGGCGTAAAATTCAGTCCAGATGTTCATCTGTCCCCAGTCCACATTGCCAACCATATGATCTACATATTTGAGTCCGACATCCGTTGGCTGGTATTCGGGTTCCCATTTTATATATCCCGGCAAAAACAAACCTTTGTAATTTTTTCGTTCCACAAAAATGTGAACCGTTTCGCCATAAATATGAATGCCTGACAAAACCACTTCGCCATTTTCATCTTTCTGAACGGTTGGCTGGAGATAAGGTTTTGCGCCTCGTTTGGTTGTTTCTTCGAATGATTTACGGGAATCATCCACCCATAAAGCGACCACTTTCACTCCATCTCCGTGTTGTTTTACATGCTCGCCGATAATCGAATCAGGCACCAGCGCAGTAGTAAGAACGAACCGGATTTTGCCCTGCTGTAAAACATAGGATGAGCGATCCATGAGCCCGGTTTCAAGTCCGGCATAAGCCAAAGGCTGAAACCCGAATGCTGTTTGATAATAATGTGCTGCCTGTTTCGCATTTCCGACATAAAATTCAACGTAATCGGTCCCGTTGATTGGAAGAAAATCTTGATTATTCATTTGTTCAATAGGTTATATTTGATTTAAAAAAAATGTTTCAGGGGTTCAAGCTTCAAAATTTCAGGGTTTCAGGATTTAAATGTTTCAGAAAAAAAAAAGGATTAAATAGGGTCTCACTGTTTTGAAAATCGGGGAAAATGAAACATGAAACCTGAAATAAATTCCACAATTTTAATCCACCCACGATTTATAGTACTCTTTCTCTTCAATTTCCATTGCTTGTTTTGTTAGTTTTAAAGGTTTAAAGGTATCAACCATTACGGCCAATTCGAGGGTTTCCTTCAATCCGATGCTTTTTTCAACAGCCCCGGGATGTGGTCCGTGAACAAGGCCAATAGGATGTAATGTTATTTGACCTCTGTCCACATGTTTACGGCTCATAAATTCACCATCAACATAATAAAGAACTTCATCCGAATCCACATTGCTATGATTATATGGTGCAGGAATGGAATCCGGATGATAATCGTACAGCCTGGGCACAAATGCACACATTACAAAGTTATTGGCTTCGAGCGTTTGGTGAACAGGTGGCGGCTGATGTATCCTTCCGGTAATTGGCTCAAAATCGTGGATTGAAAAAGCCCACGGATAATGACATCCATCCCAGCCCACCACATCAAAAGGGTGTGCTGCAAAATGATACGGAAACATCATATCATTCTTTTTGATAAGAACTTTAAAATCGCCCTTTTCATCATGAGTAACCAGGTTGCCCGGAACACGTATATCGCGCTCGCAAAGCGGGGAGTTTTCGAGCAACTGCCCAACATGGTTTACATATCGTTTCGGGAAACGGAAAGGAGTGAAAGATTCAACTATAAATATCCGGTTTTGCTCTGATTCGAATTCCAGCTGATATGTAACTCCGCGCGGAATAACCACATGATCGCCATATTCAAAAGAAATATCGCCATACATGGTATGCAGCACACCTTTCCCTTCGTGAATAAAAAGCAACTCATCAGCCGTTACATTCCGGTAAAAGTAATCTTTCATCGATTTTCGCGGAGCAGCGAGAGAAATGTACACATCGTTGTTCACCAGCACCTGTACCCGGCTGGTAAGGTAATCATCAGCTGGCTTTACTGAAAATCCCTGAAAGCTCCGGTTCTGTGTATTATTTAACACGGCGATTTCAGGAGCAACACTATAGGGTTCGTCAACGGATTTGACAAGTGTTGGCGGATGCACATGATATGTAATTGAATACAGATCGGAGAAGCCTTCGGTACTGACCAGTTGTTCGGAGTAAAGTTCGCCATCAGGTTTCCTGAACTGCGTGTGACGTTTATGCGGGATCATTCCCAGTTTGATATAAAATGGCATGATTGACTCTGTTGAAGCTATGAATTTTAATTCAGAATTAGTTCAAAGATAGTAAAACGAAAGAGAATGAATGTTTGTTCAGTAAAAAAAACCGGGTGGGTAGAAACATACTTCATTAAATCTTATCGGTTTATTTTCTATACCGTTGAACTTGCTGATAAGATTTTTGAAAATGCGGATTTACCGATCAATTAACATATAAATTTTAAGCCCCCCGAATAATGTAATATTTTTTTGGAATGAATCAAAGTTACTTTTGGCACACAGGTTGATATATAAATAAATAGGAATTATTTTTAACTCATATGGACTAAAGTATTAACCCAATTATTAAATCATAAAACTATGTTAGCAACTCTAAAATTCCCCGTTCTTGGATTCACCGAAATCCGCCTTATTATTAAAAGAGACTATAAATGGCTGGCTGAACTGGTTGGTGCTGATCTGGAAATTGAAGTATCGGAAGATGAATTTGTCCTCAATTAAAGTGAAAAAGAATATTTT
>Ga0105047_10014746_pt1 | contig 12370 bp, 11 predicted proteins | sample MAT04_FD_78384 | JGI IMG/M metagenome (GOLD analysis project Ga0105047, IMG submission 78384) | Freshwater microbial communities from Lake Fryxell liftoff mats and glacier meltwater in Antarctica - MAT-04 (megahit assembly) | ecosystem: Environmental > Aquatic > Freshwater > Ice > Liftoff... | reverse complement strand
TGGTGAAGCCAAGACCATCGAAGGCCGCATCAAGCAGCTCCGCGCTCAGATCGAAGAGACCACTTCGGATTACGATCGCGAGAAGTTGCAGGAACGCCTCGCCAAGTTGGCCGGCGGCGTCGCCGTCATCAAGGTCGGTGCCGCCACCGAAACCGAGATGAAGGAAAAGAAGGCCCGCGTCGAAGACGCTCTGCACGCCACCCGCGCAGCCGTTGAAGAAGGCATCGTCCCCGGCGGCGGTGTGGCTCTTCTCCGCGCCAGCAAGGTGCTCGAAGGCCTGAAGGCTGAAGACAACGACGAGCAGACGGGCATCAACATGATCCGTCGCGCTTGCGAAGAGCCCGTTCGCCAGATCTCGGGCAACGCCGGCTACGAAGGTAGCATCATTGTGGAGAAGATCCGCGCTGAGACCAGCAACCCCAACTACGGCTTCAACGCCCAGACCGGCAACTACGAAGACCTGGTGAAAGCCGGCGTCATCGACCCCGCCAAGGTCACCCGCACCGCCCTCCAGAACAGCTCCTCGATCAGCGCCCTGATGCTGACCACCGAGGCCATGATCTGCGAGATCCCGGAGAAGAAATCCGCTCCCCAGGGCGGCGGCGGCCACGGCCCCGAAGGCATGGACTACTAACTAGCTCGCTAGTTTGACCCAAGACCCGCCGGAGCCTTCGGGCCCCGGCGGGTTTCGCGTTTTTAGAGGATACTTGTGATTACGATGGCACTGCCCTTCATGATTCGCCGCGTCGAGCTCCGGAACTACCGGAGTATCGAGCATTGCGATGTCGAGCTGGGTCCGCTGATGTTTTTGGTGGGTCCAAACGCGAGCGGAAAGTCGAATTTCCTGGACGCGCTGCGGTTTGTCGCGGATTGTCTCGATACGTCGGTCGACCAAGCTTTGCGGTCGAGGGGCGGGTTTCGGCCGGTCTGCAGGATGGGTACGGCGAAAACCTTTTCAATCAAGCTAGTTTTGGCGTTAGGCGCAGAGTTTTCCGCAGAGTACTTCATAGAGATCGGCGCTAACTCAGAAGAACGTCTATACGGGATAGTCCGCGAAGATTGCACGATCACGGTCTGGCAGGGAGTGGAGAAGAAGTTCCACTTTGCGCGAAGTCTTTCGAACATTGAGTTGGTCCAACCCGAGACTTATCCTTATCCTTACCCACCTCCCAACGCACTGTTCTTACCATTTCTGTCCGGTTGGCCCCATTTCGGAAAACTGCTCGCGATGGCTCGCATGGCTTTTTACTCTCCTAAGATCGACGCCATCCGCGAGTATCAGAAGCCGGATGAATTTGTGACTCACCTTGATCGCGACGCGTCAAATCTAGCCGCGGTATACCGAAAGATCAGTAGAGAGAACACCAACACGGCGGTTCGGATCTTCGAGTATCTTTCGGTCATCGCTCCTCGACTTCTCTCCATCTCAGCCACGGAGGTTGGCGAAAGACTTACGCTAATCTACGGTGAAACAGCACGGCCAGGTGAAGATGAAAATGTCCTTTACGCCTCAAGTATGTCTGACGGAACACTTCGAATGATGGCGATCCTCGTGGCCCTGTTTCAGCCGACGGATGCGACGGGCGGTGCTACATCAGTATTTATCGAAGAGCCGGAAATGGGGTTACATCCTGCGGCCGCGGAGGTACTGTATGACAGCTTATTGGAAGCATCGAAATTCCGGCAAGTCATGATTACTAGCCACAGCTCCGAGTTACTGGAGCGCGATGATATCGATCCGAATTCCATTTTGGCCTTCTCTGCGGAAGGAGGTTCAACTCTGGTCGAGCCGCTCGACGATACTGTCCGTAACATCCTCCGTGAGAAGCTGAGCACCCCCGGCGAACTCCTTCGCAAGGACCTCTTAGGCCCCCAACGATCTCTTGTGCGATGATCGACCGGATTGTTTGTATCGTTGAGGGCAAAGGCGAGGTTGAAGCTTTACCAGTCCTTTTGCGTCGTCTGCTCCTTGAGATTGATCCCACTCGGCACTGCGAAATTCAGCGTCCCAATAGGAGAAATCGGTCGTCGCTTGTAAGGTCGGGAGAATTCGAGCGAGAGATTCAGACGGCTGCAAAGTTCGCTGGCGAGTCCGGTCTAATTTTGGTGCTCATCGACGCCGACGAAGATAAAGTCTGTGAATTGGGTCCAGAGCTTACAAAAAGAGCCAACCTGGCACGGCCAGACCGACGTATCCTGGTGAGTCTTGCGCACATGGAATTCGAGCATTGGCTGGTAGCCGCTGATCCGTCTCGTCCCCCAAACTTCGAGTCGATTCGTGATGCCAAGCGGTTACTACGAAAAGACTACTCGCCTACCGCGCACCAAGCCGGTCTGACCCAAAAGATGGACCTCCACCTCGCCCGCCAGCATTCCCCCTCCTTTTGCCGCTTCTGCCGCCGCTTCCAGCACCTCCTCGCGGAATAAACCGCGCCCTCGTCGGGATTCCGCTATTGACCATGGCTCAGCCGCACAGAATCCCCGAGGTCCAGCAGGAAGCCAATCGGCGTCTACGGCAAGCCGTGCGCCAAATTTCCCTCGACCCTGCCTTGCGAGTCAAAATCCGCACCTCCCTTCCCGCTCCCCAGCCCGCCTTTCCCTTCGGCCGCCAAATCCAACTGGCCGCCGTCATCGGTCTGCTCACCTTCATTGCCAGTTCCCAATCGCCCCGCAAACTTAAAGGCCGCGACGTCGAAGAGCAGCTTAACCGAGTCGGACGCCCCTTCCGCCTTGCCCTCGGTGACCATCTCGAATGCGCCTTGCGCCGCAGTCGAGTCGTCCGTTCTCAGCCCAGCGACGTCGGCCTGCCCAACTTGCTCCCCGGCTATCGCCTCGTCGAGTCGCACCTTTGCACCTATGAAAGCCACGTACTCACGCACCTGGTTTACGAACAGAAGGGCGAAATCGCGTCCGTGATTCTCATGTCCGGTGAACCCGAAACCAAGGGCATCACTCAAGCCGCCAGCAGTGAATTCACCGTTACCGCCGGCGTCACTCATGGCAACCGCGTCTTCCTGGTTTCGAGCCACCACCGCCTACAAGACCGGCACCGCTTTGAACGCCTTCTACCGCAACTGGAAGCTGGAATATTCGTCAGCGTCATCAGCTTCTACGCGCTCGGCTCCACGATTACATTGCCGCTACTTTAGCTTAGTGCGCCCGATGAAAAATACCGCCCCAACCCGATCGTGAAGATCAGATTGCCGAACAGCGCATGTTCAAGCCACACCAGCGGCATCGAACGGTTCAGCCGGTAGGTGGTAGCAAATAAGAGACCGCCAAAGAAACTCAGCACCACGGCCAGCCAGTTGCCGAAGATGATGTGGACGAAGCCAAACGCCAGCGCACTGGCCAGCACAATCCCCGCGCCTTCGCCAAACAGCGGCTGGTAGCGATGGAAGAAAAACGCCCGAAAGAGGAACTCCTGCGGCAGGACGGAGAGCAGCGGATATAGCACCATCAGGGTAATCCAGAAGATGGGTTGGGTCCGCACCAGGTCAAAGAGCAAGCCCGGCTGCCAGATCGCTACCCCGGCCGCCAGCAGCAACGCCAAGGCCGCAAAGCGATAGAGCATGATCCGCATCGGCTGGGTCCAACGAGGCAGATGCAGGACCGTGCGCCAATCGAATCCAGAGTTGGCGCGCCGCAGGATGGCCCACAGACCGACCGTTACCAGCATCAACAGCGGCACCGGCCGCGCCGGGATCCAGCCCAAGGCCAGCGCGCTGGGGATCAGCACGAAGAGGGCGAGGAATTCTAAAGCGAGAAGAGCCATCGTAGGATTATCGGGCAGATGTCACCGATTCTTAACCTAATTGTCGCATGAATGTATCGGTAGCGGCCAAACTGTGTAGTAGACTCTGGATAAGACTCCACACTATGGCCACTATCCAAATCGTCCTCGACAACGAGCTTCTCGCTGCTGCTGACGCGGCCGCGAAAAACGAAAAGATCAATCGCTCGGCCCTCGTGCGGCGCGCCTTACAAACTCACCTCAAGCAACTGCGGAAGGCGGCTTTGATCGAACAAGAACGCCTGGCCTATTTGGCGCACCCGCAACAGCCCGAAGAATTCATCCCTTGGGAGCAAATCTCGGTTTGGCCCGAAGACTAGTTCGTGGCGACGTCCACCTCTGCCGGTTTCCACCGCCGGACAAAGAGCGGCCAGCCGTCGTCCTCACCCAAAACTCAGCCATCGGCTTCCTCTCGTCAGTTACGGTGGCCCCGATCACCTCATCCGTCCGCAACTCGCCCTCCCAAGTGATCCTGGATGTCGACGATGGAATGAAGGGACCCTGTGCCGTCAATCTGCACAATGTCACCACGGTCTCGCAAGCGCGACTAGGGACCCGTATCGCCAGTCTCAGTTCCGAGCAAATGGAACGGATCTGCCGCGCACTGCGATATGCGATCGACTGCGACTGCGACTAGCCCAACTACAGGTGCGGCATCTCCGGGTCGTCGACGCGGTTCACCCAGTCCGGGGTGCGGAGGACGTCGCGGGGGCGGCTGCCGTCGGGGGGGCCGATGATGCCTTCGCGTTGCATCATGTCGAGGATGCGGGCGGCGCGGCCGTAGCCTAAACGCAGGCGGCGTTGGAGCACCGACGTCGACGCCTTGCCCACTTCGCAGACCACTTTCACGGCCTCTTCGTACATCTGGTCGCGCTCGGCTTCTTCGTCGCCGGGTTCGGCTTCGTCGTCCGAGGGCGGCGCAATCAGATAGGTCTGGTCGTATTCGGGGCGGGCTTGCTGCTTCCAGAAATCCACGACGCCGAAGACTTCCTGCTCGGTGACAAAGGCTCCGTGAAAGCGGACTAAGCGGCTGGAGCCGGGCGGCAAACAAAGCATGTCGCCTTTGCCGAGTAAGTGCTCGGCGCCCATCACATCGAGCACGGTACGCGAGTCAACGCGAGTTGCCACGCGGAAACTAATACGCGCGGGGAAATTCGCTTTAATTAAGCCCGTAATTACGTCAACCGAAGGCCGCTGCGTGGCCAGCACTAAGTGCATGCCGACGGCGCGTGCCATCTGCGCCAAGCGGGCCACCGATTCTTCGACGTTCGCCCGCTCCAGCATCATCAAGTCGGCTAACTCGTCGATCACGATCAGAATATAGGGCAGCGGCCGTAAGTCGATCTCTTCTTCACCCTCTTCTTCAAAGAGATTGCGCGGCGTATCGGCCATGATTCGCATCTTCTTGTTGTATTGATCGATATTCCGTACGCCACGTTCGGCGAGTAACTTCAAGCGCCGTTCCATTTCGAGCACGGCGTTGCGCAGGGCATTCGTCGCCTTGCGCGGGTCAGTAATTACGGGCGTGAGTAAGTGCGGAATTCCCTCGTACATGCCCATTTCGACGCGCTTGGGGTCGACGAGGATCATGCGCACTTCCTCGGGCGTCGACTTATACAAGATACTCATGATCAGCGCATTGAGCATCACCGACTTACCGGAGCCGGTGGAGCCCGCCACCAATAAGTGGGGCATGGTTTCCAACTGAAACACCTTAATGCGGCCGCTGATATCCTTGCCCATCGCGATGGTTAAGCGCGAGGGCGAATTCTGGAACTCTTCGCTCTCAATCATCTGCCGCAAGCTGATCATCTCGCGGCGCCGGTTTGGCACTTCGACGCCCACGGTGCTCTTGCCGGGAATACGGTCAATCAAAATCGACTCGGCTTCCAAGCCCAAACTTAAATCTTCGGTCAAGGTCGTGATCTTACTCACCTTGATGCCGGCCTCGGGGCGAAACTCAAACGTCGTCACCACGGGGCCCGGGTTGATCTGCACCACGCTGCCCAGCACGTTAAATTCCTTGAGCTTCGTCGTGATGCTGGCGGCAGTTTCCTTCAATTCCTGCGCATCGAAGCCGTTGCGCTCCGGTGGCTCATTGAGCAAGCTGGTGGACGGCAGTTCGAAATGCGCCACCGCCCGGGTGGGCTTGCGCGGCGGTTTCCCTGGCATCTGCACGGCAGCTACACTACCGAAGGCGGCCGGCGTGGCGGGCATCTCGCCGCGCATCGCGGCGGCCGGAGAATCTTCCAGCACCCGGATCGGAATCTCGTCCGGTTCGGGCTCATCGTCCCAGGGCGCGCGCTCGTCGTTATCCCTCAGGGGAGCTGGCACAGATGCGGGGGGAGGGAGCATCTCGAGCAGGTTCCCTTGAGCGGCCGCGGCGGCGCGCGCCTTGGGTTTGGTAGTGGCACCACCGAAAGGGTCCACAATCCGGGCATCCACATCCACGGAAACACGAGCGGCCACGGGCGCCGTTCTGCGAGGCGTCAGCCGGATGCTGGTGATCCCGTCCCAGACGAAACGAAGCCAACGGATGGGGCCCGTCAGCCAGTCGACAATCACCTGGACGGAGAAGGTAGAGATCAAATACAACGACATGAAGAGCAGCAGCAGCGTCACCAGCGCCGCGCCGGCGACGTTCATCGAGTCAATCAGGTACTCGGCCAGCAGAAAACCCATCAGGCCGCCGGCCGGGATATTCGAAGCGAACATGCGCAGGCTGGGGGCGAGCGACAAGCCGACGCTACCGGCGGCGATCAACAAAACAGCGCCGCCCAGCTTGGCCCACGGCGTTTCAATGGGTTTCGAAAAGAGCCACTTCCAGCCCAGCATCCCCAAAAGAGGCGGCAGCACGAAGCTGGCAAGGCCTAGGATTTGAAAGCACAGGTCGGCAATGTGCGCCCCCAGCCGGCCCATCAGATTGTCAGCGCGGACGACGCTGGTGACCGCGTTCCAAGACGGGTCACTACTCTGGTAAGAGATCAGACTGAGGAAAACATAGAGCCCTGCCGCAAGAAACAGGAGGGCTATCACCTCGTTGAGGCGTTTGTGGTGGGTAGGTCCTAAAAAAAGCATCCTCGCGAAAGCCGCGAGATCGCCGGGGCATCCGTTAGCATAGCATGGCCGTTTACGAAACGAACCGGGGAGTTATTGATTCTATTGAATTTTGGTTGCGGGGGAGATCGCGGTGTGGTCGCTCGGGTTGTGGCCGGGGTGGGCATGATTCCATTTTGGCATGGGGGCGCAAAAACGAGGTCGCTGGGGCGGGTCCGCGAATGAGGAAAGTCTTTGTTTTGGTGAGACTTAGCCGGAAATCGGATATGCGGTGACTGGAGTAGAACCCCCCGCTTGGCAGCGGGGGCTTGACTGGAGTAGAACCGGAGTAGAACCCCCCGCTTGGCAGCGGGGGCTGTAGGGCAGGCGTTTAGCGGGAATTGACGCTTTTGACGACGCGGACCTCAGTCAGGCTATTCCGGTCGAGCATGAAGACTTCGAGTTTGAGGGTGACGTTGTTGCGCACATTGCGGATGATGACGCTACCGGTTTGCAAGTCGGCGGGCTTCAGTTCCACCGCCTTGTAGAAGTCGCCATCCTGAATGTGCAGGACGCCCCGTGTCGCAATCGCCACGGGCACCGCGGCGCGATCCCAAGTGACGTGGATGGAATCAGGATCCTGCTGTTGCACGGCCAAAGAGAGCCCGTAAGCCGCGAGGGGCACCGCCGAATTCGGCTTGCGAAGCGTCACCGCGATCAGGAACCCGACCAGCACGCCAAGCAACAAGAAAATCGACGAAACCGGCAGCCATACCCAACTTTTCTTGATCTTTTGCGAGGCTTCGGTGGAGTAGGCCGGCTCACTGAGGGCCGGCATGTCGCGGCGAGTGGCAGGAGTCAAATCAAAGGACGGCTGAAAAGAGGAGGGCGCGTCATCGCGATTGCCGAACAGGCGCCGGTTCTCGGTGGAATTTACCGGCTCGCGATCCGGCTCTGGCATCGGCACTTCCGGCTTGGCTTCCCGAATCGGAATGGGGCCCTTCGGCGGCGCGACCGGTTCGGTAGCTTCAAAGGTGAAGTCGGGGGCCGCGGCCGGCAACTCCACGCGCTCCGCCAGGCGCGGATTATCTCCTACCGCGCCGCCACCCAACTCACGACGCCGGAACGGGAAGGTCAAATACGTGGCATCGCTCCGAATCTGTCCGTTCTCTTCGAAGAAAAATCCGGCCTGGCTGACCTTGGTGGCAAACGGCCGCACCAGCAACATCACGCTCGTCGGATCCGGGAAGTAATTCGAGAAAAGCTGCAGATCCTCATCGGTGAGTCCCATGCCCTCGCGCGTGTGGCTGCGGAAATAGCCGATCGCGCGCAAATCGTGTTGCGCACTCTGCATGGCTTTTTCCACGGTATCAGTGAATAAGCGCGTGTCCCCTTCGGTGAGTTGATAGGACGGTCCGCGGCGATAATCGCAGGGCACGATGGCAAACCCACGTACGTGCGCGATCAAGGCGCGGCCGCTGGTTTCCATTTCGCCCAGCAGCACGCCACCCACTTCCGCGCCGCGCTTGGGCACGGAGCCGAAGCCCCGCATGATCTCTTGCGACAAACGATCGATGACCTCGAAATCCAGCCGGATCTGGATCGGTTTTCCTTCGGGCGCCCACGTGTAATAGAGCTGTCCCGCAGGCACGGAATGCGGGGGCATTCCTTCCGCAGTGGGCTGACTCGACATGTTTTCTATTGCCATCTGATTTTGAATCCCGACTCCGTCTAGCTACTTGGGCTACCGTCACTGGCTAACTCAGGTGCGGCTTCCTTCGACAACCCGCTGAAAGGTAAGGTCTTCTACCGTCTTTCATATCTTATTACAAAGTACCAAAACGGCAAATGAATCTTTCGCCTGGCCGCGGCCGGACTTACTCGCCAAAGAAAACCTTCCTTAAGGTACCATCGGCAAATGCCGGGAATTCTCTACATCGTCGCCACGCCCATTGGCCACCTCGGCGACCTAACCTTCCGGGCCGCTCGGGTGTTAGGCGAAGTAAACGTAATCGCTTGCGAAGACACTCGTCAAACCGCTAAGCTCCTTCAACACTACGCCATTCAAACTCCCACCACCAGTCTCCACGAACACAACGAACGCCAGAAAATCGACTCCCTGTTGGAGCGCTTGAGCGCCGGGGAATCCATCGCTCTGGTCTCCGATGCCGGCACGCCCCTCATCTCCGACCCGGGCTTCCCCCTGGTCCGCGAAGCCCGGTTGCGGGGCATTCCGGTGGTTCCCCTGCCGGGCGCCTCCGCCTTCACCTCGGCCCTCTGTGCCTCCGGTTTGCCCACCGATGCCTTTTACTTCGGCGGCTTTCTGCCTGCCAAAACCGCCGCCCGGCGCCGGGCCTTGGAATTGCTCGCTCCCTTGGAAGTGACGCTGGTCTTTTATGAAGCGCCACACCGGATCCGCGAAACGCTGGCGGATGTCGCCGAATTACTACCGCACCGCCCGGCGGTGGTGGCGCGCGAACTCACCAAACTCCACGAAGAGTTCGCTTCCGGAGCCCCGGCCGAACTCGCCAAGACGATAACAGAACGCGGCGAGATCACCCTGCTTATCGGCAAAGCCGACCCCAGCCTGGTCCCCGCCTTGCCCGCCGATGAGCTCAAGCGCCACTACCAGCAATTGATTGCCGCGGGCGAATCGCCGAGCACTGCCGCTAAGCACATCGCCCAACGCTTCGGCCTTACCAAGCGCGAAGCTTACAAGCTGGGGCTGTAGCTTTTAGGAACCCCCCGATTATCGTCGGGGGGTGTAGATGGGGGTTGAACAAGGGAAGCCCGCGCTAGCCGATGGCCTTGGCAATGCCGAAGGCGGCGGCGGCGGCTACTCCGCCGATCAGCGTCGTGCGGAAGGCGCTGCGCCAGGGCTGGGTGCCGGTAAAGGTGCCCTTCATGTAGCCAAAGGCGAACAGCGCTACCATGGTCGCTATCGCCGAATATTGCAAGGCCACCGCTGGCGTGGGGACCAAGATGTAAGGCGTCAAAGGCACCATCCCGCCCACGATGTAGGACACGGCGATGGTGATGGCACTCGTGATCGCCCGGCTCGGGTGCGGCTCGTCCAGGTTGAGCTCGAAGCGCATCATCCAGTCCACCCACACTTTGGGATTGGCCTTGAAGTGGGTGAGGATGGGGTCCACTTGGTCTGGCTTCAAACCATAGGTTTTGAGAATCTCCCGCACCTCCTGCTCCTCATCCGCCGTCCGCTCCATCACTTCGCGTTCCTCGCGGTGCAGCTCACTTGCATAATGTTCGGCATCGTTCTTAGCAGCTAGGTAACCGCCTAGGCCCATGGCAATCGCGCCAGCGGCGATCTCGGCCAAACCAGCAACGACGACGATGCGGGTGCCATCGACGGCACCGCTGAGTCCGGCGGCGAGGGCGAAGGGAACGGTGAGTCCGTCGGCCATGCCGATGACGATGTCGCGGACCATTTCCGAGGACGTAAAGTGAGCTTCGATGTGAGGAGTACTAGGCATGTGCGAGACGGCGTCCTCTCAGGTTACCAGTGGACCGGCGGGGACCCGATTGGACGCTAAGACAGCTTGTATATGCGATGCGCATTCCCCCGGGTTAGCTGCTGAAACGCCGGGGGAGACACCGTCTTCTTGAGTTTGGCGGCGGTTGAGGTTTTGCATCGGGGTGGCCGGACTTGCGAGATCACAGCGACCCAGCCCGGGTTACTTACTCAAAGGGGTTGCTATAATCACGGGTTGCGATGGCGGTTTCTGACCTTGGCCTGCCTGTTGGGCGGCGAGATTCTGATCGCTTCCCTCTGGTTTGACGGGAAGTCGGTGGAGAACAGTGACGGTCTGCGGGCGCTACTTGGCGCGTGGGGCGCGTGGGTGCTGCGCTGGGCCGTGGGTTTTGCGGGCCTTTTTTGTACATTTGCCTACCTACGGCACGGCGGGGAGCTGGGCGGCTTAGGCGCTCGCGAACCGGTTCGGATCTGGGCCGTAGCGGCGCATGCCGGCATCTTCGCGCTGTTTCTCCGGGTTTCGCATGCGGTTTACGGTGCAGGGACCTCGGGCGACCTATGGGCCGACCTCGGCGTCATCCTCTGGATTTTGCTGGCCGCCGCCGTGGCCGCCTCGGCCGCGCTAGCCCTCATTCCCTTCGCCATTTGGCGAGCGGCCCGGCGGATCACGGGGCCTCTGTGGGCCTACAGTGCCTTGGCGGCGGCGATGGCTTGTGCCGCCTCGCCCCTGGTTCGCGGACTTTGGCAGCCCGCCACGCGTACCACCTTCTGGCTGGTCGAAGGCCTGCTGTCACATGTCTTTCCGCAGCTCATCGTGGATCCGGTGCGCATGGTTATCGGCACCCCGGCTTTCCGCGTCAACATCGCACCCGAATGCAGCGGCCTCGAAGGCATCGGCCTGTTCCTGGTCTTCGGGATCGTGTGGCTGGTGGTCTTTCGCGCTGAATTGCGATTCCCCCAGGCGTTAACGCTCTTGCCGGCCGGCATCGTGATCCTGTATCTCTCCAACTCGCTTCGCATCGCCGCCTTGGTGATGCTCGGCGATGCGGGTTGGCGCAGCGTGGCGGAGCGTGGCTTCCACTCCCAAGCCGGGTGGATCGCCTTCAACCTGGTGGCCTTTGGCCTGTCGCTGGGCGCGCGCCGCTGGGGTTGGGTGTCCAACCGGCCCCTGAAGCCGAGCGAAGAAGAACATCCTGCGGCGCCCTACCTGGTGCCGTTCCTCGCCATCCTGGCCGCCGGCATGTTGGCAGGCGCTCTGTCGGCGGGTTTTGAATGGTTCTACGGCCTGCGGGTGCTCGCCTGCCTCGGTGCCGTGTGGCTCTTCCGGCGGGATTATTCGACGGTGGATTGGCGCGCCAGTTGGCTGAGCGTAGGGATCGGAGTGCTCGTTTTCATGCTGTGGATCTGGGGCTCTACCGCACCGGCCCGGGCGATGCCCCAGGCGTTGGGGGCGAGTTCGCCGGCGGTGATGATGGCTTGGATCGCGGTCAGAATCGTGGGTGGCGTCTTCACCGTGCCCCTCGCTGAAGAGCTCGCCTTCCGCGGCTTTGGGCTTCGCCGGCTAGTTGACGCCGACTTCGACCGTGTGCCGTGGCGCGTCTTCACCTGGACCTCGCTGCTGGTCTCTTCGCTGCTCTTTGGCCTGCTGCACGGCGAGCGTTGGCTGGCGGGGACGGTGGCCGGCGTCGCTTACGCCCTGGCCTTGCGGCGCGAAGGGCGCTTGGGCGACGCGGTGGTCGCGCACGGGGTGACCAATGCTTTGCTGGCCGTCTGGGTGCTTGGGTTTGGCCGTTGGGAGTTGTGGTGATCTTGACTCCACATATTGGTTGTATATGCTACCAATATGCACCGATTCTTCCAGATCTCCACTTTGCTGCTGTTTCTGTCGCCGATGGCTTTTCCGCAAGCACCCAAGCAGGTGCTGGCCATTCTCACCGTCAAACCCGGCGTCACCCGCGAAGGCGTGATGAAGGTGATGCAGGACGAAGTGAAGGACACGGTGAAGCTCTATCTGGCGGGCAAGATCCAGCAGTGGTTCGGGCGGCAGGATG
>Ga0105047_10014745_pt1 | contig 12370 bp, 8 predicted proteins | sample MAT04_FD_78384 | JGI IMG/M metagenome (GOLD analysis project Ga0105047, IMG submission 78384) | Freshwater microbial communities from Lake Fryxell liftoff mats and glacier meltwater in Antarctica - MAT-04 (megahit assembly) | ecosystem: Environmental > Aquatic > Freshwater > Ice > Liftoff... | reverse complement strand
TGCCGTCGTAGTTTTGTGTGCGGATGAGGAATCTTGCGCCACGATCGAACCATCGGGTCTGTCCAAAGCGTGTCAGACCGGATGCTTCGCCCACGCGTTCATAGGCGAAAAGCATGTAGTGAATGAACCAGTTGCCGCGATTGCGAAGTCCGCCCATCCCGCCAAGGATTCCCTCCAGCGCGCCGAGAGGGGCGTCTTCGTCCTTCTTCTTTGTGTCAGCTTCGTCGGCAGCGATTTCCGAATCTCTCCCCGGGTTGAATTCCACCTGATAGTTTCTCCCCAGCCAGGCGATGGCGCGATCGAGTTCATCGTTTAGAAACGCTCTGGCAAGATCGCGCTGCTGATTCGCATGAAGAAAATCGTTGGTAATGAAAAGCGTCGCAGCGCCGGCGGCGGTCATCGATCCATAACTTCCGCGATCTCCCACGCCATACCCCCAGCCGCCGTCGCGGTTCTGGGATGCCTGCCACGAGTCTTCGACATTTCGCCAGTAGCTCGTGGGAACTTCAAGCCCCGCGAGGGCTGCATACCACACGCCCAGGGCGCCATATTGCGAGTTGGACAGATCCGCCCATCCTGTCGGTTCACCCCCCGGGCCATAGCCGTACAGACCCTTGCGGTCTCCCTTCTGTATGGCCGCGGAAATCAACCATCGCAGGTCGGCGGGCAGTTCGGTCTTGCGGATTGCTTCGGGCAATTGCGAATAGAACGCCGCCCGCAATGAATACGCATACGTCTGGTGAATCCCATCAATCTTCGATTTCTTCAGAAACTTGATGGCACTTGCCAGCGCGGGCGATTGATGCGATTCGCCGCAGTTCAGCAGGGCAAGCCCGACGAGTGCCGTTGTGCCCACCCGGTAGTCCGCCTGTCCTTCGCCCCAGCTGCCGTCCTTGCTCTGACGGTTGAGAAGATACCGCACGCCGCGGTTGATGGAGGCGTCGATCTGCCTGTGCAGCGGCGCGCTGATGTCCACCGGCGCATTTCGGGGCGAGGCGTCTTCGGTGTCTTGGGCAAGCGCGATTGGCGTAAAGCTCAAACAGGTAATCCAGAGAGTTGCAAGGCATTGGTGCATTGTCATGGCTGCTCTCCGGGACATTCTGTCAGTGTAACAACACAACAGTTTCGTTATTGCAGAATCCCCGTAGCGTGGGCGTCTCGCCCACGGCGTTTCGAACGTGGGCGGGACGCCCACGCTACGGGGTTTTTCCTTAAGACGCGCCAACATCGGGACTGGTAATGGGATTCTCGGGAGAATCGATAGGTTTCTGATCTGTCACCGGGGAAAAATCCGGAGCTGAAGCTTCCGGTTTGGGCTTGCGCTTCCTCGGCGGGCGTCGTCCCTGCTTTACTTCTTCTTCCAACTGCGCCTTGCGCCGCAAAATGTGGTGGTAATGCTGGGCGAAGCGATGTGCCTCGTCGCGGACGTATTGCAGCATCTTCAGCGCCAGATTATTCCGCGACAGCTTCACCGGCTCGGACTTCGCCTGCGTGTAGACCAACTCTTCCTTCTTCGCTAACGAAATGACCATCGGCGGCTTCACATCCATCGTCTTGAAAACATCCATCGCCGCATGCAGTTGGCCTAACCCGCCGTCGATGAGGATGACATCAGGGTAGAGTTCGTTGTTCGAACCCGCCTCGCGATACCGCCGTGAGACCACTTCCTGAATCGACAGGTAATCATTGTTTCCCTGTTCGTGCTTGATCCGGTATCGCCGATACTGGTGCTTGAACGGCGAGCCGTCAATGAAGCAGACCAGCGATCCCACCATCTCGCCGCCTTGCAGGTGGGCGATATCGATGCCTTCGACGATGCGGGGAGGTTCGGGCAAGCCCAGGACGTCCTGTAGCGCTGCCACGCTCTCCTTCGGATTGCTGATGAACGCCTCCGGCTGCCAATATTCCTGGTCGCCCTTGCGGGCGCGGGCGCCAAGCGACTGCAACGCTTTCAGTTCATCGCGCAGCTTCGCGGCTTTTTCGAATTTCAGATTCTGCGACGCTTCCAGCATCTCTCGCTCCAGATCTCGCAGGATCTGCTTTCGCTCGCCATCCAGGAATCGCGTCAGCCGACGAATATCATCGCCGTAGGTTTCTCGCGGGATCTTGTCCGCGCAGGGCGCGGTGCATTGGTTGATGGCGTACAGCAGACACGGGCGGAAGAAGCGCTTCTTCGGGTCGCTTTCCAGAATGTCCAGATGGCAGGTGCGGAATTTGAACGCCCGCTGCAGGTGATTCACCGCGTCTTTCAGGCTTGAGACGGATGTGAACGGCCCATAGAGCTTCACGCCTTTGGTTTGCGGCTCGCGGGTGACATACACGCCCGGATAATCATCGGACGTGGTGACCACCAGGTACGGATAAGTCTTGTCATCCGTCAGGCGAGCGTTGTACTTCGGCTGGGTGTCTTTGATGAGACGGTTTTCCGCGAGCAGGGCCTCGACTTCGGTCTCCATCTCGATGAACTCAAAATCCACAACCTCATTCAGCAACCCCGCCTTCTTATATTCCAGCTTGGTGGATTGCTGAAAGTAGCTGGTCACGCGGTCCTTCAGCGAAGCGCTTTTGCCAATGTAGATAACGCGACCCTTGGCGTCTTTCATCAGATAGACACCGGGCGTCTTCGGAAGCGTTCTGGCTTTCTCGTTGAGTTTTTGAAGGCGGTCGTCCATGAACGTCTATCAGGCATTGTAGGAGAGAATTACGTCTCTGCGATGCCGAGTTTTGCTATACTTTGGCGTATGACAAGCATGTAAGGGCATTTCTGCAGAAAAGTGACCGTGGTGGACGAATCGGCCGACCTGAAGCCCGCGAGCGAGCCACCGCCTTTCGCTGGGCACGCGACTGCATTAGCTTGGCGGACAAATGGAAAACAAACCAATGCCCCTCACCATTCTCCCCAGCATCGATCTCCGCGGCGGAAAAGTAATTCGGCTGAAGCAGGGGGATTATGCGCAGCAGTTGAATTATGACGTCGATCCCATCGCGACCGCGAGGTCGTTCGCAGCGGCGGGGGCGACGTGGATGCATATTGTCGATCTTGACGGCGCGAAGGAGGGCAAGCCGGTGCAGACAGATCTCATCGCGTCGATCATCAGTTCCGTGAACATCGACGTTGAAGTCGGCGGCGGGGTGCGGACGGAGGAGGATGTAAAGACGCTGATCGGCGCGGGTGCAAGACGCGTGGTCGTGGGCACGAAGGCGATTGAGGATTGGCCGTGGTTTGAAGAGCTTGTGCGGAAGTTTCCCGGTCAAACCGTGCTGGCGCTCGACGCGAAGAACGGTTTTGTCGCGACCCGGGGCTGGACGGAAACATCGTCGCTTCGCGCGGTTGAGATCGCGAAGCGCGTCAGCGGCTGGAAGATCGGCGCGATCCTTTACACCGACGTCGCCAAGGATGGCATGATGACCGGCCCGAATTTCGAGCAGACGCATCAACTGGCGCTCGCCGGCGATGTGCCGGTGATTGCATCGGGCGGTGTGGGGACGATTGAACACATCCGCCGGTTGACGATGTTGCAGCCGGTCTGGGGGTGCATTGTGGGTAGGAGCTTGTACGAGGGAACGGTGGATCTGCAGGAAGCGATCGGTGTTGCAAACGGGCACGTAGGCAATCATGAAAAGTCCGGATGACGAAACCAGAATTACGAATCAAACCCGAATGACGAATGACGAATGACGAATGACGAATGACGACCACAGCTCATTACCGACTCACTCCTCCCTTTACGTTTGACCAATAACCGCGTCCACCCGACGGGCCGCCATTCGTCATTCTGGTTTCGTTATTCGGGCTTTGCAGGCCCCCGCGCAAACCGCACTGCCGCTGATCTCGTTACTCCCCTCATATCCCTCTCTCTCCGAAGGTTATCGCCCCTCAAAATCTCTTCGTTTTCCCTTCACCCCGATTTGCACGAGGTAAGTTTGTCTCACGAGGAAGTGAAGAACAAAGCCGGAGGAGAGACAGCTTATGAAGTCGTTCATCAAACTCGCCGCAGTCAGTGCAGCCGCGATCTTTGGGCTTAATGCCCACGCCGGAATGACCGCCATCAAGCAGGCACCTGTGTCTGAAGTCGGACACGAGCAGATTCTGGAACATGTGTATGGCGGAAACTTTTCGAAGGTTGGCGACGACTTTTACAGCGGCAAGGTGTCCGCGAAACGTCTTGACGACTGGATGAGTGACATCGGCGTGCAGAGCTTGAAGCTAGGCGAATGCGGTATGGCGACGGACTGCTTCTTCAGCGGGAAGTTCAACATTCGCGCCATTGCAAAATTTTCCGGCAACTCGCAGTCATTGGGCGTGGTCGGGGAATCAAGCGGATCGCACAGGCTCTTGAACGTCAGCGGATATGGTTTTGATGTCAGTGATTCAAGCGCCACTCTGGACCTGGGCAGCGAATCGTTCAAGTGGGCTCGCTGGGGGGATAGCGGTTATCAGACGTCGGTTAACACCGACAACCTGGATTTCCGCGATCACATGGCGACCTATGTGATTGAGGGTCTGCCCGGACAGAAACAGCCGACGTTTATGATGTTCTGGGAAGATCTGAACCGCACCACTGCGATGGCAAAGAAGCGTTCGTGGGCGGACTACAACGACCTTGTGCTGGAAGTGAAGAGCGTGGCGCTGAATGCTGTGCCCCTTCCCGCCCCCGCGATTGCCGGCTTGCTTATGCTGGGCGGCATGATCTGGAAGAAACGATATTTGGCCAGGATTATCCGGGCCTGACGGTGCTTTGATCTCCTTCCTGAGGTGGGCGTCGACGTAATGTCGGCGCTCGCCTTTTTTTGCGCGCACATCTCCGGACCTCGCCAGCACGCTGATAACGCAACTTACCGTCCCTTTTGCGGGACGCACTCCTGCGTCAAATTTGCTGATGCTTGATATAAGTATCTATATCTACTAACTTTATAAGGTAAGTGTGGTGCGAAAGACGAATCGGGGGAACACCGATAACCCAAGTTTTAGTTGACGTTTATACTGCTGTGTGGCTTCAATGGTCGAAACGAAGCACATCCCTGTGGGTGAACAGGGTGCAGCCGCAGCAAATGAAGGAAGAGTCATGAGAATAGCAAATTTGTTTTGTCGGGCCTTTGGCTTAAGTGCATTGTTCAGCGCGAATGCGGTGTACGCAGGATTTACAAAGGTCGACGGACCGCCCAGTGGAACCGAACCCACGCAGGCGGAGATCCTGTCAGAAATTTACGGCGGTTCTTTCGGCGGCAACGGTGACATCTATTCAAACGGCAATATCACTGCCCACCGACTGAACGATTTCGACTCCGACACAACCGATCAGATCTGGAAGCCTGGAAATTATACGGTGCGATCCGTTGCGAAGTTCACTTCCGAAGTGTCGCGATTTTATGCTTCATCGCCCACTGATCCGCAGTTGCACACGAATGTGGTGGGGTTTAGTGCGGGCGATCCGATCATCATTCAGACAACGAATGACTTCCATTGGAAGGCGATCGACTATTACGGATCGAGCAGCACGGATGTCAGCTTCAATAGCGACGATACGGATCACTTCGTCACCTATGAAATTCAGGGCGATGCCACACCCAGTGGGAACTCAAAGTTTGTGATGTTCTGGGAAGATCTGCCGCAGACGCGGAACGTTACGAACTCGCAGGCAAGCTGGTCTGACTTCAATGACCTGGTCGTCGAGATACAAGCTGCCCCCGGTTCAAACGGTGCGGTGATCCCGCTTCCGCCCGCGGTGTATGCGGGAGCTTTTACCATGGCTCTGATTGGCGTCGGCAGCGTCCTTCGCAACCGCGTGCGACACGCTTGATAAACCAAACAAAGAGATAGGAGCCTGATGGGAAAAATCAGTCGCCAGTCTCTCATGACAAACAATCCGCAACTTTCACCAGCGTGGTTAGCTTTTGCTGATCACGCTTTTTCATTTGATGGTTCGGTGACCAGATCGATGCAGCCGTTGCTTTGGCTATCTCCCGCTGCTGCACGCTGGCAGTGAACGAAACGAGACAGGACGACACAACCCGTTATTCGGTTTGATCGCGAGCGGCTCCGTTTCGTCTTCCGCCGGAAAGGTCAGAAATGGGGTCGCTGTCCCCGGATACCTTCACGGATCCTCTTAATGTCCAGGCCACTCTTCAATCAGCAGCAACAGTTCGTCCGAGTCTTCCTGCTCCTAGCAGCGGGGTTGCTGGGATTTGGGTGCGTCGCGGTCGTTGTGGGGACGCTGGTGACTGGCGTTAAGAATGCGGACGGGTCGACGGCGGATGCGCGGATTGCCGGCGAGATCACGGGTGCAATCGCATTTATCGGGGCGGTCGTCATCCTGATCTGTGCCGCCGTGTCGTGGCCGGCGGCGCGACGGGCGCGGACGATCCTCAATGAGATGACCTCGGGCAAAGCGCTGGCGCACTTTGAGTATCCTGATGCGTTCTGGCGAGCATGGGTGGAGCGCGACACGCGCGGCAGGCGATGGATCGCCTGGCTGATTGCTGGATTCGTCTTCGTCGTTGGCGGCGTGTGCATCTATGCGATGCTGACGCCGACCGACCCGCAGCGGCCGATACCGTATTTTGCCGCGGGCGTGTTTGCGCTGGTGAGCCTCATATTGATTGTGATGACGTTTGCCCTCTTCGGCAGCTATCGCAGACGCCGCCGCAACCGGCTGCTTCTACACGCGGAGTGTTACATCCTGCCGACGGCGGTTTACATCGGCGGCGACGTGGCGTTTTGGAATGTTCAGATGCGGGCGCTGCGGCAGATCGATCTGGTCGAAGCCGATCCGCCGTATCTGCAACTCACGCTTGGCATGAGCAGAGGCGCGGCCGGGGTGACACGAGGCGTGGGCATCGCCACCCTCGCCGCCGGCGGGGCCGGTTACGCCGGTGACATGATCAACTTCACGCGAATCCCGCTGCTGCCGGAACAAGTCGAGACGGCGAAGCAGCTCATACCGATCCTCGCCGCCGAAGCGGGGCTGTAGAGCGAAGCGCCAATCGCCGCGCGGGGTCAGGCGCGGCGACGGCAAAGGAGCATGATCGCGCTGGCCGGCCCTAACGATGCCCAGCGACGTCGGCTCGGGAACCTCGATCAGGAACAGACGGTCGTAGCTAGCCAGTGGGCAATCGACACCTTCGCAGCGTCGATCATGCGGTTCGCCGACTCGATTGACGTTGAAACCGGCTTTTTCCCCAGCACATCACAGCCATCACCCATCGCCCCGCAACCCGCCAGTACAACACGAAATCGCTTCATGAAATGCCGTACTTTCGTTGAACTATTAGTGACTGAGGATAACAGCAACCCCCGGCGGGCGCGACCGCGGAGCGCGATGGAGCTTACGCCCGGAGATTTATCCGGTCCTGAGAGGAGGCGGAAATTCCCCGCTTTATCATGGCAAATCGATCGACAAGTCTGGAAAATCCTGCGGCAATCTGTACCTGGAGGAATCTGCATGAAGTTCAGCCGTTGCATCTGTGCCCTGGAATCACGGACCTATTTCGCCCTAACCCCCGGATCGCTGGATCCTTCATTTGGAACGGGAGGTCAGGTCTCGGACAGAGGGGCTGCGCTTGCCGTGCAGGCGGACGGGAGGATTCTCGCACTCGTCGCATCGAACGATAAAGCGACCATCACCATCGAGCGATGGCTGAGTAACGGCCTTCGGGACGCGTCGTATACCCCCACCAGCATCACCATCGCCGGTGCCGATCGTGTCTTCAGCAAGCGTGCCATCGTACAGAAGGATGGCAAACTGCTGGTTGCGCTGAACTATCTGCCCACCGATGCGGATGGCGATACCGCCACAGACGTCGCGGCAGTGCGCCTGAACGCATCGGGCGGAATCGATCCCTCTTTTGGCACACTGGGACAGATGCACTTCAGCTTTGGTACTGGACAGGACAACGACGGCGTTGTCGCGGTCGCGCTGCAGAGCGACGGGAAACTGCTGGTTGCCGGGGTGTCAACGGATGCGAAGACACTGAAGGATGATTTCGCCATCGCACGATTGACCACCTCCGGCAAGCTAGACAAGAGTTTCCGATCCACCGGCAAGCGGACCATCGACTTCAACAGCCGATTTGACTACCTCAGTTCCGTGCTGGTTCGGCCGAACGGGAAGATCGTTCTTACCGGCACTTCGGTGGGCTACAAGAACGAGGCGAGCGTCGCGCAGCTGAATGCAGATGGCTCGCTGGACACCAGTTTCAGCTCTGACGGTAAGGGCAATTTCGGTTTGTTCGGTTCCGAGAAGCCCGCCGTGCTGCTGCCGGATGGCGCGATTATTCTCGGCGGCGTGTCGGGACTTGGCGATATGGCCCTGATGCGCATCAAGGCGGATGGCGCCCTGGATATGAACTTCGGCTCCGCTGGAACATTCAAGCCTGGAGGAACCTCGCGAACCCTCACCGTCCGCACCTTGCTGGCGACGCCGGAAGGACGATACATCCTCGTCGGAAGTCAGCAGCAGGACAGCGTGTCCGACTGGATCACAGTGCGGTTCACCCCGCAGCTCACGCGCGACACCTCGTATGGCGATGCCGGTGTCTCACAGATCGACTTCGAAAACCGAGATGATTTTGTCAACTTTGCAATGGTTGCTCCGGATGGATCACTGGTTGTGGAAGGCGGCAGCGTCAAGGGCACGGAATCTCATGCCATCACCGCGCGGCTGCTGGGTGACATTGGCCCATTCGGAAAGGCGGTGCTTGCCCCGGATGGCACACTCCGCGTCAACGGAACCGACGGGAAAGATCGGCTGCTGCTTGGTGTGACGGGTGCAAACGTGGTGGTTTCGCTCAACGGGAAGGCAAGCAGCTTCCCGCTGCTGAGTGTCAAGCGGGTGGAAGCCTATGGCTATGGCGACAACGACCGAATCAGCGCGGAACTTCCCGTTCCCACCCTGCTTGAAGGCTCCATCGGCAATGACACGCTCATTGGCGGCAGCGGGGATGACACACTTGTGGGCGGACGAGGTAATGACCGCATCAACGGCGGCACCGGACGCGATGTCCTCTCCGCCGGTGCCGGTAACGACAAACTTTTCAGCGACGACGGCAATGTTGACACCCTTTCGGGTGGAGAAGGAATCGACATCGCAGGCGTCGATTCCGACGACGTGATCGGCGGGATTGAAACGATTCTTGCCTGACGGCGAAGTGGGGATGCATTTCGAGAGGAACGCTGTTCTGTCTGGATGCGTTGTTCGACATGGAGTGTTGACGGTGAAGTTGAAGCCCCGGGTGATTGTTCGCCACGAGTTCCGCGAATTCGCACCGGTGGACGAGACTGCATAACTGCGCAAATTCAAGTTGAGAACAACTTCTCCTTGTCCCCCGCCTGCGGATGCTTTGTCCGCGGGCTTTTTCGTTTGCGTCTGATAACTCCACGCTGGATGTGAATGCACGCGACTTGTCCGGTCTGAGGAAACTTTGACGCCGCCCGATCATCTCCAACCTCCCAACATTGCCACGAATGTCATTATGAGATGGTGCGGCATATGCGATGTCACAGGTGATGTTTTACGAAATCCTTGATCTGCGTGTGCTCCCTGCTGCCGTTCAACCGACGGCGAAGGAGCAATATATGATCGAACTGATCAACCGCGCCCGCATGAACATCCCCGCCGAGATGGCGCGCTATGGACTGAGCAATATCAACGAAAGCCTGCCCCCAGGCTTCATGACTACCAATCCTAAGCAGCCGCTTGCGGTCAATATGTATCTCAGCGAGTCATCGCGGCTCTACTCACAGTTGATGTTGTCGCAGGGATTTCTGTCGCACATTGGCCCGAATGGAAGCACGCCCACCTCGCGCATGTCCGCGTCGGGGTATGTGTTCACCTCGCCTTCAGGCGTCGCAGAAAACGCTGGTGCGATCATCACCGGCGTGCCGGACAAGGTCGAACGCATCCACGGCAAGTTCTTTGTCGACTATGAAAACTTGGACGGCAGCCGCGGGCATCGGGTCCAGATGCTTCTGGAAGAGACCAAGGAAATTGGCGTCGGGTTTGCCGAAGGAACCTGGTCCTACAATGGCGGAACGTATTACGGAACTGTCCTGACGACCGTCGATTTCGCCTACAGCGCCGGTCCAAGTTTTCTGACCGGCGTTGCATATACCGACGCGGTCAACCGGAACAGTTTCTACACGGAAGGCGAAGGCATGGCGGGCGTGAAGATCACGGCGCTGCGCGAAAGCGATGGAAAGGTCTTCACCACTACTTCCCTGACCGCGGGTGGATATTCGCTCTCGCTGGCGGATGGAACATATCATGTCTACGCATCGGGCGACGGACTGAGCGGAACTGTCGACTATGGTAATGTGACAATTGCAGGAATAAACAGGAAGGTGGACTTCAAGCCCGCGATGGTAAATAGCAGCATCGCGCCGCCGACTGAAAACGTTCCTCCCGCGCCCCCGCCACCAACGCCACCGCCCACGCCGGAACCGCCACCCACCCCTCCGCCGCCCACGCCGGAGCCACCGCCTCCGACACCGGAACCGCCACCCACGCCTCCTCCGCCAACCCCGGAGCCACCACCAACGCCTGATCCGGATCCAACGCCAGATCCGACTCCAGACCCAACGCCCGACCCGGACCCGACCCCGGACCCGACGCCCGATCCTGATCCCATTCCGGATCCAGCCTTCGCGGTGATTCAGTCCGGCGTGCTGATGATCAGCGGATCGAGCGGTGCGGACGTCATAACTGTCAGCCGAAGCGGTTCGACGATCACTGTCACCCGCACCGGGGAAAGTGAGAAGAGCCCGCTGACCTTTAGTGTGTCAGCCGTCAAGGGAATCGAGATACAAGGCGACGAAGGCGACGATGTTATCAGCATTGGACCAGGCATAATGGGCGTCTACGTCAATGCCGGTGCGGGCAACGACCGCGTGACCGGCGGTGATGGCAATGACACCCTCACCGGCGCTGCGGGCAAGGACACTATCTCTGGTGGGCCTGGTGACGATCGCTTGAACGGCGGCTTTGGAAACGACTCCCTCAGTGGCGACGACGGCGCCGACCGACTCTATGGCAACGAGAACAATGACATCCTCTATGGCGTTGCCGGTGTAGACCGAATCTTCGGCGGCGATGGCAATGACTACCTGTCCGGCGGCTCGAGTAACGACAAACTCTACGGCGACGACGGGGCCGACACCATCGACGGCGGCAACCAGAATGACTTACTCGAAGGCGGCGACGGCAACGATTGCATCATCGGCGGCAACGGCAATGACACGCTCGTTGGCGGTGAAGGCATCGACACCATGTTCGGCAACGCCGGCATCGACGTCCGCGACCGCGATGTAACCGATATTGTCTCAGGCATCGAACAGCTTCTCTAACCGGACCTAAGCGTAGAGGGCGATGAACGAGCAGGATCGCATCGTTCATCACCCTGTTTACACATAAACCATCCTTAGCTGATGCGGTGGCTGTCGCTGCCGCCAGTGATTTTCTTGGCGACGAACATACCCGCCGCCAGCAGGATCACGACGCCGACCAGGAAGATGAAGAACAGGACTTTCGCGATATCCGCGAAACCTTCCGCAATTCCGCCGAATCCAAGCACCGCCGCGACAACGGCAAGCACCCCCGCGATGATGGCCCATTTGAGTAGTGACATATAGGGTTCCTTTCCTATCTCCGAAATTGGAGAAGTGTCAGAGGATACTGTCACTGCAGACACCCCAGAATCAGTGATCTCACGCAACGAAGGATGGGGCTTTCACCGGGATTGACCGTCTCATCTACCCTCATGGCATGTTTGCGATATAACTCGGGCGGCTGTCACCTGCAGCATGGTGTGGTGTCCGTTCTTCTCCCCGCACGCTCAGAATACGCTGGCTATCCAGGCTACGAACCTCCCATCTTAACTTTGGCTTCGTTTTTGATACTTTTTTTCGCGGCCACCGCCTCTCAGGTTCGATTTCGCACGATTCTTCGCCTCGCCGTTTCATCCTCTGTCTCACTCGCTCCTTTCCGCCTCGGCAAAACAGCCTCCTCCCATAGGGGCGCTGCGCTGCGCGCCTGACCGGCCAGGCGCGCAACATTTCGGGTAGCCAGACAGATTTTTTAAGTGCAGAGGTGAAACCGGCCGATTTGCCAGAAAGTCCTCATCCCGGCGAAACAACTTCATCTTCCCAACTCACCGGTTGAGGATATGATACATACACCCGCCAGGTGCAAGGCACGGTTTTCCAGCGATGGCGGGGAAAGTGACAGGAACAAACTGATGAAACTAGCTGCGCCCCCGTTTTATTTTCTACTGGTTATGGCGAACCAGTAAATCAGTAGTGACCCCCTTTAAATTCACTTTTCCTATTTTTCCACTCGTAGGAGGCGCTGGTGAATTTCGCGGAACTCGTGCCACG
>Ga0105047_10014742_pt1 | contig 12371 bp, 12 predicted proteins | sample MAT04_FD_78384 | JGI IMG/M metagenome (GOLD analysis project Ga0105047, IMG submission 78384) | Freshwater microbial communities from Lake Fryxell liftoff mats and glacier meltwater in Antarctica - MAT-04 (megahit assembly) | ecosystem: Environmental > Aquatic > Freshwater > Ice > Liftoff... | reverse complement strand
ACGTCAATCTTGGCCTGTTGAATCGCGGTGGCTGCGGCTTTCCGACCAATGGCTTCGATGTACCCCGACTCGTCCGTGATGTCCGTGATGTTCACGTTGATCAGAACGAGGCCGATCTTCAGCAGTTCGGGTTCCAACGAGGTGAGAATGCTGTGCAGAAACTTATCGCGGTCGCGGTTGATGTCCTCGATCCGCATCGATGCGATCACCTGGCGAAGTTGGCCGAAGATAATGTCCGCGGCCTGATGTTTGATTTCGGAGGTGTTCAAGCCAAGGAGGCGAATGGCCGCGTTCTGCATGGTCGCCGAGTCGGTGCCGACGGCGACGGTGAAGACGCTGGGCACATTCACCCGGATGTTTTCGATCGACAGGGCACCTTTCAACGGGATTTCGATCTGAATCGGTTCGAGGCTGAGGAAGTCGAAATCTTGAATGAGCGGCAACACGAATGCCCCGCCGCCGTGAATGCACTTCGCCGCGTTGCCGCCGCCGGTCTTGCCGAAGATGACGAGCACGCGGTTACTCGGGCAGCGCTTGTAGCGCTTGACGAGCATGATCAGAAAGCTGAAGACGACGATCCCCGCCGCGATGGAGAGGACGAGCGGCCAGGGGATTTCGGAGGCCTGCAGGGCAAACAGAATGGGCGGCATGAGTTACTCCCAGGTGATGGATCGGTCGTTTACAGCGATTCGACTTCCACCGCGGCTGGACCGCGGATTGCAACCACGCGAACCGTCGAACCGGTCGGCAACGCGGTCGGGCTCTTCGTGTACGCGGTGTATTCCATCGTGCGCTTTTGCACGGTCACTGTCACTTTGCCCGGGCCTTCGTCGTTCGCGGGGATTGCGAGGTAGACCACGGCCTCTTCTCCGATGGTCCGATCGATTCGAACCGAGCCGTCGGATTTCAGGCGTTTGAGGGCTTTCATGAGCTGGCCCACGATGGCGACCGCCGCGAAGCCGCAAGCGGCGGCGATGGCGAAGGCCACCAATTCGCGCGTTCCCGAGTGCAAGGCGGTCATGCCAGAGAGCCCGAAGAATGTTAGCCCTGCGGTGATCGTGCGAAGCGTGATCAACCCCGCGAACCAGTTGGTTCCCGAGCCATGATCGTGATGGTCATTGTCGTGATCGGTACCGTGATCGTGATCGATATCGTGATCCGACCCCATCCCCAGCAAACCGAGGACGAACTGGCAGACTAGGACGGTGCCTCCGAGGCCTGCACAGACGAGAAAAGCGATCTCCACGAGTCACTCCCAAAACTGGACACAAGGGATGACGGGTTATCGTCTGTCTGGTGATTCGTGACCCGGCTCCACGAATTTGACTGTATCGCTTGGGGAATAGCAACAAGAGGATTGAATGAACCGCATTGTGAGAATGGGAATTCTGGACCGGTCGTAACGGTACGTCCGCTGAAGCGGGGCGGATTGCTGCAGGGTGCCAAAGTACTCGCGGCACCAGGTAGGTCCACCGAGCCGAGGCGGACTGCTTCCCGGTGCCGCTCGGCTCGCGGCACCTACTTAGATCGACCTTGATAATGATTGTCGGGATAGTAGTGTATCGAGACTCTCCGAGTGATTTCGTAATTCCCTGAGTGTTCATTCGTGTTGCCGGAGTCGTTCGTGAGTACCCTTTTGAGTGCCGATGCGTCTGCAGAGGCTCAGAACCCCATCAGTGTGCCGGAACTGGTGGAGTACTTTGAACAGGGATGCAAACCCGAGACCGATTGGCGAGTCGGGGCGGAGTTCGAGAAGTTCGCGCTCGACCGGACCACGGGTCGACAAATCCGTTATGCGGACCCGGGTGGGATCCGTGAGATTTTGCAACGCCTGGTCAATCACTTCGGTTGGGAACCGCATTACGAAGCCGAGCATCTGACGACGTTGACTCGGCTGGGTTCGTGCATTTCCCTGGAACCGGGCGGGCAAGTCGAGTTCTCAACGATCCCCGTTCGGCACGTCGGCGAACTGGCGGTCGAACTGGCCCGGCATCGAGATGAAATTCGGGCGGTGACAGACCCGACGCGGGTGGCCTGGGCCGCGGCTGGGGTTACGCCGTTCAGCCGCGTGGAGAGTATTCCGCTCGGCCCCCGGCGTCGGCATGCGGTGATGGCGGAGTATCTTCCGACGCGCTGCCCGATGGCATTGCACATGATGAAAGCGACGGCCAGTACGCAGGTCGCGTTCGATTATTCGGATGAAGCCGATGCGATGAAGAAGTTCGCCGTCGCGCTCACGCTCGGGCCTGTGGTGAATGCCATCTGGGGGAATGCTGCGATTGCCAATGGGGAACCCACGGGTTTCGCCTCGTACCGCGGCCAGGTCTGGCTGGGTATGGATCCCGACCGCTCGGGAATGCTTCCGGAGTTGTTAACCAACGGCCTCTCGTTTTCTCGCTGGGTGGATTATCTGCTCGATGTGCCGATGCTGTTCACGATGCGCGAGGGCGAATACGAACCGGCCGGCGGGCGAAGTTTCCGCGAATTTTTAACCCACGGCATCGACGGCTGGTATCCGACCCGATTCGATTGGGAATTGCACCTGACGACGGTCTTCCCCGAGGTGCGGTTGAAACAGTTCCTCGAAGTTCGTGGAGCCGATGCCAACCCCCCGGCACTGGCGTTGGCTGTACCCGCATTTTGGAAGGGATTGTTCTACGACGCGGATGCCTTGACCGCGGCCACGGCGGTCGCGGCCCACTTCTTACCATCGACATTGCTGGGACTTTTCGAGGCCGCCGCCCGGGATGGACTCGCAGTCGAGCATGGCAGGCAGTCGCTTCGAACTTGGGCACGCGAGTTGGCAAACATCGCGCTGAACGGATTGCGTCGGCAGGCCAAGTTGCACGGCCAGCCGGACGAGCGACGGTTTCTCGACCCAGTTTTCGAAGTGCTCGACCGCGGATTGTCCCCGGGAAGTGCGATGCTCATCGAGTTCGGCCGGACGCCCGCAAGGGTGCCGGCCGTGCTCAAGCACCTGGAGTACTGATCACATCGGGAGCCGGCAGCCCGCCGGTCGCTGAGGGACAGGGTGCAACAACGGTTGCAACTTCTTTAGCCACGCCTTTGCCAAACTGGCGATGTGGTCGGCCCTGTCCTGTCCGTTGACGGAACGCCGGGCCCCCACGAAATCGGTGTGCTTGGCGTTGATGAAGTTCGTCACCTTGGCCCCGAACGTGCCGTGCAGCATCCCGTGGACCAGCACGAACAGCGCGACCGCGGGTTGCATCGCGAGGTCCGGATCATCGAGGAGATCGCCCCCGACTAGACCCGCGTAGGCTTTGTAGTTTTTCGCCCACGTGAGTTGGACGAACCCCCGACCGTAATACGGGTAGTACCGGAATCCCCGCCGGACTCGCTCTCCGCGCGGGCCGGGAATGTAGCCGGCTTCGCGAATCGGGGTGAACGAACTTTCGTGTTGCGCAGTAGCTAACACGTACGCAATTTGCGCGTCGAGCGTCAGCCCCTGGCGCTGACATTCGTCGATAATCGCATCGCGGGTTTGGTCCGCGCTGCCACCCGTGAAATCGCCGAGGTTGGGCGAGGAAGCCGATTCGCTCAAAATGTCGACGGCCAGTGGTTCCGCGTACACGCCTCCCAGCGAAGTCCGAGCCTCCAGGTAAGTCGCCGGGCACCGTTTTACTTCTTCAGTCGCTTCCACGATGTAAGCCCACAGATGCTTCGCAACTGGCTTTTCGGAGACGAGCGTGACTTTTAATCGCGATGGATCGCGGACCGTGACTTCCAATCGCTTGCCATCGATGCCACCACCCCAGACCCCGATCAGCCGGGCCTGGGGACCCTTCCAGGTTTCATTTCCCAACGGAACTTTCAGGTTTTTCACGCCATTATTGAAGAGCGAGTACGTTCCGGGTCGAATCAACAGTTCTTTCACATCGGTCGAAACGTGACCGGGAATGTGCTTGAGAACGTCGTCCGGCACCCTGGCGAAATGAGCCATACAAAATCTCCTAAGGCAGGTCGGATTGGACGGTAAGAAAGGTATTGCCGTCGTTCGCGGGAACCGAACGACTTTTTGCGAAAAGGTGTTCCCGACCGCGGAAGTGCTGGCCCGCGGTTTTCGTGGACGGGTTCGCGAATTCGAGTAAAGTGAGATTCAGAGGGGCGGCTCCCAGTATTCGGGCCGCCCGTTTTCGTTTCTTGGGGCCTCGTCATGGCCGAGACACTTCAAACACCACTGCACGCCCGGCACCTGGCTCTCAAAGCCCGCATGGTGCCCTTCGCGGGGTGGGACATGCCCGTCCAATATGCCGGCGTCATTGCCGAGCACACCGCGGTCCGCACGGGCGTCGGGGTGTTCGACGTTTCGCACATGGCCCGCTTTAGCTTCGGCGGCCCCGGCGCACGAGAGCTTTTGGAAAAGGTGTTCACGAACAATGTCGGGACAATGAAAGACGGACAGGTGCGCTACGGCCTCGTGTGCAACGAAAAGGGTGGGATTCTGGACGACGTCCTGGTCTACAAGTGGCCCTACGGCTACGCCATGATCGCCAACGCATCGAATCGCGAAAAAATCCTCGGCTGGTTGCACCAACACAAATCACCCTTCGCGCTGGAAATCCAGGACGCAACGTTCTCGACGGCCCTGCTGGCCGTCCAAGGGCCGAAAGCGGTCGACGCGGTCGCGGGCCTGTTCGATGCCGATGTGAGCCAGTTGAAGTACTACTTCGCAACGCCGACCCGGTATCGGAACACGGGTTGCATCGTCAGCCGTACGGGTTACACGGGAGAAGACGGTTTCGAGATCGGCGTGTCGAGCGGAATGGCCGAGCCGCTGTGGGACGATCTGCTCGCTCGCGGGGCCGTCCCTTGTGGCCTCGGTGCCCGCGATACCTTACGGCTTGAAGCTGCGATGCCTCTCTATGGTCACGAACTCAACGAGGCAACCGACCCTCTGCAAGCAGGCCTCGGTTGGGCGGTAAAACTCGATGATAGGGCCTTTGTCGGCCGTGAAGCGATTCAAAACGCAGCCAGCAATCCGTTCCGCCCGGTCCGTATCGGGCTGGAACTCGACGGCAAACGTGCCGCCCGCGAAGGCTCGCAGGTGGTCGGCCCGAACGGGGGTCCGATTGGCACGGTCACCAGCGGCTCGTATGTGCCGTTCTTGCAAAAGTCGATTGCCATGGCCTACGTCGATTCCACATCCTCTCAGGCAGGCACGAAGTTGACCATCGACGCCCGCGGCACCGCGATCCCGGCAACTTTGGTCCCGTTGCCCTTTTACAAACGCGCGAAGTGAGACAGTCGTCTTTCGCTCCGCGAAAGACCGCGAAGATAATACCCCTTAACGAGGACCAAGACATGGACCAATCCACCCTTCGCTACGCCCAAACCCACGAATGGGCCGCACTCGACGGCGACATCGTCACCATTGGAATCACCGCGTTCGCCGCCGAGCAACTCGGGGACATCACGTACCTGGAGTTGCCCAAGGTTGGCAAAGTCCTCAAAGCCGGGGACGAATTCGGTGTCGTGGAATCGGTGAAGAGTACATCTCCGCTGTATGCCCCGGTTGCAGGGGAAGTGATTGAAGTCAATAACGCCGCTTCAGATTCCACGGACCTGATTAAAGACGACCCGTTCGGCAAAGGCTGGATCGCAAAGATTAAATTGGCTCCCGGTGCAACGCTCGATCATTTGCTCTCCAAGGAGCAATACGACATCCAACTGGCGAGTGATGGGCATTGATTTCATTCATCATATTAACGAGTTCGAATATCCCGACATCGAGTTGCCGGTTAGCCGCGAGACGAAGTCGAGCGGTGCAGTTTCCGCACTCGACTTCGTCTCGCGGCTAACCAGGAACTCGACCCTACCGTATTCTAAAGTGTGAGGTTCATCTTGTCCGCCTACCTGTTAAACACAGACGTCGACCAAAAAGCGATGCTCGAGCGGATCGGCGTCAACTCGATCGAAGACCTGTTCTCACCGATCCCGACCGAGTTGCGGCTGAGGCGATCGCTGACCATTCCGCCAGCTTTGTCCGAACTCGAACTGACGCAGCATTTATCGGCATTAGCCGCAAAAAACCGCTCGGCCGCGAACGCGGTCTGCTTCCTCGGCGGCGGGGCTTACGATCACTTCATCCCTACGGTGGTCGATGCCGTTGCCGGGCGAAGTGAGTTCTACACGGCTTACACTCCCTATCAAGCCGAGGCGAGCCAGGGCACATTACAAGCGGTCTTCGAATACCAAACATTGATGTGTCAGTTGACAGGCATGGATGTGGCCAATGCATCGCTGTATGATGGCGGCTCCGCGGCTGCTGAAGCAGTGCTCATGGCCCTCAATATCACCGGTCGGCACACTGGCGAAGTATTGATCGCGGAAAGTGTGCATCCCGAGTATCGCGAAGTGTTGGCGACCTATGCGGCCAATCTGCATTGCACTGTGAGAACACTACCGACACCCAACGGTATCCTCAATCCGGATGATGTTGCAAAAGCGGTTTCCGACAACACCGCCTGTGTCGTAGTCCAATCGCCGAACTTCTTCGGTGGACTCGAATCCATGCAAGCCATCGGCGACGCGGCTCACAAAGTCGGCGCACTCTTCATCTCAAGTTTCGATCCCATTTCCGTCGGTGTGTTGAAACGCCCCGGCGACTACGGGGCCGACATCGCCGTAGCCGAGGGGCACACGTTAGGCACCCCCCTCGGCTACGGTGGACCCTACCTCGGAATTCTCACTTGCCGGGGCGAGAAAGAATACCTCCGCAAGATCCCCGGTCGGCTGGTTGGCCAGACCGTCGACAAGAACGGCAAACGCTGTTGGACACTCACGCTCCAACCCCGCGAACAGCACATCGCCCGCCACCGGGCCACGAGCAACATCTGCACAAATCAGGGGCTTTTTGCGCTTCGAGCGGCGGTTTACTTGACTGCCCTCGGGCCACAAGGATTGAAGGAAACGGCGGAACTCTGTTTGCGAAAGGCTCACTATGCCGCGAGCCAGTTGACCGCGATCCCCGGCGTGAAAGCGAAGTTCGCGGGGCCGTTCTTCAAGGAGTTCACAATTTCCATTCCAGGGGATGCCGTGGGAGTGTTGACGAAACTGCTGAACCGCGGGTTTCTCGCCGGTCTGCCCCTCGGGCGGTGGTATCCTGATATGGCGGATGGCGTGGTGATTGCCGTGACCGAGAAGCGGACGAAGGCGGAGATTGATGAGTTGGTGGGAGCGTTGCGAGAAGTACTGACAAGGGTCGATTAGGAGATTTGCATGTCCGCAGACGAACTACGAAAGCACATTACAGCTGTGCCGTTTCAACCGTTTATCATTAACATGGCTGACGGCCGACGTATTCCTGTAATTGCGAGAGACTTTATCATGCTCGCTCCTTCGGGTCGGACAGTGGATGTCTATCAGCGAGATGACGATCATGATATTCTTATGACATTACTCATTACAGGAATCACATTTGAGGCGTCGACAGCACCTACAACGGCCGAGTTAAACCTTTGAATGAGGAGGGATCGACGATGCCCTCGCCGTTTCCGGGTATGGACCCTTGGTTGGAAAGCCCGTCTTATTTCCCATGTTTACACACGGGATTTATTGGTCGGCTCAATGCGATGCTCAATACAATCCTTCCCGAGCCATTTGTCGCGGCTGTCTCCGTTCGCGTGTATATGGAAATGTCTGAGCGGCTCGTTGAACCGGACGTTGACATCCTTCGCTCATCATTCGAATCGGATCCGATCGGGACGACTGCACCCACTGCTGCGACTTCGACATTATTGCTCGAAATTCCTCGTCAACGACTACCCGATGACGAAATCACAGAAATCGGAATCGAAGTCCGGACATACGATGAAACTGAGCAGTTGATCACAAGTATCGAACTGCTCAGTCGAGCCAATAAAACACCCGGGAAAACGGGTCGGGCGCTGTATCAGGTCAAACAGTATGAACTTCACGAAACGGGTGTTCATCTGGTCGAGATCGATCTTTTGCGAGGGGGATCTCATGCCACAATGGTCGATGTCGCGGAGTTGCACCGGCGTTCGAAGGGGTTCGATTATCATGTATCGATCGCACGAGCAGAGCACTGGGACATCGCTTCTGCGGCGCCGATTCGAATTCATGAGCGTTTACCAACGATTCCTATCCCCCTGACACCGAATACGCCGGACGTTTCACTCGATCTTCAAGTAGCGTTCGATCAGGCTTACGATGAAGCTGGTTTTGATCGACGCGTTCGTTATCGTCAGCCCTGCAATCCTCGGTTAACCCCCGACCAACAAACTTGGGCTGAAACGATCCTCCGCGCCAAGGGACTGTTGCCGGCCATAGATGAAGTTCCTCAATCTTGAAGGGAGGAATCACCATGCCATCGCCGTTTCCAGGTATGGACCCGTGGTTGGAAAGGCCGGGGTTATTTCCGGATGTCCACGAAAGCCTGATATTTTTGATCCGCGAAGCGCTCACTTCGAAATTGCCAGAGCCGTATTATGCACGAATCAAGACCCGCGTATGGATCGAGGATACCCAGCGTCGCGAACCTGATGTGAGCCTGAAATCGCCGACGGTTCGTTCACCGTCTCCGAAGAATGTATCGCAACTTGCCTCGCATTTTACCGACGTCGGTATGGTGGCTGTCGCGATCGAAAATGATGACGATCCGATTGAAGAAGGCTTTCTGGAGATCTGTTCGGCGGACGGCGACCGACTTGTGACGGCCATCGAAGTGTTGAGCCTCTCGAATAAGTCGCCCGGAAATAAGGGCCGCAAGGCGTATCTCAAGAGACAGGCAGAATATCTGGAATCCGGCGTCGGACTTGTGGAAGTTGACTTGCTCCGCGACGGTCGACACACGACGGCTGTGTCGTTGTCTCGTTTACGATCTAAAGTTGGAACTTACCAATACCACATTTGCGTCAGTGGGTCGGCGGTCGGCCGACAGCGCTTCATTGCTCCGATCCGGCTTAGTGATCGCTTACCAAGCGTTCCGGTCCCGCTCGATCCCGACGTTCCGCCGGTCACGGTCAATTTACAACCGCTTTTGGATCGAAGCTACGAAAGCGGCGGCTACGGTCGTCACATGCATTACGAGTTGACTCCCGAGCCCCCGCTCACCCCCGACCAACAAACCTGGGCCGAAACCATCCTCCGCGCCAAAGGCATTCTTCCACCTGTAACTACTGAAGCCCCCCGAACATGAACAATACGCAATCGACCGATCTCGCCTTTGAAATCTCCCGCCCTGGCCGGCGCTGTCATCGCTTGCCGAAGTGCGATGTGCCGAGTGACAGCCCGTTGTCATCGCTCGTACCCGCGGAGCATCTGGCAAGTGCTCCACCGCCGCTGCCGGAGGTCGGCGAAATCGACCTGATGCGGCACTTCACCAATCTTTCGACTCGCAACATGTCGATCGATACGCACTTTTACCCGCTCGGCAGTTGCACGATGAAGTACAACCCGAAGCGACACGAACGGCTCGCCGGCTTGTCGGGCTTCGCGGAATTGCACCCGCTCCAACCGGATGCCACGATCCAGGGGATGCTCGAAATCCTCTACGCGATGCAGCAATATCTCGCGGAAATCGCGGGGCTTCCTGCGGTCTCGCTGCAACCCGCGGCGGGGGCTCAGGGAGAACTCGCCGCCCTGTTCGTTGCCGCGGCGTACTTCAAGGACAAGGGCCAAGCGCACCGTCGCAAGGTGCTCGTGCCGGACTCGGCTCACGGGACCAACCCTGCGTCTGCGGCCCTTGCCGGGTTCGAAGCCGTCACCGTGAAGAGTGGCGCCGATGGGCTCGTGGACTTGGAGGATTTGAAAGCCAAACTCACGCCCGACGTGGCGGTGTTTATGATTACAAACCCCAATACATTGGGGCTGTTTGAAACGCGCATCAAGACGATCACCGATTTGTTACATGCAAACGGTTCATTGGTGTATCTCGATGGCGCGAATATGAATGCCATCCTCGGCATTACACGCCCGGGGGACTTCGGCGCCGATATGCAGCATTACAATGTGCATAAAACTTTCACAGGCCCACACGGCGGCGGTGGCCCCGGGAGCGGTCCGATTGCCGTGCGAGATTTCCTTGCCCCATACCTTCCCACACCAGTCGTGGTGAAGCACGGCGATAACTACAAACTCGATTACAACCTCCCAAAGAGTATCGGCCGCGTGCGGAGTTTCTTCGGCAACGTCGGCATCCTCTTCCGCGGCTACGCTTACATTCGCACGCTCGGGCCCGATGGTTTGAAGCAAGTCAGCGAACATGCTGTGCTCAATGCAAATTACTTGCGAGCCCGCGTCACCGAAGGGTATGACGTGCCCCACGCGGGACCGTGTATGCACGAGTTCGTTGCCAGCGCGCGGTCGATTTTGAAGGAGAAGAAAGTCAAGGCCTGGGATATTTGCAAGCGGCTCTTGGACTACGGCTTTCACGCCCCGACTGTGTATTTTCCGTTAGTTGTGGCCGAGGCATTGATGATGGAGCCGACGGAAACGGAGAGCAAGGAAACGCTCGATGCCTTCGCGGATACGCTGTTGAAAATCAAGGACGAGGATCCGGAGTTGGTGCGAGGGGCACCTTATACCCACGTGATTCATAGGCCGGATGAAGTGAAGGCGGCGAAGGAACCGGTGCTGCGGTGGCGGGCAAAGGCATCGTCTGTCGAAGAGGTATCCACAATTCCGGTTGGTGAACGCGGTGGTGGTTGACACTCCCGAAAGCCCACGGACCGCGGTCCGTGGGCTTTGGAGCTACCACTTACTCACCAGATGTCGTGATCAGCGTCTCGCGGATCTTACCATCGCGAACGAAGTACGCTTTCAGCGGGTTGAACGTCGCCAGGTCTTTGTGATTCAGCACGAACACCACGTTGTCGAGGGTGATCGATTCCCAAAGGTGCAAACCGATGAGGATGTCGCCCTTCTGCAAGCCGGCCTTCGCGGCGGCAGTCCCCGCGGCGATGTCTTGCACCATCAACCCACCGCGAAGTTGCCGGTCGACCCGGGCAACGCTTTCGGCCCCCACGGGGTGCAACTTCGCACCGACTTTTCGCCACACCACGTCGCCGGGCATCATCGCGGATTGCGTGATCGGTTGCAGGGTTAGCGAGGCATCCACCACTTCCACGCTGACCGAGCCTTCGACCGACCGACGAACCTTCACGGGGATCGACTTCACCGGCTTGTCCAACATTCCTCGTTCCAGGTCGATGGAATTGCGAACGGCCAGGTCCCCGACGCTGTCGATCACGTCGCCCGGTCGCAAGCCTGCGAGGGCCGCGGCCGATTCCGGTTCGACGCGGACGACGGCCACCCAGCGACGAATCGGGGCGTCGTCCGTAGCGCGATCGTACTTGTCGACGACCACCAGGCCGTGGGTCAGGCCTGAGCGCTTGCGAATGCTCATCATCTCCGCGGCCCGGACGATCATGGTGTCCACGGGGATGGCAAAGGCGATGTTCTGAGCCCCGGCCCGGATCGCCACGTTCACGCCGACGACTTCGCCGAGCTTGTTGAACAACGGGCCGCCGCTGTTGCCCGGGTTGATGGGTGTCTGCGTTTGAATCAGCGACTTGTACGAGATTTCTTTGTTCAACGTCACATCTCGCTTGAGCGCCGAGACATTCCCGAGGGTGACGGTATGTTCGTAGCCAAAGGCATTGCCGATGGCGATGACCCGCTCGGCGAGCATGAGATCGTGCGAGGTGCCTAACGGGACCACGGCGAGCGAGGACGGCGGATCGATCTTGATGATCGCCAGGTCGGATTCCTTGTCGGTCGCAATCACGCGAGCCGGGCAGTTCGTGCCATCCACGAGCCGGACTCGCAGCGATTGAACATCATCGACGACGTGATAGTTCGTGACGATGTACCCCCGCGGGTCGAGCACGATGCCAGTGCCCATTCCGTTGACGCGCTGCGGGGTCATCGAGGTAGTGCGGAACGGATCGTCGCCCGGGGCATTGATGGTCCGTTCGCTGTGAATGTTGACGACCGAGGCTTTGACCCGGTCGACCACCGCGACGAGTTCGTCGCGCCGCGACCCGGATGCGGGCGGCACATCCGCAGCGCGAAGGTCGAAGCCGGCGCACCCGACCGCGAAGATCGCGACGCTCCCGAAGAACCAGCGGACGTGACCCCGAACTCCGAACGACGCGGCGTGTGGACGCATGGTGACCCCACGAGATCGGGGCGGCAAGCCGCCCGTTCGCAACCCTTCCCTGGCCGACACTCCTTCCTTTCGGACCCCGCTAGAACCCGCCTCCACGCACGAGTTGCGAGCAAAGCAACATGGGCTCCTTTGAGAGCAGGGTCGTGCCGGGCGCGCGGAACGGAACCGAGAAACCGGTGCAAGCGATCGGAGGAAGCGAATGGATCGTGCGGATGGT
>Ga0105047_10014741_pt1 | contig 12371 bp, 9 predicted proteins | sample MAT04_FD_78384 | JGI IMG/M metagenome (GOLD analysis project Ga0105047, IMG submission 78384) | Freshwater microbial communities from Lake Fryxell liftoff mats and glacier meltwater in Antarctica - MAT-04 (megahit assembly) | ecosystem: Environmental > Aquatic > Freshwater > Ice > Liftoff... | reverse complement strand
TTCACGGATGCGTTGCGCGTGTTGTGGGAGCGAGCGCTGGCGGTTCCCGCCCGCAGAAATGCGGGCAAATATAAAATAGCCCTGTCCCCTCCACGCTCGACGTGATTGGGACAGGGCAAATTTGTAATCTGGTGTTTTCCAGTTGTTTACTGCGAACCATCAGGCGCGTAGTATCGCAATTTCCACGCGCTGCCGCCTTCATCTGACACAACGGAATATGGAGTGGCAACGAATATCCATGTGCTGCCAGGCTTTAATTCAGCGGGGCTTCCATCGAGGTTTAGGAATTGCATGGGTCTGCGCTCGCCGGTCTTTTTTTCATATTCACCTGATTTCGTGCTCCATTTGATTTGATATTTCATGCCGTCGCGGAATAACAGCGCGGGGCCGGCATCTCCCTGTTCAAGATGAATGTCCAAATTGGTGGGCGAGATCACATCCACTTCGGCAAAGATGATAACGAAATTTTCAAAATGCAGTTGACGACCCGTTAAGCGGTCTGTGTCTGCATGCAGTTGACCTGCGGTTGCGTTGTCGGCATCGTCCACAAATCGCAGCCATGAGCCGTACAGCGGGTCATACGTCCAGCCTGATTGATTGAGCAGCGCCACATACACATTGATCTGTTTCGCAGGTACGCCGCCTTCGGGCGCGGTCTCTGTGAAAAGATTACCCGCGTAGTTAAAGCCGCCGCGCGTTTTGCGCATGTTATCTTCGGCAACCGCCCGCATCCGCTCCAGCGACATCATCGAGCCGCCGCCCGCATCCTCGTGCGCTACCATTGAGCATTGCGGAAGTTCGGATAAAACTTCTTTTGAAGCGAAGGCATAGATCAAACATGAGTCCTGAAAGAAGCTGGCAATGTCTGCATATAGCAAACGACCCGAGCGGATGGGACCGACTTCTGCTTTTGGCAATTTGGTGGATTTATTTGAAGTGGGGATCAACTGCTCGGACGGAATCAAGCCTGCGTCCAGATAAAGCAGCGTGGACTTAACGTCCGCATCTGCCCGCCCTGATAATGGGTCGGCGTCGCTATCGGCACGCTCTGCGTCATCCCCGACGTTTTGAGTCGTAAAGTCCAACCACTTGGGTAGGATGAATTCAACGGTATATTTTGCGGGTTGCACGTTGAATCCGTAATAGCCGTTGGTGTCGGTGGTTGTGGACTCACTCAACTGATTCGCTTCATTATAAAGATTGACGCAAATGCCGCCGACGCCAGACTCAAAAGATTCCTGACGCCCATTTTTGTTTTCATCAAGCCAGACCTGATTGCCGAGGATTTGCGCTTCGCGCGTCTGCGTGAACGGCTCTTTGCGAATTTCGCAATCGCCAGTGACTGGAATTTCAGGCTGAGGAAAAGCGCCGTGAAAGACCGAGAGAAAACGCGTGGCGCCTTCGGTGATGTAGAACTCAAAGACCCACGGCGCAAAGGACAGCCCTGCCTGCGGACGTGCCACGGGCGGGAAGTGCGAGATCGAAAGCAACATCGCGGGGATTTGAAGCAGACTTGGGTCTTCCATTGGCTGTCCGCTCAATGGGTTATAGCCCTTGGGAAAATCCTTCTGATCGGGACCAAAAGATGATGGGGTTGAAAACGCTTGCGGTGCAGGCATTGAGATTGATTCAGGTGGAAGTGTGGCCGCAGAGATGGCAGTGGCTTGAGTCTCTGTCGGCGCGGATTCGGTAGCTGTTCCGCCGGTGGTAGAGCAGGCAAGCAAAATTAATACGGCGATGCTCATCACGAGCATATTTTTTATTCTTCGTTGATTAGTCATGAGGTCTCCATTTTCTACAAAGATAATGGATATGTTGGTTTCTGTCATTCCCCATTAAGTTTTACTCCAGATTTTATTTGGCTGAAAACCCCTCACGTACACGCTTGTAAGTATCTTCCAATAATTCAGGTAATACGCGCGTTTCTCCCAGTGCTGACATGAAATTTGTGTCGCCGTCCCAGCGTGGGACAATGTGAATGTGGAAATGCCCGGGCACGCCCGCGCCTGCGGCTTCACCAATGTTTGCGCCCATGTTAAATGCCTGCGGGTTATAGGTCTTTCGCAGCACGGTCATACACTGTGATGTGAGTTCCATTATTTCGGAACGCGCGGCTGGGTCTAAGTCTTCGAGTGTGGAGACATGCTCAAATGGGATCACCATCAAATGTCCGCTTGTGTAGGGATAGCGGTTGAGGATGACGAAGGCGCGCTCCCCGCGAAAAGCGATCAGGTTTGCCGCGCTGTCTTCCGTGGCTTGTGCGTTGCAAAATACACAGCCTTCTTCTTTCTCACTTTTTTCAATATATTTCATACGCCAGGGTGACCAGATATGATTCATAGGATGAGGCGATTGTAGCAGAAAAAACTGGCTGCTACCCAAACACCAAAAAATCCAACGCTTCGATTGTTATGTAATTTTTAGATGAAACTTTGCTTTTTCCATGCAGGCGTTTTTTGCCTTGCAGGGAATACTGTTCCAAAATCCGCGCGGAGAGGGTTTGCGGTTCTTCGGAGAAATTCGCAAAGATGACCGCGCGTTTGCCCGCGTGGGTGCGCATGAAACCGAGGACGTGCTCATTCTCGGTTGGGATGATTTCCACCTCGCCGCCCCCGAAAACCTTGTGCTGTTTCCTCAACCCGATCAGTTTTTTCAGCCCTTGAAAAACCCGCCCTTCAACGGTGGTTGCATCATTTCGTTTGGCGTACTTCTCCCAATCAGCCCGCGGACGATGCACCCAGCGGCTGTCTCTTTCGTGAGCGGGGTCGTCGCGGAAGGTGTAGTCGTTGAGCGTGCCGACTTCATCGCCGAGATAGATGAGCGGAATTCCGCCAACGGTCAGGATGACGCCGTGAATTAAGAGAATGCGGCGGATGGCAAGTTCCACTTCGTTTGCGCCTTCCTCGTGCATGGCTTTTTCCAGACCCGCCAGCGAGGCGCATGTCCCGCTGATGCGGCAGTCGCCATTGAGCGGATTTTCCTGGAAGGGAAGTCCGCGTGAAAAACTGCCGTTGAATCTTCCGCGATAGAACTCGTTGAGGAAGCGGCGGTGGTCGTTGCCGTTCACGCCCAGCAGGGTGGCGTCTTCATCTGAAAAAGTCCAGCCAATGTCGTCATGCACGCGGACATAATTGACCCACGCCGTTTCAGGATGAATTTTGAAACGTGTCGCCAGCGCCTGTGATAACAAATCAGTTTTGCGGGTGGCAAGTGAATTCCACAACAAAGCCATCAGCAGTGGATTGTACGAAATCTGGCATTCGTTTGGTGAAATATATTTCACCACGTCATCAGGATGCACGATGGCTTCTGATTTGAAAATTAGCGCAGGCGCGGCAATCTGTGCCGCCGCATTAAACGCCTTGATCAAAATGTGCGCTTCGGGTAGATTTTCACAGCCTGTGCCGAGTTGCTTCCAGATAAATGCAACCGCGTCGAGCCGCAGCACTTCAACTCCCTGATTGGCGAGGAAGAGCATTTCCTCTGCCATGCGGTTGAAGACAGCGGGGTTGGCGTAGTTCAAATCCCATTGATAACTGTGGAAGGTCGTCCACACCCAGCCGCCGCCCTCATCCCTAGCCCTTCCCCCAATTCCAGCGGAATTGGGGGAAGGGAACAAGTCGGGGAAAAAAGTAAATGACCCTGGGCGTTGTTCGGGGAATATGTCCCTGAGATTCTGTGCATAGCGGTCGGGCATTTCACGGGTGGGAAAGATGCGGTAGAAGTCCATGAATTCTTCATCGCCCGCCTTCGCTTGTTCTGCCCAGAGATGTTCATCAGATGTGTGATTGAAAACAAAATCCACCACGAGACTGATATTTGCATTTCGCAATTCGTGCGCGAGGGATGCAAGTTCCTTCATCGTGCCAAGCGGCGGATGCACTTCGCGGTAGCTGCTCACGGCATAGCCGCCATCATTTTCGCTTTCGGGCGCTTTGAAGAGCGGCATGAGATGGAGATAGGTTAGCCCCAATTCTTTGAAGTATGGGATTTTGGATTTGACGCCTTTGAGGTCGTCCGCAAAAAGGTCAACGTAGCAAACCCCGCCGAGCATCTGGTTTGACTGAAACCAAAGCGGATGCTGCTCCCGTTCACCGTCCAACTCGCGCAAATCCTGCGGACGACTGAACCATGAGCGCGCCATGCTGGCAACCAGGTCTTCAAGGTGATAAAAGAAATCATATTGCCCGTTGTAGATTTGAAAATATAACTCGAAGAGCGCAGAAAAATTTTTATGCAACCGCGCCGTGAATTGCTTCCAACCCTGCGGGTCTTTTGAAATATTTTTCTTGAGCGTCTGCTCTACGCGCGGCAAAATGCGTAGCAGGGATTTCTGCGACTGATGTTCGAGTGAGTTTTGAATCATGAATGATAAATCTCCAACGGAGTCCGCAAGTTCTGCTTGCGGATAAATCCAGAAGTAAAACTTCTGGACTCCTGTTACTTCAAGGCTTGCTCTGCCAATGCAATCGCGCCCAACATGCCTGATTGATTCCCAAGCCCCGGGTTGACGATGTAGGATTCGATATTTTCAAGGATGACTGGCGACTGGATATAGCCGTTGATTAATTGCTTCGTTCTTTGCTGGACCCTCGGCAGGAGATGACCCAACGAGCCTACGCCGCCGCCGATAATGATCCGCTGCGGTGAGAGTGTGTATGAATAACTTGCCAACGCCTGCGCAATGTACTCGGCTTCAAGTTCCCAGGCTGGGTGGTTTTCTGTGAGTGTGCTGCCGAGCTGCTTCCAACGTTTTTCGATGGCAACGCCTGAGGCAAGCCCTTCAAAACAATCCCCGTGAAATGGACAGGCGCCTTCAAATGGATCTTTGGTTTTGTCATGCGGCACGGGGATGTGTCCCATTTCGGGGTGGATCAATCCGTGCAGGAGTTTGTCTTCCACGAATGCGCCGCCGCCGATGCCCGTGCCGATGGTGAGGTAGATGAAAGTGTGCAAACCTTGTCCCATGCCCCAGCGCCATTCTCCCAGCGCCGCCCCGTTGACATCGGTATCGAAGGCGATGGGAATATCAAATGCAGAGCGCAGTACCCCGACCACGTCCGCATTTGTCCAGTCTGGTTTTGGTGTCGGGAGGACATGTCCATAGGTCGGCGAATCAGGATTCGGGTCGAGTGGTCCGAAGCAGGCAAATCCGATCGAGGCGAGTTCCCCAAAATTCTTTTCCTGCTGCTTGAAGAAATCCACAGCCTGAGACATTGTTTCCTGCGGCGAGGTGGTGGGGAAACGTGTTTCAGCGCGGATGTCGTTCGGTCCCGTGCCAACGGCGCAGACGAACTTCGTCCCGCCGCCTTCGATGCCGCCAAAGAGAGGAGTGCTATTTTTCATTTTTCAGTTGCAGCCATAAATAAGAGTAGGGTTGAAGTGTGAGTTTTTCGGCGAGGGTTTGCGTGTGACCCGCGAACAGGTCGAGATATGTTTTTTGATATTCGGCTGGGATGTTTACTGTCTCGGCAGATGCGCTCAAATTATTGAGGATCAACATCGTGTCGCCTGCGTGCTGGCGGATGTAAACCGCGACGGCGGGATTGCCCGTTTCGATCCACTCCATGCTGCTGCTTCCAAATGCGGCATGATTTTTGCGGACGGCGATCATTCTTTTGATGGAACGGAACAGCGAATCAGGGTCGCTGATCTGGCTGGCGACGTTGATATGCTGAAAGCCCAACTCGCCTTTGACAAGTTCGGAAAATGGGACGCCCCGTGAAAAGCCTGCATTTGGTGAGTCATCCCATTGCATGGGCGTGCGGACACCGTTGCGGTCGAAGAGATCGAGGTTGTCGCCCATGCCGATCTCGTCGCCGTAATAAATAATAGGGGAGCCGGGCAGGGTAAACAGCAGGGAATTCGCAAGCTCAATTTTGCGGCGATCATTGTCGAGCAGGGGCGCGAGGCGGCGTCGAATGCCGAGGTTTAGTTTCATGTGCGGGTCGGGCGCGTACTGTTCCCACATCCACTGGCGTTCTGCGGGCGTGACCATTTCCAGCGTAAGTTCATCGTGATTGCGGAGGAAGGTACACCACTGGCAGTTTTCAGGGATGGCGGGCGTGCGGCGCATGATCTCTGCGATATCTTCAAAGCGCCCTTTTTTGAGCGCCATGTAAATGCGCGGCATGACGGGGAAGTGAAAACCCATGTGGAATTCGTCGCCGTCGCCAAAATACGGACGCACGTCTTCAGGATATTGGTTGGCTTCGCAAAGCAGAATGCGCCCCGGGTAATGCTCATCGAGGAAGGCGCGCAGTTTTTTCAGGTAGACATGCGTCTCGGGCAGGTTTTCGCAATTTGTGCCGTCGCGTTCGATCAGGTAGGGGACGGCGTCCGCGCGGAAGCCGTCAATGCCCAGGTTGAGCCAGAAGCGCGCCACGTTGAGCATTTCCTCTTGAACTTTGGGATTGTCGAAATTCAGGTCAGGCTGGCTGGCGTAAAAACGATGCCAGTAATATTGGCTTGTCTTTTCGTCCCATGTCCAGTTTGAAGGTTCGGTGTCGACAAAGATGACGCGCGCATCTTTGTATTTTTGGTCTGTGTCGCTCCAGACGTAATAATCGCGATAAGGCGAGTTGCGGTCTGAGCGCGATGCCTGGAACCAGGGATGTTCGTCAGATGTATGATTAAGCACCAGGTCCATGACGATGCGGATGTCATGCGCATGTGCCGCGCGGATCAATTCCTTCAAGTCATCGAGTGAGCCGAAGGCTTTATCCACCGAATAATAATCCGCGATGTCGTAGCCGTCATCTTTGAGCGGCGAGGGATAGATGGGCATGATCCAAATGCAATCCGCGCCGAGAGTTTGCAGATAATCGAGTTTTTCCGTAATGCCGCGCAGGTCACCGTGACCGTCGCCGTTGCTGTCCTTGTAGGCGCGGACAGAGATTTCATAAAATACAGCGTCTTTGTACCAGAGATTATTTTTCATAGTTTATGTTGTCGTAAATAAAAAGTGGACTGGGTTACCCAGTCCACTTTTCTCTTTTAACCTTTGACTGAGCCTGCAAGTAATCCCCGTACGAAATATCTTTGGAGAGCAAAGAACACAGCCAGCGGCATTAACATGCTGATAAATGCACCCGAAGTCAGCAGATGCCAATCCTGTCCCTTTTCGCCGACGATGGATGCCAGCGCGTAAGTGACCACGCGGCTTTTGTCTCCCAAAAACACCAGCGCGATCAGGTAGTCGTTCCAAACCCACAGGAATTGGAAGATGGCGAAGGACGCCAGCGCTGGCACGGAGAGTGGCAGAATCAACTTGGTGAAAATTGTGAAATTGGATGCCCCGTCAATGAAGGCGGCTTCAAGCAAGTCGCGCGGCAGGGTACTCATGTAGTTGAACAGCAGATAGGTGGCAAGCGGCAAGCCAAAGCCGGTATGAGCCAGCCAGATCCCCAGGAAAGTGCCATTTAAATTCAACTTCGTGTAATCCTGTAGAATTGGCACCAGTGAAATCTGCAAAGGCACAACCAGGATTGCAACCACCATGGTGAAGATCAATCCGCGCCCGGGGAAATTCAACCAGGAAAAACCAAATGCCGCGAATGCCGCGATCAGAATGGGGATGATGGTGGCTGGCACCGCTACAGCTATCGAGTTGAGAAATGCGTCGCTTAAGTTATTGCCCTTGCGCACGATCTTGTTGCCGCCGGCATCTGTGAAGCTGATCTCTTTTCCTGATAAAACCGCCGTATAGTTTTCAAGGGTCAATGGTTTGGAGAAAAAGCCAACCCATTGTTCGTCAGTCACGACGATGGTGCGTGTGCGCTTGTTTCCGTACCAGGTCAGCATACGACCGTCAGGCAGAGTCACGCCCTGGCGCAGTTCCTCGAATGTGGCGGTGATGCCTTCAATTTGAATTGGTTCATCCACATTAACGGAGGGATCTATTTTTATCTCGGCGCTTTGGACATTCTCTTTATGCGGGAAAACCGTCCACCAGCCCGAGGTGAAAATGTCCTGACTGTTGCGCAGAGAGGTGATGAAAACGCCTAATGTCGGCAGTAACCAGATCAAGCATATTATGGTCAGGATGCCGTTAACGACAATGCTGGAGATTGCTTTTTGAGTTTTATATCCAGTATTCATTAGAACGCCCTCCGATCCTTGTTGAATTCGCGCAGGTTATTAATAATGACCGGGATGACCGCGATCAAGAGCACGATTGCGATAGCGGATGCGCGTCCTGTGTTCCCATAGGTAAAACGTTGTAGGTAAAACTCATTGGCGATCACATTTGTGCCGTTGTTGCCGCCAGTCATTACGCGCACGATGTCGAATAACTTGAGACTGAAAATGACAATGGTGGTGGTGACGGTGAGCAGCGTGCCTTTAATGTAGGGGATGGTTATTTTGAAAAACGCTTGAATTTCGGTGGCGCCGTCAATGCGGGCGGCTTCCAGCAACTCAAGCGGTAATCCCTTGATGGCTGATGAAATGACCACCATCGCAAAACCTGTTTGAAGCCAGACCATAATAACGATCAGAAATAGATTATTCCATGGGGGGATACTTAGCCAGGGTTGAGACTGTCCTCCCAACGCCAGAACAATGGCGTTCAAAAGTCCGATCTCTTGAATGCCGACCCCCTCGCCTTTGTAGGTGTAAACGAATTTCCAGATTACACCCGCGCCGACAAAGGAGATTGCCATGGGCATAAAGATAATTGCTTTGTAAACTGACTCGAGGCGGGTACGATCTGCCAGCACGGCGATCAATAAACCCAGACCAACGCTGAAGAATGTTCCTACAACCATCCACAAAAGGTTGTTGCGGAAAGTTTCAAGCATGATGCGATCGGTGAAGGCGAAAATATAATTATCAAACCCAACCCAATTTTTGCCAATATCATCCTTGAAACTTAAAACCAATGTACGCAGGACAGGCACTGCCAGATACCAGCCCATGATGGTGACTGCAGGTCCGATATATACGAATGGTTGCAAACGCCTTGACCAGACTGTGGGGAGCTGTTCCACAAACCAGTTGGATACCACAAAAAGAATTGCCACTCCTGCAACTCCCCAGATGATGGCAACCAGGACGATTACAATTTGCGGCGCATTACTGTCTCGCAAAAATAAAAATACCTGCCATAGCACAAGGAAGGTAATTATTGGAACAAAAAGTGAGATGAGTATCCGCCCAATCGTTATAGCGAGCCCGCCTAAAATACCAGCAACGGCTGGGGTTTTCTCTTGCGGTTTTTGCATGGACTTACCTCCAGGGGATCAAATCTATTCCTACTGAGGTTCAAAGGAGCAGGAAAACGGAAGTTTTCCTGCTCCTTTATTTTACACGGTCTTACTAATTTATCAATTACTATTTCGGCCAGGAAGCGTCGATCTGCTTAAGCGCAGTTTCTTCGTCAACTGAACCACTGACATAGTCGGTCATGTACTTCCAGAAGGTGCCTGCGCCAACGGCACCGGGCATCAGGTCAGATGCGTCGAAGCGGAAGGAGGTCGCATTCAGGATGATTTCTGCAACGCCGCGAGTAACGGGGTCTTTGTACCAGTCGAGGCTGGAGTCATTGTGCGGGGAGATTGCGCCGCCGGCTTCGATCCAACCTTTGACTGATTCGCCAGTCGAGAAGTATTGGATGACTGCGCGGACTTCGGGGCGGTCATTGAACATAGCATAAATATCGCCAGCGCCGAGAACAGGCTTGCCATAGGCAGGATCAATCGGGGGCAGGTAGAAGAAGTCATAATCCACACCAGCGACTTTGCCTTCGGGGAAAAAGGAAGTGATGAAGTTACCCTGGCGGTGCAGCCAGCATTGCGGAGGAGCGTTGAACATCGGGGCGGGAGCATCACCAAAGAAGGTGGTTGGGATGGACTTGCGTCCGCCGTAAACATAAGCATCGTTGAACCAGATGGCAGTTACGTAACTGAGAGCTTTTTTAACTTCTGGTGAATTGAAAGGTAATGTGCCAGCGACCCACTTGTCATAGTTCTGGAGGGAAGTCGTGCGCAGCATGGCATCTTCGACCCAGTCGGTCATTGCCCAACCGGTGGCAGCGCCGGATTCAATGCCGATACACCAGGGGGTGTCTCCGTCGGCAGCAATCTGGTCGGTCAATGCCATTAATTCATCCCAGGTTTGAGGGACTTTATAACCGGCGGCATCAAACTGAGCCTTCGGGTAGAAGACAAGTGATTTGCCGTTGGCGCGCGCCCAGATACCTGCGGTGATGGGTCCGTTCGGTCCTTGCATTGTGCCCATTTCAAGCCAGGCTTGGCTGTAGTTTTTCTTCAACCAGTCAGGATTGATGATGGTGTTGAGATCAATTGCTTGTCCCTTTTTGACCGCTGTGTTGAGCAGACCGGGCTGGGGGAAATCTACAATGTCAGGAGCATCGCCGCCGTCAAGACGGATAGTGATGGAGGCTTCGAATTCTTTTGAGCCTTCATACTGAATGTCAATGCCGGTAGCAGCTTCAAATGCTTTGATGGAATCATCAAATTTGACCGCATCTGCATCGGTGAAAGGTCCAGCCATGGTGACGACGGTGCCTTTATACATGCCGGCATAAGCGTCGGTGAGTTCCTGTCCCTGGGGAAGGGCTTCGACAGGGGCTTCGGTTGCAACAGGGGCTTCGGTCATTGCGGGGGCTTCTGTGGCAACCGGGGCTTTTGTTGCTACGGGAGCGGGGGTACCACATGCTGTGAGGAGCAATGCAGCGACAACTAACAAGGCAAATGTTTGCCAAATAACTTTTTTCATTCTTCTCTCCTTGAGAATTTGTTGAAAAATTAAATAGATTATATTGGGTATGTAGGTGTAACGGGGATTGTCAATTGGGGAAGGGCGCCTCCTGTTGAAAAGAAGTTTGCACGGATTGACTTGAAGTGTTTGAAAGCGTTTTTATGAAAGCACTTTCATAAGCAGTATAGCATAACTCTTCTAGAAGTCAATAAGATTCTACGGTCAACTCTTTGGATTTAAGGAAGGAAATTCGCTGGCGCAAATTAAGTTGTCATGCGTTCGATCAAGTTAAGTGGCAGGTTGATGTGTTGTAATGGGCGGTCATGTTCACTGATGCGCGCAAGTAATATCTCTGCCGCCAATCTGCCCGATTCATCCAGGTGCTGGCGGATGGTTGTCAGGTCTACATGCTCGGCAACATCAATGTCATCGAATCCGACAATGGCAAGATCGCCGGGAATTTTGATGTCTAATTGGCGCGCCACTTTCATTACACTTAAAGCCTGAATGTCTGACGCAACAAATATAGCCGTGGGTCGTTTGGGCAAGCTGAGCAATTCAAACGCGGCTTGCCTGGATTCTTTCTGGGTGTAGGGACATGAACGAATATATGCTTTAGGCAATGAAAAGCCTGCTTCCTGCAATACCTGTTTATATCCCTTCAGGCGTGTTTTGACAGGGTGGATCGCAAATTTTTCAGGCGGTTCAATGTCACCTAGAAAGCCGAACTTTTTATGCCCCTTTTTGACAAGGTATTCTGCAACCAGCTGTCCACCTTGCTGATCGTCGATCAGGATGCTGTTCAACTGTGGGTGCGAATATTCGATCAAGACAGTTTCCATGCCATTATTGGATAAACGCTGCGCATCCTGATCTCCAATGGACAGGGACATGATGATCAGCCCGTCAATATTTCTCATTAATGGAATGGAAGAAATATATTCCTGAAGGTGGTCCATTGAATCGACAGGGTAAATGACCAATTCATAATTTGCCTTTGATAAAGAAGACGCAACCCCCCGCAGTCTTTGCACAAAAGATGGAGCTGTGAAAAATGGGGTTAATACGCCAATTCGATCCGCGCTCTGCAATGCTCGGGCACGCGCTTCGGCCCTCGGAATAAATCCAAGTTGGTCAATGGCATTCATTACCCGTTTGTGTGTTTCTGAATTTACTTTATCTGTTGCATTCAAAGCGCGCGAAATCGTTGATATGCTAACGCCTGCTAATTTGGCTACATCATAGATGGTTGGGGATTTTTTTTTAGGTGACATAATTTTCCTGAAAGCACTTTCAGTTTAGCATATTAAGTTGGCAAACGTCAATCCAGGTTGGTAGACGTAAAAAAACGGGATAGGCAATTTGCCTATCCCGTTGAGTTTAATAAATTTGATATTGTTTATGCTGTAATGTGTTGTTTTACCGCAGGGCAACTATGTATTCAGCTTTAGACTGAGAATTTGAAATATTGAGCATAAATTTGATAATACTACGACCTTCACTTAGGTTGTTCGTGATCGTCGCTACTAGTACATCTTGGCATAAATGAGACTTTGGAATAGGATGGAGTAAATTCTTAACGAGGAGCGGTCAAAATGCGAGGAGCCAAAGCGCAAGTAGTGAATCTGTCAGACGCCGAACAACACGGT
>Ga0105047_10014740_pt1 | contig 12371 bp, 7 predicted proteins | sample MAT04_FD_78384 | JGI IMG/M metagenome (GOLD analysis project Ga0105047, IMG submission 78384) | Freshwater microbial communities from Lake Fryxell liftoff mats and glacier meltwater in Antarctica - MAT-04 (megahit assembly) | ecosystem: Environmental > Aquatic > Freshwater > Ice > Liftoff... | reverse complement strand
GGCGGGGTTGCAACCGAACGACCAGATCATCGCAGTTCGTTTCAAAGTCGAAAGCCACAAGGGCGAAGTCACCGAAGGCGACTGGGACGAAGTTCGACCCCATCAATGGGCGTTCGTGGATCAAAAACTGCAACTGCAATCGCCCTTTACTTTCGAGGTAAAATTCAAGCGCGGCACCGACGAGCAAGTGGTCACGCTCGTCGGCAGCGATGACACGACTTGGCCCGCCGTCGAACGCGGCCTGGTGCTGATGCCTGACACGCGGTTGCAAAAAGCCAATAACGTGTTCGAAGCCATCGGAATGGGATTCCATCGCACGATCCGCACGATCAAGTCGATCTATCAGGGCCTTTACTCCATCGTCTTCGGACGGACCTCGGTCAAGGTTATGAGCGGCCCGATCACGCTCGCCCAGCAAGGTTACTTCATTGCCGGGCAAGACCCCTGGATCTTGCTGCTGTGGATGGGGCTCATCAGTATCAACCTCGCGGTGGTGAACTTCCTACCGGTGCCGGTATTAGATGGTGGGCACATGGTCTTTTTGATCTACGAGTGGATCCGAAGAAAGCCGGCCCCGATCTTCGTGCAAAACATCTGCACCTATATCGGCCTCGGGCTCGTGGGGAGTATGATGTTGTTTGTGATTGGGAAGGATATTTGGATGTTGTTTTTCGCCTAGTGAAAGCCCACCCGCTGCGGCGGGTGGGCTTTATTCGATCACATCTTCAAACCGAAACACCGCTGCCGACTTGGCCCCGGTGTTTCGATTCGTGACCATCGCCCCCACGTAAAGCTGTCGTCGGGCACCGTCCTCCCCGACCGGAACGACCACGGGCGTCGAAAGCACTTGCACATCTTGCTTGGTAATCTCGCGGAGATCGCGAACCCAGAACAACTTTCCGCCGACGGGATCGATACAGGCCACGCGGCCCTCGTTCGTCACGGCATAGACTGCGAGCGAGACCGCACCGCGAGCATACGTGGACACCGTCGGCCCCGCGGTGAACGAGGAGCCGAGCGAGACCTTCCATCGCAATTTTCCGCTCGACCGGTCGAGAGCATAGAGATAACCATCCCGTGACGCGGCATAAATACTTCGGGCATCTGCCGCGAGATTCGTGTGAACCGACTTCGGCAAGTCGTATTTCCAAACCTCTTGACCAGTCGCGGCCTCGACACACATCACCATTCCGGCGGGGGTCTTCTCCGGGGGAACTCCTGTCTCCGGTTCCGTCGAGAGATCATCGGAGAGGTTCCCGGTTCCGAGACCATAAACGACCTTATCCCCGAGCACGAGCGGCGAACCAAACGAGCGGAGTGTTACGGGCTTTCGCCAGATTTCAACCCTGGTATCCGCATTCAACGCGAAGAGGGCCAGCGTGCTATACCCGCTGCCGCCGAAGACCCGGCCGTTCGCTACGCTCGGCGGGGTGTCGATGTGCAGTTTCTGTTCGACGCCTTTGTAATGCCAGATGGGGTTGCCTTCCGCGGCGGTCACGCAATAAAGCCCGTCGTCCCCCGCGGAGAAGTAGACCTTCCCGTTGACCACCCGGGCCGAGCCCTCCGTGTGGCTTTTCGTGGTGACAGGGTTCACCCAACTCGGTTTGCCGGTTTTGGCATCGAGTCGAAACATCCGACGATCCGCATCGGTATGCAAGCCTTCGCCGACGTAAACCTGCTCGTCCGACACGGTCGGGGTGGCGAAAACGGGGGCAAGATCGTCCTCGTTATCGAACCGCCAGAGTTCTTTCCCAGTTGCGCGATCGACGCAGATCACGGCCCCTTTCGAGTGAAAGCTCGTCGATTTCCCACCGCCGAAAAGCACGCGGTCCGGCGTAACCACGACCGCGGACATGACCTCGTGAAGATTCGTCGTTTCAAACCAGATCCCGGCCGTATCGAGTTTCGGAGAGACCGCCACGTCCCCGGCCCCAGCGTCGCCGAGTTCCGCGGCGAGGGTTGCGGTTCCTCCCGTTCGCGGCCAGGTGACGAGCATCACCGTCAACCCGAAGAGAAAGATCGCGGCCAGTCCCACGGCTTCTCCCGAGAGGCTCATCCGCGGGTACGTGATGAGCGGTTCCGAACCGACCGCTTGCGAATACCACGCATCGGGGTCGGCCTTCTCCTCGCGGGCAAAGTCCGCTTCGTAGACGTTGCGAATCAACAGCCGGTAACCCGCGTAAAGAGTCGAAGCGAGCAGTCCCACGGTCACCGCGGTGAACTCCTTGCCGATGCCGGAGTAATCTCGCCCATTGCGCAAGCCCGCGGGATAAATCACTTCGCCCCACCCGGCGAACCAGGCGGTGCCGACCACGAACACTCCGAGCACCAGAGCGAACGCCCCCGTGATGAGGACTTCACGGCTCGACGGCGGCCCGGTCAGTTCGGGTTCCTCAATCGCGAGCACACGGTAACGCCAACCGGCCCAGACCACGCCCGCGGCTGTGACCAGCAGGATGTAACACCCGACCGCTTGCGGGCTCAGGAACATCGTCTCGGGAAGGATTCGAAACTCCCGCACGCCCCAGTAGGCGAGCGCGAGAGTGCTATTGATGCTGGCGATGATGAGCAAGGCTCGCCAACGTTTCAGGTAGACCATGAGTGGTGCGAACACACCCGGAAAGAGTGCTGCCAGAATCGCGAGAGGCCCGATGAGCACGAACGACGGGATCACCCCAAAAAGTGTCGGAGAATTTGTTTGAGGCAGCGGGACGCTGGACTTTTTTTCCACCACCGGACCGTACCCCGCCGGTTCCTTTTCGTCCGGCTCGGGCGGTTTGCGCTTCCCGGCCAGGCACTCGGTCAGAACTGTCGTCAACTCCTCCGTGGTTCCCTTGAAAGTCCGACGAAAATACGGCTCGCAGTGCAGAAACGCCCAGCGCACCGCGTCGCCGTCTTTGGTTCCCTTCAATTGAAACCAGGTGCCTTCCATGAACCCGAAGCACGAGTAACCGGGCCCCTGCTTGCTCACGAAGAGCACGAGCTTTCGCTCCGGAGCGAGGCGTTCGAGCATGACTTTGGTGTGGTCGTCCTTCTTCGCGAAACTATCGCCGGTGAGGTTGACCGCGAGCCGTTCGAACGGGGCTTTCCCCTTGAGGTTCTCGCCAAAGGTGAAAATCACCGACGGTTTCTCGGGGTCGACTTTGTCGACTTTTGCAACGAAGATGAACTCCTCGCCCTCGAGCACTTCTTTAAGCGGCGTTAGCTTTTTGATGACCGCAGAAGCCGGACCGGCGAACACCAGCACGGCGAACGCGGCCAGCGGCAGGGCGAGTCTCGCAATATGCATAGAACCGATCTCCGATTTGCAGTGTCAATTCGGGCCATGATACCACGGATCGCGACGCGGGTCATCGCTCAGATGCGGCGGAACTGCCGGTCGAGTTCCTGTCGACTGAAGATCAACGAAGTGGGCCGACCGTGCGGGCAGTGGTGGGAATCCTCGGCCAATTTCCGCAATTCCAGCAGGTGAAGGATTTCGTCCTGCGTCAGGCGATCGCCGGCTTTCACCGCGGCCTTGCAGGCCATCGTGGCGAGCAGGTGATCGAGCAACACTTCCTTCGTTGGCGGGCGGTCCTTGGAGGCCAGGTAATCGACCACGCCTTTCAAAATCTCGTGCGGTGCCCGACGCGCTAGGAGCGTGGGGTAACTCGAAAGCAAGATCGTATTCCCGCCGAAGTCCGAGACTTCGAGCCCGAGTTCGGCGAGTTCCGTGGCCGCGTCGAGCACCGCGGCGGCCTGGGCCGGTTGCAATTCAATCGGCTCGGGGATCAACAATCGTTGCACTTCCAACTTGCCATCACGGACCCGTGCGCGGAGTTGCTCGTAAAGAATCCGCTCGTGCAACGCATGTTGATCGATCACGAGCATCCCTTCGGGCGTTTCGACCACGAGGTACGAATCGTGAATCTGCAACACCGCCCCCGGCGGCAACGACGGAAGGTTAAAGGGTGAGATCGGAATCGGGAGTTCGGGAGTCTGCGGCCGTGCTGCCTCCGGCGGGGCCACCATCACCGGGGTTTGCGGAACGACTGTCGGTTGTGCTCGTGGTTCCCACGGTGCCCGCGTCTCCTCCGCTTCTTCGCGACGTGGCGAGGGCGAGAACAATCGACCCGTCGTCGCCTGCTCGGGGGAATGCAATTGCCACGTCGGAGGCATCGGCGATTCTGTCTGAGGTGCTTCGAGTTTCGGAACAAGGTTCTCTTTGAGCAAACGTGCTTTCACTCCGGAGCGCACGAGCGAGTACATCACCGAGTTCTCGCGGAACCGTACCTCGGCTTTAGTCGGGTGGACGTTGACATCGACCTGATCCGCGGGCACTTCCAAAAACAGAAAACCAATTGGGTACCGCCCTGTCATCAACAATCCGCGGTAGGCTTCCTGCAGTGCATGAGCCAAGCTGCGGTCGCGGAACCAGCGGCCGTTTACGAAGAAATACTGCAACCTGGCGTTGCCACGGTCGTGGGAAGGATCGGCCACGAAGCCGGTCATTCGGACCGGCCCCGGGCCGGTGTCGAGGAAGTAAAGGCAATCGCGGACTTCGCTACCGAAGAAGAGGCCAATGCGCTCGAGAAGATTGTTCGTCGCCGGGATGTCGTGGACGAGTTTGCCGTTGTTTCGAAGCGTGAGGTGGAGGGCCGGGTAAGCGAGTGACAACCGGGTGACAGTCTCGCAAACCTGGGCGAACTCCGTAGCGGCACTCTTGAGGAACTTCTTTCGCACGGGAACGGTGTAGAAAAGATGTCGGACTTCGATCCGTGTGCCCGGCGAACCGTTCCAGGGACGAACCTCCGATAGGTCGCCACCGTCGCAGCGAAGTTCGGCACCGCTCGCGCGGTCGTGAGTCCGGGATTGCAACACGACGCGTGCAACCCCGCCAATGGACGCGAGGGCCTCGCCACGAAAGCCCATCGTGCCGATGCGAAAGAGGTCATCCGCGGTTTCGAGTTTGCTCGTGGCATGGCTGGCGAACGCGAGCGGTAAGTCATCCGGTTCCATCCCGCAACCATCGTCGACCACTCGAATCAGTTCGATCCCTCCCTGTTCGAGGTCGATGTCAATCCGGGTCGCGCCAGCATCGACCGAATTCTCGAGCAGTTCCTTAACGACGCTCGACGGTCGCTCAATCACCTCTCCCGCGGCGATGCGCGACACGACGTGCGACGGCAGTTGACGGATTCGCGGCATTACGACTTCTTCCGCTTGAGGGCGGCGATTTCGGCTTTGAGAATCGCGTTTTCGGCCTCGACTTGCTCCCGGGCGAGCTTCTCACCAGCCGCCTGCTGCTGGGCATCAACCGCCTTCTGCTGGGCATCGACCGCCTTCTGCTGGGCATCGACTGCCTTCTGCTCTTCGTCGGTTAGCACATCTTTACCGGTGATCAAGTCTTTCAGAATCAAGTACTCTCCGTCCCTCGATAACGTGATCCCCAGAAGTTCGCTTTTCGCAACTCCGTCAACCAGCATTATCGGCACGAGTTTGCCGCAAACTAATCGAAACCCCTGCAACGACGGTTCGAGATACTCATCCCGTGGGTCGAACAAAAAGTACTCCTGCACTTTCCAGATATTCTGATAGATTTTGAATTTCGTAACGAGATCTTCCTTCCGCGTGGTTTTCGATGTGAATTCGAACACCACGCTCGGGAACGCGCCTTCCTCCCAGGTCAGAAATGTCTCGCGATCGTGGTTTGGAACGCCAAAAACGACGAATGCGTCCGGAGCTAGGGACTTTCGCGGATGGTCTTGCAAATAGTAAACCAACAAATTGCCCGAGGCATACACGTCGCGGCGATGCGCGTAACGAGCAATGAGCCGTTCCACGACGTCGAGCAATAATTTTCGGTGAATATCGCTTTCCGCCACGGGTTTCCCATCCGAGCTTGGGTATTCGATTCCCGTGTCGATCACTTTGGTTGCCATTTCGTTCCTCCACGGGACGCGATTCGCGACTTTACGATCTTTTCCGCCTGACGGCGGCAAGTTCGGTTTTAAGTTTGGCGTTCTCTGCTTCGACCAGTTCGCGGGTAGTCTTTTCGGACAGTGCGCTTCGCTCGGCTTCCACTGCTTTCTGCTCGGCTTCCACCGCTTTCTGCTCGGCTTCTACCGCTTTCTGCTCGGCTTCTACCGCTTTCTGCTCGATCGTTGTAAGCACCTCCATGCCGGAGATCGAGTCTGTCAGAATCAATCGATCACCGTCTCGTGATAATGTAATCCCGAGAACACGACTCGTGATCGTTCCATCGCGAGGTCGGATCGGGACGAAGTCATCGCGCACTCTCCGATAGCCGAGGAGTGAAGGGTCGAGATACTCCTCCGTTGGGTCGAACAAGAAATACTCGCGAACCTTCCATGTATCTCGATAGACTTCGTATTTCGTGTCCATGTCTTCGCTGCGAGTGGTTTTCGAAGTGATTTCAAAAACGACTGCGGGAAAGGCTCCTTCCTCCCATGTCTTGAAGATGTCTCGGAGTCGCTTCGGCACGCCAAAGACAACAAACACATCGGGAGCGAGGACTTTGTAAGGATTGCCTTCTTCGTAATACACGAGCATGTTCCCGGCGGCATAGACATTACTCCGGTCCGCGTAACGCGACTTCAACCGCTCGCGGATATCGAGCAAAACATTGATGTGAATATCGCTTTCCGCCACAGGCTTCCCATCCGAGCTTGGGTATTCGATTTCCGTTTCCGTCGTCTCGCTCGCCATCTCATCCCTCCCCCGGTCCGATCTTGGTGATGCGGTCTTCATCGTCCTTTTTCCACTCTTGGATCTTGCGATACAAGGTCCGTTCGCCGATGCCGAGGATTCGCGAGGCTTCTTCGCGGTTGCCGTCGGTGAGTTGCAAGGCCCGTTCGGTGTAGTAGCGTTCGACCTCCGTCAACGGCCGGCCGACGAGGAAATCGGGGCCGACGCCGACCGGCAAGGTCTGGTTTTGCAACAGCGACGCCGGCCCTGCGTCGTCCGGTAAATCGTCCACCCCAAGAACGCCGTCGGAATCGAGTACGATCATGCCTTCGAGCACATTGCGAAGTTCGCGAACATTACCGGGCCACGAGTAGAGTGCGAAGGCCTTCCGCACCGGCTCGCTCGCCGCGGTGAGCGTTTTGCCATATTTCGTGCACAAGTCTCGCAGGAAGTGACTCGCAAGAATCGGTAAATCTTCAACTCTCTCCCGCAAGGCCGGCAGGCGAATCACACCGACTTTTAAGCGGTGATACAGGTCTCGCCGAAACTTGTTCTCTTCGACCATCGTTTCCAGATTCATGTTGGTCGCCGCGACGATGCGCACGTCGACCTTGATCGAGTCATTCGCTCCAATCCGCACGACCTCGCCATTTTCGAGCACTCGCAAGAGTTTAGCTTGCAGCCCCAGCGGCATGTCGCCGACTTCGTCCAAAAACAGCGTGCCGCCGTGGGCGTGTTCGAAGCGACCCTTGCGGACTTTCTCCGCTCCGGTGAACGCTCCGGGTTCGTGGCCGAACATGTCGTCGTCGAGGAGGTTTTCGTTCAACGCCGCACAGTTCATGGCGACGTACGGTTTGTGCTTCCGCGGGCTGTTCGTGTGCAACGCTTTCGCGGCGAGTTCTTTCCCCGTGCCGTTTTCGCCGAAGATCAACACCGGGGCGGCGGTGGGAGCGTAGGCCTTTAACAACCGCAAAACCTGCTGCATCCGCGGCCCGTTGCCGACGACGCCCTCGTAGCCGAATTTCTCGTCGAGTTGCTGACGAAGTTCGCGATTCGAGCGAGAAAGCCGGACTTTCTCCGCCGATTTCTCGACGATCGCCCGCAATTCGGTCATGTCGATCGGCTTCAATAAATAATGCGCGGCTCCGAGCCGCATCGCCTCCACCGCGGTCTTCACATCTCCGAACCCCGTGATGACGTAAACCTCGGCTTCGGGTAAATGCGCGCGGACTTTCTTCACGACGGCGAGTCCGTCGACATCGGCCATCCGCAAATCGGTGAGCACGACGTCGAATTCATCCGCTTCCACCTTCGCAGCCCCAGCCTTACCCGAAGTGGCGACTGCAACGGTGTGCCCCTTGCGTTCGAGGCTTTCCGCGATTGCCGAGGCGAGGTTCTTGTCGTCGTCGATCACCAACACGCGCAACGGGTCGTCCGTACGCATGGCGGTATGCGGGAGCAGAGCAGGAGTGGCCATCGTCGTGGGGGTTCCCGGAGGCGCGTTGCAATTCAATTATCGTATCTAGTGGGCGAAGTGGGGAACGCGGTCTTCAACGGAATGGCCACCAGCGGTTCATCGTTCGCCGTGCGGTGACGGCCGTCGATCACGAACTGAAGATCGTGATCGGGCAGGGAATGTTCCAACGCGATTCGTCAGTTCAGAGTGACGGTGTTCGACATTGATGTGCTCGCGGCCCCGGGGGCTGCCGCGGCCTTGCGTTCGGCCCAGACTTCGACCTTGCCTGTGAATTTGCCGAAGCCGAAGGATTTGATGCGAATCGTTCCCTTATTTCGACCGGTGACGCGGACTTCAATGGTAGCCGCGCCGGTCCCGTTCGTCGTCTTCACCACAATGATGTCGAGTGCGCTGGGCATGGCCCCGGCGGTAAATTCGAAGTCCACTTCCAGTTCGTCGTTTCCGCCGACGCCTTTCACTTTCTTCAAATTCGAAAGGGCAACGGAGTTCGCCCCAACCGGGGCGACTGGTGCGGCAGACATACCACCAACTTTGCCAGTCGTCGCCCCTGGCATACTTCCGGGCGGATACGCGGGGAGTGGTGGGGCAGGTGTTGGGCCCAGCGACGGTGGTGGTGAGGGCTTGAAGCCTCCAGGTCCCGGCATCCCGGGCTGACTCGGCATTGTCGGCAAAGGGCCAGGAGTACTGGGGTTGTAGGGCGGAGTGTACCCGCCTGGCGAAGTGTATGCTCCGGGTGGCGTCATGGAACCGGGTGCGTTCTGAGTCATGGACCCATTCGGCACAGGGCCCACGGATCCTTGCGGGCTCGACATGTTCGGATCGTTGAACACCGGTTGCGGCGGCGGCATCGACGTCTGCCGTTGCCCCTGGGCGATATCATTTTGTACTTCTCGATGGTGGTCCTCCACTTTTGAGGCCATCAGTCCGAAGATGGCAATGAACACCAAAAAGATCACCAAGCCGACTCCGGCTCCGACGATCGAGAGAATAATCAAAAGTCGAATGAGGCTGCTGTAATCTTGCTGGGGAGCAGACCGACGGCGTTGAACTGGCGGATCATCGTCATAGTCGCGGCGAGATCGCTTCACGGGTTAGCTTCTTGGCAAGAACGCGAATGATCGAATGAGTTTATCCAATAGCCTGACGGGAAGGAATTGGTTTCCGCTCGTGCTCGTCGGTCGCAGTGGCCTATTTGGGGAGTGCAGATCCAAAGAATCGCAACCAGTTCCCATAAAAGATGCCGTCGATGTCCGCGGAACTGTAACCCCGTCGGGCCAGGATCTCTTCCAACTTGTGAACGTCGGTGATGGTGTCCAAATCCCGCGGCGTTTGCTCGGTGCCGAATCCGCCATCCAGATCGGTGCCGAGGGCCACATGCTTGGCAGTCCCCGCAAATTGGCAGATTCGATCCATGTGATCGACGATTGCTTCCAGGCCGACGACTTCGGGCAACGTCTTCCCGCGGATCCAGTTCGGATACATCATCCATGCGTCGAAGGCCGAGCCAATCACGGCATTGCGTTTGATGAGTTCCTTCACCATGTCGTCGGTCAGTTGACGATCCCCTGGCACAAGGGATCGAAGATTGTGGTGGCTCGCGAGCATCGGCCCATCGTAGACGTCCATGGCTTGCCAAAACGATTGATCGGCCAGATGTGTCACGTCGAGGATCATGCCGACTTTCATGAACTCCTTGAGGAGTTGCACCCCGGCCGTGGTGAGCGGCCCATCGGTCGCGGTGCCGAACGCATAATGGCTTCGACCGTAGTGAGCCGGGCCAACCGCCCGCAGCCCGAGGCCAAACCAGTGCTCAACTTGCTCGGGGTTCACGATGGGGTCACCCCCTTCCATGCTCAGAATGATGCCGAGCGGGGTGCCGATGGGATCCGCTTCCCAGTCGTTCCAGTGGGTTGTCAATTCGGTGCGGGTGTGGATGAACTTGAGGTGGCCCTGGGCTTCCAGGAGGCGGTAATAGCCGAGCGAGCCGAAGGCGTAAGCGTAAGCAACTTGCTGTGTGCAGAAATCGATATCGGCCCGACGGAAGCCCCAGCGTGTCGCGGCGTCGGGCCCACTGCGTGCGAGCAGCGTGGCGACGCAAACGGGGACGTTGCACTTCTTCAATTCGGGGAATGTGAGGGTGCCGAGGCCGCGACCTTTCATGTCGGTGAAGTCTTTTTCAATCGCCCGCAACGCGGGAACGGTTTGAAACAAATCGCGGTTGTAGAAGAGCGCGTTCAGTGCGAGGTCGAGGTGGCCGTCGATCATCGGTCGCATGGCGAAGCCCCAATCAGGACTGTCGTCTTTCGCTCTGCGAAAGACCGCCTTCGCAGCACCCAATTGCTTTCTCTGGGTGGAAGGCTGATCTTTCGCGGAGCGAAAGACGACAGTCGACAACGTTTGGAATTGCAATCTTCGGTGATTCTATACCCGGATCAAACCAGTTCTTGAAGTTGTTCCGACAACTCACACCACCGCTCCTCGGCCGGGGCGAGTTGCTCGGTCAACGCGGCAATCTCATTATGCAAACGAAGGGCCTCTTTCGAATCGGTCGTATCCATCATCTTAGCATCGAGTGCTTTTTTCTGACCATCCAGTTGGGCGATGGTCTTTTCGAGGTTCTTGAGTTCCTTGCGAAGGGCCCGATCATCGCGGGGAATCGGTTTCGAGGCCGCTTTCGATGGCTTCAGCACTTCCTGGGGCAGTTTCGTTTTCTGGCTCGCGAGTTCGCGTTCCCCGGCTTCGATTTCCTTGTTGACGCTGTAAACGTACGCATCGTACTGGCCGCTGTAATTCGTCACCCGGCCATCGCGGACTTCGATGATGCACGTGGCCACGCGCTTTGTGAAGTGCCGATCGTGGCTGGTGAAAATGAGCGTGCCCTTGTAGTCCAACATCGCATCGACCAGCGAATCCACAGTATCGACATCCAAGTGGTTACCCGGTTCGTCGAGAATCAAAATGTTGTAATCGCTGAGCAAGAGCCCCGCGAGGCACAACCGTGCTCGCTCGCCCCCGGAGAGCACCGAGATCGGTTTGTGAACGTGCGTTCCACGGAACAAGAACGAACCCGCGAGGTCGAGGATTTCCTGATCCTTCTTCCCAATTGCCGCGGCACGGCGGAGGTAGTCATACACCGTTTGCTTATCGGGCAAGCTGGTGTAAACGTGCTGAGCATACACACCAATTTTGCAGCCGAAACCCCAGCGGACTTCTCCCGAAATTGGCTTGAGTGAATCGACAATGGTCCGGAGGAACGTCGTTTTCCCCTGGCCGTTATCACCCACAATGGCGGCTCGCGAACCGTGGTCGAGTTCCAGTTGAATGTCCGAAGCAATCTCCCGATCGGGGTAACCGACGGCGAGATCCTTGCACCGCAGGGCGATGCCTTTTCGTGGGTCAATTTGCGGAGCACGAATCCGGGCCGTTGGCTCGTCGCGGACAATTTCCGTCATTTCCATCTTTTCGAGGAGCTTGCCCTTGGAGCGTGCCAACCCCGCAGTGCTTGCCCGAGCTTTGTTGCGTGCAATGAAGTCTTCGAGGTGCTTTCGCTTGGCGAGGATCGACTCGTTCGAGCGCTCTTCATGAACGCGCTTCTCGCGTGCAAACTCCAAATACGCTTCGACCTTGCCGGGAAAACTCGTCAGTTTGCCGCGGGCCAAGTCGAGCGTGTGATCGCAGGTCGCCCCGAGGAACGCCCGATCGTGCGAGACGATGAGGCACGCCCCGCGGTGGTTTGTCAAAAAGTGTTCGAGAAGAATCTGCGTTCGCAAGTCGAGGAAGTTGGTCGGTTCGTCCAGCATCAGCAAGTTAGGTTCGTGAAGCAACAGCGCGGCAAGCTTCAGTCGCGTTTGCCAACCGCCCGAGAGCTTCGCGACGGGCCCATCGAGGTAGGCCCCTTTCATTTCGAACTCGCCGGCGACTTCCCCGCACTTCCAATCGGGTTGACCGCTATCGCGCTTCAGATACTCAATCGCCGTTTCGCCCGGCAAAAACGGATCGTGCTGGCGGAGATACCCAAGCCGCAGGTTGGGGTGGCGAATAACCTCGCCGCTATCGAGTTCTTCTTCCCCGAGCAGCACGCGCAGCAGCGTGCTCTTCCCGGCACCGTTGCGACCGACGAAGCCGACTTTGTAATCGTCGCTGATCGTCGCCTCGGCGTTATCGAGCAGGATTTGATCGCCATAGCTTTTGCTGGCTTTGCGAATCT
>Ga0105047_10014738_pt1 | contig 12372 bp, 11 predicted proteins | sample MAT04_FD_78384 | JGI IMG/M metagenome (GOLD analysis project Ga0105047, IMG submission 78384) | Freshwater microbial communities from Lake Fryxell liftoff mats and glacier meltwater in Antarctica - MAT-04 (megahit assembly) | ecosystem: Environmental > Aquatic > Freshwater > Ice > Liftoff... | reverse complement strand
CCACGGATCCTGAGGTGGACTATTTGGAGGATGGAAAATTGACGGCCGTTTTAAACGCGGAAACGGTACCGGTGCAATCGGGCCTGGAATGCGTGTTTGAAATAAACTCTGCTCCTCAGGCCTCCGTGCTTTTTGTGGAAGTGCAAGGTCTCGACACCCGCGAAGGCGTGGAGGTGTGGATCAACGGCACCCAGCGCGGATGGCTTCAATTAGAGACGCCGCCACCCAATCACCCGGGATATTTTAAAGATGAACAGGGCCGCTTTCGCTATCTGGGTTGGCGGCGTGGCGTGGCGATTCTGGAAGGGGACACCCTCTTGCCCGGCACGAATCGCCTGGTTTTGCATCGTTCGCCGCGTTCGATAAAGGGGGCTGCACCCATGCGAATTCGCGCCATAACCCTGCAATTGCATGACCCGAATTTCTCCGCTACATTACCACATTCATCCGGGCCGGAAACCCCCGCTCAGCCTATTATCCCATGAAGCCGACTCTCTCCACCCCCCAAGGACGTCTCCGCCACAGCACACGAGGCTTTACCCTCATTGAAATCATGCTGGTCGTCGCGATCATCGCGGTCCTGCTGGGCTCCGCGATTTATATTCTGGGCGACAACCTCGGTGTCGCAAAAATAAAGCGTGTCGAAGCCGATGTGCGCACGATTTCCACCCAACTGCGTGCTTATGAAATGCTTTCGCTGCGGCTGCCCACAGCAGCGCAAGGCTTGGAATCCCTGGTGGTTCGTCCCGTGGACGGTCCTCAACCGCGTCAATGGCGGCAGTTGTTGCAGGAAGTACCGCTTGATCCCTGGGGTAATCCTTACAAATACGTGGCCCCGGCCCAACGCAGCAAAGATGCGTTCGATATCTACTCGTTCGGTCCGGACGGCGTGGAGAGCGCGGATGACATCGGGAACTATTAAACGGCGCGCGGGGTTTACCCTGCTCGAGATTCTGTTGGTCATGGCCGTGTCGGCACTGATATTTGCCACGGTCGCGCCCATTCTGATGGATTCCGAGGAGAGTCGTGCGCTCGACGATATCACCTCACAAGTGGCGACACTCGCTCAGGATGCGCGACGTCAGGCGCGCGAGACGGATGTGGTGCATGAGATTCGATTTGAACGCAACCGGCTGGAATTAGTCGCGCTCTCCGGTGAGGACACGATCCTCGAAACCATCAATTATCCCAGCAGCGTGAAATTCGAGCTCAATGACGGTGGCTCGACGAGCAGCACCCCATGGCGCTTTTTGCCGGGACGCACGAATTTTGCCCCGCGTATTCTGGTGCGATGCGGCGCGCTCTCGACAGAGCTCCGTTTTGATCCGCTGACGGCATATCCGGTGAATGAACCATGAAATGCCGCAAACAGATCCGGCTGAGGATGCAGCGGGCCTTTACGCTTTTTGAAGCCATTCTCGCATTGGCGATCCTGGGTTTGATCGTGGTCGGGATCGCGCAATTTCTTGGCGTGGCGGGCGGCATGGCGACTGATGCCCAGCGCATGCGCGACGCCCGGCGTTTGATCCAAAGCGAACGGGCGCGCCACATGTCCGGGACCGCAGCTTTGGAACGTAGAAGCCGCTCCGAATTTGCCGATGGCACCATGATCCTGGAGACCACCATTGAACCGGTGCGCGGACAGGAGGGTGATCTTGCCAATCTTTACGAGGTGCAAATGACCGTGGAATGGCCTGGCGCTTCGTTGGAACCCATGGAAGTCACTTATATAGTGCCGGGACGCCCCCAATGAAAACGCGCCATTTAGCCGCCGGCTTCACGCTCTTGGAAACCATGCTCGCTGTGACGGTGTTCATGTTGATCGTGGGCATGATGGCGATTGCGTTTCAGGGGGCCGCCTCGTTCGCCGCCACGTTTCAAGAGACAGAAACCCGCCGCAGTTCCGTGGATCGCGGCCTGGAGGTGTTGAGCGACGCGGTGGGCGGCATCGGTCCCCAGGTCCAAATCAACGTGCTGCCAAATGAGACGGGGGATATGATCCGCGGGCTGCGTTTTTCTGAGTCGCCGCTGATTTTTGACGGATTGGAAACGCAGATGCATGCGGTGGCGACGGATATCATCGTGCGACGAAATACCGAGGGGGAATTTGAATTGGTCATGCGATACCTGCGATCACCCGACGCTGCGGCTGTGGAGCCGGCGAGCACTGAACTGGTGTTGCTGCGGCGTTTGTTTGATTTTGAATGGGAATTTTTTGAACCAGGCGAAGCGATCTGGCAGGAGGAAATGCTGCCTGGTGGACGGCCGGAATTGATCCGCTGGAAAGCCCGTCTCATTGAGGCTCCCGAAGTGGTCCTGGAACGCACCGCATGGATTCCCGCACCCAAAACATGAACCGGATATTTAAGTTTCAGCGCAATCACGTGTGCGGCTCCGCCCTTTTGCTGGTGCTCGCCACGCTGGGATTGCTAATGCTTGCTGTGCAGGCCGTGGTGGTGGTCGTCGATGCGCAGGGTGAAGAATCGCTCTATGAAGCGCGCCGTTTTGAGGCCCAACGCCTCGCTGCCAACGCGACGATCGCGGCACTTCATCCCGACGTAAAATTTGATGATCCCCTGTTGCAGCTTCCGCTGGATGCCGAGGGCGATCTTCAGGTGAAAATTCAAACCACGGGCGCGGTTTTAGATTTAAATTATCTTCTGGCAGACGAAAAACGTTCACAGGTGCTGGTCGGTCTCTTTATCAACCGGGGTCTTGAAGAAAGCGCGGCGGAAATCATGGTGGCGCGGCTGGCGGATTGGGTGGATGCGGATATCGAAGTGCGCGAAAATGGCGATGAAAGCCCTTCAAACAGTCTTCCGAAAGGTTCGCTTTCTCCGGCAAACCGTCCTTTCCGCAGCCTGGATGAGGTTTCCCACGTTGCCTATTTTGCGGAGGTGGAGAAAATTCATCCTGACTGGCGCAATGCTTTTGGCTTGTATGGTCAGACAAGCCTCGACATCAACCATGCGGACATTGAACTCGTCGCAGCAGTGCTCAACGCGACACTTGGCGAAATGGAGGAGTTTGAATCCAACCGCACCCGCATGAAAAATTTCAGCACGACCGGCAAAGCATTCGAAACGCTGGACAGCGCAAAACTCGCTCTCGGCAGCCGCGGCGTGCTCATGGATCAAAACCTGATTCCGCTCTCCGTCGAGGATGATAACAAATGGGTCACCTGCCGGGCCGAAGTCGAAGGGGTCAGCGTCGAAATTTCAGCAGTGGGAGAATTTACTCCAGAACGTTTTCGGGTTTTACAATGGGAAGAACGGTAAACAAATCCCGACCGGCCGCGGTTTTGCTGCCTGGAGGTGAGCAATGGCAGGACTGGCATCTGACCGCCGAAGGCAATGGCACCGCAGTCCCCGGATTCAGCGGGTTGGAGTCACCGGATCTCTGGGCCCCGCCGTCAGGCCATCGCCGCCTGGTGGGTTTGCCTGCAAACAGCATGACTTGTCGCTCGATTTGGGAAAGTCTCGGCGAAGAAAGCAACGGACCTTCGGATGAATTCGTCCAGACCCAGATCGAGCTGTTGCAGGCATCGCATTCTTCAGCGGGCTCGTGGGTGCATAGTGCACAGATTATTAATCAAAATGCCGAATGGGCCTTGCATCGCCTGGTGCTTCTGCGTTCGGAGGATGCCGACAAGATTCGGATCGATGGCGCTGCGCAATACGACCCGGCGATTGATTTTTTTCCATGGCCTGAATCCGGTCTTGTGGTGTGGGAAGAGTTGGAGAAAATTTTCGTTGCATGCGTTGTCAAAGGTCGTCCAGCCACGGTGCAGGCGCTGAGCGCGGGTCCAAATGCCGGACGACGGGCGGTCGAGCTTCAACTTCTCGCGATCATGTGGAGGGAAACCGGGTTGCTTAGCGAGGAATGTCGTTTGTTTGTCCGCTACCGCTCCGAGGCGACACGCGAATGGGCCGATGCACTGGTTGCGGAGTGGGGCCCCGGCGGCGAATGTCAGTTGCATCCGGCGGCAATTTTACCAGGAAAAACGGATACGCTTCCGCCGCAATCGGTGGTTCGTGCGCGCAAGGCCACGGCCCGCCGGCGTTTGCTGGGCACCATCGGAATCACGGTTGGAGCGATATTTTTGGGTGTGATGCTCATTGCGATTTTAAAGCTCAGCCTGCTCGATGGAGAGGTGCGGGGTCTGCGGGAATCGGTTCAGGCGCGTCAACCGGAAATCGCCTCCACCATTGCCATCGCCTCGGATTGGCAGGCATCGCGATTGGCCACGGAGCCGATGTTTTTTGCGCTCAACACCCTTTCAGCAGTCGCGCGCTCGCTGCCGCCGATTGGAGTGCGGCTGACTTTTTTCCAACAGGAAGGCGCCACGATCCGACTGGAAGGCGACGCCGCCACGCCCACCCTGGCAGGTGAAATTCCAACGCTGTTGGCGCGTGAGGAATTACTGAAGCCTTACACATGGAAAAGCGCGGCACCAAAGATTCTTCCAGATAACACTGTGCGCTTTGCCGTCGAGGGGACGGTTGGGGAGGCCGTTTTGCCATGACGACAACCGAAAAAAGACTCATCCTGCTATTGGGTGGCGCGGTGCTGGTCGTCGGATTGATGGTCAGTATGCGTACATACAAAAAACGCGAGGCCGAGCTGATCGCCGAGCGCAAAGAGTGGTTGCTCCTTCGCGAGGAGGGAGAAAAATGGCTGGCGGAAAAGCCGCTCTGGGAGGAACGCGGGAAATTGCTTCAGGAAACGCGTCCACTCTCAGAAAATCCAGAGAAAGAAACGGCGGCGTTATTGGAATTTCTTCAAGCCAGCGCGGCCGAGGCCGGTGTGCGTTTGTTGGAACAGCGGATCCTGCCGCAGGAAAGCTCTGGCAACTATACCGCCATCGGCATCGAACTCCGCACCGAATCCTCGATGGAAGCCTTTTGCAAATGGCTTGAGGAAATCCAGGAGGCAAAAAGACTGCGTCATGCGGGGTTGGTGCGGTTGACTTACCGCGGAGAGGATGAAAAGCTAATAGGACAGGTTATCGCGAGAGAGTTTCTCGTTTCCCAATCTCCATGAGGGCATTCGTTATATTGTATGCAGCGGCGATCGCGATTGGTTTCGCGGCGATGGCGCGTGCCGAGGTGCCGGAGTCTGGAGTGCCGCCTGAACCAGCCGGTGACAGCGAATTTTCCAATCTCTGGACGAGCAATCCTTTTTCGCGCCCGCTTCGGGAAGCGCCGCCAGCGGCTGAAGAATCGTCGGATTTCGTGTTGCTTGGTATTGCGCATATTGAAGGCAAACCGCTGGTGTCCGTGCTGGAGCGCTCTCGTCGCAGCACGCTCATGCTCGGCCAGATCGATGCCACTTCAGGCGGGGATGGCGTGCTCACCATCACGCAGGACACCGATCCAAAAAAAGTGGCTGCGGTCATCAAAGTCAGCGGAAAAGAGCATAAAATTGGATTTGACTTGAATTCCGCGCAAGTCTCGGTCGATGCGAATGGGAATCCGGTCGATGGTCGCCCAGCAAATCCGATCAATCCCCGTTTAAACCCTGGAGTGCCGCCGCCGCCAAACTACAACCCTTCCATCCCCGCTCCCAGGACTTCGGGCGGCATTCAAACACCCGGCGTGCCCATGCCTGATCAGGTCGTCCAGCGCCGCCGCCGCATTATTGTCCCCGCTGCTCAACCCCTGCCTGCGGGAAACGCGAATTCCTCGAACGCCCCGGCCACGCCATGAATCGCTTCATTTGTTCATTTCTTCTAGCGCTGACATTGTTGCCGGGCGCAATGCTAATGGCGCAAACCGCAGACGCCACAGGCAAAGTCACTCTGCAATTTCCTGCGATGCCAATCCCGCAGGTGGTCGATATGTATGAGCGGCTCTCAGGCAAATCACTCATTCGCGACGCCGCTCTACCTCAGGGAAATATCACCATCGTCACAGCACAGCCGATGGATAAGGAGGATGCCCTGCGATTCATCGAATCTTCGCTCTTGTTAAATGGAGTCGCGATTCTGCCGGTGAATGCTCAGACTGCGAAGGTCGTTTCCGTGCAGGGCAAACCGGCCGTGCCTGCGGAGGAAGCTGTGCTCACCGATCTCAGCGCGTTGCCGATCGGTGATGCAATTGTCACGGTCTTTGTTCCCCTGCGCTATGCCGATCCACAAGCGGCGGCGGCTCTGCTCGCCCAGGCGATTCCTGTGCAGGCTTATGGACGCGTTTTACCTGTGGCCAGTGCCCGCGCGCTCGTGATTACGGAAAGCGCGCCTGTCGTTCGAAAATTAGCTTCGTTGGTGCACCTTATCGACGTTCCGCCAGCCGAATTAACCAGCCGTTTTATTTCGCTTAAAAGAGCGGATGCCGAGCGGGTGGTGGAATTCATTCAGTTGCTCTTCAAAGACAAAGGCACCAGCGGCAGCAATCCATCGCCTCAACAGGCCGCACAACCAGCCAGCGATCCAGGGGTCGACGGCCAAACAGCCGCGCCAACCGCAGCGCAAATCGCCCTTAATCCGCTCGCTGCCGGTGCGTTGAGCCTACAAGAAATCGCAGCCAGCACGCAGTTGATCCCGGACACGCGCACAAACCGGATTCTCTTGGTCGCGACACCGGCGAATTTTGAATATGTCAAATCGTTAATCATGAGCCTCGATGATTCGCTTGATGTGGTGGAGCCATTTAATCGTCCCCTCCAATATGTCTCCGCCAGCGAGGTCCTCTCTGTGTTGGCGGATATGCTGGATGAAGGCGGAGAAGGAGCTAACGGAGAAGTGCGGGGCGGGGGCGGCGGCAACCAAACAGGCGGTAACAACGCCGGTGCCGGCAACCTTGGATCCCGCAACACTTCGAACACAGGAGGCCAAAGCTCCAGCAGTGGCGGTAGCGGTGGAGGGCGTGGCGATGTGCTCCAGTCACCCAACGAGGATACCTCACCAGAAAGCGTGATCGTGGGCAAAACCCGGATCGTTGCGGACAAACGCTCGAATTCCATTATTATCGACGGTCCTCCTGACCAGGTACAACGCGCATTATCCTTGCTGGAATTGTTGGATCAACGACCACGACAGGTGTATCTCGCAACCGCCATTGGACAATTGACTGTGGGAGACGACATGGAATTCGCGGTCGATATATTCCGTAAATACGGAGGGGGAAACCCGAATGCCAGCACTCCGAATGCCGGGGCGGTGCTCAGGAATCGCTCCGACCCGGCCCCGAGTGCCGCTTCCTTAATTACCAATGAGTTGCTGCCTCTGGCCGGTGGCTTAACTGTCTATGGAGCGATTGGATACGGGATTGATGTCTTCGTGAAGGCGCTGGCATCCACGAACCGGTTTCAGCTTTTATCACGTCCATCTATTTACACGGCCAACAACAAAAAGGCGACCATCCTCTCTGGAAGCAGAATCGCGATCCCTTCCTCCACGCTTTCTGCGGTGGGCGCCAATGTTAACAACGAATCCTTCCAGACGAACATCACCTACGAAGAGGTGGTGCTGAAGTTGGAAGTCATCCCGCTGATCAATGAAAAGAAGGAGGTTACTCTTCAGATCTATCAAGTAAATGACGCGGTAATCGGCTCGACGGTGATTAATAACAACGAGATCCCCACGATCGGCACTCAGGAGCTTTCCACCACGGTCACAGTTCCCAATCGTGCCACTGTGGTCCTGGGCGGCCTGGTAAGCGACAATATCGAAAAAACCACCAGCGGCATCCCGTTCTTCAAAGATATTCCCTACCTGGGCCTCCTCTTTAGTAACACACAGAACAGACAGACCAAATCCGAGCTGGTCATTTTGATCCAACCGACAGTGTTGGACGACGATTCCGATGTGGTCGATCTTGGCAACACAGAAATCGGGGTGAACGATGTGGTGGAACCCACCTTGCGTTTCATTACATTTGGCGAGAGCAGTCCACCCAAAATACCATCGTCTATCACCAACGAAAGCGAGCCTGGTGCTCCTTCGAATTCACGCAATAGAATCCGATCAAAGTGACCACACACGCGATTCTTCGATGACTCGATCTGCAAAGAGCCTCGCCAAAAAGCGGGCGGAAGCTCTCAAAGATTTCGATCCTGTCTATTATTTAGAGCGCTATCCTGACATCAAAAAAGCGGTGGCCTGTGGTCAGTTGGAAAATCCGGAGGATCATTACGTCGGGTGGGGGCGCCAGGAAGGTCGATTCCCGAGTGCGGTTCGCGAGCATGCAAATAAGGTCCCGGTTTTGTTTTGTATTTTCAATAGGCCTGAAATTACCGCCGTCACCTGGGAACGGATTCGTGCTTACAAACCAGGACGCCTCTTTGTGGTTTCCGACGCGGCGCGCAATGCGAAAGAAGAACTTCTCGTTGAACAAACGCGCAAGATTACCGAGCAAATTGACTGGAACTGCGTCGTAAAACGCAATTATGCGCCTCAAAATATGGGTTGCAAAAATCGTATCGTCAGCGGCTTGCAATGGCTATTCTCACAAGTGGAGGATGGGGTGATACTGGAGGATGATTGTCTGCCTCATCCCGATTTTTTCGACTTTTGTTTCCGCATGTTAGAAATTTATCGTGATGACCAACGGGTGATGCATGTTAGCGGAAGTTGTTTTGTCGAGATGGATAAAACGTCGCGGCCGGGATGGTTGTCGCGCCACAGCGACATCTGGGGCTGGGCGACATGGCGACGTGCATTCCGACATTACGATCCGGACATGAAAACCTGGCGGCGTCCTTTGCCATGGTTTGGCAAGTGGCTGGGCGACGGGCCATTGGAGCGTGAGTATTGGGCGACGCATTTTGACAAGGTTAAACGTGGGGAAATCGATACCTGGGATTATCAATGGCATTACTCTGTCATGAAACGACGGGGTCGCTGTGTGGTTCCCGGGGTGAATCTCATCAGTAACATAGGCCACGGCGCTGCGGCGACGCATACCAAAGACGAAGCGAACGGAATCGATTTGCTTCGCACTTTTCCGATGGGAGCTGTGCCAATGGAAGCGGTGTTGCAGCACAATGGGGAACTTGACGCGCTGTTATTCATGCGGCGTTATGCGGTGAATTCAATGCCCAAACTGCCCTCTGTGGAGCCACCGATCACGCGTTGTCCCGAACCTCCGTGCGATGTGGTGATCTGTCACAATGAAATCACGGCTCGGCATGGGGTGGGCGCATTGTTAAAGCGTCTGCTGGGGGATCGGGAAGATTGGTTTAACATACGGACGACCACTCATTTCGAAGACCCCGCGTCGTTGCCCCGATCCACAGAGCTTTCAGTTGATGATACGACCCCTAATCGGGTTTCGGCTTTTCGTGATATGGCACGCTTTGGCGGGGAACATCAGGTGCGATCCATTCTTTGTGTGCCATATCGCGAAGAAGAGGCTCTGCGCGCGATTGCACTGAAAGCGGTGACGAGGGCTCCCTTAACCGTTTACTTGATGGATGATCAAAACATTCATTCCAGTGAGCTTCCAGATGGGCCTATGAAAGAGTTGCTGGAGCAGGCCGATCAGCGTTTCGCCATCTGCCGGGAAATGAGCGAGGCTTACTGCGCTAAGTATAAGGTTTCCGTGGAAACTTTGTATCCCGCGCTTGATCATGCGGATCTTAGAGCGCCAAATGACAGAAGGTCCATGGAGGCAATCGCGCCTAAGGGAGTGCTCATCGGGAATCTTTGGACCGACGGGTGGATGCGGCGTTTTGCAAATGCGGTTCGATCCGCGGGTCTTCAAGTGGATTGGTATGGAAATGCTGCGGGACGATTTCGGGGTGTTTCTGAAGAGGAACTTACTGCTGCCGGCGTGCGTCTCGCAGGGTTTTTGAATGATGACGAACTGCTTCCTGTGATACGTGGATATGATTATGCACTGATTCCCACTGCTTGTGCGGTCGATGATGCTTCGCATGCATGGATGGCGAAACTTAGTTTTCCGTCCAAAATTATGACCTTGGTTTTTGGGGGGGGTCTTCCACTGCTGGTTCTAGCGGATTCGGATAATCCGGCAGTTTCGTTCGTTCGTAACAACAGACTGGGTGAGGTTGCTGAATATGACGGTGAGGCAATTCGTGCCGCCATTCAACGACTGACGGACCCACGGTTTTGCGAGGATTTTGAGTCCACCCGACTGCGGCTGGGTCCGGGTTTTTCCCTGCAGGAGGCCCGGAATATGCTTTGGGATCCCGCTTGATGTGTCAAAATTATCACTTTACCCTGGTTGCTTTCCGGGTCGAACTCATCATCTTCCCTTCATCATGGCATCACGTAAATCCTCCGAAATTATGTCTCTGGATGATCCCCGCCTTTATATAAATCGCGAATTGAGCTGGTTGGAGTTCAATGAACGCGTGTTATTGGAAGCGCTCGAACCTTCGACACCGCTACTTGAACGGCTTAAATTTCTGTGCATCGTCAGCTCCAATTTGGACGAATTTTTTGAAGTGCGCGTGGCGGGTCTCAAGCAGCAACAGGAGACTAAAACCAACGTCGCCGGGCCGGACGGCATGGGTGCGACCGAGCAACTGCGGGAAATTTCCACGCATGTGCTGCGCATGGTGGACAAGCAATACCAATGCTGGCGTGAAGAAATCGCCCCCGGACTAGCTGCGGAATCGATTCGCTTTCTCACCTATCCCGATGTGGATCGGGAGGATCTGGAATATATTCAGGAATACTTTCAGAACGAGGTTTATCCCGTGTTAACCCCGCTCGCGATTGACCCCGTGCATCCCTTTCCGCAGTTGTTGAACAAAAGTTTAAACGTGATCGTGGAACTCGAAACCGAGGACGCCTCGGAGGGCCTGGCAGTGGTGCAGGTGCCACGCATTTTGCCTCGTGTGGTTCCCATTCCCCGTGCGGACGGGACTTCCGATTTTGTTTGGATCGGCCAGGTTATTCAACATCACGTGGGCGCCCTGTTTCATGGGATGAAGCTAAAAGGAGCGCACCAATTTAGGATTACGCGCAACAGCGATCTCTACATTGACGAAGAAGAAGCAGAGAACCTGCTTCGCAGCATTGAAATGGAACTGCGCAATCGGAATCGCGGCAACGCAGTTCGCCTCGAAGTGCAGGTCGATTGTCCGCGTCACGTGCGGGATGCGCTAATGGAGATCTTTAAACTCAGCGAGGCCGATTGTTACACGGTCGATGGCCCCATTAACTTCACCCGCCTCTTCCCGGTTATTTCGCAGATAGATCGTCCGGATCTAAAATTCAAACCTTACATTGCTCCCACCGCACCCGCACTCAAAGGCCAGGGCGATTTGTTTGCCGTCATTCGCAAGCAGGATGTGCTTTTGCATCATCCCTACGAGAGTTTTCAAAGCGTGGTGGATTTTGTTGGAGAAGCCGCTGAAGATCCGCGCGTCCTGGCCATCAAACAAACGCTTTATCGCACTAGCGGCGACAGTCCCATCGTGGCCTCGCTGATCGAAGCGGCTGAAAACGGCAAACAAGTCACTGCAGTCATCGAACTCAAAGCTAGATTCGACGAGGCCGCGAATATCAAATGGGCGCGCGTCATGCAGGAAGCAGGCGTGCATGTGGTTTACGGTCTTGTCGGCATGAAAACGCACGCCAAACTATCGCTGGTCGTTCGACGCGATGACGACGGGATCCGACGTTATGTGCATCTTGGCACCGGCAATTATCATCCTGCCACCGCGAAAATTTATACCGACCTTGGCCTCCTAACCTGCCGTGATGATATCGGTAATGATTGCGCCGAGTTGTTCAACTTGCTGACTGGTGTTTCCAAGTTTCCGGGTATGAGTAAGTTGCTGGTGGCCTATTGGACGCTGCACGAAAAGCTGGTTGAGAAAATTGACCGGGAAACGGCAAACGCGACAGCAGGAAAACCTTCGGGGATTTATGCGAAAATGAATTCTCTTGTCGATGAGGAGGTCATTCAGGCGCTTTATCGTGCGTCACAAGCCGGCGTGCCGATCCGTTTGTTAACACGCGGTATTTGCTGTTTGCGCCCGGGAATGAAAGGTGTCAGCGAATCCATCACTGTTCGCAGCATTGTGGGTCAATATTTGGAGCATAGTCGGGTGTTTCGTTTTGAAAATGGGGGAGAGTTCGAGATCTATCTTGCCAGTGCGGATTGGATGCCAAGAAACTTCTATCGTCGAGTGGAGACCTGTTTTCCCGTCGAAGACAGCACTGCACGTGCCCGGATCGAAGAAATCATGGACTGGCACTGGCTCGATAATGTGAAGTCCCACGAGCTTGGCAACGACGGTAGCTACAAACGTGTCCCCGGAAGCGAAAGCGCCCCGTTCCATAGTCACCACGAATTTATGCGAGCCGCCCGGGCCGCCGCCCGCAATGCGGAGTAACGACTCTGATTCGATTAATCCTAAACAGGAAATACTTGAACAGGAGCAAACGGAGGGAAT
>Ga0105047_10014737_pt1 | contig 12372 bp, 17 predicted proteins | sample MAT04_FD_78384 | JGI IMG/M metagenome (GOLD analysis project Ga0105047, IMG submission 78384) | Freshwater microbial communities from Lake Fryxell liftoff mats and glacier meltwater in Antarctica - MAT-04 (megahit assembly) | ecosystem: Environmental > Aquatic > Freshwater > Ice > Liftoff... | reverse complement strand
CGGGTACCTTGCGAAGAACACTTCGCAATCCATTTCATCTATTCATAAATATCCCGGGGGAAGCCTGGAATGGGCTGGGGGCAGCGCACCCGTCTGTCTGGTGTCTGCGGGCCGCCAGAAAGCCTTCTCTCACAACGCGAACTAGGCCGATCAACCCAATGATTATCCTGTATAAATTTTGTCCACATCAGGTTCCACCCCCATGTATTAGTCGGACGCAGTCCGTCAGATCGCCGTAAAACCGTTGTCGACAAAAAGATGCGTCCCGTTGACGAAACTTGCAGCATCCGAGGCGAGGAAGAGCGCCGCTTCCGCCACTTCTTCGGGTCGGCCGATCCGTCCCTGCGCGGCCTTGATCGCAGCCTCGGACACATCGACCCCGAGCGCCTGCAGATCGCGGACCTCGCGCAGGCCATGCGGCGTCTCGATGAACCCCGGGCAGACTGCGTTGCAGCGGATGCCACGGTCGCGAAACTCCACCGCGATGGCGCGTGCGAACATGTGCACGGCGCCTTTGGTGGTGTCGTAGAGCACCTCCATCGGGGTTCCCGCCACTGCGGAAATCGACGAGGTACAGACGATCGAACCGCCACCTTGCGCCAGCATCCCCGGCAGAACGGCCCTGGTCATCAGAAACATTGACCTCACATTCACCGCATGAAGCCAGTCCCAGTCTTGCTCGGTGGTTTCGAGGAACGGCTTGATCAGGATGGTGCCCGCATGGTTGAAAAGCACATTGGCGGGCCCTTGAGCACGGGTTGCAGCGTCAACGGCGGACTGAACCTCCTCTCCTTTCGAGACGTCGGCGCATAGCGCGATTGCAGTTCCGCCCGCAGCTTTGATCCGGTGCGCGGTCTCTTCGGCGGCGGCAAGGTTCAGGTCGATGATCGCAACCCTTGCGCCTTCGGCCGCAAAAAGGACTGAGGACGCGCCACCCATGCCGGTGGCCCCGCCCGAGATGATCGCGGTTTTCCCCGCAAGTCTGCCATGGATCGCCACGCCCGGATCTCCGCTCTGGTTGCCGTGGCCCGACTGTAGCAGACCACGCGCCGAGAGCCACAGGTCCCGTTGATCTGGCCGCCTCGATCCGGCAGATGCAATCCGGATAGCGGCGCAGGCCGGGGGCCAGGCGGTACGACTTTGCCTCGGCGGCGCTTTGCGGGGCAAAAGTTCCGCGTCCCGTATCGGTCGAACCAAGCCGGGCATCGGATACCTTCCGCGTTCGGCGGCACGCTTGCCCGCTCTTCGACAGGCGGTTGAGCTGTGGCTCTGATGGACGTCGCACGCAGGAAAGAAGTCGGCACGGCATAGGCTTCAAACTGCGCCGAAAAATCCATGAGATCGTCGAACCTGGACTGCGGGCCTCCTGGGCAGCAACGCTTTTTGCCGGGATGAGCGTGGGACTGATCCTGACGAGCATTGCCGCTGCCGTCGTGTCGACCGTTCCCGCGATGAGCGGGGCATTGCGCTCCGGCTTGGTGGTGAACGAGGTTTTTGCAAGCCTTTTCTTCGCGGTTGAGTATGTGCTGCGCCTGTGGACCGCAACCGAGCTGGCGAAGTTCCGCCAGACCGGACGCTGGCGGGCGGCGCTGACCATTGCGCTCACACCGGCGGTGGTACTGGATGCTCTGGGCGTTTTGCCATTGGTGGTGGTGCTGATGGCCGACCGCACGGGCGGGATCGAGCTGATGCTGATCGTGCTGCGGTTCTTCCGGCTGGCACGCTATTCGCCCGGGCTGGCCAATGTGGGCCGGGTTTTCGTAGCCGAATGGCGGGCTTTGGCTGCTACCGCGATGATCGGCCCTGGCATGCTGTTGCTGTCGGCGACTGCGCTCTACCTGCTTGATTGCGAAGCGCAACCAGACCAGTTTGCAAGCATACCGATGGCGTCTTATTGGGCCATCGTCACGCTGGCGACGGTGGGGTACGGTGATGTCGTGCCGGTGACTGCGGCCGGCAAGGCTGCAGCATTCATGGTGATTGTGGCCGGTCTGATCTTCTTTGCGCGTCCCATCGCGATCATCTCGACCAGCTTTGTGGCCGAGGTGCGGCGGCGCGACTTCAACATCAGCTACGGCATGGTCGCGCGGGTGCCCTTGTTCTCGACCCTCGATGCGCTCGAGATCTCGGAACTCGCAGGGTTGCTTAAGTCGCGTCGGGTCCCGCGCGATGTAACGATTGTGCGAAAGGGTGATCCGGGTGAGTGCACTTTCTTCATCGCGAAGGGTCAGGTCGAGGTGCACATCCCCGGGGGGCGTGTCCGGCTCGACGCGGTCGACTTCTTTGGCGAAATCGCCGTTATCGGGCGTACATCCCGCACCGCAACCGTGGTCGCGAGCATAAGCTGCGACCTCTTGCTGCTCGACGCGGCCGCTCTGCCGAAGCTGACCGAGTGAAACCCGCATCTGCGCATGGCAATCGAGAGCACGGTGGCCCGGCGAACGGCCGCGACACCGCCAGCATAGTGCGCCCCAACGGACCTGCCCGGGAAGGCGCAAGGGGGCAGTCCCGCGAACGGTCCGCAATCTTGCCGATGCAGTTTCCGGGCATCATCGCGCAGCGTTTCGCCCACCTGCTCGTCGCTCAAACCAAGGGCGCCCTGAACATTGGCCGACCCAAGGCGCTTTCCTGCATGAAACCGCGCCTGACCCTGCCGGTCTTGATGGCTTCGAGCACCGCCTTCATCCGCGCCGGTGTCTTGCCATGAGGCGGGATTCGCGGGCCCGGGACGTCTTTGCCACAACCTGCAGTGTCCCGGGTCGTGCGCCCACCCGGGACAGCACCGCCCAAGCCGATCTGTCGTCAATGCCGGTTCAAACCTTGCGCAGCTACAAGGAGCCGCCGCCTCCGGACCGGATCATCGGCAGCGACGGGCAGATTTGCGACACCTCCGCCTGCATGTCCTGAAGGGCGAAATAGGTCGACAGCTCGGGGTGAAACGCCCCTGAGAGAAGCCAGCCGATCAGCGCCGTCTGCTCGTTCCAGCGCGCCCTCTCCCATTCGGGCGGATAGGAATAAGGCAGGTAGATATCATGCACATGCACGATGACGCCGGGCGATAGTCGCGGGAACATCCGGTTGAAAAGGATGTCCAGATCGAAGCCCTGCTGCAGCAGATGGCTTCCGTCGATGAACAGAATATCGCGGGGTTCCAGGGTGTCGGCCATCGGCGCATCCTCCAGCGACAGGACACGGCGGCGAAGGGTCACGTTCAGCCTGTCGAGCCCGACCCGCGGCGCAGGGTCGATGCAGGTGATCATCGTTCCCGTGGCATGGTCGCGGACGGCGCGGGCCATGAAATGGGTTGAATTGCCCGAGCCCACCTCAAGGATGCGGGCCGGACGATAGCGGGCGATGGCTGTATAGATCGCGGCTCCATCCAGCGGCGTCAGATAGCTCGACTGCCACTCCGGCTGCGGCTCCCCCTGCGGGAAAGCTGTGAACCTTGCCTCCTGTGCATCAATATCGGTCAGGAATGCCCTGAATGCGGGCCGACAGGCCTCGAACAGCGCCCGGACCTCGGGGTAGTCCGGCCCTTGCCAGGGCGACGCGGCAAGATAGCGGTAGGGCGTGATGAACCCCGGGCGCCCAAGCCCCAGTCTGGACAGAAAATTCCAAAGCACCTGGCTGCTGGACATGATTACCCCTTGGGTCGAAAAGGACAGCCCGCGTGCAATCTCACGCGGGCGGGGCAGGCAAAACGGCCGCCCCGCCTGCCATACCTCAGTTTCGCGCGCGGTCCACCATCTTGCCCTTGGAGATCCACGGCATCATCGCGCGCAGCTTTTCGCCCACCTGCTCGATCTGATGCTCGTCGTTCAGGCGGCGGGTCGCCTTGAACATCGGCTGGCCCACCACGTTTTCCTGCATGAAATCGCGCACGAACTTGCCGCTCTGGATGTCCTTCAGCACCGCCTTCATCCGCGCCTTCGTCTCGTCATAAGGCAGGATGCGCGGACCCGAGACATACTCGCCATATTCGGCAGTGTTCGAAATCGAGTAGTTCATGTTGGCGATGCCGCCTTCGTAGATCAGATCCACGATCAGCTTTACTTCATGCAAGCATTCGAAATATGCCATTTCCGGCTCGTAACCGGCCTCGACCAGAGTTTCGAAGCCCATGCGGATCAACTCGACCAGACCGCCGCAGAGCACGGCCTGCTCGCCAAATAGGTCGGTTTCGCATTCCTGACGGAAGTTCGTCTCGATGATCCCCGAACGCCCGCCGCCAATGGCCGAGCAATAGGACAGGCCGATTTCCAGTGCCCTGCCCGTTGCGTCATTGTGCACGGCGACGAGGCACGGCACGCCGCCGCCTTTCACATATTCGCCGCGCACCGTGTGGCCCGGACCCTTCGGCGCCATCATGATGACATCCACGCCCTTTTTTGGCTCGATCAGCCCGAAGTGGATGTTCAGTCCGTGGGCAAATGCGATGGCCGCCCCTTCACGAATGTTGTCGTGGACGTAGGCCTTGTAGGTTGCGGCCTGCAACTCATCCGGCATTGTGAACATGATCAGGTCAGCCCAGGCAGCGGCCTCGGCGATGCCCATCACCTTGAGCCCCTCGCCTTCGGCCTTCTTCGCCGATGGCGAACCGGGGCGCAGCGCGACGACCAGGTTCTTTGCACCCGAGTCGCGCAGGTTCAGCGCATGGGCATGACCCTGGCTGCCATAGCCGAGAATGGCCACCTTCTTGTCCTTAATCAGGTTGATGTCGCAGTCACGGTCATAATACACGCGCATTGGGCGCTCCCTCTCTCTTGATTGCCATGGCGCAGCATAGGCGGGAAACAGGGTCACTGGCTGCAAAGTCTTGCCGAAATCGGTAATTCATGCGACCATCCATTCGCAAAAAACTGGTACTGTGACGATTTCATGCAGATTGACGACACCGATCGCCGCATCCTGCGCCAGCTTCTGGCAGACCCTGCTGCCGCCCGCACCGCTTTGGCCGCCCGCGCAGGCGTGACAGCGGCGACACTCGCGCGCCGCATCATGCGCCTGCGCGACGCCCGTATCATCCGCGCCGAACAGGCAGTGATCGACTGGCGCGCGCTTGGCTATGCGGTCGAGGTGTCGCTGCGCTTCACCCTCGACAAGACCAACCCCCGCGCCTTCGATGAATTCATCGCCGCCGCCCGCCTTGTGCCCGAAGCGATCGGGATCGAAACCTTCCTTGGCCGCGTCGATGTGCGCCTGAACGTCATCGCCCGCGACATGGCCCACTACCAGGAGGTTTACCGCAGCCGCATCCTCACCCTGCCGCATATCGCCGAGGTGGAGGCGCTGATGCTCATCGCCACGATCAAGGACACGGCGGAGGTGCCCCTGTGATCGACCTTGACGACCTCGACCGCGCCCTCCTGCGCCACCTCTGCAATGAGGCAGACCTTTCGGCAGGCGAGCTCGGCCGCCGCACCGGCCTCAGCCAGCCCGCCGCCTGGCGCCGTGTCCGGCGACTTGAAGAGGCAGGCATCATCGCCGGGCGCCGGCTAGATCTCGATCGCACCGCGCTCGGCTTTGGCGTCACCGTCTTTCTCGGCGTGAAACTCGCGACCAAAGGCCGCGTCAGCCTCGAGGATTTCGAACGCGCCGTCACCGCGATCCCCGAGGTGCAGGTCGTCCAGCACGTCCTTGGTCTTTTCGACTACCGCCTCCGCGTCGTCGCCCGTGACATCGCCGATTTCGAACGAGTCCTGCGCCGCCGCATCATGACGCTCCCGGGCCTCGGTCAGGTCGAGGCAAACGTCCTGCTCACTGAAGAACGCCGCCCCGGCCCGCTCGGCTCGGCGCTCTGACCCCACCGAATCCCCTTTCCTCTTCAAATTCATCTATTCATAAATATCCCGGGGGCCCGGGGGCTGGCCCCCGGACCTCTCCCCGAGGCGCAGCCCCTCGGAAATTTTCGTGAAACTCGTGAAACTCGAAACCTTCTCCACCGAATTCGTGGCCTTCGTCCGCGCCACATCGGAAACCGGCGCCATCGGCTGGGGGCAGCTTTCCACCTACAATGCCGATATCGCCGCGCAGATCTTTCACCGTCAGATCGCGCCCCACGCCCTTGGCCGCGATGCGCTTGACTTCGCAGACACCCTCGCCCTGATCGGCGAGCGGGAACACAAATACCCCGGCAGCTACCTGCGCCGCGCGATGACCGGCCTCGACACCGCCCTTTGGGATCTGCGCGGCCGCGTCGAGGGCAAACCCGTGGTGAGCCTTCTTGGCGGCACTCCCGGCCCATTGCGCGCCTATGCCAGCTCGATGAGGCGCGACATCACCCCCGAAGATGAGGCCGCCCGCTTCGTGGCCCTGCGCGACACCTACGGCTTCACCGCCTTCAAATGGCGGGTTGGACGGGAATGCGGGCGGGACGAGGATGAATGGCCGGGGCGGACCGCGGCGGTGATCCCCGCTGTTGCCCGCGCCCTTGGCGACGGCATCGACAAGCTGGTCGACGGAAATTCCTGCTACTCTCCCGCCCGCGCCATCGACGTGGGCCGGATGCTCGAAGACCACGGCATCGTCCATTTCGAGGAACCTTGCCCCTACTGGCACCCCGATCAGACCGCCGAGGTGCGGGCGGCCCTTGCCATCGACGTCGCTGGCGGTGAGCAGGATTGCGAGTTTTCAAGCTGGCAGCTGATGTTCGGCCTTCACGCCGTCGATATCGCGCAACCCGACGTGATGTATCTGGGTGGCATTACCCGCACGCTCGAGGTCTGCCGCATGGCCGCAGCACATGGGCTGCCCGTCACGCCCCATGCTGCCAATCTCTCGCTGGTCACGATGTGCACCATGCACCTGTTGAAAGCCCTGCCCAATGCCGGAAAGTACCTCGAACTTTCGATCGAGGGGCTGGATTACTACCCTTGGCAGGACGGTCTTTTCCTGGGCGATCCGTACCGCGTGGACAATGGCTGCGTCACCGTGCCAGACGCCCCCGGCTGGGGCATCGAGATCGACCCCGCCTGGCTAGAGCGCGCCGAATACCGCGCCTCGTCGCTGCCTGCTTGACCTTCGCTTCAATCTGCTGGCTTCCTGCGCCAGCCAGACAGGAGAAAGACCGATGCCCGGATTGCACGCCCATGTTGACCCCGAGGGGCTGGAAGAGTTCTCGGTGGTCTTCACCGACCGTTCGCTCAACCACATGTCCGCCCGCTTTCAGGGCGTGATGCGCGAGGTGTCCGGCCTTTTGAAAGAGGTTTACCAGGGCTCTGCCGTGGCCCTGGTGCCCGGTGGCGGCACCTATGCGATGGAGGCTGTGGCGCGGCAATTCGGGCAAGGCTCGGTTCTCGTCATTCGCAACGGCTGGTTCTCGTTTCGCTGGAGCCAGATTTTTGACGCGGGCGGCTTTGCCCGCTCGGTCGACGTGATGATGGCGCGCCAGACCGGCAACGGCGCGCGCTCCCCCTTCGCCCCGCCGCCCGTCGAGGAGGTGGTCGCCCGGATCCGCGAGACTCGGCCCGAGGCGGTCTTTGCCCCGCATGTGGAAACCAGCGCCGGGATCATCCTGCCCGATGACTACATCGCCCGTGTGGCCGAGGCTGCGCATGAGGTGGGGGCGTTGATGGTGCTGGACTGCATCGCGTCCGGCTGCATCTGGGTCGATATGGCAGCGACGGGGGTCGATGTGCTGATCTCGGCGCCGCAAAAGGGCTGGTCGGCCTCGCCCTCCGCCGGCGTCGTGGTGCTGAGCCCACGCGCCGAGGCGCGGCTGGCGGACACCACGTCAAACAGCTTTGCCATCGACCTGAAGAAATGGCGCGCGATCATGGCGGCCTATGAGGGCGGCGGGCATGCCTATCATGCGACGATGCCTACGGATGCGATTGCGGGCTTCCGCGATGCGATGCTCGAGACGAAGGCCATGGGGTTCGAGGCGGCGAAGGTCGCGCAATGGGCTTTGGGGCGCGAGGTGCGGGCGCTGCTCGCGGCGCGCGGCGTGCCCTCGGTTGCCGCAGAAGGCTATCAGGCCCCGGGCGTGGTGGTCAGCTATACCGAGGATGCCGCCGTGCAGAACGGTGCGAAGTTCCGCGAGCGTGGCGTTCAGATCGCGGCCGGCGTGCCCTTGCAGGTCGGCGAAGGGGCGGAGTTCCGCACCTTCCGCCTTGGCCTCTTCGGGCTCGACAAGCTTGCCGATGTGCCCGCCACGGTCGCCCGGCTGGAACGGGCGATGGACGGGGTGCTCTGACAGCGGGGGGGCGGCATGGGCAAGGACGTAGACACGGCGCTGACGGACGCCGCCTTCACGCGCACAAGGCTCAAGGGTTCGATGATCGAGGCATTCCGGGCCGGGGCACGCAGCTTCTTTCGCCGCAAGTAAGCCAAGGATCTGACCGGGGCAGATGTCGCGATCACCGGCGTTCCCTTTGACCATTTGGTGAACAACCGCCCCGGCGCACGGCTGGAGCCGGGGGCGACACGCCGCACGTCAGCTCCGCATGGCTGAAGGCCGATCTGGTCCTTTCGACACGCTGGCCTGCATCGACTGCGGCGATTGCGGGTTCGGCCGGGACGCGCACATGGAAATCCCGGCGGCGAGCGCAGCGCATGTTGCGGGCATCCTCGAGAGCGGCGCCGCGGTGCTTAACCTTGGCGGCGATCATTTCACCACCTGTCCCGCGCTCAAGACCTTTGCCGCGTAACACGGGCCGATAGGGATAGTGCAGTTTAACGCACACCGAGGGTTTGGCAGGGCGCAGGCAGGCGGATCGACTACGGGAAGGCACGCGGATCGACTACGGCGCGATGTTCCATTATAATGTGCGTGACGGAATTGCGGACCCGAGGCGGGTGGTGCAGGTGGGCATCCGATCCCGTTTTCATGGTGACGAGACCTATGGCATGACCGTCCTTTTCGCGGATCAGGTCCGCGCGATGCCGGCCGAAGAGGCGGCGGCAATGATCCGTCGCGTACTGGCGGACGGTTCATCCTGCCTGACCTTCGACATTGATTGCCATGACCCCGCACCCGCCCCCGGCAGGGGCACGGCGGTGCCGGGAGGGCCGTACCTCGCATCAGGCGCTGTCGATCCTGCCCGCGGTGAAGGAGATGGATTTCAGGGGGATGGACACGGCAGAGGTTTGCCCATCCTGTGATCATGCCCGGATGACGTCGACCGCGGCTGCGATCAGCGCGGTGAAAATGCTGTGCCTGAAGGCCCGGACGCGGGGGTCGCGGGCTTTGTGACGCGACCTCATGCCCGGTCTGGGCCGTGCCAGGGGGCGCTGCCCCCCGCGCGTTCCGCGCGCCCCCCGGGATATTTTTGAATAGATGAATGGGGAAGAAGGGTTGGGTCCGGGCGACAGGTCCGCAGACGCCGCCGGGGTTAGCGGACGCCCAGTCCCGCCTTCATCAGCGTCTGACGCACCGGCGCCAGCGAATAGAGCGCATTCAACGCCCCCGCGCGCAGGTCGCGCAATCCCTGCGCCCCCAGCATCGAGGCGCGGTTCAGCATCTCTACCCCTGCCACGCGGATCTGCACCTCGCGGTGGCGGGCGCGGTGATAAGCCTGCAGCATCGCCGCATCGCCAAGTCCCGCAGGCCGGGCGATGGCGAGGTCGAGGAGCGCGCGCAAATCTGCAAGGCTCATGTTCAGCCCCTGCGCGCCGATGGGCGGGACGACATGGGCCGCCTCCGCCATCAGGGCCGTCCGTTCGCCCGCCATCCGGTCCGCGATCTGGCAGATGATCGGCCAGACCGACCGGCGTGAGGCGAGCGTCAGCGGCCCGAGCACATTGCAGGACCTCGCCGACATCTCGGCCTCGAACGCAGGTACGGGCAAGGTTGCGAGGCGGACGATTTCTGGGCCTTCGTGCATCCAGACGACGCCGGACGCGTGCTTGCCGTCATGGTCAGGCAGCGGCACCAGCGTGAAGGGCCCGCCCGAGCGGTGCAGCTCGGTCGAGACATTCTGATGCGGCTCAGGGTGCGTCACGGCAAAGGCCATCGCCTTTTGCCCGAAACGGGTGGTGGTCACACGGATGCCCAGAGCCTCGCGCATCGGTGAGGCACGTCCGTCTGCAGCGATGAGCAGGCGCGTGCGGATGCGGGCGCCATCTGACAGGGTCACGAGCGCCTCCCGCTCGCGGGTCAGCAGACTGGTCGTGGCGATACCCGGGCGGAAGTCGACGTTCGGCAGGTCGGCGAGCCGCGCGGCCATCTCGCGGCGCAACAGCCAGTTCGGCAGGTTCCAGCCAAAGGGCAGGTCCGAAAGCTCGTCTGCGTCGAAATCCTTTACCAGCCGCGGCTCGGCCAGCGGGCCGCCGACGTCGATGATCCGCATGGTTTGCAAGGGCGTTGCATGCGGCGCGAGGCGGTCCCAGAGACCCGCATCCTCCAGCACCTTGCGGGAGGGTTGCAGGAATGCGGTGGTCCGCAAGTCGGCCCCGACATCTTCGCGGCTGGTGACGGGGGACGCAGGGTCGACGCAGATCACCGAAAACCCCGCCGACCCGAAGGCCGCTGCGGCCGAAAGGCCCGCAATACCACCGCCCGAAACCAGGATATCGACGTCACGGGGCGAGGCGGTCATGGCTTTTGCCCAAGGGGTATGAAAGGCGCCCGGCGTGCAGGACTCGGCCGGGGGGCTGGGAACGAAAGATCGGTCATCGTCTCTCCTGTTGCGCTGACCAAGAGGTAGCGCTGCGCCGCCCGGCCTCCAAGGGACCCCGGGTGCATTGTTGTCGCAGGTCAGAGCACTTTGCCAAGAAATTCTTCAAGATCATCGGTGTGGTGATGAGCATGCCCGGCAAGCTCGGGGTCTGGCGCCACATGCACGGCGATCATTCCCATGGCATGCGGGGCCGCGAGGTTGCGGGGGTCATCCTCGAACATGGCGGCGGTTGCCGGCGCGAGTTTGTCGGCAGCAAACACCGTCTCGAAGGCCGCGCGTTCGGGTTTGGGGCGAAAGCCTGCGTGTTGCACCCCGTAGACCGCATCGAAAAGGCCGACGAGGCCGCGCGCCGCGATCACCCGATGTGCATAAGGCGCTGAACCGTTGGTATAGACGATGCGCGACCGGGCAGGGCGCGGATGCGTGCGGCAAGATCGGGGTCGGGGGAAAGGAACGAAAAGTCAATGTCACGCACGTCCGTCAGATAAGGCCCCGGATCAATGCCGTGTTCCTGCAACGGCCCGGCTAGTGTGGTGCCGTAGCACTGCCAGCAATGGCGGCGCAGGCGGTCCGCCTCGGCCCTCTGCACTTTCAGCGCCGACATGACCCAGTCGGTCATGCGCCTGCTCGATCTGATCGAGCAGGCGCATATGGGCAGGGTAAAGGGTGTTGTCGAGGTCGAACACCCAAGGGGCGGACATGAGAGAATGCGGTCGCGATCATCGGCAAGGACGTAGCGCTGCGCTGCGGCTTTGGGAAGGGTTGAACGTGCAAGGGCTGGGGGATAGAGTTGCGATTGTCATGCGCCGTTTACGAGGGGGGAGCCGCGCCCGTGCAAAAGGACGCCTATACGCTGATCCTCGATGCCATCGACGCCGGAATGTACAAGGCCGGCGACCGGCTGGTGGAAAGCGAACTGGCCGAGCGTCTGGGCGTCAGTCGTACCCCGGTGCGGGAGGCGCTGCAACGGCTGGAGACGCAGGCGATGCTGCGGCGCGAGGGGCGCAGCCTGATCGTGGCAACCCTGGATCACAACCAGCTGGCCGAGCTTTACGCTGTGCGGACCGAGCTCGAGGGTCTCGCCGCGCGGCTGGCCGCCCGTCATGCAACCGACGAAGAGGTCCGCGTCCTGCGGGCGATGGTGACCGAGGATCGTGCACTGCTGGGGGGCGAGCCACGCGCGCTGAGCCGGGCCAACAAGCGGTTTCACAAGCAGATCCATCTGGCCAGCCACAACCGCTTTCTGGTGCAGACGCTTGATCTTGTGCACCGGTCGATGGCGCTGATGGCCACAACCTCGTTTGCCGCCCGGGGCCGCGATTCCGTAGCGCTGGACGAGCATGACCAGATCATCCGCGCGATCGAAGCGCGGGATGGCGATGCGGCCTATGCGGCACTGAAGACGCATATCTCGAAGGCCTTCGAGACGCGGCTGCGGCTGGATGCGGGAGAGTTGCCGACACGGTGAGGATGCGCCATTTGTGCCACGGCGCGCTGTCATGATTGGAACTTTGTGTCAGAACGAATGGGCTAGAAGCAGTGCCCGGGAGTTACGGGCGGGGCGGCGAAACAGGCGGCGGTCGGCGCGCAGGCCGGTCGGTGGCAGCATCATACTGCTGACCCATGGCAAGGATTTGCGCATCGGCCCCTGACCGCCCGATGAGCTGAAGGCCCATCGGAAGGCCATTCACCCCGAAGCCTGCGGGCAGAGCGAGGGCGGGCAACCCTGCGAGACTGGTAGGGATCACCACTT
>Ga0105047_10014736_pt1 | contig 12374 bp, 11 predicted proteins | sample MAT04_FD_78384 | JGI IMG/M metagenome (GOLD analysis project Ga0105047, IMG submission 78384) | Freshwater microbial communities from Lake Fryxell liftoff mats and glacier meltwater in Antarctica - MAT-04 (megahit assembly) | ecosystem: Environmental > Aquatic > Freshwater > Ice > Liftoff... | reverse complement strand
GACTCGGAGACCGGAGACCGGAGACCGGAGACCGGAGACCGGAGACCGGAGACCGGAGACCGGAGACCGGAGACCGGAGACCGGAGACCGGAGACCGGAGACCGGAGACCGGAGATCGAAGATTGAAGATCGGAGATCGGAGAGTCACCGGCGTCCATGCGAAGCGCAAATCGCGCTGCCATTGATACCGGCCACCGTATCGTCCGGCCACAGAGCACCGGGCGTCTGTACGCAAAGTAACGCAGTGCCGTCTAGACCGCGCCGGCGCTTTTCCGCCTGTGGCTGCAGGTCGGCGCCCTTCCCGGTTGCAAATGGCGCAAAGCGATTGGCTGAGCTTGCTTGGAACCCTATGAGGTTTTGCTCACCTCGTACACGGGCAACACGATTGAGAGGCATGTCAAGTTCCGCCAACCCTCGAGCTGGCATAAGCGGGCGTAAGCGGGCATGCCGAATGCCATGGTGGCCCCATGCTTCGGATCGCTATCGTCGACGACCACCCGCTTATCCGCGCGGGGCTGCGCCAGTACCTGTCGGCGCATGTCGACCTGCGTGTCGTGGCCGAATGCGCTTGCGCCAGCGAGGCGATGGACGTGGTGCAGCAGGAGTTGGCGGATGTAATGTTGCTGGACATTTCGATGCCCGGCGTCAGCGGCGTCGACGCGCTGCAGTCCATCAGGGCTCGGGCGCCGCAGCTGCCGGTGCTGATCCTCAGCAGCTTTCCGGCTGCGCACTACGCGCTGAAGTTGCTTCGTCAAGGCGCATGGGGCTATCTTTCAAAGGACTGCGAGCCGGAGGACATCGTTCGCGCCATCCGGACTGTGGGCCTGGGCCGTCGTTACACCACACCCGGCGTTGCCGAGCGCACGGCCGACCCTATGAGCTTGCCCGCCCTCAGAGCCGAGCACGAACTGCTGTCAGAGCGGGAGTTTCAGGTTTTCCTGCGGCTGGCCAAGGGCGAGACGCCGGGCGGCATCGCCGACAGCATGGCGTTGAGCGTGAAAACCATCTCGACCTTCCGAGCTCGGGTGATGAAGAAGATGGGGCTGGTCTCGAACAGCGACCTGACCTACTACGCGTTGAAAAACGGTTTGATCGAGTAACACCATGGTTGAAGCGCCCGAGCGGCCCGTCTGGCCAATTGCTAGCTGCATGCGGCGTTTTCAGCAGCCACTTCAAAATCAAATGTCCTCGCGCTTGTCAAGCCGGGCCCCCGCCTCCGCCTCATATTCCCTGAGTCGGTTGTACAGCGTCTTCAGGCTCACCCCCAATGTCGCAGCGGTACGTTCTTTGTGGTGGTTGTAGTGGCGCAGCGTGGCCAGCATCAGCTGCTTCTCGGCCTGCGCCAGGCTGCTGCCTATCGGCAGGGTGATGCTATCGAGCGGCTCGGTGGCCGTGGCCAACGCCGCGGCGATCGGTGCAACTGGAAGCGTCGGGGCGGGCACGGCGAGTGCCGCTTGACCCGGTGCCGGTGCCTGCCCGCTGAGTGCCGGCGCCATCGCCACCGTGCCGGGCAACCAGTTTTCGTCGATCAGTTCGCCCTGCGCCATCACGTAAGCGCGCTGCACCGCATTGCGCAGTTCGCGCACGTTACCCGGCCAGTGATAGCGTCCCATGCGCGCCAGAGCGGCTGGGGTGAAGCGGCGCGACTGCCCCTCCTGCTCGCTGATCGCGGACAGGAAGTGGCGTGCCAGCAAGGGCACGTCCTCCAGCCGAGCGCGCAGCGGGGGCAGGTCCAGCGGGAACACGTTCAGCCGGTACAGCAAGTCCTCGCGCAGCCTGCCGGCGGCCACGGCCTGGAACGGGTCGCGGTTGGTTGCGGCGACGATGCGGACGTCGGCCTCTTGGCTGGTGGTGCCGCCGACGCGCATGAAGCGGCCTGTTTCAAGCACCCGCAGCAGCTTGACCTGCAGCTCCAGTGGCATTTCGGTGATCTCGTCGAGAAACAGCGTGCCGCCGCTGGCGCGTTCAAAAAAGCCCTGATGCATGCGTTCGGCGCCGGTGAAACTGCCTTTCTCGTGGCCGAAGATCTCGCTTTCGATCAGATTGGTGCTGATGGCACCGCAGTTGACAGCCAGGAAAGGCCGCTTGCGCCGCCGGCTGAGATCGTGGACGGTCTGCGCAACGACCTCCTTGCCCGTGCCGCTCTCGCCTGTAATGAACACGGTCACGCCGGTGCCGGCCACGCGACTGATCTGCTCATAAATGCGGTGCATGACCGCGCTTTGGCCCCACAGGTGACCGAAGTGGCCGCTACTGGCTACTTGCGCTGTCAGGTCAGCGACCTCCGCCCTCAACGTCGCAGGCTTCATGATCCGCGACAGCACGCCCTGCAACTGCTTCAGGTTGACTGGTTTGACCAGGTAGTCGGCTGCGCCCAGGCGCAGCGCCTGGATCGACGTTTCCAGGTTGGCGTGGCCGGTACACAGCACCACCTCGCTGTTGGCTACCAGCACCGGGTCAGACAGCAGGTCCATCCCGTTGCCGTCGGGCAGGCGCAAGTCCAGAAGCAGGATATCGGGCTCCTGCAGCGTGAGTTGCCGTCGGGCATCACGCAGGTTGTGCGCCACCGCAACCGTGAAGTTCTCGCCCGCGATGAGATCGCGCATCGAGAAGGCGGAGTCGACATCGTCGTCGACGACCAGGGCGTGGGGCATTGCGCATGTCTCCGGGTGTCGGGCGTGTGGCTTGCTGCTCGGTGTGCTACTGACCGGCGGCGATGCTTGTCACATTGCGCTGGCCCGAATTGTGAATTTCTCCGATGACGGTTCGTCTTTCATTGGACCGACCCGAACATGCAGCCAACCGGCCAGCGGCTCAGCGGCTCAGCGGCGACACCTTGCGCCCCGATGCGCCGATGCGCCGATGCGCCGATGCCTCGGCGCATCGGGCCGTGCGCTTGCCTGGCGCTGGCAGGGCGGCGACGTAGCCAACACTTCGCAGCAACGCCTCCCCTGCGCCAGCGAACGCGACGTGGGCGCAAATGGCAAGGGGACTTGTCGGCGGGCTTGACCTGGAACGTCGCCGCGGTTTTCAGGCGGTACTGCCATGGCGCTGCCATCCGCGTTCAGGCTGCACCAGCCGGTCTGCCACCAACCGCAGCACCGACGGGTTCCAGCCCATGCCGAGGTGGCTGCCCTTGACCTCGATGTCCTGCACCCGCGCACTTTGCATGTCGTGCCTGCATGCCTGCCAAGCGACGATGCCGTCCGTGCGGCTGTAGATCGAAGTGGTGGGCACTGGTGGCGGGCGTTTCAGACGCTGTTGCAATGCGTGCGACAGGTCCGCCGGGCTGCCGTTCAACCGTTTGTACAACCAGCCAGCGTGGGTTTGACCAGGGCTGCCGTTGAAAGGTGTGCCGATGGTGATGACCTGACGCACATCGAACCCTGGCAGTTTGGCAAGTTCACGCGCGTACAGCCCGCCCAGGCTCCAACCTATCAACGTCGGCGCCGGTGCCTTGGTGCTGTCGCCCGAGGCCCGCAGCGTGCAGCGCAACTCCTCGGCCAGGCCTTGAAGCCAAGCGTCGAGGTCAGCGCCGGGGCCGGTATTGAAGCCGCGGCCCCAGTCCATCGCGGTGTAACCCAGCGCGCGACAATGGTCGACCAAGGGGGTGACCGGAACGCCATCGGTAGCCAGGCCAGGAAAAACGATCACCGGATGGCCGTCGCCCTGCAGCGGCGGCTTGATCTGCCAGCGTTGCAACCGATGGGTCAGGTATTCGGTGGCGGCGCGCATCGGTTCGCTGCCGAGAAGCAGCCAACTCGGGCGCGAAATTTGAGATTCAAAGTTCATGGTGTTCGGTGGTGGCAGTACATCGAGACAGGCACCGAGCGCGTGGCCCCTGCTGGAAAGCGACCACGCTCGCGCTTGCGGATCGTCCCGGCGACGCGGTCGCTGTTCATCAATGCGCCGATGCCGCTTGCTGAGCCAGCGGCATCAGGCGGCAATCACTGCGGTTTGCGCGTCGACCGGATCTTGGTATCCAGCGCGTCATCGGCCGCGTCTTCAACACGCTCTTGCGCATCGCCCAGCTTTTTCTGCGCCTTGCCTTCGACCTGTTTGGCCGCGCCCTTGACCTGCTGTGTGGGGCTGTTCAAGACCTCACCGGCAGTGCGTTGAACACTGCCAGCGGCATCTTTGATGGCGCCCTTGACTTGGTTGGAATTCATCGTGTACTCCTGTGAAAGTAGGTTGAAAACCCGGCTTGGGCCAGGCGATGCAATCTTCGCAGCAACCGCGAGCGCTGCTCGTGCGGTGATGCCGCGATGGGTTGTCGGCCAACGCCTACAGCACGCCCTAATTGCACGCCGGTCGCTGCCGAACCGTCTTTCATCCGTCAAGCTTGTCGGCTCGGCCCGCACAGTCCATCTATGGGCCGCATACGGCCTACTGCGGCGGCGCGGGTGCGGCGCGTGGCGAAAGCGCCAGATCGGCCAACGCCTGTAACAGCAACGCCGGCGTTCCGGCCTTGCCCAGGTGGCGCTGATAGCCCGAGGACAGCGCGCGGTCGTGGTCTTCGGGGCGGTTGTAGGCGGTGAACGCCAGGGCCGGCGTCTGCCCGCCCTGGGCCGCGGGCCATGTGCGCAGCTGGCGCATGAACTCGTAGCCGTCGATGCCGGGCATGCCGATGTCGCTGACGATGAGGTCGGCGGCGAAGGACTGCAAAGCGGCCCAACCCTCCTCGGCGTTGCTGGCCAGGCACAGCTCGGCGCCGGCGTTGCGCAGCAGCTGCCCAGTGACGGCGCGCATGTCAGCCTCGTCGTCGACCAGCAGCACGCGCAGGCCGTCAAGCCGCGGCGGCGCGGCATGAACGGCCTGCACCGTCGTGGCCCCGGCCTGCGCGACAGCAAAGGCCAGGCCGGCATTGGCGGCCAGCAGCGGCAGCGTGACGATGAACGTTGAGCCCTGCCCGCTGCCGGGGCTGCGCGCCTGCACCGTGCCGCCGTGCAGCTGCACCAGGTGGCGGACGATCGCCAGTCCCAGTCCCAAGCCGCCGTGGCGACGCGTGCGCGAGCCGTCCTGTTGCTGGAAGCGGTGGAACATGCGGACCAGGAAGTCGGGCTCGATGCCCTGGCCGGTGTCGGCCACCGCGATCTGCAACCCGCTTTCGGTCTGGGTCAGGCTGACGCTGACCTGCCCGCCCTGTGGCGTGAACTTGATGGCGTTGTTCAGCAGGTTGGCCAGCACCTGCTGCAGCCGCGCCGCGTCGCCCAGCACCGTGCCGCTGCCAGGACTGAACACCGTGCGCAGTCCGACGCCCTTGTCCGACGCTGCCGGCAGTGCGGAATCAATGGCCGCAGCGATGACGCCGCCCAGCTCGACACACTGCAGGTCCAGCCGTATCTGCCCGGCCTCGATCCGGCTCATGTCGAGCAAGTCCTCGATCAACCGGCCTTGGACGCGGGCGTTGCGTGCAATCGCCGCCAGCCCTTGATCGAGGGTGCCGGCATCGATCCCCCCGCGTTGCAACAGGTGGGCCCAACTCAGTATTGCCGACAGCGGCGTGCGCAACTCATGCGAGACAGTGGCCAGGAAATCGCCCTTGGCCTGGCTGGCGCGTTCGGCCTCGGCACGTGCGGCCTGGGTGTCCGCCAGCATTGCCTCGCGCTCACGCTGCTGGTTGATCCGGCCGCTGATGTCCTGCGTCAGCTTCAGGAAGCCGAGATGTTCGCCGCGTGGCCCGCGCAGCGCGGTCAACACCATGGCGGCATCGAAGCTGCTGCGGTCCTTGCGCAGGCGCAGTCCTTCACCCTCGTATTCGCCATTGCGGGCAGCCAACGCCATCTCCTCGGTCGGGCGCCCGCTGCTCAGGTCTTCTTCAGTGAAAAAGCGCTCGAAGTGGGTGCCGATGGCCTCTTCGGCGCTGTAGCCCATCATGGCCTGGGCGCCGGGGTGCCAGGACGAGATGCGCCCGGCGACGTCCAGCGTATAGATCGCGTAGTCGCGAACGCCGTGGAGCAGCGCGCGCAGTTCGGCGTCGCTGGCTTGCAGCAAGTTTTGTAGCCGACTCATGTCGTGCCGCTCCTGGCGCAGCTGCAGCCGGTCAGCGAGGTCGCTGAAGACGGCGACGCTGCCTTCGACGCGGTGATCGACGATGATCGGCATCGCGACGCAGCGCAGGACCACGTCGGCGCCGCTGCCGGCATGTCTGGCCCACAGGTCCTGCACGTGGTTATGGCCGGCCAGCGCTGCTTGCATCGGCGTGTCTTCGGCAGCCAGCGGCAGGCCATCGCGTTCAACGCGAAGCCCGATGCGCCTGTACCACCGGTGGCCGTCCATCTGCAACTCGTCAAGCGAGTCCGCGCCGAGCAATGCCAGCGCGGCGGCGTTGCAGCGTTGCACACCCTGCCCGTCACTGAGGACGACGCCGTCGCTGACTGCCTCCATCACCGCCGCAAGTGCAACGGCCTGCCGCTCGATTTCGGCTTGCGATCGACCGAGCTGGAGCAGCGAGCGCGACATTTCGGCATCGAGTTGCTGCTGCTGGCTGTTGTCTCGCAGCGCCTTGAGGTAGCCGACCGTCTGGCCCTGTGCGTCCTGCAGCAGAGTGAGTGCGCCTTGGGCGAAGAAGCGGCTGCCGTCTTTGCGCTGCATCCAGCGCGTGTCGTCGCTGCAGCCGGTGGCCGCGGCGCGCCCCAGTTCCATCTGCGGCACGCCGCTTTGCACGTCCTCGGGCGTGAAGGCGACCTGCAGCGGTTGCCCGATCCAGTCCTCGCGCTCCCAGCCGAGGATGCGCCGCACCCCCTCGTTCCAGCTGGCGATTCTGCCGTTGCGGTCGATCATGAACAGCGCAGTGTGGCGCACCGGCTCGAGGGCGCGCGCCGCGTCCGTATCGATGGCGGCAGGCTCGCCGCGGATGTGGGCCAAGGTCTCCATGGCAGGGTCCGGGCAATCGGTGTTCCCCGAGCATGGGTGCATGGGGCGGCTCGACGATGGTGGATGGACCGACAGTGGGTGCCGTCGCATGCGTTTTTGTGCGCCTGGGTGATGTGCGGGTTGACGGGAAGCTGGTGGAGGTTGGGCCCAACCAGCGGGCTGATCGGTGTCCGGGTCGCTGTGGATGCGGCCCCTGGTCCCAGGGACACGGCACGGGTTGGCGTTGAACCGGTAAATCTTGCCGAAAATACGTCCACTGAGCGTCAGGGGCGCCTGGGCCGCGCCCGTGGTCAGCAGGGCAGTGGCGGGTGGCAGCGGACGGGACAGGCCAACCGCGCGCCAGCGCCTGATCGTGTCAGTCGGCGGCAGCAGGCACGCCGACACGGCGCAATTCGTCACGCATCAACTCGAGCCGAAGCGGCTTGCAGAGATAGCCGCTGACGCCGGCTTCAAATGATCGCGCCTTCGTCTCGTGGGCGTCGTCGGCGGTAGCCACAATGATCGCGAATGGCGCCACCCGGCCGGTCTTCTGCAGCTCGACGATGCGACGGCTGGCGTCGATGCCGCCGAGCACGGGCATGTTGATATCCATCAGCACCACGTCGGGCGGTGCGTGTTTGCAATGCTCGATGGCATCGAGCCCGTCGCACACGGCCGCCACCTCGTAGCCCAGCACCTCCAGCAGTCCGCACGCGATGATACGGTTGACCTCGTTATCGTCCACCACCAGAACCTTCGGGCGGCCGCGCAGGCTGTGCGAGACGGTCGCGGGGCCGCCGTCGGCAAACTCGGCGTCGAGTGCGAGCAACGACGCCTGCGCCAGGTCGCCTGGGCTCAACGGCTCGACACGCAAGTCCCAGCCAAGCAAGGTGCCGGGCTTGGCCAACGCAGCGGAGCCTGCGCTCACGAGCAGCAGGCAGCGCGTTCGATCCGGCAGACAGCTTTGCAGAGCGGCCAGCGCCGACCTCGAGGCCAGCGGATCGTCGCGGATCAGAAAAAGGTCCGGGCAGTCGTCTGGCGCCAAGGCGTTGATGTGCCTTGAGGCGTCGAGCGGAGAATCAAAACGCCAGACGCGCCACCCCAGACGCTGCAGGCGGCGCTCCAGCACAGCCGGCTCGACGCTGCGCCCATCGACGATCCACGCCCGCGCGCCCTCGGCGCTGGGCGGTGGCTCGCACTCGACCGGTCGAACGCTCAATTCGAGCCTCAGCAGGACGCCTTCGCTCGGGTGGCTGGCAAAGCTCACTGCGCCGCCTGAATTGGGGCAGACACCGCGGGCCAGTTCGAAGCCGCTGGCGACGCGCTGTGACGCCGCGGATGTGTCGATGTCGAGTCCCAACCGTTGCAGAACATCGACCCTGCGCTGGGGCGGGTCAAGCAGCACGTTGCCTGCGACGTTGACGGTGAGCGCCTGCCTGCCACTCTCGCCGGCAACTGATCGGGCGGCGACCATGACGATGCCGTTGTCCATCAGGTCGACTGCGCCACACATCAACCGGTAAAAAGCCGAATGCAACGCCACTTCGTCATCGAACAGCAAGAGCTCGGGGCCTTCAGCGTCAAACGACAAGGGCTGACGCTTGACGGTCATCAAAGGCAGCACCTCGCGGGCTGCCCGCGTCAAGGTTTCGAGGACCCTGAATTCCACTGCCTGCCTGGCGGTGCTGGCGCCCTGCCAGTGGGTTCGCAACGTCGCAAAAAGCGTTGCGTGGTCCACCGGCTTGGCGAATGCCCGGTCGAAGCGCACGTCGACGGCAGCCAGTTCGTCAGCAAGATCGCTGCGCCCGGTCATGGCCAACAACAGAGGCGGTTTGAGATGGCCAACTCTCGATTTGACGATGCTGGCGACTTCCAGACCGCTCAGGCCCGGCATCTGCAGGTCGAGTATCAGCACGTCGTAGGGCGCAGAAAGCGACTGTTCCGATGCTTGCTGGCCGTCATAGGCTGTGACGACCTGGCAGCCCAGTTCCAACCTGATCAGCTCGGCCAGCATGTCCGCGCTGTCCCGGTTGTCGTCTGCAATCAAGACTTGCATGTTGGCGATCGGGCGATTGGCGACGAGGTCGCTCGGCGGTGCGATCGTCATCGCGCGACAACTGATGCAGTGCGCCCTGAGCCACCACGCCCACAAGCAGCGATGATCGTGCGAGGAATGACACAAGTCTTGCGGAACAGCATGGTGTTGTTGACAGTGCGGCTCAAAAGGGGCGCTGCCAGGCTTGCACCCGGCAAACACCGCCCGCTACCGCGCCGCCGGCGTGATCGTCCGGTGCGCGAACAACCGTGGCGCGGTGACGCTGGAGCGCAGCCTTGTAGTCCAGCGGCTCGGCGCCAAAAAGCGCGCGAAACGGCGGCATCCAGCGCCCCGCCGGGACGCCCTGGCGGGCTTCGTCCTCAGCCACCAATCCGTTGCACGACGCGGCGCTGTCCGGACTGCTGCAACGCCAGAAGCGCTGGGCTCCATGGCCTGAATCCGCCCGGCGCCAGCGGCCAGACGTCGGGTGCAGAGCGCGTGCGCTGCCGTCGGCAGCGGGCCTGAGTGGCAGCAACTCTCGGCTGGCTGGCCCGTAGCCCAGCGGTGTGCCGCAAGCCAGGCACTGGCGGGTTCCGACGAACACCGGCCGCCCGCAGCGACAACTGAAGGTGCGTGGCTTGATGGGCGCAGGCAGGTTGAAGGCAGTTGTTTCAGCGCCAGGATTTGTCGTCTGCGGCGGCGCAGTGGGGGCCAGGGGTTGCGGCAGTTGTGAACTTTGCAACGTATCGTTCGTTGCCGCTGCGTCCACGATCTGACCGGTCTCCGCCAAGCCGCTCGAATCCGCGCACGAAGCCAGTGGCGGGCGTTCGGTGGGTCTGGCGGTCAAGGTGAACGACATGGCGCGTTTCGGCAAGTGCTGGCAATCGGCGATCCCGTAACTTGGCATTTGTCATGCCCGAAACGACCTGCACAGGCGCCCGCCCGGTGTGGCTGTCTGCCGTCCAGGCGCTGTCTGGGCCGTCTCAGGCGCTCAGGCGGGCGGTGGCGTGATAACCTTTTTCTGGCCCATCCCGATCTCGCGCCCGGCAATCACCGAAGCGGCCATGGCAAAGGTGCGTGAAATCGAGCCACTCGGGCCATCCCAAAATTCAATCCGGGTAGGCGTCAGTTTCAACAGCAGAAGGTCTGGATCTTCAGGCCCGCTCCACCAGGCGCGGGCCACGACAGTCCACAACGCTTTCTTCCGCTCGTCGTCGTCGACAATTTCAACGTGACCGGCGATGGAGACATAGTCGCCATCGTCCGGCATTGCAAACGCAAGGTTCGCCGGTGCGTTGTCGGCGTGTGCGATCCACGGCGCTCCGCGCGAGACCATCATCCAGACTGCGCCCCCGGCATCCAGTTCTTGCGCGGTCATCGGCCGGCAAGACAGTGTTCCCTGGTGAGCACGACGCGCCGCGCAGGCAGGCTGGAATTCAGCGCAGCGCGCAGCACGCCCAGCCCCGACCCTGATTTGAGGAAGATGTCGACGATGACGAGTTCAAGTTCGCCGCGGCGCGCTGTGAGTTGGGCCAGAGCGGTCGCCTCGTCGGCAGCGTGACCCACGACCCGCACCGGCGTCATTTCTTCGAGCGTCGCCACCAGGTCGTCGAGGATGACCGGGTTGTCTTCCACGACAAAAGTCTGAAGGACGCGGCAAGGCGCCATCCACCCGCCGGGATGGGGCTTTGAAGCTTGCGGTCCCGGGGTCACCGAAACGCCCCGGTTTCTGCAGACACAGCCGAAGTCGGTGGCGACCGGATGTAGTCCACGACTTGAGGCCGTGACTCGCGGTCCATGACCTCACGGCGGCGCAGCGCCTGGCCGGCGCGCACGGCATGCCTATCCGTCTCGACCGCTGTGGAGCGGGCGTCAGGGTCCAGGCGTTTTGCGTACCGACGGCGCGCAGTCGACTGGGTTGGCCCTTGCAAACTGTTCAGCATCGCGCTGTTCTGGGGCGCACTCAAGGTTTGGCTTGCACGCTCAGGTCGTTTTCTACAGTGGCCACGCCCTCGACGCTGCGCGCCAGTTCGCTGGCGCGGCTTTGTGCCGCGCTGTCGGGCGCGCTGCCCCGCAGCACGACGCGACCGCCCGAGGTGTCGACATTGATGGCCAGAGCGCTCAGCCGCGAGTCGCCCGCCAGCTTGGCTTTGACGGCTGCGGTGATGGCGAGGTCGCTCGATGCGTTGACCATGCGGTCGGCGGCATTGCCCACCGTCTGGTTGGCGTCACGGCCTGCTTGCATGATCCCGTCTTTGGCCTGCTCGGCCTTGATTTTGCTGGTGGCGACGGCCGAGTCCAGCATTTGTCCGGCGCTGCGGTTGTCGTCGGTGCGGTTGCAGCCGGCGATCGCAAAGAGGGCCAGGGCTGCCAGCACGGCGATGGCGCTGGGCCTCGCGGTGGAAATGGGATTCATGGTTGGGGACCTCGGCCAAGCCCAGGGCGGGCGGATGGCAAACCTTAAGTCCGCACTTGGCAGTGAACGATCAGCAACTGCCTTGACCTGGTGTCGGACGATGCCCACACCTGATCGGTTGACGCCCGCGCGCAATCCTCAGGCACGCGCTTTGCCATCAGGTCTTGGCAGGACCTCACCGCGGCCATGACCGTGCAGGCCCCGGTTTCCCGAACTGCCTCCCGAGAGGTTCACGATGTGCAATCCCCTGGATCCGCTGGCCAACACCTTGCTTGCAGCGTTTGCAGACGCGGGCTGCAGCAGCCTTATGACAGCGCTGCAGCCCGTCGACCTGCGCTCGGGCCAGACCTTGGTCGATTTCGCTCGCCCGGTGCAAGAGGTTTACTTCCCCACCAACGCCATCGTGTCGCTGTGGTGTCTCACTCGAGACGGCGATTCTGCAGAAGTTGCCTCAGTGGGCCGCGAAGGTTTGGTCGGTATTTCAGTGTTCATGGGCGGTGGCCACGGCACTTGCGGCGCCGTGGTGCAAAGTGCCGGCCAGGGGTTTCGCCTGAGCGCAGGCTTCATGAAAGAAGGCTTTGAGCGCGGAGGCCCGATGAGGCACATCGTGCTGCGGTACATCCTGGCGGTCATGGCGCAAGTGACGCAGACGGCCGTATGCAACCGGCACCACAGCGTAGACAGCCAGCTCAGCCGATGGTTGCTGCAAACGCTCGACCGCCTGTCCGGCAATGACATCCCCATGACCCATGAGGTGATCGCCCGCGCCCTGGGTGTACGCCGCGAAGGCGTGAGCGAAGGCGCGGGCAGGCTGCAACATGCCGGACTCATTCGCTGTGGCCGCGGTCGGATCACGGTACTGAATCGCCGCGGCCTCGAAGGCCACGCCTGCGACTGCTACCCGTTGGTCAGCAATGGGTGCGACCGTTTGCGTCCGCAGGCACTTGTGCATGGCTCTCCTGCCCAGCCCGCTCTCGCCGTGGCCCCGCCCCATGTCGGTGCGTAGCGTTCACTCGCAGCCCCCGGGTGGTGAAAACCTGTCAAGCGCGGCAGATGGTCGGAACATTC
>Ga0105047_10014734_pt1 | contig 12375 bp, 8 predicted proteins | sample MAT04_FD_78384 | JGI IMG/M metagenome (GOLD analysis project Ga0105047, IMG submission 78384) | Freshwater microbial communities from Lake Fryxell liftoff mats and glacier meltwater in Antarctica - MAT-04 (megahit assembly) | ecosystem: Environmental > Aquatic > Freshwater > Ice > Liftoff... | reverse complement strand
GCCCGGCTAATGAGTGTTGGCATGAGACCCCGGCGCTTAAGAGAACTTGCAGCAGCATACTGCCACTGCCAAAATAATTATACACTCATGCCATGTGTTTAATTTTGAATGCAGCGGGTGTCTATAAATTTAAGCATCTTTTCTGCGCCGGGGTCTCGCCCTACTCACATTGGCTTTTCTGCGCCGGGGTCTCGCCCTACTCACATTGGCTTTGCTGCGAAGACCCCCGGCGAGACACAAAAATCCAGTGGTAGTGGGCTTTGCGGATAGTTGATAGAAACTGTTCAATATAAATTTATACTAAAAGACATTTTCTGATTTACGGTTCAGAATAAGGTAAATCAAAAGGTCATTCTCGAGTTGGTATACAACCAATAGTTCAAAGAAAAAATGCGAAGAAAAAAGTTAAGTCTTGATAATAACCTAGAACCATTATTTTTTGATTAAATAATAACTTTAAAGTACCTTACGAAACCTAAGCGACTATACTACTGGTTACTATGCAAATACAAACGAACCCTTTTAAATCCTTTTTCAATCTTTCCAATGCTTAAAAATGTAGACTGGTCAGAAGACAGAGCTTACAAATCTGGCAGAGAAAATGAACCTATTGAATTCTACTTACACGGACTGTGCAATAGCACTAGTTTCGACTTACTCCTTGGGTATTTTAGCTCGGCAGCAATAAATGTTTTATCACTTGGGTTTGCAACTTTTCTTTATAATGGCGGAAATGTAAGAATGATTGTAAATAATATATTATCTCAGGATGATATCGATACGCTTACAATTGCTGAAGAACCTGGCATAGGTGAACTACTAATTGAATTGTCCGACATTAAATCTCTTCACGCAAGATTAGACGAGTACGGCAAACACTTTTTTGAATGTCTGGCTTGGTTAATTTCGAAAGACAGAATACAGTTAAAACTTATACGGCCTAAATTCGGCCAGGGAATATCTCATTACAAAAACGGCATCTTTTACGACCAGAGTGACTACGTGGGTTTTTCTGCATCATGCAATTTTACAGCTTATGGTTTACTTGAAAATTTAGAAAGGCTTGATGCTTTTCTAAGTTGGGAAAATAGCCGGTCTACGAAATTTGTAAAAGGAATTACAACTGAATTTAATGACATCTTTTCTGAAACAGCAACATATGTGGATTATCTGAGTGTGAAAGAGGTAGAGCTTGCAATTCGAAAGGAATTTGGAGATAAAACGATTAATGAATTACTGATACAAGAAGGTGAATTGTTGAAAAAACGAAGTCAGGTTTTGGACAACAAGAAATTAAAAAAAGTTTTCGAAAAAGCTTTAGCAAAGATTGATGAGATCGAATCAAAACCTAGATTCCCTTATCAAGAGGGTGCAAGACAGTACCAAATGGATGCATATCAAAACTGGCTGAAAAATGACCAGCAGGGGATTTTTGCAATGGCTACAGGAACAGGAAAAACAATAACCTCTTTAAACTGTTTATTGGAAGAAATAAAAAAAGAGAATCATTCAATTTACCATGCAATAATCTTGGTTCCAACAATAACACTGGTTACCCAGTGGGAAGAAGAGGCGCTTAAATTTCGCTTTAATGATATCATCAAAGTTTCATCGAAATTTCAGTGGGAGAGCGAATTGGCGACTACTTTATCAATAGCCAAGAAAATACCGACATCATTCATAATTATCACTACTTACGCTTCATTTATAAAAGAAAGGTTCAATAGATATATTGCTGAACTGCCTTCTGATACCATCCTTATAGCAGATGAAGCTCATAATACAGGCTCCCCAAGTGTTCTAAGTAGACTTAAAAACGTCATCTTACAAAAACGTATTGGGCTCTCTGCAACCCCAAAGAGGATTTATGATAATGAAGGGAGCGCTGGCATGCAAAGTTTTTTTAACGATAGCGAACCTTACACTTATTCTTTCTCAATGGAAAGGGCGATCGAAGAAGGAATTCTGTGCAAATACTATTATCACCCCCATATTGTACAGTTAACATCAGATGAGTTAAAAGAGTACATGGAAATAACAAAAAGACTTTCCAAATTTTTCAATATTACCTCCGAATCGTTTGAACTCAGTGATATTGTTCAAATGCTTTTATTAAAAAGGAAAAGGATAATTCATAAGGCTGTAAACAAATTAGATGCAACTCGTAAAATTCTAGAAGAGAGATTTAAAAAAGACGGTAATCTAAAATATACTTTTGTTTATGTGCCAGAAGGCCTTACTCCAGACTTAGAAGAAGAAGATCAAGCCGATGAGGAAACGATTAACATTATAAACCAGTATACAAGAGAAATCGGTAGGATTGACGACTCAGTTAGGGTTAATCAATTTATAAGTGGAATGGCAAATAGAAATGAAGTTTTAGACCAATTTAAAGAGGGGAAAATTCATGTCATTGCTTCAATGAAATGTTTAGACGAAGGCGTGGATATACCGAGGGCCGAGCATGCAATCTTCTGTTCAAGTACTGGGAATCCTCGACAATTTATACAGCGACGAGGACGGATATTGCGAACTCATCCCGAAAAGGACATCGCTGTTATTCATGACCTTATCGTAGTGCCCGATTTGTCATCATCAGATATTAATTCAGACACATTTAGAACAGAAAGAAGTCTGGTAGAAAAAGAACTAGAAAGGGTAATGTATTTTGCTTCCCTATCAATCAATCCTTACGAAACGGAAACTGTCTTTGAAGAAATTTGTCAACATTACGACCTTAATATCTATACCATACATAATAAATTAAAAAACTAATGACTAAAGAAGAAATACTCAGATCCTATCTTGAGGACGACCTTTTGATTCTCCAGGGTTATTTAAAGGAAGGAGAAGCTCAAAAATACAAATGGTCTTCTCCCGCCGCAAATAATTTGATAGAGGTGGTTAAAATAGCGATAGAAGGGGAACTGACCGCCGAAAGTCAGAACGTAACCGAGAGGAAAATAAATTCATTTTTAAATAAGTAATTATGATACTTCAAAGTATAGAGTTAAATAACTTTATGTGCTATGCAGGTAATAATAGATTTGATTTTGCCGAGGGTATCAATGTGATTATCGGAGATAATGGATACGGAAAATCAAAATTATATGATGCATTTTGGTGGGTGATGTACAATGAGTGTTTTGATACTAACATCAAAAAGTTTAGAAAAACAAATCTATTAAAGCGTTTAATCGTATCAGATAAGGCTATCGATGAAAAAGACGAAGGTGTTATTACAGCATCGGCTATTCTTACTTTTCACAATACAGAAAAAGATAGCATTTATATTTTAGAACGTAGATATAGTGTCAGGAAATCTAATGGTGGGTTAATTGAGGACCAGGATAGTGAAGAAATAGTTTGGCATAAGGAACTCTCGTATATGAATGCAAAAGAAGTAGCCGAAGCTGACCAGATTGCCAGGATAAAGAGGTCTATTATGCCCGACAATATCAAACCGTATATGTGGTTTCAAGGAGAACAAGTAGAGTCGATTATTGATTTTAATAAGTCAGATACTTTGACAGATGCTATAAATGTATTGTCAAATATTACCCGGTTCGATAAAATTATCGCAATTGCAGATGAATTGAAGGAATCTTCGACTAAAGAGCTTAATAAAAAGCAGCGAGACCTTAGCGGTGATAAAGGGAAGAGTGAAAATCTTGAACTGGCAAGGCAGCATCTCGCTGAAAGATTGAAAGCCGCAGAGCTGCAAGACTTACAGATAAAAGATAACCTCGCAACAGCTGAGGAAAAATCAGAAACTCTATTAAACAAGTTAGCCGACGCTCAAAAAATTCGGGAGATTGAAGCTAAACGCAAGGGGATTGAACTCAATTTAAGTGAAGTTCAACAAGAGTACGATGCTGAACAAAAAAGCCTGCATAGAAGAATGTTCACGAACAAGTGGGTGCTAAAGGGAACTGAGAAGCTTTTTGAGGAATATGGTCATATGTATAATGCGTTTGAACATAAAAAATTGCAGAACGCAGCTCAAATTCAAGCTCGATTAGACACTGAGAACTCTTTTGTGAAAGAGTTGCAAGCAAGGTTACCAATTGATGTGCCTGAGCCAATTCATGTACAGCATATGTTAGACAACGAGAGATGTTTAGTATGTGACAGAGAAGCGCCTACAGGTTCGCCGGCGTGGTTGAAGATGAAAGAGCTCATAGATCGTTCGCAACTGAAGATTAAAACCTTAGAAGAAGAGGAGAATAACATTCATGACTTTAGCTCCGATTTAAAAAAGCTATACCAAAACGGTTTAGGATTGAGCCATAATATAGCAAACGTCGACGATGATATTGCATCAACTTATCGCCGGCTTAGAAAGCTTGACAAGAAACGAAAATCACTTTCGGAAGAGCTGGGTAAAATCGAAGCCGAAAAAAATAGTATGATTGTAGATGCGTCATTGAATGTAAACCAAGCGACGAATTTGTTGAACGAGTATTCTGCACAGAATGAATTGGCCAAACGGTCAATGAATGAAGTAAATTCAAATGCAAACATAATCGCTAAGAGAAAGGACGAATTAAGCAAAATTGAAGCAGATTTAAGCAAATTGGTAATTGGTGAGATACCCACCTACCTACAAGAAAAGGTAAAAGTTTTGGATGAATTCTATCAAGTTGCGCATTCCACAAGGAAACGAGTTTTTAGCAAACTTGTGCAAATTTTAGAGGCAGAAGCGAATAACCATTATTTGGAGATGACTAAGGGTAACATGTCTCTCCGGGGCATAATAAAATTGAAAGAATTGAGTAACGGAAAGAATTATATGCCAGAATTAGTAGATGAGCAAGGCAATGTCTTATTGCAGTTAAACACAGGTAACATCATTCTTATAAAACTGGCCACGATTATGGCTATTATTTCTGCACGTCAGGGCGCCAGAGATACGGATTTATATACTTTGATTACCGATGCTCCTATGTCAGTTTTTGGAGAGGATTATACTATCGGATTCTGTAAAACCGTTAGTAAAGTCTATAGACAAAGTATTATAATGAGTAAAGAGTTTTATAAGAATACAGCTCTCAGAAGTCAATTACTTACCAATGAGGAAATCAAACTCGGTAAAGTCTATTTAATCACCCCTTCAATTCAAGAGAATTCAAGAAGTAATAGAAACAGCTTATCTACCAATATCGAAAAACTAAACTAACAATGGAATTATTAAAACGCATAAAAGATAGGGCTCCTGAATATGATAGTCAATATTATCAGATGATTTTAGACTTTACTATAGAACAAGGTGGTAAAGCAGGAACAAGCACTGATGAGGACAGGTGGAAGCAGGGTAAGTATTTCTCTACACGTTACGAAATGTATATGTACGCAGCATTGTTAGGACTTAAAAAGGATTATAAAATCCCCATTACTTATGGCACAAAAAAAGATAAATTCATAGAGATGCGTTCCTGGCAACCGGCGGATGTAACCGATTATGTCATTATGAGTGTGCTCGGCAAGTCCGGTTTTGACTTCAATGAGCTTGAGAATATGGAAGAAGAATTAGTTGAGAAAAAAGTCACGGAATTGCGGAGTTTGTTGGAAGATTATGCAAATGGAGGATTTGATATTATCCGTTCGAAAAAAGAAAGTGATCCTTCATACTTCTCGCAAAATGAAAATTGTTTTATCGATTTATTGACCTAAGTTAATGACTGAGAATTGTAAGCTGCATTGCCTGATAATCCTTAAAGTCCAAACTCCATTGATAACAATTGTAAATTTTCCTCCATTACCACTTTATTTATTCTCCGATGTTTGGGATATTGCAACATTTCGAAAATTATTTGGAATATAAAAGCCTTGTGTGGTATTTCTATCGAAAAATCCTCAATTTTTAATTGCCCAATAGGGACGTTATATTCAAAAACAAACCAAAACAATTTGCCTAACTGAAAAATGTCGGATTCATCATTAATTACACAATCTAACCCCAGCTCAAATTTCTCAGTTAAATATTTATTCATTGCTTCTGGGGTAAGCCACCCAATTGGACCTATTTTTTCACCTAAATCATCCAAATCATTGTCTCTATGTGCTACTAAGCCAAGATCGCCCACCTTCCAAATGAATTTTTTTTCTGCATTGTCTCCCACCTCATCTAGGTAAAAAAGTAAAATATTATCGGGCTTTATGTCTCTATGGTAAAAATCGAGGTTGTGTAAAGAGATCAATCCTTTATAAATGTCTATACATAATTTAACCCTTTCTTGGATATCTACATTTAATGCATTTGATAACATGTATTGACCTAAATCAGTATCTGCTTTCTCCATTACATAATATGGAAAAGATTGGCCATCTACTTCGATAAAACCATCACAATCAATCTCAACTACATTTGAGATAACATTTTCTTCTTTGACTTTTTTTAGCGCTTCAATTTCAGTGATAAATCTACCATATCTTTTCTTTAACCATTCGGGAGTGCTTTTTGTTATCTTTCGAATATTACAAATTTTAATTGCCCGTTCTTTTTCTTCAGAATTAGGATCAAATATTGTAAAAACAGTTGAATTACCTCCTTTTGAAAATTTATAATTTTTGTTAATAGGTTTGAGATAATATGTTTTGCCGTCAATATCAATTAAATTCATTTCAGGTGCTGCTTCGCCACCAATCTCTGTCAAAAGTAATCGTCTTAGCCTTGTATCAAAAATCATTGTGGTAAAAATGTTATTTCGGAATTTTGATTGTTTAATAATTCATTATTAAGAAGATAATAATCATCGAGTTTAAAAAGGCTCTTTTCATTTAGACCATAAAAATTCATAACATCAACTATATCATCATACGTGTTGTCAGGCTCAATGTTTTTTTGTATAGGTTGTGATTCTTGGTTTAACAAAATATGTTCAAAAAAAAGTAATCTTTCTTCTCTAGCTTTTTTGGAATTGGATTGGCTTACACAGTTATTTGCATATTCTTGAAGCGGCCAACATTTTTCATTACTTGGATAAATGTCTTTTCCAATGAGTACTAAAGTTTTGTATTGGTAAACCAACGTATTTGTATCAATATCCGTATGCTTATTTAGAAAACTAATTAAAGTATAAAAATCATTCCTTTGCTTATACCTTGTTTCTTCCAGCGGATACACACTACTTAACAGGGATATTTTTTCCAAAATATGATAAAAAGATATTTCCAAGACACTTAATGCATTTTCTGAAAGGTTACTTTCATATAATTTATCAACTGCAATTTTTTTGTCTGTTATTCCTAATTGAAGTAAGGTCAATATTTCAGCAACAAAATCTAAATCGTTTAACCGACTGGTTGATTGTTCTGAAAACAAATTTAACTTCTCGAATTTTGGGTCCGCGGCAATTCTTTCGATTAGTTCCTGAAAAGCTGTTGAAAAATATTCTGCTTTTTTTATTTCTGGCCTGTTAAGCTTGATGCCGAATTTATTTACTCTGTAATAAAAATCCTCTACACTACTTGCTTCATTGTCAATCGTTGTAATAATCACAACAGCTAATTTGTATTCATTGTAAATTTTATTATCGTCTTCAGAAAAATCCTTTTTTTCTAGGTCTGGGAAAAATCCTTTTTTATATCCAATAAATGTCCTTGTTCTTTGTTGACCATCAACCATGTCGTAGATAGATGATCCTTTTTTATGCAAAAAAAACGAGGGTAAAGGATATCCTTTTTTTATGGACTCTATTAGCCTTTTCTTTGTTAAAGTGGGCCATATGTCATTTCTTTGATATGGAGGGTTAAGGTTTAGCTTTTGGTCTTCAAATAAAGAAATCAAATCGTTGATAAGCCATTCTTCAATTTTATACTTCATAATGTGTTATATAAAACAACTTGCACATCCTTCTTCTTCTGCATCAGAAAGAATGTCCACTAAATAAGGTGATTGAATTTTATTTTTCTTGTTTTCACTTCGCTTAATGTACTCTTCTTTTATTCGCTCAATTCTATCAGGTTTAATTAAATCAGATAGTGGCTCATCTTGTATCCAAGTGTAGCCATCTTTCTCGTACTCCATCGCTTTTGCAAACAATGCTGGATGCTGTTCGTACAGCCAGACCCATTCTATCTTTTGTTGGTAAAAACAAAAGAAACAACCCGAGCGGCTTCTAGCATATGTTGACTTCTTACCATTAATTTCAAACTCTACCTCTTTATAATAAGCTGGTACGCCAACTCCTGAACTTTCCAAAATATCGAAAATATCTTGCCTGACAAGAACATCCTCATTTTCTACTAATGAGTAGCTTTCTTCTGCAGACAAAGAATAGTCAGTAGATTTAATAAATTGGAAGACCGCTTTGTTAAATTGCTTAATTCCCAACTCAAGCAATTGCTCAAGCTTTTGTTGGTAATGATAACCTGTAGAGATTTTAGTATTTAGGATCTCTACTATTCTTTCAGACTTTTCATCCGCTAATGACAGATTGTAATTTTCAATTGCTGTTAGAATGTAGCTGTTCGCTAAAAATTTACTAATCACATCTTCGCTCCAAATATTCTTCCTAAATGGGAATATAGATTGAATGTTGGTCTTTTTAGAGATATAACCTTCTCTATCTTCATCACCACGAATACCTACATAGGAAACTATAGGATCGTTGCCTACGAAGTTTTCGAAGGGTTCAAGTTTTAACTTTTTTGTACACCACCTAGCATTGGAAGACGGTAGATACCCGCCATACATCTTTATAAAATGATCGAAGGGGTCTTCAGGGCTATTATTTGCACCTGTTAAACGAACTATTTTCTTACCTAAATATATTTCCAGGTTGGTTATAAGCTGATAAGTTTCGTCTAATTCCTTACCGGTATCTGAAGTATAATATTCAATATCTAACTCCGGGTAATTTTGCTTCATGTAAATAGCCAATGCTGCACTATCCTTTCCGCCTGATATCCCCAGTACATGTCTTACTTTATTCATTACTTCAGCATTTCTTTGAGCAAATTTGTGAGGGCTGCTATGTTCAGAGATTTATCCTTAGACAATCCTTTTTTTATAACTTCTTGTATATATTTTACTTCTTCTTTTTTGTTTTTAGGCAATCGAACTATCTTTTTGCTCATTCCATCAAAGAATGAGTTTATCTGCAAATCAAATACATCTTCTTTGTCTTCTTTAAAATCCGATTCTGACAAAGCCGTTAAGCTATCCAACTCCAATACCATTGATTTGAATCTATCAGCGATTAAAATTTCGTCCTCGTCTTTAATTTTATCTAATGTAGTATTTATTAAGGCTTGTACCAAAGAATTTAGCCAAGCTTTTTTATCTTCTATTTCTGAGTCTACCCTTTGTATAAAAACTCTTTGGTTAGGCAGTAGCAAATGACGCCTTAATTTTTTGTATCTATTTTGTAACAGAGCTTTATATCCTTCAAAAGAAATCTCACTACCTACAATGTCATTTTGAATAAATAATTCCACCCTGCTTATCAACTCGTCAAAGCAGGTCCTAATCTCTTTTATAGAATTTTGAAGTTCTATTATATAGGTCTGCAAGTCTTTTGAAGACGCTTGTATTTTACTGATGGAGAAACCTAATGCATTAGGAAAGTCCTCGAAGAAAGTCTTTTCTGGGTCTTTCGAAGAAGATATAGCATTCCTAATTTCAAGTGCCGATTTAGAGAGGCGTCTAGTATTTTTAGAATATTCAGGTAAGTCTTTATAAAAAGTAAGAAATGGCTTTATTGTCTCAATGAAATTTGAATTGGATAATTTCCCTTTTGAGTTTTGATTTAGAAAATGCCGATAGCTATTGAAAATATCCAACTTTACACCCTCGATAGCAAAGCTTTTTATTTCATACTCTTCCGGATTTTTACCCATCAAGTCAAAAACTTCATCAGTAATAAAAGGGATGTAACCATTTTTCCCAAATAGAGCGAAGTCATCTCTTTTAATAAATAAAAATGACGGCACCCAAAATTCAATGACGCCTTGCTTTAGTTTAAAAGGGCGTTTACTCAAAAGTGTAATAAATTCTGAAACCTTGCGTTTTGATGTCTTAGCACTATCTAGGTATTGTTGTGATAGTTGCCATAACTGATCAAATCTATTTTTATCATTGGGCTTATACTCTCCTGACACATGATCTGCATATAAGCTGATGTCGTTATTTTCTAGTAGGGATAAATAGATTGTTTTTTCAGGCGGAAACTTACCAATTGGAAAATTCAACTGCGGCTTATCCCAATGAGAGACTAACGCCTTAAAATAATTTCTTTTGGCAGTGTGTATAGAAGATGAAATTTTATGTTTGTTTACTAGCTCGTTATTAAAAATGGGTGTTTTATTATAAACGAGACTACTTATATCAGACAACTTACTGTTGAACTCTTTTTTGGTGGTAATTTTTAACTGTTGTCCTCTAAAAATCCACACAACTTCTGAATTAGAACCATAATAATTATTCAGAATTTTATGAGTCAACAGGTTTTGCTGGTGCAAAACGATGTTATTTAATTCTCGAATAGCCACCTTATCATCACTGTTCTCGTCAATAACTTTTTTTGTTTTTTCTATTTCAAACAATAGGTCTTTTATCGACTTAGAGTTTTTGTAGTAACAATATAAAACAGCCTCTTCATTAAGAGCTGAATGTTGCTTTATTTCACCTAAAATATTCTTCTCATTAAATATCAAATTTATAAACCCGTCTATTTCTCCTTCGGGAGTATCATTAATTGGGTGTCCGGTAATTTTATATTCAAATAGCCTGGGTGTTCCTGTTTCATACATAGCTTTTTTTGCCATGATTGGCGGTAATTGGTAATATCTATTGAGAGGTGTTACAATATCAGATACGTCATCCACCCTGCCACCTGCCTCAATTAGTGCAGTATGTATGTCAAGATCGGTTCCTTCGAATAAGATAAAGCGTTTGCTGTAATTTCTAAATAGGATGATATTTTTCTTTTCTAACCTCTCTATTAGTTCAGCGACATTTTTTATTGACAAACATTTTTCTGAATAATTAACTAGAAATACTTTATCTAAAGTGGCACCTGCCTGGGAGTTAATATTTAGTAAACCTATAGTTTTTATGATTTTTGAGAATTCAATGATATTGTTATCAAAGGCTGATTCAACTTTTTCTAAAGCTGTTTTGATTGATTTCCATGCGCCAAAGTCTGGGTTGTATCTTGAATTCAAAAAGGAATAATAATTGAATACCAAATACTCATAAACATCCGCTACGGTATAAAACCCTTCTTTTGTTTGGGTATGCTGATAAAGCCCCGTATGATCAGTTGATTCTAAAAAAGAAAAAAGGGAACGTTCATTTTGGCCATATTTCTGCAAAGAGAGCGTTAACACATAAGCAGCTATAGGGTCTAATGGAAATAGTTTTCCGGCGATTTCAGTTATATAATCCTCGTTAACATTGAAAGCTCTCGATTTTATTAAAAGGTCTATTGCCTTGGTAATTTCTTTGCCATACTTCTTTGTAGAGCTTCGCTCATTCAAGTGCTCTGCAGCCAAAAATAAAAGCTGCTCAACAGGTTCATTGAAAGTAATTTCTTTGAAACGGCCTTTTACTTTTGTCCACTCTTGTTTTTGTGATTGGCTCAAACCTAATGCATAGGCATCCATGTTCTGGTGAACGGTAGTGAATAATACGATATTAATATCTGGATTATTCGCAAACTCTGCTAATTGTTGTAAAAAATACAGTTCCTTTTCTGGTTCATGCTGAGATGCATATTCTAAGAACTTACCAAATTCATCAATCATTAGAAAAAGGATTGGATTCTTTTTTCCAAGCTCGTGATACCTATTAAATATTTCGGAGAAAATATTCTCATTTGATGTCTTATGATTTTTTAAACCTAAAGCTTCTGAAAAGGAATCCTTTAATGATCGGTATTCGCCAACAATATTTAAAAAATCTACTGTGGGATTTGATATAAGATTTATTCCAAAATGCTTTTTCTTTCCGGTAACGCTTTGCTTGAATGCCCATAAAAAAGCGGATTTACCGGTACCGTAAGACCCAATAATATTAAAAGAGCGAATACCTTTTTTGAAATCGTTCGTAATTTGGTTCACTACTCGAATAGAGTTGGGGGTAGGGATATAATTTAGCTCTCTTTCGCTATCACGGATGATATTTACTGAGGTTGTGAATTTAATTGCCATAATAGTTATTCAAAATATCGAATTTGTTGGGTTTGGTTTTGAACTGTAGTTCTTTAATACCTGCATGGTCGTTGAATACTATGCCGTACTTTTTATATTTTGAATTTGCAGTTATACTTTCAATTTTTTTAACCAGTCCATTTCTTGTTAAAGCGAAGACACTTCCTATTTGATTCTTTTCTTGTTCGATTGTGTAAAGGCTGATTGATTTGTCAAAAT
>Ga0105047_10014733_pt1 | contig 12375 bp, 9 predicted proteins | sample MAT04_FD_78384 | JGI IMG/M metagenome (GOLD analysis project Ga0105047, IMG submission 78384) | Freshwater microbial communities from Lake Fryxell liftoff mats and glacier meltwater in Antarctica - MAT-04 (megahit assembly) | ecosystem: Environmental > Aquatic > Freshwater > Ice > Liftoff... | reverse complement strand
GCAGCGGCCACGCGGCATGCGCGGGTTTCTCGTCATTCACGCCGGCCATGGTGCTGATCATGATACCGCCGGTCTCTGTCTGCCACCAAGTGTCCACCACCGGACAGTTGCCCTTGCCGATGTGCTGCTTGTACCAGTGCCAGGCCTCTTCGTTGATGGGTTCGCCCACGCTGCCGATCACGCGCAGCGAATCCAAGGAGTAGGCCAGCACGTGGTCCAATCCGCAGGCCATCAGGCTGCGGATGGCGGTGGGCGCGGTGTAAAAGATGTGTACGCCGTGCTTGTCTATCACCTGCCAGAAACGGCCGGCATCGGGGAAGGTGGGCACGCCCTCGAACACCAACGTGGTGGCGCCCGCGAGCAGCGGACCGTAGATGATGTAGCTGTGCCCGGTGATCCAACCCACATCGGCGGTACACCAGAATACATCGCTTTCCTCGTACTGGAAAACGTTGCGGAAAGTGTAGTCGGTGTAAACCATGTAGCCGCCGCAGGTGTGTACCACGCCCTTGGGTTTTCCGGTGCTGCCGCTGGTGTAGAGGATGAAGAGCACATCTTCAGCATCCATCACTTCGGCAGGGCAGTGCTTGTCTACGAGCTTCAGTTCGTCGTGCAGCCACACGTCGCGGCCCTCCACCATGTTCACGGCCCAGCCGAGTCGATCTGTTACGATCACTTTCTGAATGCTGGGACAGTTCTCCAGCGCCTCGTCCACCACGCGCTTCACGGGGATCTGTTTGTGCCCGCGGTTCAGGCCATCGCTGGTGAGCACCATGGTGGCTTGGGCATCCTGGATGCGGTCGCTCAAACTCTGCGCACTGAAGCCGCAGAACACTACGCTGTGGATGGCCCCGATGCGCGCGCAGGCCAGCGTAGCGATCACCAGCTCAGGCACCATGGGCATGTAGATGCAGATGCGGTCGCCCTTCTGCGCGCCGTTGCGCTTCAGCACGTTGGCGTATTGGCACACGCGCTCGTGCAGCTCGCGGTAGGTGATGCGTTGTGCTCTAGCGCCGGTGTCGTTCGGCTCCCAGATCAGTGCGGTCTTATCACCGCGTGCCGCCAGGTGCCGGTCCAGACAATTCTCTGTGATGTTGAGTTTGCCGCCCTTGAACCACTGGACGCGTGGCTCGTCGAAGTTCCATTCAAGCACCTTGTCCCATTTCTTACGCCAGGTGAATGACGCGGCTTGATCGGCCCAGAACCCTTCGGGGTCTGAGATGCTTTTGGCGCAGGCGGCGGTGTAGTCCTGTTGGGTACGGAGGCGTTCGTAGCTCATGATCTTCGGCCCTCCTTGGTTGGACCTACGACACAAGTATCGGGAATTGATCGTTGGAAGAGGAGCGCTTAGGGCTCTTGGGTCTGTTCTGGCGGGCGATCATACTCGCCCTTGTAGGCGAAGAAACCGAAGATCACCATGCTGATGCCAATGAGACCGAAGACCACAATGAAAACGCCCCATTGCAGCTTTACATCCAGGCTTGGCTTGGCGGCCACTTCGGAAATGGACGTTTTGATCAGCAAACAGAGCGCGATGGGTGCTAAAAGCATCCATCCGATCCCAACAATGCGTTTCAGAAGGTTGATCATCGCTCAGTTGTTCACGGAGTTCGTATTCCGGTTGGAGAGAAAGAGGGCACCCGTTACCAAGCAAAGCGCAGCCACACCGAGTGGATACCATAGCCCTACCAAAGCGTCGCCTGGGTATAAGCTCGCAAGCAACGTGGCGATGAACGGCGTTGATCCACCGAAGATCCCATTGCCGATGTGGTAGGGAAGTGACATGGATGTGTAACGGATCTTCGTGGGGAAGAGTTCCACCAGGAAAGCTGCGATGGGACCGTAGACCATGGTAACATAGAGTATCATGATGAAGACGATGAACACGAGCCACCAATAGGTGCCGCTTGGTACGCTCTTGGTGATGCTGGTCGTGAATTTCGACCGCAGATCGGGTTGGTCCTTGAAGAGCGTATCCGTTGTCAACCCGACCACATGCATGCCATTTGCGAAGTCGAAGCCATCCGTGCGCTTCCGCAGTTGATCGCCATTCGTTAGCTGTTGGAGCTCTTCCTGAGATGTGGATCCGATCGCCATGGGCCAGCTATCCGGTAGGGCTGTGGCGCTCTCCATGGCACCGAACATCGGGCGATAGGTGAGCACTGCCAGCAGCATCCCGCCAAGCATGATCCATTTGCGCCCAACCTTATCGCTCCACGCACCAAACACTACGAAGAATGGCGTGGCGAAGAGGATGGCCCATATCAGAATGGTGCGCGATTGGTCGAAATCCAGCTGGCAAACATTTTCTAAAAAGCTTTGCGCATAGAACTGGCCGGTGTACCACACAACCCCTTGGCCCATGGTGGCACCAAAGAGCGCGAGCAGTACCATTTTCAAATTCTGCTTGTTTCCAAAACTCTCCTTCAACGGGTTGGCGCTGGTGGTTCCTTCTAGTTTCAGCTTCGCGAATAGGGGCGACTCCTTCATCTGCAGTCTGATATAGACCGATACCAAGACCAACGCCGACGAGGCCAGAAAGGGGATCCGCCAACCCCAGTCATTGAACTTCGCGATGGACGCAACGGGGTCGCTATCCAAACTATGGCGTGTCAGCAAGATCACGCCCAACGAGACGAAGAGGCCCAGGCTAGCTGTGGTCTGGATCCACGCGGTGTAGAAACCGCGCCGACCAGGCGGGGCATGCTCTGCTACGTAGGTTGCTGCACCTCCATACTCACCACCCAAGGCCAGACCTTGCACCAACCTCAACACAAGTACGATCATGGGCGCTGCGAACCCGATGCTGGCATAGTTGGGCACCAAGCCAATGGCGAACGTGCTGCCGCCCATGATCACCAACGTGAGCAGGAAGGTGTGCTTGCGCCCTACCAGGTCCCCAAGCCTTCCAAAGACCAACGCACCGAACGGCCGCACGATGAAGCCCGCCGCGAACGTGGCCAATGTTGCTAGCAGTGCTGCCGTCGGGTCCGTCTTCGGGAAGAACTGGCCGGCAATAACCGTGGCCAAACTGCCGAAGATGTAGAAGTCGTACCACTCGATCAAAGTGCCCAACGAAGAGGCCCAGATAACCCGGCGAATGGTCTGCTGATCGGTGTGAGTGGGCACCCTGGTCTGGCGGACTGCTTAGTTGTAGCGCATCCAGCAGCCAAGCTATCGGGCAGCTTCGGTCGCACTCGATGAGCGGCATTTCAATATCCATAACGGCTTGTTCATGAAGCGTGTAGAGCGAGATATCGTCTCGCGGACCAGAACATTTTATCTATGGATAGTTTCGATTCGTCGAAGAATATGGCTCATTGGTCTTGACAAGCGAGACCTTGATCTCTCAACTTGCATCACTCTTGAGCATGACCGGCACACTTCAAACCCAACAATGATCATGTGGCCAGTCCAAACACTTACCCTCTTGCTCTGCCTTACCGACGAAGAACAACTTTTTGCCCAAAGCCTTCCCGCTCTGCAAGAATCGGTTCGGGTGGAGCAGATCGCTGCCCCTGTGAATAAGACCTTGGAAGAGGAGCAGGCCATGGCCTTCCCAGTCGCTTAAAGGACTCTGACCAGGACCCTGTCCTGTGTTCCGAAGACCCCGGTGCCGCCGCCTTGGTGCCGGGGTCACCTTTTTTTTGGGCAATTGGCCACCACGCGAATGGATAGCTAGATTCGCCGCTCAATATACCCACAGCCGCATGTTCATGAATATGAAGTCCGCACTGGCATTTACCATTCTCCTGATCGGCGGCAGCCTATCGGCACAAACGAAAACGGAACGTGCCCAGGTGGAATGGGGAAATGCACGCGAGGAAAAGGAACATGGTGATTTCCAAGAAGTACTGCATCTCACCGAGGACCACATCTATGTCAGGGTTTTTCGGAAGAGATCTTCATGGATCCAAAAGTTCAACAAAGACCTCACTATGGTGAAGGAGCGCGAGATCATCATGGAACTCGATAAACAGGACCATAGCCCGGAGGCCACCCTTTTCCAAGAGGAAGATATCCTCTTGTTCACCTCGGTATACGACAAAGGCAAGGACTTGAATACGCTCTACGTGAGGGTTTTCGGCCTTGGTGATCTTGCACCTAAAGGCGGATTGAAAAAGGTGCACAGCATTGGTGCGGAAAGCAAAAAGGATCAAGGCTCTTTCTCCGTGGAAGAGCGCCCGGCAGGTAAGGGCTTCGCCGTTAGGGTGAAGTCCTCTGGTCTTGAGAAAGGCGATACTCATCGAAAGGTGCTGCTATACGATGAGGACTTGAGCTTGGAGGGCGAGGTGGAAGAGAACTACGAAATGCCATTCACCGCCGAGGAGTTCGACACGGAAGATGTGATCTTTTCCGATGACGGTTCCAAAGTGGTGGTTGGTCGTAAATACCCCGAGAAGCAGGAAAAGCGCAGCCGCAAGCGCGAAGGGAAACCCACCTACGACATGGTCCTGCTCACCTATGGCCCCGAGGGTGGTAAACCTCGGGTGAGTAATATCCCCGCCGGTGATCGCTTCCTGCAGGACATGACATTACGCTTGCCCGAAGGAACAGGTGACATCCTTTGCGCCGGATTCTGGGGCAACAAGGGTTCATGGAGCGTTAGAGGTGCCTATTTCATGCGTTTGGACAGTGAAACGAAGGAGATCGTTCACCAGAGCTTCAAGGAGTTCGATAACGAGTTCATCACCCAATACATGACCGAGAAGGAGGAGCAGAAGGCCACGAAGAAGGCCGACAAAAAAGGAGAGGATATCGAGTTGTACGAGTACGACCTGGACGACATCATTGTGCGGGACGACGGTGGAGCGGTTCTCGTGGGTGAACAGTATCGCTATTATGTTACCACCACCACCACGACCAACCCCAACGGTGGTACCTCCACAAGGACAACCTCTCACTATATCTACAACGACATCATCGTGATCAACATAAGCCCTGAAGGTGATATAGAATGGACCTCCAAGATCCCCAAACGCCAGCACAGCGCCAACGATGGCGGCATGTTTAGCTCCTATGCCGTCACCATCAAGGACGATAAGATGTACTTCGTCTTCAACGATTCCGGTGAGAACCTGATGCTACTACCCGGCCAGAAAGTGAAGCAGTTCGATTTGACCGGTAAGGATGCCTTGATCACGTTGGCAACGATCGATGCCGACGGTCACGTACACCGCGAAGCGCTTCTGGCGCCGGACAAGCGTGATGCGATCCTGAGGCCTAGGGAGTGTTTCCAGATGGAAGACGACCGTATGTTCATCTACGCGTCGCGTAAAAAGGAATACCGCTACGGTATGATCACCTTCCAGTAACGAGCACCTGTTCCGGCAACGCCGCTCACCTGAATGATCTTCGGTGAGCGGCGTTGCTGCATTTTTGTGGTCATGCTGAAATACGGTGTATCCGTTTTGATCTGCTCGCTTGTCTTCGGCACAGTAGCGGCCCAATGGCGTTTCGAGGGCGATTCCACGCCAAGGTGGGAACAGGTGATCGCCCGATATGCCGAATTCGATCGCACCAGGGCTGGTGCTGAATTGATCGAGATCGGGAAGGATGATGACGGTTCACCGATCCACCTTTTCGTGCTCTCTGATGGTAGCGGCTTCTCGCCCGACAGCATCCGTGCCGCAGGCAAGAACATCCTGTGGATCACCAACGGCATCCATCCCGGTGAACCCGACGGGATTGATGCCAGCTTGTTGCTTGCACAAGCCCTGCTCGATAGTGATCAGCTCATGGGCCTATTGACCAACACCGCGGTCTGCATCGTACCGGTCTACAACGTGAGTGGCGCGAAGCAACGCAGCAGCACCAGCCGGGCCAACCAGAACGGCCCTGCGGAATATGGCTTCCGTGGTAACGCGCGCAACTTGGATCTCAATCGGGACTTTATCAAGGCCGATTCGCACAATACACGAACCCTCATCGCTGCCCTTACCGCCTGGGACCCTGATGTCTATTTCGAAACACATGTGAGCAACGGTGCCGATCACCAATACGTGATGGAACTGCTGACCACGCATCCCGACAAATTGGATCCCGCATTGCGACAGTTCATGGAAGAGCGCCTTGTGCCCCGGCAGTATGACTGGATGCGCCAACGTGGGCTGCTGATGTGCCCCTATTTCGAGACCCTTCAACACGTGCCGGAAGAAGGACTCACCGGCTTTGTCGATGGTCCGCGATACAGCACCGGGTACAACGCCTTGCGCCAGCGTATCGGTATCCTCAGCGAAACCCACATGCTGAAACCCTATGCCGATCGGGTGAACGCCACCTTGCAATTGATGCTCGGCACCTTGGCTTGTATGAACGAACATCCGCAAGAGTTGAAGAAGGCCCGCACCGAAGCACGGTCCAACGCGATGAATGTGACCCTTCATGCCACCAACTGGAGCATCGATACCAGCAGGGTGGAGGCCTTGGATTGGAAAGGCTATGCGACCGAGCAGGTACAAAGTGAGGTCACCGGTCTGCCGCGCTTGCGGTATGATCGCAATAAGCCTACCGTCGTAAAAGTGCCGTGGATGAACTCGGCCGGATATGGATCTCAAGTGCAGCGCCCTGCGGCCTACCTGATACCAGCAGCTTGGAAGGAAGTGATCGATCGCTTGCGGTTGGATGCGGTGCCCATGGAGGTGTTGACGCAGGAACGGACCGGCAGGGTGGAGGTGCAACGCATCCTGGATCATGCGGATGCAAGAAGCCCGTTCGAGGGACACTATCTCCACAGCAAGATCACTACCGCTAGCGAATGGGAGACCTGGGTGATGCAGCCTGGCGATGTACTGGTGCCAATGGGCCACGCCACCGATGCACTGGTAATGGAGATCTTGGAGCCGCGTTGCGCCGATAGCTTCTTCGCTTGGGGCTTTTTTGATAGCATCTTGCAGCAGAAGGAATGGTTCAGCGACTACGTCTTTGAGGACATTGCTGCTGACCTCCTGAAAAAGGATCCTGCATTGAAAGCAACTTTCGACGCTGAACGTGCCAACGACCCGGCATTCGCCAAGGACGCTTGGGCGCAGCTCTATTTCATCTACCGTCACTCGGCCTACTTCGAGCCCGGTTACCGTCGCTATCCGGTGCTGCGCGTGATGGACTAGTGTGCATCAACGATCTTTGAGGCGAACATGGCCAAGCGTAACCCGCTCCAGAACAACGCGCAACGAACCGATGATCCCGGCATCGGCAGTTCCTTCGAACGCCCGTTGGATAGGTTGGTAGGCAAGGACGGTGGTTTCCGGGTCTACCGCCTGGGTGGTATCAGCGGTTTGCGCGAAGGGTTTATTGCGCTCACCACCATGCCGATCTGGCGTTTGGTGTCCACGTTCATGCTCGCCTATGCGGTCATGAACCTGGTGTTCGCGAGCATCTACATGGTCATTGGCGTAGAGCAGTTGGGCAATGCCGATCTTACCTCGATGGGTGCGCGCTGGCTCAGCGCCATTGGTATGAGCATTCAAACGCTCACCACGGTCGGTTATGGTTCCATGTTCCCTTCAACCCCAGCAACGTGGGCGGTGGCCGCTGTGGAAGGGGTTTTCGGCATTCTGGGGTTTTCGCTCATCAGTGCCGTGATCTATGCCCGTTTCGCACGGCCGACCACCCGCCTGGTCTACGGCGAAAAAGCCCTGGTCGCACCCTTTCGCGATGGCTGGAGCTTGCAATTGCGTGTCGCCAATCGCCGCAGCACGCTGCTTATGGAAGTGGAAGCGCGCATGATCCTGGTCATGGCCGATCTGGATGAACAGGGCGAACGCTTGAGCTACTTCAATGCCAAGTTGCAGCTGGATCGGGTTAGTTTCTTGCCGTTGAGTTGGACCATAGTTCACCCGATCACGGGCGATAGTCCACTGGCCGGGTTGAGCCAGGAGGATCTGATCCAGCGCAGAGCGGAGGTGATCCTTATCCTAAAAGGCGTGGATGAAGGATATATGCAGCACGTATTCACCAGACACTCGTACCGCTACGATGAGATCGTTTGGGGCGCCAAATTCCTTCGCCCGTTCAGCGCGCGCAATGGGGTGATGCACCTGGACCTTGCAAAGATCAGCGACCATCAGCCCGTGGACGTGCCTGTGCTCCTTCCCCAAAGTGCGGCAGTTACCCCAACCTCAATGTGAACACCATGGAACTATACGATATCAGCATTGGTGCCCGAGTGAAACACCCAACCATGGGTGTTGGTGTGGTTTACGAATTGGATAACCGCACCATACACGTCTTCTTCCGCGAGCACGGAGAGCAACCGATCAGCCGCAGCTTCGAGGGATTGGTGACCATTGCTCCAGGTATGGAAAGCACGGTTGAACCGCTTGACCTGGACCATGTTCGAGATGCACTGCGCGAGGTGTTGGAAGAGCTGCAGCAACCACAGCGGCCCGTGGAGATGGCCCGCAAATACGAAGGCGGCATGATGGAGCTGCGGCCCAAGGATCCCTCCCTCAAAAGCAAGGAGCTGCCGATCGACGACTTCTTCCACAAGATCGTCATGATCCGCGATCGCTTCCGGGTACTGGAGCAGAAGATCAACGCGCACCCTGCGCTTGGCGAATTGGACAAGGTGGAGCTACAGCAATACATCACCCGTTGCTATGGGTCGCTAACGACCTTCAACATCCTGTTCGAGGACAAGGAGGATCATTTCGTGGGGCAGAAGGGAGAGGGGTGAGCGGCGGGCAACGAAAGTGCGACTCAAAAGCGTCCTTCACACGGACCACAGATATGACCATTGTTCGTGCCACTCATGTCGCCAGCATTGCTCTCGCCGTGCATTTTTGCATTGCAGGTATAGCGAATGCACAACAGTTCGCTTGGGCGGGCCAACTGGTAGGGAACGGTCGGTCCAGTTCGCAGAACATGTTCCCCGGTGAAAGCCGCTGCACGGATATGGTCGTGGATGCTGCAGACAACGTCTACATCGTTGGTTGGTCAAACGATACGATCGATTTCGATCTAGGCGCTTCGGATCACACTCTAACCGGCCGACATAACGATCTATTCCTGGCGAAGTACGATGCCAACGGCGCGCTTCTTTGGGCGGATCTTTTAGTGGGTCCCACTCCACAGTACAATGACATGGTCAGTGTCGATCTTGATCCGCAAGGCAATGTGGTGGTGCTGGGCCGAAGTACCGGCGCGTTGGATATGGATCCAGGCCCAGGTCTTTCGGAGCTTACTCCGAATGGCACGCCGAACCAGGTCTTCATCGCGAAGTACGAAACCTCGGGCGCATTGCTTTGGGCGAAGAACATCGGCGGACCCTTTGGCGTGATGCCCTACGATATGGAAGTGGCGGCTAATGGCGACATCCTGATCACGGGGAATTTCTATCAGCAGTTGGATGCCGATCCAAGTGCTAACGTCGATCTGCTCACCAGTTCCAACTACGGCCTCTTCTTCGCCAAGTATAATGCCAACGGCGATCACCAGTGGGCGAAGGCGATCACGGAGATCGGCATTTACGGTGGTGCGCGTTGTATACGGGCAGCGCCGGATGGCACCATAGCACTGGGTGGTTTTTTTTCGGGCACCGTGGACCTTGATCCCGATGCTGGCACACAAGTGCTCACGACCAATTCCTTCTGCGCAGCTTTCATTGCAAAGTACACGGCTGACGGCGGTTTTATGTGGACCAAGGGGTTGGCCGTGTTGCAAGGAGCGTACGGCAGAACGGTGGAGTTGGAAGTGGATGTGGATGGTTCTGTGGTGGTGCTCGGGGACTATGTGGGTATCGGCCTCGACATGGATCCCGGACCTGGGGTTGTGACCTTGCCGGGTAACGTGTTACAGAATTCGGCGTATTTCGGTCGGTTCGATGCCACCGGCAACCTGCTTTGGGGGAAAGGGATACACATGTTCGCCGCCCCCTGCGAACTAGCGCTTGATGAGGAGCGGAACATCTTCATTTCGGGCTCCTTCTCCGGTGCCGACTTCGATCCAGGTCCGTCGGTGGCATTATTGGTAGCCCCTGCGCAAAGCGCGTTCTGCGATGTGTGGGCGAAATACGATCTTAACGGCAACTATTGCTGGGCACGCACCATAGGTAACAACGGGTATGGCGGAAGCACCGTGCCACCAGCCTTCGCGGTAAAGAGCGATCGCCAATACCTGGCAGGTGCTTTCAAGCAAACAGCCGATCTGGATCCCGGGCCCGGTGTTGCTTCGTTCACTTCTTCTAGCAACGGAGCCAACGGATATATCGCCCGGTTCAACGATCCTTCCGTGAGCATTGATCTAGGTGTTGATCGCACCCTTTGTGCAGGAACCGAACTCGTGTTGGATCCTGGCGTTGATGGCGTTGCGCTCCTTTGGCAAAATGGAACCATCAGCCCGACGCAAGCCTTGGACCGAACTGGTCTTTACTGGGTGAGGTCTGTTGATGATGTGTGCGCGGTGGCAGATAGCGTCTTTATTACGGTCGAGGATTGCTCTATTGTATTGACCATGCCCAACGTGTTCACCCCTAACGGTGATGCCCAGAACGACCGCTTTGTACCGGTGGATATGAATGGCGTGACCGCCGCGCGACTTGATATCTACAACAGATGGGGCCAGAAGATCCACTCAACTACCGACCTGCTAACAGGGTGGAAGGGGACCATTGAGGGTAGTCCCGCGCCCGATGGCGTCTACTTCTGGTCGCTCGTGTGGTCCTTACGCGATGGATCAGGTGCGCGAACCATGAACGGGAATGTGACGCTGATCAGATGAACGAGTGCGTCAGAGTTTTCAACATTTGCTTGCACCAAGCTGTTCACGCCCTTACATTCGTACCGTCAACGTTCTTTTTATCTGTTCTGTAAAAGCATCCAACCGGCCTCAACAGCCGTCAACGCGAAGCCCATACAGGCCAACTGTTCATCGGAACCAACAATTTCCATCAGGGGCCGCACCCTCGGTGGTCTACGGCGGGCCTCAGCCACACTTCGGTGTGGACTTGCTTCGGCAACAGGAGGATTACGGAAGCCATCATCGCGGTCCCGCCCATGTGATACCATGGGTTCCCTGAACGTGGCCCTGTGTGGGCTTTTCTTTTTTGCCAGGCTCTACGCCACTCCAGTAGCGCTTGGCGTGCTCGACCCACCACGGCATTTCGCCGTTCCTTTGCGGCCCGCCCAACCTATTTCCAGTGGCGACGCTCAGATGTCCGCGCTCTTACCCGTTATGGAAGCGTTCTACACCGTTCAAGGCGAAGGCCTGTTCACGGGTCATGCCGCTTATTTCATCCGGTTAGGGGGCTGCGACGTGGGCTGCACGTGGTGCGACGTTAAGGACAGTTGGGATGCGGAAGCCCATCCGAAATTCACCGTTGAAGCCATCGTAGGCGAAGCGGCCAAGTATCCAGCCCGCATCGCCGTGGTTACCGGTGGCGAGCCGCTTATGCACCAGTTGGCCCCCCTGACAGCCGCTCTGCGAGAGGCAGGTTTTCGTACCCATATCGAAACCAGTGGCAGCCACCCGCTCAGTGGAGATTGGCACCATATCTGCTTCAGTCCGAAGAAATTCAAAGCACCGTTGCCAGCGATCTATGCTGCGGCCCACGAGCTGAAGGTGATCGTCTTCAACAAGCACGATCTTGATTGGGCACAGGAACATTTGGCCACTCTACATGCAGCCTGTTCGCTGTTCCTTCAACCCGAATGGACCAAACGAGAAGCCGTGATGCCGTTGATCGTGGACTTTGTGAAACAGGACCCGCGCTGGAAAATATCCTTGCAAACGCACAAGTATTTGAACATTCCATGAGCGGGATCGAGTGTCGAATGGCGAGTGCCTGCGCGCAAGGCCGACCTATCGAGCGGCGGGTAAAAGCACTTCGCGTACTGGTGCTTTTGCTCGCCACGAGCCACGCGCTACTCGCCACCCTCCATGCTCAACCAGGAGGCTACAGCACCACGGACAAAGGCGCCATTAAACGCTACGAGAGCGGTTCGGAGTGCATGCGCATGCAGAAGTGGGAGTGTGCCGAGAGCGAATTCACCAAGGCCGCGGCCGCCGATGAGCGTTTCTTGGAACCGCGTATCATGTTGGCAGACATCGCCGAGCGCAAGAACGACGATGCCGAGGCCATGAAGCGATACAACGAGGTGATCGCCATCAACCCCCGTTTTTTCCCTGTGGCGCAATTGCACCTGGCCGATCTGCAATTCAAGAGCGGCCAGTATGCCCAAGCGGAAAAGCACTACAGCGCTTATTTGGAACAAGAGGAGGAGCCAGTGCGTAAAGCCCGTGCCCGCTTGGGCCTGAAGAATTGCGCATTCGCCGCCAAGGCCATTCAACAGCCGGTACCCTTCGAGCCAAAGAACCTTGGGCCGAATGTGAACAGCGCAGATCCCGAGTATTATCCTTGCTTAACTGCTGATGATG
>Ga0105047_10014731_pt1 | contig 12376 bp, 5 predicted proteins | sample MAT04_FD_78384 | JGI IMG/M metagenome (GOLD analysis project Ga0105047, IMG submission 78384) | Freshwater microbial communities from Lake Fryxell liftoff mats and glacier meltwater in Antarctica - MAT-04 (megahit assembly) | ecosystem: Environmental > Aquatic > Freshwater > Ice > Liftoff... | reverse complement strand
CTTACCTGAAGCGCGAGGCACAGGGATTGGCGCTCTCCTGCGGCGTGGCGCAAGTTATAACAAAGCCGGCAGAGCCCGAAGCCATTTACGAGGCCGTTGACACCGCACTTGGGATTGTTTCCCATCCGATGGAAATGGCGATTGTCCCCCAGGAATTTAATCGCGAACATCTTTCTATTGTTACAAATAAACTTGCCACACAAGCCGACGAATTGCGATCGACCAACGAGCGCCTGACGGCGCTGATTGAACTGAGCCAGGAGTTGGGCCAGGAGAAGGACATCTCCCGCCTGGTTGAAAACTTCTGCACGGGCGCCCGTAAGATCATGGGGGCCAAGTATGCCGCGATCGGCACGGTCGATTCCGCCGGTAGATTGAAGCGATTTACGACAAGCGGACTGGATGCCGACACCGTCTCCAAGCTTGGCGCTCCTAATCCAAAAGCTGCCTTAACCAGCGTTCTATTAAGCAGCCGGACGACGCGAAACGTGACCGCAATTGAAGAGTTGAAATTAACCGGGCTTCCGCTCAACTTTCCGCCATTCCACGCTTTTCTGGGCGCGACGATTTCCTCAACTACAAATATCTACGGATGGGTCTGCTTTCTGGACAAGATTGGCGTGGGACAATTCACGCTTGAAGACGAAAAGCTGGCCTCAATTCTTTCATCGCAACTGGGCCGCATCTACGAATTTGTTGAACGCAATGTCGCTGAACTCAGTGCAAGCGAGGCACGAAAAACGGCCATGCTGGACGCTTCGTTCGACGGCATCATCACATTGGATGCCCAGGGCAAGGTGCTTGAGTTTAACGCAGCGGCCGTAAGAACATTCGGCTACAGCCAGGCTGCTGTGATTGGCAAAGACCTCTCTGTTTTGATCATTCCGCCGGGTTCCACGGCCGCCCAGGGTCTCGACCATTATTTAAATCTGGTAGCGGATCCGGTTCTGAACAAAAGGGTTGAATTGACGGCGATGAGGGCCGATAGCACGTGTTTTCCAGTCGAGTTGGGACTCACGCGTATTAAGCAGGATGGCCCCGCTATATTCATTGGCTTTGTCCGCAACATTACTGAACGCAAGCAGGCCGAAGAGTCGGTGAGCGCCTCGGAAATTCGATACCGGCGCCTATTCGAATCCGCCAAAGACGGCATTCTTATCCTTGATGCTCCTACGGCCCGGATTACGGACGTGAATCCCTACATGACGGAATTGCTTGGGTATTCGCACACTGAATTAATTGGAAAAGAACTCTGGGAGCTCGGTCTTTTCAAGAACGTCGAGGCCAGCCAGACTGCGATGCGCGAACTTCTCGAGAAGCACTACATTCGATACGAAGACCTGTCACTAAGAACAAAAACAGGCAGCCGCGTCGACGTGGAAGTCGTCAGCAATGTGTATTCCGAGGATCATCACACTGTCATTCAGTGCAATATTCGAGACATTACCGAACGCCGCCGCGCCGCGGAGCACAAGGCGCTGGAAGACCGCCGTAAAGATGAATTCATGGCCATGCTGGCTCACGAACTTCGCAATCCATTGACCCCCATAAAAGCGGCGGCGCAGATACTGCTGATGTCAGGCAGCGAGAATCCGGTGGTCATCCGCACGCAGGAAATTATCGAGCGCCAGGCCAATCACATGATCAGGCTTGTGGACGACCTGCTCGACATCTCGCGGCTCCAAAGTGGCAAGGTTCGACTGAAAAAGGAAACGCTGAATTTTGCAAAGGTCGTTGCAGAGGGTACGGATTACAGCAATCACCTGATCAAATCGCACGGCCATAAACTAATATTAAACCTGCAGGTTGAGCCGCCTCTTTCCATTAATGCCGACTCTGGGCGAATTGTGCAAATCGTCTCTAATATCGTATGCAATGCGGCGAAGTACACGCCCAATAATGGCGTCCTGCAGGTGACAACGTGCGCCGAAAATGGAATGGCTGTCGTGCGAGTCCGGGATAACGGCGCTGGAATTGACCCCGATATGCTTTTGCGCATTTTCGACGTTTATACGCAAGTTGAGCAGTCGTTGGATCGAAGCCAGGGCGGACTTGGATTAGGACTAAAGCTTGTCAAAGAATTGGTTCAGCTTCACGAAGGCACAGTAGAGGCGTTTAGCGAAGGATTGGGAAAGGGAACCGAATTTGTTGTCAAAATACCGCTGGCCCAGGCGCAGGCACAGGTAATAACCCCTGAAGTTCCGGTTCATCCAACTTTCAGCGGGATTATTGGCAGGCGGGTTTTGCTGGTCGAAGACAGCGCGGACACGCGCGAATTAATGGAAGTGCTGCTCATGATGAATGGGCATAAGATTGAAACGGCCGAGGACGGTTTCCAGGGAGTGACTAAGGCGCTGACAATGTTGCCTGACGTTGCGCTGATTGACATCGGTCTTCCGGTGCTGAATGGATACGAAGTGGCAAAAGCGATCCGCGCTGGTCCTGGCGGCGATAAAATCGTCTTGATCGCGCTTACCGGCTACGGTCAGAGCGAAGACAAGCAGCGCGCGTACCTGGCAGGTTTTGACGATCATTTAACCAAGCCCGCAGACTCGGTTGATTTGTTTGCGATCTTGAACAATCTGGAGAAGTATAACCGGGTAGGCGACGCGGCCGTTGTGTGAGAGAAAATGCAAAATGCAAAATGCAAAAGGAACAGCCTGTCTCGTTTGCTGTCACTTTGAATTTTGCAATTCCGTTTCCTTTAAGCCCGCCGTAGCGCGTCGACCACTTTCATCCGCGCCGCGCTGAAGGCCGGCAGCACGCCGCCGACAAAGCCCATCATCAGCGCGATCACCGAAGCCATGATTAAAATCTGCGGCGTGATCAGGAATTCGAAGGCCGTCTCCGAAAATGTCATCCAGTTGGCCGTGCCGGTTTTGATTCCGTTGAAGGCCATCGAGATAGCGCAGCCGATCATCGCGCCGAGGCTCGAGAGCAGCAGCGACTCCAGCATGAAAGCGATCCAGATCGACTCGGGCGCGAAGCCCATCGCCAGCAGGCAGCCGATCTCGCGTTTGCGCTGGCTCACCGCCGCGTACATGGTGTTCATCGCGCCAACCACCGCGCCGATGGCCATGATCGCCGTCAGGATGCCGCCCAGCACGGTGATCAGGCCGGAGACCAGTTCGGATTGCTTCTGGTAATACTCTTTTTCGGTCATCACTTTCACGGTGCGCAGGCGCGGATCGTCGCGGACATGCCGCTCGAAAATTTTCACCGCCTCCTGCGGATCGCCCTCGGCGCGGAAGAGGACCGACTGATAAACGTCACGGCGGAAGGCGATCTGCATCACCGGGCCGTCCATCCACATCTCCGATTCCAGCGCGCTGCCGTCGGCTTCGAAGACGCCAACGATGCGCCAGGTGTGCCGGCCGATGGTGACGCGCTCGCCCAGCGAAAAGCCCTCCAGCCGCCGGCCTAGACCGACGCCGATGACCGCTTCTTCGGTGCCCGGCGTATACCAGCGCCCTTCTTTCAGCTTTACTTCGCCGTGAATTTTCAAGGCGTTCGGTGCGGTGCCGCGGACGGTGATATTGGTCTCGCCGCCGCCACGCTTGGGGCGCGCAAGGATGAGCACGCTTTCAAATGAAATCAGGTGCTCGCCGTTTTCGTCCGAGGCGATGATGGGCAGTTCGCCGATCACCTTGGCTGTCGCGCGCGGCACTTGGCTTTGCAGTTCGGCGTCGGCGCCTTTTCGCATCACCAGCAGATTCTGCGCGCTTCCCGAGGTCGCCACCGCGCGCCTGAAACCGGCCGCCAGAGCCAGCAGCACGACGAAGACAATCACCACCAGAGCGATGCCGCAGACCGCCATCGCCGACGAGGCCTTGCGCGTCGCAATGCTGCGATAACTGTAGATTAAAGGAATGGCCATTCGAAGCTCGAAATCCGAAACACATTCAAAGCACGACATTCGAATTCTAGAAGACACTATTGAGTCCAGTGTTGTTAATGAAGGGAAAGAAGACTTGAAACGATTGGCAGTTGAATCGTTTCAAATCTTCTTTATCCACACTGGACTCACTATTCTTTCGGAGAGGGCGGCGCTGCCTCTTCGGTGCTTCTGTTTTTGCTGGAAGAGTTAGCCGACGATTTCTCGAGTTTCTCCCACGAAAAGACGCCGCGCTTGGCGATCATTGTGGTGCCGCCGGTTCGTTGTGGTTTCTTTTCACGCTCGCGATCGGCCGCTGGAGCCGGAGGGTCCATTGCAAATTTGGGAAGCTGAATGCGCATCGCCGTGGGCGAATCCAGCGATGGCGCCGGCAGCGGAGCGACCGGCATGCGCGCCGAAGCGCTCACCTGCACAGGCATCGACGCCGGTGCTGCGACCGCGACAATCGGCGTATGCATGGCTCCCGAATGCGATGCGGAGAACGATTGGGGTTGTGCGGAAATTGGCGCGGGCGCGGCTTTCATTATCTGGGGTTGGGGCGCTGCGGCGGGTTTATCCGGAGCGGCGTGAGTGGCGGCAGCCGATGCTGATGCTGCAGGCGATACCGCTGCTATCGCGGATGCGTTCGACTTGCGCGCCGAGAACGGCGCAGGCGTCAAATCCAGACCGCGTACATTCGATCCCGCTCCGGTCTGCACCGGCGAGGACGATTTAATAACAGGCGCTGTGGCTGTAGGATTCTTAGGGGGCTGCGTGCCCGCCAGCATGGCCGCAAAACGCGCCGGAGGCGCGGGGTCGGGGCGCAGGCGAAGTTTGTCCGCCGCAAATTTAAGGTACGGTTTGCCGCCGCACCAGATTGCTTTCCCCTGAGCAAAATACTCAAGGGGAATGCGGTCTTGTGTGTCGGAGCAGTAGATTGTTGCCATCCTGCGACCCCATGTGAGTTCACACGTGCTCGTAGAGTATATCACGCCCTATGGAAATGCAAACACCCAGTAGCGCAGGTTCGTCCCAGTCCTAACTTTTGGAAAACGAGCTTTTGTTTTCCGTTCTTCAAAATTGGGCGGTGGAGTGAATGTTTCGCTGGGCGCTTCACGGGCTTCATCCGCGCGGGGGTGTGCGCAGGGAAAGTCTTTCTCGATAAAATAACTGAGCTCAGGCTGAGTGTTGTGCTGAAAATAGACGCCCTCGTTCTGGGGCTCGGAGAGCCGGGCGCAGTCGGCGGCGGACAACTGAATACTTAGTTTTCCATTTTCGAGTGTCAGATTTGTTTCGCTCGCGCCAGGCCGAACCTCGGCGCTCCATGCGCCTGCGACTGCGCCTGCGCCTGCGCCGATGCGAAATTCTTCGCAGACCGGCTGGTTCTGCTGCAAGGACTTGAGTTCCGCAGGCGTAATGCGCAGACGAACACTGTTGCGCATCCAGCGAATTTTCATGGCAGACCCTCGCCAGTATTGCTCAAGCCGGCAATTCGTTTTACCCGGCAACGAATACTCTCAGGCATTTTTTCAGCAATGCAACGCTGAAGCGGCACCTCTTCGATCATGGATGCACTTCCTCGCTGCTTTGCAGGAAGGAAACCGCAGGGGTTGCCGGCTTTCGGGTGATTGCTGTGCACGTGTGCAAGAAATTTCAGAAATTGAAACCAAGAAGGGAGGGTAAAAAGGAATAACCTGCCGCCTCACAGGGCATCAGCCATACCGAACAAGTTGACTGAGTGCTCGAATTTTACGGAAATTCTGTCTGAATACCGCCACCCAATCCTACTATAGGTGTCTATCATTGGGAGGAATCATCTATTGAATAGCCGACGAGGCGTGACGCTGATCATGGTCGCAGGGGTGCTTGCCGTTCTGGCGGCCCTGGGCACCGGCTTCTACACAATGATGTTGATGCAGACCCGCTCTGCGATCCGCTATTCTGATGCCGTTCGCAGTGACATGGTGGCCCGAGCCGGCATAAATTACGGCGTCGGGCACTTGCGCGCACAGGCCTTTAAAAAGATCGAGGACTCAAATAGCGCCTGGTATCAGGTAGATTACCTGCGCGGGGCCAGCAAGAGAATCTCGTTTCCCGACAGCCCCTTGCTGCACGACAACGTGGATAACGATCTCGATGGCGTGGTTGATAACCTCGACGAAGCACTTACGGACCCGGCCCAAATGCGCTCGTATTCGGTGACCATGAGCAACAGCGCAGGCCAGGACAGCGACCGTTTTGCGCTGAATATCACCGACGCCGCCGGCAAGATCAACATCAACGCGGGCGATAATCTGGCCGTGATACTGGACAATCTCTGTCGTGTGATCGGTCCGCCGCTGGTCGCCGCCGACCAGGATGCCATCCAGCCCAGACGCTGGTCTGTGGAGGCGGATGCGGCTGATGCTGCAACAATCGCGCTGTATGCCACCGCCCTCAACACAAACGATCTGGCGGCCAACAACGACATTTACTACTCCTTAACCACCGAGGCCGGCGTACCTACGACCAACGGCACTGGCCGCCCCATGAGAGGAACGGTCGGAGTAGCCAAAGGCGTCGCCATTTATGGCGACGGCTACGCCATTGCCGGCTATCGCGCGCGGCGCGGCGCGTTTCGGAATCCGGAGGATATCAAGGAGGCGCTGACTTACGTAGAGCGCAATGGCAATGCCGCGCCCGACCATCCGCTGGAGCAGTTGGAGATTGAAGTCAAATATGCGGCCATCCGCGACCACATTACCACCAGTTCCTGGGTGGACACCAACACGGTCTGTGTGGGCAAGTTCGAATGGGTCCGTGTCGCGGGCAACAAAACGCTCGCCATTGACAGGGACAAGAGCTGGGTTATCGACGACCCGATCAACGACCCACTCAACGCGCGCGGTTCGTTGCGCGGCTGTTACCTTTCCATCACCAATGGCCATGGCGCCGGTCAACTTCGCCGCATTCGCACCAACGGCATTGACTGGATCGAAGTAGAAAAGGGATTCGCCGTCACGCCGGGACCGATCAGCTCCTATATGATCGTCTCCAATGAAGAAGCCATGCTGATGGACGTCGATGGCGTGCAGTCCGCGTTTACCTACCCGGACAATCCGCCCCCGCCTGGCACCTTGACATTCCCAATGACCAAGGCCGACGGCACCCTGGTCCCCAATCCGAAGATCAATTATTCGATTCACCCGCTGTGCATCCACCGCGCGCCCGTCAATGTCAACACGGCCTCGGACAAAGTGCTTGTGGCCCTGCTCCTGGGCATCAATGTGCAGCACGGGCACCCGCTGGCGCTGGGCACGGACACGGACGTGGTGGACTTGCGCAACAAATGGAAGAGACCGGACCCTCACAACGTGAATCCATCCATCCTGAAGCCGGATGGACTCAAGCGCATTCCGGCGGCCTCCGGCAAAGTTACCCTCAACCGCAGTTGGGGTGCCGGCGCCAGTCAAGTGCGGCCGCCGCCTGTGGTCTATGATGTCGCCTACCTGAACAACCACGATTCTCTGGGCGTGACCAACTTCCATATGAAATCCCCCGGCACCGGGATGATGACCGAGGCCCATGAGCTGGCGTACAGGATCCTCATGACGCGCCAGAGCGATCTGCTCCAGCCTGGGCTGAAGTACATTGACCCGAAGACCGGCTCCCCGACCGCCGTGAACACCGGTCTGCTCCGTGGCCCGTTCAGGACCTGGGACGAGCTCTACTTCCGGGTCGTCAAGCCTTGGGACGACATGCGCTTCATTAACGGCCAGGTCGGCGTCGACTATCACAACGCCAGACTCGCCAACATGATCATGGCCCATTTCAATTCCAACACCGATATCCTCAAATTCAACCCCAATATCGAATGGATTGACCGCTGGAGCCGCAACTTCACCGAGCAGGAGCCGGTGATGGTTTTTACGAATGAAGCGTCGCCCGGTGATGGTATCTTCCGCACGGACGTGCCGGCCGCGAGCGTTATCACGGCGGCGAGTATTCCGCTCTACACGGCAGTGACTGACCCCAACGCCTCGGGATGGCAAGGGACAGGAGTTCCCCCCATCAAGTCCTCACAAAGGAACGCTGCCGGATTTATCGAGGGCGCCTACATCACCCGCAGCTTCCGCTACAAATCCGACGAATTGATTGACAAGACCGACTTGAACCGCTCCACGACTGAATTCTCGTTCGACTCCAACGGAATTTTCGAGATTGTCTCCACTGGACAGGTTACCAAGATCCAGATCGCCAAGGGCGGAGAAGTGCTGGCCGAGCGCAAATTTGCCGCTCTGGTCAAGGTCTACGACGTCTGGCGCGAATCCACCCAGCAGCAGTTTGTGCAGGGGACCATCTCGAAAGCCCTGGGCGCTCGCGGTACCTCGTTCAGCGGTCAGATGGCCCGCGATGCCTCGAGTCTGGTGGAACGCAAGGGCCTGGTCACATTGCCCGAGCCACTCCTGCCGCTTAAGGCGCGCATCGGGTCTCCGGACTACCCGCCCAATCCGCTGAACAGGGAATCCGTGTCGGGAATTGTGTCGGGGAACGACGATCCTCTGGACGCTTTCGGCAGATCCCGCCAGAACCCCTATGATAAGGGCGCAAAGGCCATAGACGTCCCCGACGTTCTGGCTAATCGCGTCCTGCCCGCCCGCTATGACGGCCAGATCAGCCTCGCCACCAATACCTCCGGGTATGACCCGAGCGACGCTGGCGACAAGGATACATTCCTGGCTTCATTCGATGGCGACTCGGACACTGCGACGAGCGAAGGCAATGGGCGCGAACAGGCCAAATGGCCAGCTTCTGCAGAGCCTGACGGTTACGGCGGTTTCAAATACACCGGTGAGGGACACAAGCACCGTTGCGTGCAATCCATTGGGTTGCTCGGGGTGCTCCATGACACTCTTGTTGCTACAGATCCGGGTCTCCCGCCTGACGCGACCTCGGGCGACACCCGGTGGATCTATCCATTCTTCGGCATCACTTCCGTACTTGTACCGCTGAAACTGGGCTCCGATCCCGAGCGGCCCATGTATTGGAACAACGTCGCGCTGCGTATGGGCTCGCTCCGCACCGACGGCGCGTTTTTGACCGGACCTGGCGTCGCGGGCAACACTGCCACCCTCAAATACCTTTACACTCCGGACAAGGGTGACCGCCACAAAAAGCTCAACTTCCAGCCTGACTCAACGGAGGGCAACTGTGTCAGTATGTGGGCCAAGACGGTCTGGCACCACGACGACATGCGCAACCACGAGTTCTTCAATCCGGGCAACGCGTCCAAGACCAACCAGTGCGTCGGTTACAACTTGCAAAAGATGGGGCAGTACAAGTGGGCCTCGCGAGATGAGTCCGGGATTGGTCATTGCGCCAATCGCAGAGAGCTTAACGACCTCTTTTGCGTGAGTATGTATCTGGCGGACTCGGGTTTCGCCGGGTGTGTACATGGCGGCTACTCGGGTGTGAATGCAACGGCAAGCCCCGATGAGTCGCCGGCCTACCGCGTCCAGCCGTTCCGCTGGGGTTATGTCGGTTACCGCGCGCACTACACTACGACCAGCCCTTCTCCAGGTAACATTGGTCCGCGTGGACACTGGAGCGAAAACGGTACCAGTGACTGGGGGAACGACTCCCACACTTATATCACGCGGTATTATATCCGGCCTTTCATTGACACCCAGTTGTTCCCGGAAGGGTCAACCAATTGGACTGACGCCCCTTTGCCGGGCAGCCCTGCGCCAGCCCAGAAACTACTGTGGAGCTACAGGGGTAATAGCGCGTGGGCCGCGCCCGGCTATACGCCAAGAAGCAATGTTGGCGACGCACGCGATCTGGTAAGCGGTACCTCGTCGGTTGCCAATCCGAACCCAACTGAAGGAGGACGCACCGGAGAGGGGCAGGATGCGAAATGGGTATGGGCTGACCCATACGGGAAGCTTGCCCTCGATCCGGACAGACCGACTTCTTCTCTGAAATCCTTCGGTATGAACAATCTGAACTTTGGCAATCCAAGGTATAACCAGAAGTTCGATTCGACTCAGGGGCAAGGCAGTTGTGAGTTGTACTGGCATTACCGCAACATGCCCGAAGATGGGACCTATGCCGTCATTGATGAATTTAAGATTTCCAACAAGGACCGCGTCATGGTTGATGGCGCTTCCGATTGGGGTAAAGATCGCGTGGTCCGCGAAATGCAGACCAGCCGCTACTATCTTCCACCCGCCGCGCACACGCGACAACCACCCACTGCGGGAGGCCCCCCCACCTTCACATCCCAGACCTTGCTCCAGTCCCTGAAAGGCTTCGATAAGCTGACGGGCGGACAGAATGTCGCCGTCGTCCGCGTGAGTTGGAATGTCTTCACGCCGCGCTTCATGTGCGAATACAAGGAGCCTGGTATGGGCAGTTTCACGAGGCCCGAGAAGTTGAGCCGCTATTCCAGCACAGGAGCCCCACAGGCGTCGATTTCAGTTCCGTTCAGAGGCCCCTTCGATTATGTAAAATACAATAATGATTTGTTAAACGACGACCCTGATACCAGCAAACGATGGTATAGCGTCAACCGCCCGGCCCCTTGGGAATATGCGGCCGGTCTGGCACAATCCGGACGTGGCGTGGAAGTGGAACTGCTGATGGATCCGGGTGGCGCGCCGACAGTCCTGGATGGCAAGACGTTCACCGATCCGGCTGCGGTCAACTCGCTGGGCACACCCATCAACCCCGTGTGGTGCTACACCGCCCAGCTCCGCTACCGCGTGCGGTTCTGCTACCCTGTTGATCCTCTGATTGATCCCACGGTGGGGACAAAGGACTCGACTGGAAAGCCCTGCGTGGATCCGGCTAAACATTACCTTTTGGATACGCCACTCTTTGATGACATCTCCGTCACCTTTATCATGCCCCCGCGAATATTGGCCTTCCGCGAGATGTCGGAGTAGAAACAGGCAGCGGCAAAATTAAGGAGAGCGACATAATGAACAAGTACAAGAATGGCATACGTAGCTCAGGCATCATGCCTGCACGTGCAGGCTGGATGCCTGCGCTACAAATGCTCTTTCTCGGACTGACAGTCAGCCTCGCGACGACTGCGCCAACGCACGCGGCATCCAAGGACAAGCTTGACCAGGCGGCCGAAGCGAAGCAGGTTGCGTTGGAAGAGGCGGCGCAAGCTGCGGACCGGGAAAAGGGCGTCAAAGGCATGTACCAGCGCACGTTCATTGGTACATTTGTCGGACTCTCCGATACCTCTCAGAAGGTCAGTCCCGAGGTCGTTGGGATGTTCGTCACCAGTGCGACCGACAAGAAACCCGGCCGGAATTATCTGGTGAAGGTGGACAATACCAACAAGACCCTCCTCGAAACGCTCAAGCGTTTTGACCAGAAGAAAGCGCAGGTTACGGGCAAGCTGCAGGTCATCGGCCCGGACGGTGAGGGCAAGTATCTGCTCGCCACTCAGATCGTCGAACAGACGCCGACTCCGCCCGCAGTGTCAAACCGCAAGTTAGGTGGCATCTAAATAGGAAGGCATCGTGTGAGGCTCACCCTTCCAATTTTGCTGCTCGCGGCTGTTGCGTGGCCGGCCTGCGCCTGCAACGTCCCGGTTTTTCGTTTCGCAATGGAAAACTGGGAGCCGGAACCTTACAAGGCACTCGTTTTTTCACATGGAATGCTGCCTGCGGACGCGCAAGCGATCCTCAAGTCGCTGCAGAATAGTCCGTCCAATCTTAAAGTCACGGTCGTCGACGTCGATAAGCCTGCCAGCCCCGACGCCCTGAAACTCTGGCAGGCGCATGGCGCGCCCGCGCTGCCGTGGCTGGCGGTCAATTTTCCCAACGGCGGGAAGCTCGCCTGGTCTGGAGCGCTGGATGCTCCAGGGCTCGCGTCATTGCTGGATTCTCCGGCCAGAAAGCAGTTGCGGCAACAGTTGCTCGGCGGCACTTCGGCCGTCTGGGTGCTGCTGGAAAGCGGCGACGCGGCGCGCGACGACAAGATCGCAGCGCTCCTTCAGACGCAATCGGTGGATCTGGCGAATCGGCTGCAGCTTCCGAAAGCGAGCCCTGAGGAACTGCGTTCGTCGCTGCCGCTCAAGCTGGAATTTTCTGTTCTGCGGGTCGCACGCACTGCGCCAGAGGAAAAGTTTTTTGCCGCACAGTTGCTGCAACCGGAGCTCAATCCGCACCCGGAGAACCTCGAGCGTGCGGAGGCGCTGGTCTTTCCGGTCTTCGGACGCGGACGAGCGCTGCCCGCTTTTATGGAGAAGGAACTGCTTCCCGAGACGCTCACCGGCGCCGCGCAGTTTCTCACCAGCGCGTGCTCCTGCGAGGCGAAGGAATTGACTCCGGGCGTCCATCTGCTGATGGCGGCGGATTGGGAGACTGAGCTGACGGCAGGTAAGTACCAGCACATATTCTTCGGTAAGTTTGCCGGACTCTCCGACTCTCAAAAGCTCGGCCCCGATGTCTGCGGGTCGTTCGTCACCAACGCCTCCGATAAGAAACCTGGCCGGACGTTTCT
>Ga0105047_10014729_pt1 | contig 12377 bp, 6 predicted proteins | sample MAT04_FD_78384 | JGI IMG/M metagenome (GOLD analysis project Ga0105047, IMG submission 78384) | Freshwater microbial communities from Lake Fryxell liftoff mats and glacier meltwater in Antarctica - MAT-04 (megahit assembly) | ecosystem: Environmental > Aquatic > Freshwater > Ice > Liftoff... | reverse complement strand
GATTTTTTCAAGTACGCCATGGTCAATTGAGATCGATGGCGCCGAAGCGAAGTGCGTTCGAATCGCGGCTTCCAAGGTATGACCCATCGCAAGCTCTTTTCGAATCAGGTCGACGGTCAATGCGAGTTCGGGTAGTAGTAGGTCAATGGCGCGCAAAATCTCACTCGCCCGCCAGACAAACATCCCTGAATTCCAATAGTAGCCGCCGTCAGCGAGAAAACGTCTTGCCGTTTCTAGATCGGGCTTCTCTCTGAAACTGGCTACCGGTAGTGCCGCCTGCAGGTCATTTGCAGTCGCCGCGCCGGCTTGGACATAACCATACCCAGTCTCCGGTCGGATCGGACTGATGCCGAAGGTGACCAGATGTCCGTTCACGGCCTCGTCTAGCGCCAACCGGAGGTCGCGCTGGAAGCCCGTCACGTCCTGAATCATGTGGTCTGATGGCAACACCAACATGACGGGATCTTCGCCATGTTGAGTCAACTTAAGCGCGGCAATCGCGATTGCCGGTGCAGTGTTGCGACTACAGGGCTCCAGCAAAAGCTGGTAGGGTGCCAAGTGGATCATTGACTCACCTGCCGCAGCGGTCGCACTTGTCACAATGGTGATGTCGTTGCCGCCAACGATGGTGCCGAGCCGCGACACTGTCTCCTCAAGAAGAGTCCTGTCGGAGAACAGTGATACGAACTGTTTTGGCAGCGATCCCCTGGAAATCGGCCACAGGCGCGTGCCATTGCCGCCTGCCAGAATAACGGCGTGAATCTTTTTGTTGTCAGATTTGCTCAATGTCGTAGGTGCCACCTAACAGATGATTCAACAAGTTTAGTCTATGAATGCAGACTTCCCATGCGCCCCGCCCAATGAAAATGGGTTGGTTGCTGGTGCCTGTGTAAAAATACATCATGTGCCGTGAGGGGCGACGGTAGGCAACGAAGGCGGCGGCAGCCCGGTGCCGCGATGCTTGCCCCGAATGCCGATGCGATATTGTCGGACGATAGGTACAGCTTGATAATTCAGCCAAAGTTCATTCTGGCTGCAGGGTCCGCCCTCACCGCTGCTCGGGGATGACTAATCTCAACATTGAAAGATTGATTGGAGCAACAGGATACTAGGCGGAAAATTTCACGTACACGGACCACACCCCGACATGGACCACACGACCACGCCGTCGAGCACGCCGCGCACGACGGCCAGGACGCCGGTTTTGTGCAGATGGTTGCCATCTTCACGGCGATTCCCGCGACCATCGGTGCGGTGGTCAGCGATCAGGGTGGGCACACGTAAAACGAAGCGCTCTATTACAAGAACGAAGCGGTGCTGAAAAAGAACGATGCGGCCAACCAGTGGTCGTATTACCAGCGTAAGAGCACCAAGCAGAATTTGGCCTGGCTGGCCGAGTCGCTGGCCGAGTCGCTGGCCGCGAGCCCCGAGCTAAAGGCCAAGTACGTGGCCGATATCAAGCGTTACAAAGAAGAGAAGGAAGGCATTGAGAGAGACGCGGAAAACTTGAGGCACTCTCGCTGGCGGCGGACGAGAAGTCAAAGACCGCGCCGAATCCAACGATAAGCTCGCGTAGGCGATGACGTTCATACGAATTGCCATCTCGCTCGCCGCAATTTGTGTGCTCACGCGACGCAAGTGGATGTTTGGTGTTGCAGGTGTCGCCGCTGTCGTGGGATTGGTCTATTGGGGGCTGGCATTTTTTGCGCATTGAATCGATCGCTGCTTGAAACGTGCTGTCAGACACTGATGCCTCCAGCTGACGAGTGTCTCCCCGGCGAACAACCGCAGGGGTTGCGCCGGGCCGGGGCCCAAGTTTTGTTGTTTCGAGAAACCGTGAACTTGGAGCGCGATTGCGTTCGTATTCCGACTCGCCATGCGTTACAAGCTATCCATTCTTGCGAACCTCCAAAAACTGTCATCCCGGCCCCTGACTCAGTCATTCGAGGGCAGGCTCCGGCCGGGATCCAAGTTAGGGAACCTCTGATTAAGTCCATTTCGTCGCTTCGATGTTGCCAAATGAGGTTGTTGCTCACGTAAGAAATTCTCCCTACATATCAGACATTTGCGGCGTCGAATTCCTTGCGCTCGCGCCTAGTCTGGCTTAGAACTGAACTTAATCAGAGGTTCCTTAGTTGTTTCTTTAGGTTCAAGAAACTTGGGCGCGGGCCTGCGCCGGGGCGACATGCTAATAGTTGTGGGTCGTGGATCGCAAAACATTTTTTCAGCCACAAGAAGTACCATCGCCGCTACCTAAGAGAATAAATTCTTGTCTGACTCCAGTTATCCATGACTTCTTCAGAACTTTCCCAGCTCTTCGGCCCACAAGGCCCGCTCGCCCAGCGCATTCCTGACTTTCGGTTTCGCGACAGTCAGGTGGAAATGGCCGTAGCGGTCGAGTCAGCTATCAATCGCGCCAGCGTGTTGATTGCTGAAGCTGGGACGGGAACCGGCAAAACCTTCGCCTACCTAGTGCCCGCGCTCAGGTCCGGTGGGCGCGTCATCATTTCCACCGGTACCAAGACGCTGCAAGACCAGCTGTTTCACCGCGATATCCCGACGGTTATCGAGGCGCTCGGTATTCCGGTCTCGACGGCACTCCTGAAAGGGCGTGCCAATTATGTGTGTCTGCACCACATGGAGATCGCCGCCGCCGATGGCCGTTTTACCAGCCGCGAGGACGTCAAGCATATTCAGTCGATCAAGCGTTTTGCCAATCGATGCCTTGACGGTGGCGGCACCGGAGATCGTGCCGAACTGCCGGAGGTAGCGGAGCGCGCCGGCGCATGGAATCAAGCGATATCCACGCGCGAGAATTGTTTGGGCTCGCAATGTACGCGTTATGAAGAGTGCTTCGTCATGAAAGCGCGCAAGCGTGCCATGGAGGCCGAGGTGGTGGTGGTCAACCATCATTTGTTCTTCGCCGATTTGGTGCTAAAAGACGATGGCGCACAGGACCTGCTGCCGGCGTGCAATACCGTGGTGTTCGATGAGGCGCACCAGCTGCCGGCCACCGCCACCATGTTTTTCGGCCAATCTGTTTCGACGTCGCAGTTGATTGAACTCGCACGCGATGCACGATTGATGGGTATCCAGCACGCGGCTGACTTTAAAGATCTGCAGGACGCGGCCGATGCGCTCGATCTCGCCGCGCGTGATCTGCGTCTGGTCGTTGAAGAAGATTTTGCCAAATTACCCGGGCAGTCGGTCAGCAAACGCGAAGGCTTTAGCGAGGCCTATTCAGATGCGCAGCAGAAACTTGGCGAACTGCGTGAGTTGCTGGCGTCGCAGGCCGACCGCGCGCAAGAACTCGCCAACTGCATGACGCGCGCCGAGGAATTCGCGCAGCGCATGACCGCATGGCAGGATCAATCCGTCGAAGGGTTTGTGCGCTGGGGCGAGGCGTTCTCACAGTCATTAGCGTTTCATCTGACGCCACTCTCCATTGCCAATATTTTTCGTGACCAAGTGTTCGGGCAAAAGCGCGCCTGGGTATTCACCTCTGCCACGCTTGCCGTAAAAGGCGAGTTTGGACACTATCAAACCGAGATGGGGTTGATTGCGCCCGAGGACGACGATGACTTCGAGGACGATGCCTTCAACGAGCGGCGTGTTGATACCGCGTCCTGGCCGTCGCCATTCGATTACCCTAATCAAGCCTTGCTCTATCTTCCAGAGACACTGCCCGCGCCCAATACGCCCACCCACACCGAGGCGATTGTCGACGCGGCGCTGCCGCTGATCGAGGCGGCTGGCGGGCGCACCTTCATGTTGTTCACCTCACTCAAGGCGATGGATCGCGCCTACGAGATGCTCAAGACTAAGTTTGAACAGCGTGGCTTTGAATTTCCGTTGATGGTGCAAGGCGACGGGACCCGAACCGAGTTGCTCGAGCGGTTTCGCAAACTCGGCAACGCGGTGCTGGTCGCCAGCCATTCGTTCTGGGAGGGAGTGGACGTGAAGGGCAGTGCGCTGTCGGTGGTGGTGATCGACAAGCTGCCCTTTGCGGCGCCGGATGACCCGGTGCTCGCGGCGCGCATTGCCGCCATTGATGCGGCGGGTGGCAACGCCTTCATGCAGTACCAAGTGCCGCATGCGGCAATTATGCTAAAGCAAGGCGCAGGACGCTTGATTCGCGACGAGACCGACCGCGGCGTACTGATGATTGGTGACACGCGGCTGGTCGACAAGCCCTACGGCAAGCGTATCTGGCAGAGCCTGCCACCGATGAAGCGCACCCGTCACGAACACGAAGCGGTTGCGTTCTTTGATCAGAAGTACACTAACGACTAGGTCGTGGTGGAGTCTGGTCCGGGTGGTTTAGCCAAGCGGCTAACGTCGTAGCGAAGCTTGGCCAAGTCGAGCGGTTTGGTCCAATAGCTGTCAAAGCCCGCCGCCAACGCGGCTTGTATTTTCTCGCTGGTGGCGTCGCTGGTGAGGGCGATACACACCGTGTCCGTCAACGCCGGATTTGCGCGAATCGCACGCACCAACGCAATGCCGCCCATCACCGGCATATCAAGATCACTCAAAATCACATCTGGTCGCATCTCCATGGCGACGCGTAATCCTTCCGCACCGTTCGCGGCATGACGCAGCCAGACTTGCGGAATGTCGGCGAGTGCTTCTTGCACCAGCAGCGCACTGGCGGCGTCGTCTTCCACGCAGAGTAGGTCGATGCGTCCTTGCGGGGCCACCAGCGCATCTGGTGGGGGGATTTCCAGCACGTCGTCTCCAAGCTGCGGGGGCTTTGCCGGCGCCGCACGCGCAAGCCAAAGCGTGAAGCAACTGCCCGCGCCGGGTTTCGTTTCGACCTGCAGCCGGCCATGCATTGCCTCCGCCAATTGGCGTGCGATGACGAGCCCCAAGCCGCTGCCCTTGACGCGGCTCGCTTCGGCACCCAAGCGGTTAAACGGCTGGAACAACTGCGAGCGTTGCAGGTCGTTCATGCCGAGGCCGTTATCGGTCACGCTGATACCGACTTCGGCCGCCGTTTGTTGCAAATCGACATTGAGCGTCGCTTGATTAGGGCTGAACTTGATCGCGTTCGACAGCAAATTAATCATGACCTGTTTAAGCCCGCGCGCATCTGCGAGCACCAAAACCGTATCCGGCGGAAGGCCTAGATTAATCGTAACCGCTTGCTCTGCGGCCATTGGGCCCACCAACATGAGCACTTCCTGCAGACACTCTTGAACTGATTGAGGCGAGAATTTCAGCGGTCGCGAACCTTGCTCAATGCTGCTCAGATCAAGCAGATCCTCGACCAGCGCCATTAAATGGCTGCCCGCAGTGCGCACGTGCTCGAGATGCTCGGCGGTTCTGGCGGAAATGCTCGTGTCGCGTTGCATCAGCTGCGTAAATCCCAATACGGCGTTCAGTGGTGTGCGTAGTTGGTGGCTCGCGCGCGCCAAGAATTTACTCTTGGCGATGCTGGCTTGCTCGGCCACGATTTTTTCGGTTTGCAGCGCTTCGAGTTTCCGGCGCTCGGTGATGTCGGTGATAAAACCGTGCCACAGTACACTGCCGTCGGACACGCGCTCAGGCGTTGCATGGCCTTCCAGCCACCGCAGACCCCGCGATGGCAGCAGCACCCGATACGCCAGGCGCCATGCTGCGAGCGTCAGTCGCGACTGCTCAATGGATGCCGCAACCTCATCGAGGTCTTCCGGATGCAGGCGGGTAAAGACGATGCTTGCATCCTCGCGCACTTGTTCCGGGGTCACTTCATAAATGGTGTTGGTCCCTTCGCTGGCGTAGGGAAATGCCGTGCGGCCATCGGGCCAGCTGCGGAACTGATAGATCATGCCGGGGACGTTCTGCGCGATTTTTGGCAATGGCAACCAACGCTGTGCGGCGACACGGCGTGAGACCACCAGCGCGCTAATATCCTTGGCGACACCACGATAGCCGATGAAGCTGCCGGCACCATCAAATTTCGGAATTGCCGAGAGCGCGATGTGGTGGGTGATGCCTTCGCGACGCGCGGTGACGGTCGCCAGCCGAAATAGTTGCTGCTTGTCGAGTAGCGTGGCGAGGTAGTCAACCGGCTGTAGCGATTCGCCCAGTTCATCGAACAGCATCAGCGCGCTAAAGTTATCCAGATCGAGGTCGATGCCGAGGGCCGCCGCGAAGCCCTCGCTGCGCCATGAAAAATGATGACTGGCGTCGGTGTGCCATTGCCAGTCAGACGCGGCCAGCACGACATCCGCCAGCCGCGCCTGGCTGTCTTGAAGCGCGGCCTTGTCGCGGCGATGAACCAGCAACTCGGAAGTGACGGCGGCAAGATCAACGAGCGCGTCGCGCTGGCTGGTGGTCAGGGTGCGCGGTTGTCGATCAATGATGCAAAGCGAACCAACTCGCTGCTTGTCAACGGACAACGGGACGCCAAAATAGAACCGGACATGTGGCTCTCCGGTCACCATCGGATTGTTTGAAAAGCGCGGATCGGCGCGTGCATCCGGAATTTCCAACGGCCCATCGCCGATGCTGGTGTGGGCACTGATCGCAAAGTCACGCGGCGCTTCGTCAAGCGTTGTTTGCACGCCGCTGAACGTGTGCGCCCGGTGATGGTCAAGCAGCACAACCAATGCCATCGGTACGCCAGCAACGGCTGCCGCGCAGCGCGTCAGGCTATCCAGCAGCGCATCGGGCTTGGCATTGAGCGGATCCAGCCAGTGAAGTGCAGCTAGGCTCGCGTCTTCTTCCGGCAGGATGGGTGCGTGGCTCATGGTCGACGCAAGCGCTTGCCGTCAAACGTGGGCAACAGCGTCGCGGCCGTCGCTGATCCAAGTGACTGCGTCAGGCTTTCAATATGCCAAAAACTGGTGGGACATGCGCGTGTCCGTCTCATGGCGTCCGGTGGGTTTGTGCGTGTCCGTTATTGTAGATGAAGAATCACAATGGGCTGATGAATGCGCCCTGGTTTGCCCGTCGGGCAACTTCAAGTTGCACCAGACACAAAAAAAACACCCGGCGGTGCTCGGCACCGCCGGGGTTGGAACGTACCTTTGTGGGTACGAGGAGGCACAGAGCCATGCTATGCCTCGATCGCCAGTCGCAATGCCCGGAAAAGCGCAGACGAAACCGGTCTGTTCTGATGATTGGCGGGCGAGGGTCGCTGGTTTGCATGGCGCTACCGGCTGGCAGTTTGTTGATGTCCACGATATTCGCTTAGCGATAGATCTCGGTGACGCACTTCCCCCTTTGTGAAGGGGGATCAAGGGGAATTTTTAGTGCTTGTGAGTCGATAACGTCCGCAAATCCCCCTCAGTCCGCCTTTTCCAAAGGGAGAAGTGGCAAGCGATGAGTTCACTCGGTTCTAGCAGCGTGAATCTCAACAAACACTTAGGCGACGCTGCCTGACGGAAAGGTGAGGGTGAAACACGCGCCCATCCCCGGGTTGGCTTCGGCACGAATGGTTCCGTGATGCCGGTAGACGATTCTCGCGACCGTGGCAAGCCCGACCCCGGTGCCATCGAACTCCTTGGCGTTGTGCAGTCGCTGGAATGGCTGAAACAGCTTGTGAGCATATTGCATGTCAAAGCCGGCACCGTTGTCCTTGATAGACAACTCGATGCCGCCGTCGCCCAACGCGATCGCACGCATCTCGATTTTCGGAAGCGGTGTTTTTGCCGAGTACTTCACGGCATTGCCCAGCAAATTGGTGAGCGCGATGCGCAGCAGTCCGCCGTCGGCATTGATGATGACGCCAGATTGAATCTGCCAAGCGACGGGGTGCGGTGCTGCAAGCGGCGCAAGCTCGACGCGTATCTCGTCGGCCATCGACGAAACGTCGATGGCGTTGACGAGCAACGGCCCCGCTGTCACCCGGGACAGCCCCAGCAAATCGGTAATGAGGGCTTCCATGCGGGCGGTGCTGGTTTGGATCCGTTGCAAATAGCCGGTCACGTTCGCCTCGGCCGAAGCACCCAGTGTGCTTTCCAAGAGACTGGTGAAGCCGCTGATGTGCCGTAGCGGCGCGCGTAGATCGTGGGAGACGGCGTAAGCGAAGGCTTCAAGCTCGGTATTGGCACGCGCCAGTTCGCTGGTGCGCTCGGCAATTTTGTGTTCGAGAGACGCGTTCAACGCGGCCATTTCGTCCTCGATCTGCTTGCGTTCGGTCACATCCCGAACGATGCCGATAATCGACCGGTCGGGTGTCATGCGCGCGATGATATCCACCACTAAAAGCGTACCGTCCCGACGCTTGAAGATTCGTTCGCTGCGGACGGTTCGCCCAGCCAGCAGTTCGGCATAGGCAATCGGGTGCTGGGTAAGGTCGTCTGCTACAACGAATTCGAATTTCTGGCCGATCAGTTGTTCGCGGGTGTAGCCCAGAATGTTGAGTCCGGCATCATTGATCTCAACGAGTTCACCTTTTGCATCGGCAACAAAAATAGCGTCGGCCGCCTGCTCAACAAGGGTGCGGTATTTGCGCTCGCTCCCGACTAGCGCAACTTCAGCACGCTTGATGTCCGTGATGTCGGTGGTCATCAGCATGAGCCCGCCGCCGCCATTGATATGCAGGGGGCAAAATACCATGCCCAGCCATGCCTTTCGGCCGAACGACGAGTTCACTTCAAAGTCGTCGGCGCACACCGCATCGCTTGAGATGGCGAGTTCTGCCAGTTCCACCACCCCGTGCCGCTTCCAGAAATCGATACTGTGGTAGTTCTGCGCGCGTACCTGTTCAACGGTTGCGCCGAAGTGGGCGGCGATCGCGGCGTTGGCGGCGATACAGTTGCCCGCCTCGTCGTAGATGCAGATGCCGATCGGCGAGGTCTCGATGATCTTTTCATTCAAGGAACGCACGGCGCGGAGCGCCTGCACCGCCGTGCGTTCCTGCGCCCGGGACTGTTCGATGTCGACCATCAAATGGTGGAGTTCGCTGCCGAGGAGGGCGATCTCATCGCGGCGGCTGGCACGGGCATTCTTCAGCGCAAGCAGCGATTCGTCGTTTAGCTTCGCCTTGGTAGAAAACAATGTCATCGCCTCACCCAAGAGGCCTAATCGAAACACCTGTTTGCCAATCCAGCGACCGAGCATCCACCAGCCGACGGCGATGACCGTCAAGATGGTGGCGACGACCAACAGCGCGGCAAACGCGGGCGATGCCGCGGTGACGACGCGACTGGTGATCCGCAATTCAGCGCCGTTCTTGTCGGCGCCCCACGGCACCACTTTTGATTGCTCTCGGCTAGGATCAGCATTAGTTGTGCGTGCGCCGCTGTCCGTTGAGGGCGGTTGCGTTTCTGCCACCGCCGTTCCTTTCCACAGCAATGACGCCGTCACATTTGGGAACACCAGATTCGCCAACAACGCCTTGTCGAGTGGCACCGCGAGGATCACTTTGCCGCGGCCATCGGCGAGTCGAACCGGCATTTCGATGACGCGGTAAAGCACCTGATCGCGCGCACCGTAGCGCCAACCTCTCGATGTTTCCAACGAGTCAGCCGTGAGTAGCGCCTCTTGGGAGCGCGTTTGGTAGCGCGCGATGACGCTGCCGTCAGCGCCCTGCAAAAGCGCGTGCGTGAAAGCGCCCTCGATGCCGAACAGGGTCGCATACGACACGAAATTGGCACGCAGCAGCCGGGCATCGGTGATATCCAGAATTCTGGCGATTTCCAACTGGCTGCGAAACGTATTCGCGCGCAACATCCAGTCGCGCTCGATCGTGGCCGTATGTAGAGCGAAGTGCGCTTCGGCATCCAGCAGCTTTCTTTTGGCGCTGGCTTGATTCAATTCGATGATCACAAGCGCGGCGATCGCTGTGAGGATAACCAATACCACGACGATTGCCGAAAGTAGGCGTGTGGCGATGTCGCGCCGCAATGATCGCGTCACCCGCTGGCGGGCAGAAGCCCGCGACGGGGCGCTTGGCGTTGCGGCGGCTATGGTGTCTGGTCGGTCCATCGGTCAAGTGTCATCGTTGCGGACGGGGTGTTGTGGGGTAGCGCGGCGTGCTGGTGTGCCTGAGCCGATAATCTTAGAAACGGCAGTTGGACGGGTGTGAGTGTGCGTTATTGCGGCTTCTTGGCAAGGGCGACGACGAGCAAGGCTGCACCCTGCGAGGAGGAGCAACACGGTCAAGGAGCCGCAAAAACGTGCAACCATGTCCGTAGCGGTCTCACCCAAAAGGTCAACCGACAGGACATCACTAACTTCAAACACTTCATGACCTTGTTGACAGCTTCCAGCGGTCAACTGCCGACTCGAAGATAATACACAAGCGAAACGACGATTCCCCTTTCAACGCCTTGTCGGCAGCTGTCAGCTCGGGTTGGCTTGGTTGGCGATCGCGCTGTCGCGTTCAGGAATGCGCCTGGTTCCCGAGATTAGGCGCCCGAGGCTGCGAGCAGCGACGGCGCGGCATCTTATTCGCGACCTTACGGCGTCACGGTCTTACGGAATTACGGCTTTCGTCCCGCCCACTTGTCGACGATCATCGATTCGACCGAAAAGCGTTGGGCGTCGGCATTGCTCGAATTGCTTGCCCTGAAAAACGTGTCGGTTTCACGCAGCTGCGCGCTAGAAAATTTCGCGTCGCGGCTGTACTGGCGCGGATACTGCCGCCAGATATCAATGAACGCCTTGCGCTCGGCACCGCTAAGCGCCATCGCGTCGGCGATGTCTTCGGCCTTGCGTGCGGCCATCCAATCGAGGACGCGCTTGCTCATCCGCACCATGCGCTCAGCCACTGCGCCATCGGCCTCAACCTTATCGCGACGTGCGATGAGTGTCGCGCGCAAAAAGCCGGCACCGGGCGTTTGGCTGGCGTCCTTTGGGTCGCCTGTTGTGTAGAGCCGAAACGCAAGCTTCTCTGCGGCAAGACGCTGGCCGAACGGCTCGTCGCAAAAAGAGGCATCAATGGCGCCGCTGATCATGGCAGAGGACTGCGTTTCCCAGCTCTGTCCGGCGGCGATATAGCGCACGTCATCCGCCGCGATGCCATGCACCCGAAACACCAAGTCAGCGATTTGATGCGAGGTTGTCTTGTTGAGCAGCGCGTTGCTGTGAACGCCGATCACGCGGCCTTTAAGGTCTTGAATGCGGCGCACCTTGCCCCGCAGGTCTTGGCGGACCATCAGGGTGTAGAGCGGAAGGTCGCCGAGCGCTGCCAGCGCGACCAGTGTGGGTTGACGCAGGTTGGCCGCCATTGCCGCAGGCAAACCGAACACCGCAAAGTCGGCATCACCCGATTGCAGATCGTTGATCGCCACGCCGCTGCCGCCGCCGAACTTGAGTCTGAGGCTGAGGCCCTCGGCGCGGTCCGCACCGATCTTGACGGCGAGTTCAAGCGGCAGCGAAACCGAGTTGCCGGGGCCCGGCACGCTCACCTTGATCTCGTTTGGCGGCCCTTGCTGCGCGCCACCCGTTAGCGGCAAGGCGGCCGCGCAGGCAATGGCTGAGGACAGAAAGCGTCGTCGCGAGATAACTTGAAAAACGACTGCGGCGGAATCGAAACGATCAGCATTCATTTGGCTGTGCCCATGGTTTTCTGCTTGGCAACCCATCGTACGTCATCTGCCTCAACGTCGTTGATTTGCTAACGATGGGTCGGTTGACGTTCTAGCAGTTTGTTGAAATTCGTATTGCTAAATCCGTACGACCTCAATGCGCGCCATTTCCCCCTTTGGAAACGGGGGACTAAGAGGGATTTGCGGTCGTTGTCGACACGCAATCGCTAACAATCCCCCTCGATCCCCCTTTTCCAAAGGGGGAAATGGGTCACCGAAACCTACGGCCAAACGAATATCGTGAATTTCAACAAACTGCTAGTGTCTAGCCGATTCTACTTGGGCCGTGTATTGGGCTGAAGGCGCAAATGACCCCTGGCAGTTTGTTGAAATTCGTATTGCTAAATCCGTGTGACCTCAATGCGCGCCTTTTCCCCCTTTGGAAAAGGGGGATTAAGGGGGATTTGCGATCATTATCGACTCGCAAATGCTTAAAATCCCCCTCGGTCCCCCTTTTGCAAAGGGGGAAGTAACAAACCGAAATTACCTATCAAACGAAGTTCGCGAATTTCAACAAACTGCTAGCAAAAATGACGCCATTATTTTTGCTGTTTTGCGCGTAGTGCTTCGCCGACATCGACTGCCTCTGGCTCGTCGCGCGGCTTTACGACCGGCTTCGACATATTCACCGCGCGGTCGCTCACCCCACCAAAGGCTGCGGTCAGGTCGTCTTCGTCTGGCGCCAATAGCTGGAGCTGCATGTCCTGTCGCTCCAGCCGAATTGCGCCGGGTTTCTCCGGCGCGTCCTTGTAAACCATGACGATCTGCGGGAAGGCGATGACGATGGCGACCATGCTCAACTGGATGAGGACAAACGGCACCGCGCCCCAGTAGATTTGTGCGCTGGTAACTGGTGCG
>Ga0105047_10014727_pt1 | contig 12378 bp, 9 predicted proteins | sample MAT04_FD_78384 | JGI IMG/M metagenome (GOLD analysis project Ga0105047, IMG submission 78384) | Freshwater microbial communities from Lake Fryxell liftoff mats and glacier meltwater in Antarctica - MAT-04 (megahit assembly) | ecosystem: Environmental > Aquatic > Freshwater > Ice > Liftoff... | reverse complement strand
TTGAAGTGATCATCGAAGTTCTTACAGGCGGCGTCGAATTCCGAACGCGTCATGGCACCTAGGTCTGTGTTCAAGGGGTTTGGGTTGGTGGGCATGGGGTGTGGGGTTTATTCACTACAAATCAAACTCCTTTGAAGGATCTTTGCTTGGTGAAAAGGACGTGGTCCACCCTGTGAAAAAGACGTGGTCCACCTTGTGAATAATACATGCCGTATTCGACCAACCTTGACCTATGGGTGGCCGGCAATGGACTTCACATCTCCAGCACCTCCGTGGCTGGCGCCTCCTTCCTCAGGGCACGTTCTACCGGCACGCGGTTATCCGCAGTGCGGCCATGTTGTGGGTCCGCCGCGCTGCAGCGTGCTATCGGTTCTTGTAACGATGTCCGGTATTCGAATACGATCGAGGTTGGGAAGAGTGAGCGTTGGTCCACGCTGGAATGTGCAGCCAAAGTAGGCGCATCGTATGGCCCGGGAACTGACGGATGTTAGCAGCGCTGGGATATGCTGGACCAGCGCCGGGTAAGCGCTTACCTCGGAATGACCTGCGTTGCTATCAACAAAAAAGCCCGGCACTCTGCCGGGCTTGTCGCATCCAAGTATCCAACCGTCATTCACACGCACCCCCACGCGTCCGCAAAAACCATTGCGGGCCGCCCATCCAGCGCCACGCCGAGCACCAAGCGCACGCCGATGGTCGTTGCTACATAGTCCTGCTCGGTCAAGTGCTCGTGCGCGGTCGACCTCGCCGTCTTACCCAACCCGCATCCCCCCCAGATTGACACGACGTTGCGACCTTCCTCCAGGGATGTTCGAGCTCGGCTATGCCCCATTTGATCGGCGCTGTTGCTCATGAACGGTCACGGCCCACGAGTGTAGCTACCCTGAAGAACCTAAACCAGCTCCACCACTCTTTCTCGTTCCGCCGGCGTTGTCCGCCGTACCGCAGAGCCGTAGCCACCCCCGCTTCGTGGACCGGGGCAGGCTGCTACGTCGTGCATGTTCCGCCCCCGCAAGATCGGGACGAAGCGTCCTCGACCCGCAATGGCGGGTATGCTTGCATGAAGCAGAAATAGTGGCAGATCTTTAGTTCATCAACTTCAGGGTAGCTACACTAAAATGGCCACACCGGAGAAACGCTCCGCCATGCTTAGCTGGACAAGGGGAACGGGCATGATAACTCCAACGTGGAGCTGGCTGACCTGTTCGATGTGCAGTTGGTATAACACCGCTTTGCATATATTGAAGCCCTCAAAAGCTCACACTAATGCGATCCCCGCTCATCATGCCCCAGTTCGCGCGTTCGTTCCTCTGCGTGCTACCTATCTGTACCATGGCTTTCTTATCCGTGCCGATGTGCGGCCAGTTCGCTGATCCAACCATCCTGGACAAGAGCGATGTTTACGCAGGACAATTCTTCCCAGGGGAACGAATTATGGACGTGGCCGATCTTGATCAGGATGGGTTAGATGACATCCTGCTTCTCGGCTTTCTGGGCCCTATTTGGTATAAAGGAACACCGACAGGATTTGAGACAGCCCGTCAGGTCGGTTCTCGTGAGGAAGAGTGCGTGCGAGATATCCGTGCCGGTGACCTGAACGGTGATGGCCTTCTGGACATCTTTACTGTTAATTCACAAGGCGATGGGATGATCTGGTACCAGAATCTTGGCGGCGGGGATTTTTCGTCCGTCGCAATGCCCGTAACCGCTTTTGCTGTACACCAGTGTCAACATTTTTCTGAGTTGGCTGATGTTGATGCGGACGGTGATCTTGACTTGGTCATCGCATGGGAGTTCGGGGTCGGGATCCGTTGGTTCCGCAACAACGGGGCGGGGGTCTTTTCCAGCGATTTGAACATCATCTCAGATGGGAACGGGAAGAACGGGATCAGTGACTTCGTGGTCGACGACATTGACGGGGATGGCGACATGGACGTGATCTCTGCCAACAATAACGTGATATACGACGGCCTCTTCGTGACCCTAAAAGGTACTAATGCGTTCGGAACCGCTTTGGATATCCTGCCCGTTGGATTGGTCGCTGGGGGGATAGCCGTGGGGGACCTGGATGGCGATGGTCTCAAGGACATCGCGTTCAGCTCGAACAACCCTGAAAGCATTCGGATCCTGCAGAACAACGGATCAGGTGGTTATGATCTGTCCTCACTCGTTCTGGCCGGTCATCTATCGGGGGATCTTGAAATGGCAGATGTGGATGGCGACGGGCGCCTCGATCTGCTTTCCGCGCCTCCGTCGAGGACCGCAGCACGAACGATCATCAATCGGAATACAAGTGATGGTACGCTCTCCTTCGAGCAGGTTGCAGGAATCGGCCACGAAGAACTCGCCCAGCTCAAAGTCTGGTCCAGACCTTCGGGTACCCGGATCCTTTCACTCGAAGCAGCTCCCGAGGCAGGCGCCTATGTCCGGATCCACCAGTTCGTGACGGGCTCGAACACCTGGTCATCCGAGTATGTTTCAGCGAAAGTGCCCCGCAATGCCTTGCTCGCGGTCGACATGAACGCCGACGGTGCTATGGATATGCTTGGCTGCGACGCAATCGGTAGTGCGGTAACACTGTACACACAAGGTCCTGACGGACTTGAGTTCACCGCTGAAGTTCTTTTCACAGGCCCGGGAAGACCGGCAAAACTGCGTACCGGGGATTTTGATGGCGATGGCGACCGGGATATCGTGACATGGGCGCGCTTAACCGGAGCGACCGGAAGCACCGGCCTGTTCTTTTTACGGAATAACGGTGTGAACGGATTTGCGCATGATACCCTGTTGGCCTACGTACCCACCTCGTTCAACGCGAACGTGCAGGTTGTCGACCTCGATGCCGACGGTGACCTGGACATCTTCCTGAGTTTTAACGACGATAATCTTCTCCGATGGTACGAGAACGACGGCAACGGATCCTTCACTCCGTCTTCGAACTCCTTCCTTAGCGTGACCCCCAGGTCGCTCACCCTATTGGACTTCAATTTGGATGGCCTGATCGACATCGTCTTCAACACCTCCACCCAAGCATTGCGTTGGCTTCGGAACGACGGAGAATTGGCCTTTACGCTCATGCCCTTTTCAGCGAGCGGACCAGCGGGTATCGAGGTTGCCGATATCGACAACGACGGTGATGGGGATCTCTACACGTTCGCTGGTGGAAGCTTGAATTGGTGGCGGCGCACGGGTGCGTTGACATTTGACCCAACCATCAGCAACCCATTGCCCGTTGCCTTCATGGTGAAAACCCTCCTGGACTTGGACGCGGATGGCACACTTGATCTCATTTGTGAACAGAGCAACTTCTCCGAGTGGTATCGTGGGATCGGGAATGGTATATTCGAATCGATACCGCGGTCGATCTATGTTGGTGTCATCGCCACCGCCTTCGATGGCAAACCAAGTCTCTTTGTCGATCTGGACCAGGATGGCGATAAGGAGATCGTGCTTCGCGTATTGGTCGAGGCCCAGCAACAACCACAACTGCTTTTGTTGGAGAACCTATCTGTCATCGGAACGGAGGTGCAGGAGCACCATCAACCATCGCTCTCAGCCCTGCCCAATCCGTTCATGGATCACACCACACTTCGGTCAGGCGGTGCGCTCACACCCCATCATGTCGTCCAGCTTTGTGATGTCCAGGGCCGTGTATTGCGGATCCTGCGGAGCACACACGACGGCCAGGTCTTGATCGATCGGGGAAGCTTGGCTGCTGGCTTTTATTTGGTGCGCGTCTTGTCCGCAACGGGTGTTGTTCAGGAGTCCCTTCGGTTGGTCGCGGAGTAGTTGACCGTTCCTGCTTGTTGTCGTTACCACCACACTCGTCGTGGCGCGTTGAGCGTTTATGGGCTGCTCCGGGTCATGATAGGCTGTGACGGGCACCGAGCGTTGTACGAGGACGCCCACGAAGGCCACGCGCCGTGCGCTTCGTAACGCACACATGTGGCATACGCAGTTCCCTGCGCGCCGCGCAAACGACCCGTCTTTTCAATGGCTCACCGAACCCATCCACGCCACCCCCCCCAACGCAAAAGCCCGGCACTCTGCCGGGCTTGTCGCATCCAAGTATCCAACCGTCATTCACACGCGCCCCCACGCGTCCGCAAAAACCATTGCGGGCCGCGCATCCAATGCCGCACCGCGCACCAAGCGCACGCCGATGGTCGTTGCTACATAATCCTGCTTGGTCAAGTGCTCATGCGCCGCATTGCCCATAGGTAGCAGTATGTGTTCCTGCACGGGGAAGAGCCAGCGTTGCAACTCCAGACCCACGTCGGGGGCGTCGGCAATGATCAGACCTTCGCCGAGAAGCAGTAGCGAAAAGCCGCGTATGCGGGTGCCATCCAGGTAGACCAGTCCGAGGTAGCCGTGCTCCATCAGCAGGGTGCTACGGTCCTCGCCGCAGGCTTGGCGGTCCAGGTGCAACACGCCCAGGCGGTGGTGCGGCTCCATGTGGATCACCTCGTCGCACGTGGCTTGTATAGAGCGGCCACCGGTGTAGCGCAACACGGAGCCCGCAGCGGTGAAACCGAGTGCCGCCCAGCGCGGCTCGGCGGTGGGAGCGAAGACCAGCGAACAACTCGTGCAGCCTTCCGCATCCAGCTGCGCGAGCAGCGCCTCGGCCAGCGCCGCGTGTACGCTGTGGCCTTCTGCGTTATCGTGCGTGCGCATCAGGGTAATACGGGCGCTGGTGCCATGTATGGTCGCGCAAGCAATGCCCAGCACTTCGTCGGGGTCCATGTCATGCACCGCCAGCAGCGCGTGCGCATACGGCGTGTATACATGCCATAGCAGGCGACCCATCAAGACATCAAATTCATCGGACCAATGCGCGGAGGCATTCACGCAGGCGTCGGCGGTAAGGGGGATGATCAGCATGGTGTGGTAGTCGGATCCAGATAACGCATGTCCATGATCCGCACGTCACCGTCCGGTCTGCTGCGGTCCACGCGCACCTCCAGCACTAGGTCGCCGTGGCCGGGGACCAGCTACGCCTACGGGCCCTCTTGCCTGGCAAGCCCAAGGAACGCGACCGCAACATCGCACCATGCCCGTCCCCTCCGCCCGTGCGCTTGAAGGCTCTAATACCATTTCGCAGTACAGATCCACCCAAAGATGCGCCGCTATTTTCCCCGTCGGCGGGATGAAACATTCGCAGGACGATCCGAGCAGGTCGTTGCGTCCGCCGGACGGCGGACGGGACGACCTCCTCGGAGAAGTAATGCGGAAAAAGCGTCATCGTCCCACCCGTCGGGGAGCAAGTAGATCGGGTGGATCTGCACTGCGAATTGGTATAAGGCTGAATGCATGAGCACTCGGGCCACCGGGTTCAGCCTGCGGATTCGTACAGTATCGTTTTCCACAGCGGCCTGGCGCTTATGCACCAGCTCTTCGATACGGGTGGTCCCGGCCTACGAGCCGGGTGGATGGGGTTCTGGACGAGTTGAACGAAATGGTGGAGGCGTGAATCTGCCAGTTGTCGATTAAAGTAATAGTCTTATTCTTGCACAACACTTTCACCGTTGGAAGTCAAGGTAGAGGACAAGGAACTGCTGAAGTTGATCGCGACCGGCGTGTCGCGTAAGCTGAGGCTGCCGGAGAATGTGGTGGAGGAGTTTCTGGTCGTTCTTCAGGACATTAACGCTGCCGAGACCATCCATGACCTCTGGATCCAAAGCCCCAAGCGAAAGTTCGAGAAACTGCGCGGACATGCCAGCCGCTATACCATGCGCCTCACGGGCAAGTACCGGGTGGAGATGGAAGTGACCTGGACAAACGTCGCGAAGACCATCGGCATTTTTCGGATGGATGAGATAAGCAACCACTACGGCGATTGAGCCTGCTACACGCCCCAACAAACGCCCCCATGCCCAGCCTGAGCGAACTGCGCCCCTTCAAACTCTTCCCGCCCGGCCGTTTCATTACTGACCGCCTCGAAGACCGTAATTGGAACCAAGAGGAACTGGCCACCGTCCTCGGGATCACGCCCACGCACCTGAGCCAAGTGATGAAGGGCGATAGTCCCTTGACCTACGACATGGCCCAACGCCTCGGCGCCACCTTCGATACCAGTGCCCAGTACTGGAGCAACCTCTACTTGGGTTACGTGCAATGGAAGGGCGAGGACAGCGCCGGGCTCACCGAAACGGAGATCCGCTCCACCATCTACGAGCGCATGCCCGTAAAGGACATGGTGAAGAAGAAATGGATGAAGCCCAGCAAGAACTTGAAGGATCTGGAGAAGCAGGTCCTCAGCTATTGGGAGATCAAGAAGCTGGACTTCACCTTCATCGACGAGAAGTTCACGCCCTGCCTCAACCGCAAGAGCGAAGCCTACAACCAGTTCAACGCCAGCTACGCCGCCACGTGGTTCCAAAAGGCCAAGATGGTTGCCAAGGAATACAAGGTGCCCACCTACGACAAGACCAAGCTGAACCAATTGGCCACAAGCCTGCACAGCTGCACGCCGGACGAGGACAACATCCCGGAATTCATCAACGGCCTGCAAGCCTGTGGCGTCAAGTTCTTCGTGCTGCCGCATTTGGAGAAGACCTACTTGGACGGTGCCGCCTTCATGGACGGCAAGAACCCGGTGGTGGTGTACACCGCGCGGTACAAACGCATCGACAACTTCTGGTTCACCGTGGCGCACGAGGTGGCGCACATCCTGAAACACCTGAGCGACGATTGCCCCTTTGTGTTGGACGACCTGAAGCGCGGCGATGTGGACAAGCTGGAGAAGGAAGCGAACCAGCTGGCAAGCAAGTGGCTGAAACACGCCGACGCCATTAGTTGGATCAAGGAGCACGGCGGCACCTACATCACGCAGAAGACCGTGCTGAAGTGCGCCGAAGAAGTGGGCATACACCCCAGCATTGTGATCGGGGCCATGGCCCATGCCGAACTCACGAGCTTCCGCAACCTGCACCTGTTCAATGCCAATGCGTTGGAGTCCATTCCCAAAGCTTTCCAGAACTGAACTTAAGGATGGCATAAGATGGCGAAGAAGAAAGGCGAAAGCACAAGCACAACGCTGGAAGCCCACTCACGGGCCAAGGTGGAGTTGTTCAAGGAGTATCTCGCCATCTATCTGAATATCATGCAACGTGCGGTCGGCATTGACCACCTCATGTTCTTTGACATCTGCGCTGGCGAAGGCGTTTACGCGGACGGCGGCAAAGGGAGCCCTGTCATGATCATGGAGACGATCAAGGACCACTACTTCGCGAATGAGAAGCAGTGCTTGCGCATCCACGTAGAACTCAATGATCCAGGCTTGTCTAAAGTTGAAAAGGGGCGTAAGAAGATCGAACGCGTTGAGGAAGCGGTGACCAAGCTCTTCAGGCCATCGAATGTCCAGGTCTCCTTCAGCGCAAGGGGCTACACGGATATTCTGGGAGATGTACAGCGGAAGGTGGATGCCCTTGGACCGAAAGAGCGGGCGATCGTTTTCATAGATCCATGGGGCTACAAGGAGATCAAGCCTCTGGATCTCGTACAACTCATGAAGAACGGAAGGACCGAGGTACTGCTGTTCCTCCCTACGAGCGATATGCATCGGTTTGCGCGTAAAGCGTTGAGTGATGATGAATTCCCCGGTGGAGTGCCTTTGAGAGAGTTCTTGCTGACGCTTTACGCTGGTGATTCCCCGGACACTTCGACCGCACTGGAATTTGCAGGCTCGCTACTTCAAAGGTTCAAGCTGCTTCCAGACATCAAGTACGTTGACAAGTTCACCTTGGAGCGCGGAACGGGAAGGTACTTCTGCCTCTACTTCTTCACGAGCCACCGGCTAGGATTGCGAAAGATGGTGGAAGCCAAATGGCGAATCGACGAGAAGGAAGGTCGAGGGTTCGTACTACCCAAAGTACAGGTCGATCTTTTCACGGGGCATCAACATTCAGGATATCCAGAGGTTCTGAAGGAGGGACTGAAGAAGTCTGGCGGAATGACGAACGAACAGCTCGAGTTATTCGGCCTTGTTGAAGGTTATTTACCCAAGCATACCGCGGACTTATTCAAACTCTGGAAGGAAGAGGGTATACTAGAGGTCGTGTCTCTTGACGGACTTCCTGTCAAGGGATACTACCTGAACGACATGAAGCGTCAGGTCATGATCAAACTCAAACACCATGGCTAGTTCAAGCATCGAATGGACCGAGATGACCTGGAACCCCACCACGGGTTGCAACAAGCTGAGCGCGGGCTGCAAATTCTGCTACGCCGAAGTAATGAGCCGCCGCCTGCAAGCCATGGGCGTGGAGAAGTACAAGGACAACTTCAAGCTGCGCATACACCCCAAGGAACTGGAGCTACCCTACACCTGGAAGAAACCCAAGGTAGTGTTCGTGAACAGCATGAGCGACCTATTCCACAAGGACGTGCCCATCGCCTTCATCCAACAGGTGTTCAAAGTGATGAAGGAGAACCCGCAGCATGTGTTCCAAGTGCTCACCAAACGGGCGGATGTGCTGCGCTACTACGATAGCGAAGGCTGGCTGGAGTGGACGCACAACATCTGGATGGGCGTGAGCGTGGAGGACAAGCGCGTGATGCACCGAGTGGACCTCCTACGTGGCACAGGTGCGCGCGTAAAATTCCTGAGCTGCGAACCGCTGATCGGACCGCTGCCGGATATGAACTTGAAGGGCATCGACTGGGTGATCGTGGGCGGCGAGAGCGGCCGCACCCCGCGCCCCATGAAACCCGAATGGGTGCAAGACATCAAGGAGCAATGCCAGCGCAGCAACACGGCCTTCTTCTTCAAGCAATGGGGCGGCACCAACAAGAAGGCCGCAGGGCGCGAACTGGATGGGCAGACCTACGACGAGATGCCGCCGATCGAACAACTGGTGTGAATTGAACGAAGTGGAGACGGCAACCGATGGCACTAACAGATTCAGTTGAAGAAATCGTTGAGAAGAGCAACAACCCGTTGCTCGGCAAGCATGAGGCGTGGGGTCGTGTGAAGCTTGGTGCGGTGGCGAAAGTCCAGAACGGATTCGCATTCAAGTCCGAGTTGTTCACGAAGGAGAAGAGAGGAATGCCGATCATCCGGATCAGGGATGTGGGCAGTGACAACACCGATACATATTACACCGGGGAGTACGATCCGGAGTATGTCGTGCGAAGGGGTGATCTGCTCATTGGCATGGATGGCGATTTCAACTCGGCGCGATGGAGAGGTCCAGACGCGCTGTTGAATCAGCGAGTGTGCCGGATCATCCCGACCACGGATCATTACGAAACAAGGCTGCTCGACTTTGCATTGCCGGGTTATCTGAAGGCCATCAATGACGTGACCTCTTCAGTGACGGTGAAGCATCTCTCTTCACGAACCGTAGCGGAGATACCTCTTCCACTTCCTCCCCTCCCCGAGCAGCGGCGTATCGTGTCGGCGATCGAAATGCAGCTGAGGCGGCTGGATGCGGCGGTTGCGCGGCTGCACGCGGCCAAGGCCCAATTGAAGCGGTACAAGCAGGCGGTGTTGAAGGCGGCGGTGGAGAATACCGGAGTCGACACGGAGCAGGATCTCGGCGCGCTGTGTGAGTTGATCACCAGCGGCTCACGCGGTTGGGCAGAGTACTACGCCGAATCGGGTGACACCTTCATCCGTGCGCAGAACCTAAAGTACGATGTGCTCGACCTTGCGGACATCGCCTACGTGCGACTTCCGGAGACGGTGGATGGATTGCGCACACAGGGCCGGAATCAGGACATCCTCATCACGATAACTGGCGCGAACGTCACGAAGACCGCTTTGGTAACGGAAGAATTGGAAGGACGTGCGTTCGTGAACCAACACATCGCGCTCGTTCGATTGAAGGATCCTTCACAAGCACCGTTCGTGTTCCGCTGGATCATCAGTCCAGCGCATGGCCGTGGCATCTTGGAGAAGCTGGCCTATGGTGCTGGCAAGCCCGGTCTGAACCTGTCGCACATCCGTGATCTCCGGATACCGCTTCCATCACCCGAGGATCAAGCCGTGGTGGTTGAGCGACTAGGCGCAATAGACCTTGGGAACGACGAACTGGAATCCACCCTCGACGCGCAGCTGGCGCAAAGCACGCGTTTGCGGCAGGCGGTGTTGAAGCGGGCTTTTGAGGGGAGGTTGGTGTAAACGCAATACAATGGCCCAGCGAATACCACCCAAACTACTTGAGTTCAGCAGACTACTGAACCCCAAGTCAGAGTGCGACTATCGGGACTCGTTCAAAGTGGTGCTTGATGTGATGGAGAAGGTGCTGAACGAACACAGCGCCAAGAGGTGGAATCAGATGGAACACGATGGCAACATGCTGTTCCAGGTGATCCTGCTCAGAGGCATTTCAATTGGGCGCTTGATCGAGGATAAGTCCTACGTGAACGCGCTCGATGGCAGACAATGGAGCATAACTGTAGACCCGTTGAGCTTGGAAACGCTGGTTCGGGCTCAGTTCGAGGCGTTCTGCTTGTTCCACCACATCTATCTCAAGCCGACCACACCCGCAGAAAGAGAGATGTACTACCTCTTGTGGGTGATTGCGGGGTTGAACAAGAGGCAGAAAACCGTATCCCGCCTCACCATTCCGGCACTCTTGCGCAAGGCTGCGAAGGAGAAGATTGAACTGGAGGGCTGGCTGGATAAACTATGGGCCAACGCTGAGTACAACGCGCTTGATGCTAAGGGCAAGAAGGCTGTTAAAGATGCGGTCAAGGATAAAGAGTATCAGGTTATCCTGAGCACGGGTTCCGCTCGGTCTGCTGGATGGCAGGCCTTGTTCAAACGTGCAGTTCCAACGGATGCATTCGAGCAGTTCTACATGATGCTTTCCCAGGCATCCCATCCTTCCAACGTCAGCATGTTTCAATTCAGGGACATGTACAAGGACGGAACGTACCGCTCGACCGCATACTTTGCCCTTCAATGCTCAACCATTCTCATAGCCTTCACTATTCGGGACTACGTCAAGTTGTTTCCGATACTCGAGGTTGTTGTGAACGGGTTGAAGGAAGAGCACCAGCTCCTGATCAATAACTTGAACATCGCGTTCAGGGGGGATGATTACACTCTAAATGACATCGAAGAGCATATGGGGCTTAAGCCAAGTTTGATTCCCGGATTCATTCGGGTACCGTTCCCGGGTCCAAACCTCAAGGACACATGACCAGATACTTGCACTGCACCTTCTCCGCGAAGATGAAGCAAAGCACGTGGTTGCGGCAGGCGGTTTTGAAGCGAGCTTTTGAGGGTAGGTTGGTGTAACACAAATGATTCGGCATGGAAGACATCATCGATGACTTGTACCAGTGGCTCACTGAACGGCCGAAGTGGCAACAGGATGCTGTGCGTCGGCTTTTACAGCAGACAGAACTAAGCACCGAGGACATCAAGCAGTTGGCCGACCTCTGTCTGAAGGAAGCAGGCTTTGCCCATCCTGACATGGAGGGGCTAGAGTTTAGGCCCGTTGACAAGACGTCCCTGACCTTCGAGGTTGGTAAACGCAACCTAGTGCTGGAGAGCATCGGCGATGTGAAAGGGATCAACGCGCTGGCACCTCAAAAGGCGCTGGAGTTTGGTGCAGGCCTGACCGTTGTTTACGGTTCGAATGGCTCAGGCAAGTCGGGCTATACAAGGATACTCAAGGCAGTCGCGGGTATACCGTCGAGGACGGCACTGCTGGGCAATGTGTTCGCGGACCAACCAGCGGAACAATCATGTTCATTCGAGTATGTGTTGAATGACACTACCCAGCCGAAAATAAGTTGGCGGCCTAACAGCGGGCCGAACGAGCACTTGAGCGCCATAGCGCTCTATGACACCGAGTTGGGTAATGTGTACGTGAACGAGGAGAATGAAGTGGCCATTGAGCCAGCCCCCGTGGCCTTGCTTCGTCGCCTTGCCGAAACCTGTAGTGCGGTGGTTGAACGGATCAAGGCGGAGAGGAAGAATATGCGTTCCTCAAAGCTGAAGTTGCCGTTCGATTACACTGCCACGGAATACGGCAAGCGATACAACGAGTTAGGTGCGAGCACTACGAAAGAACAGGTCCGCGCGTTCTGCGCTTGGACCGAAGAACTGGAAGAGCAGTTGAAAAAGGTGGATGAGCGGTATCGCTCCCCAGGTGCTGCCGAGCTGGTTAACAAGGTCGGCCAGCGACATTCTCATCGAAAACAGATGTATGCCATTCTGAGCAATTGCGTCACTAAACTTTCTATGGAAGGTGTCAACGAGCTTGTTGAAGCGAGGAGGGATGCGGCTGTGAAAAGGCAGGCTGCAACAGATGCCGCGAAGCGAGTATTCGCTGATGCCCCCCTCGGCGAGGTGGGCAGTCAGACATGGAGACAATTGTGGGGCTATGCCAAGGCATATTCCGTAGCGGAAGCTTATCCCGG
>Ga0105047_10014726_pt1 | contig 12379 bp, 12 predicted proteins | sample MAT04_FD_78384 | JGI IMG/M metagenome (GOLD analysis project Ga0105047, IMG submission 78384) | Freshwater microbial communities from Lake Fryxell liftoff mats and glacier meltwater in Antarctica - MAT-04 (megahit assembly) | ecosystem: Environmental > Aquatic > Freshwater > Ice > Liftoff... | reverse complement strand
TATCGCTTATTGGGCGAGAATATTGCCGTGGCTATTATTGTTTTTACACTTTTGCTGCGCTTTGTAACTTTGCCTTTTAGTTTAAAGCAGGCAAGTACAGCTACCAAGAACAAAGACTTCCAGGCTAAATACGCAGAAATTCAGGCTAAATATAAGAATAAAGAGGACAGAGAAAAGATGACCTTAGAACTTGGTCAGCTGCAAAGAGAGTATTTACCTGCTCAGTTGGGTGGGTGTTTGCCACTTATTCTGCAATTGGTGTTCTTTTTCCAGGTTTATTACGTTATAACCAATATCTTAAACGTAGGGGCTCCTGCTTTTAACATGGTTAATTACGACTTTATTCCTTTCTTAAGAGATTTTGGTTCTAGTGAGGTTATTAACCTAAACATTTGGGGCATTAATCTTGGTCAGAGTGCTTCGCAAGTAGGTTTGGGTGCCGGCTTCTGGGCAATTTTGCCTTATGGAATCTTAATGTTGCTTACTGGTATTACTCAGTTCTGGTCTAACAGAGTTTCTATGGGCATGAGTCCTGCACCAGAGAAAAAAGAAGACAAAATGATTCTAGATAAGAACGGCAAGCCAGTAGAGAAGAAGCCAGAAGACATGAGCTTTACCGACGCAATGGCACAATCTTCAAAGAGCATGATGTACATTATGCCTATTATGATTACCGTGTTTAGTTATTCTTTCCCTGCTGGTATGGGGATTTATTGGACTATCAACAACGGATTTGCCATAATCCAGCAAGCCATTACGCATCGTCATAAAATCAAGGCTTTTGTAAAAAAGTTGTTTACTGGCAAAGGAACAGCCGCAGATCTAGAAGAAGATACAGAAAAGGTTGCCATTAAGGTAAAAAATGCCTAGTTATTCAATTGTAGTTCGCGTTGTTAGAGCATAGTGTTAAATTAGACCAAGAAAATCTTAAATTTTTATTAAATTAAGCCAAAATGTTAATCTCTGAATTCGATAAAACAACTCTTACCAACAAGTTAGAAGAAATTTTGGCTACTTTTGCAGATTTTCTAGGAATAGATATGGAATATGATTATTCTGTAATGGAATACGAACGGGTAGGCGGCGAAACTCGCGAATACGTTGCGTTGCAACTAAGAACACAGAATGAGGCTTTGCTAATTGGTCATCATGGTCAAACTTTAGAAAGAATTCAGAACCTTATTGGTTTGGGCTTGGCACAAGAGTTTAAGCAGGTTGTAAGGGTGGTTGTAAACATTAATGACTACCGCGACAGACACGAAACAAACCTACGTAACTTGGCTGGCCGTGCACGTATGCAAGTTATTGAAAGTGGCCAAGATATGGAGCTTGCTCCAATGAACGCCTCCGACAGAAGAATAGTGCACCAAGCACTGCAAGAAGAAGGTGGAGTAGGCACAGAAAGCACCGGAGACGGAAAAGACCGTAGGATAGTAGTTAAAGCCATTAAGTAAACTTAAAACATGCCCGCAGAAACTAGTTTAGAACCAGTTTCGGCAACGCAAACCACCGAAAGTTTGCCCGTTCCCTATGTTCCTTTGCATACCAATGTGAATGTAAGCGATCTTGGCTCTAATGAAACTATTCCAGAAGAAAAGCTCCGTGAATTTGCTACGCAATCTAGGGATTTATTATTAAATGAATCTAGGCAAAGAGAAGCATTTGCTTTTAGTAATGAAAGACCGCTTACCCCAGAAGAATCAGAATTATTTCAAAGTCACCTGACCAAGGCCGCAGAGTATCTAAAGGTAAATGGTCTTGAAGATTACTGCAAATTTATTCCTGGTCTGGATCGGATTGAGATTCGTGAGTATAAAGAGTTTGCCGATTTTAATCAAATTGGAATGTTTGTAGAGGGAAGCAAGCAAAAGGTCATTGTTTTCGTAAACCCAGGGACTAATCTTTCCACAGATCCTCAATTTGGAATTGATTTACTGCATGAAGTCTCTCATATACTTGGAAAGACCCAGCTTGCAGGTTCTCGCTCTGAACTGTTAAGTGGCGATATTGAAGGAATTCGCGAACGTACCACTGGTTTAGATGTGGTTAAAGACTCACTAGAAGATAGTGCTTTGCATACTGCAGGAACAACTTTTAATCACGGAATTTTTGAAGAAGGAAGTGCGGATATTTTTGCAAACTTAGTTCTTAATGATCAAACTATTGTGAATACTATGGAAGCAAATTACTTCTATAAGACTTTGCTAACAAGACTTTTGCTGCAAAAATACAGCGAAAAAAATGGTCAAGATTTTGCACAGAATTATGCAGAACTAATGAAAGCAAAATTCTCAGGAGATTTTAGTTGGGTAAGTAAATTGTTTTTAACTATTAATCCCGAAGATAAACAGCTTATGAAGGAGTACTATAACTTACAATCTGTGGGTGAGTTAGTTCCAATAGGTACAACTGTAAGATTTGCAGAAAGATGTGGAGTAGATAAGGACTTTTTAGCAGGTTGTTTGGAAATGGTTCGGCTAAATGAAGAGAAGCAGGAAGTTGCGTTTAAATTACCAGATGTTCCAGGTGGTTTTAAGGTTAAAGATGCGTTGTTAATGAGAACTCCTGTATTGCGAACTATTATGTATAATCCTGATTATTCCGAAGCTTTTAAACACATTACAGGTACCTAATTCTTCTTAAGCCTAGATGTTTGGCTGCTACAAACTTATACTGTATAATTGGGCACTAGATAAGTAACCAACCAAAATAGGTGCATTTCATGGAAAAATTAGTCTTAACAAACAGAACAACATTCGGTAAAAAAGTAAAATACCTTTTAGAGGCTGGCACATTGCCTGCTGCAGCTTATGGTCCTAGACTAGAATCTGCTACTGTAGAAGTTAATTACAAGGAATTTGAAGGTATCTTCAAGAAATCTGGACACAGCAAACTTATCAATATTGAAGTAGACGGAAAATTCCACAAAGCACTTATTAAAGAAGTTCAAAAGCACCCAGTTACCCGTAAATACAAGCATGCATCTTTCTATGCAGTAGATATGGAAAAAGAATTGGTTACAGATGTTCCACTAGAAATTGTTGGTACAGCATTGGCAGTTAAGAATAACTTCGGTTTCTTGGAAGTTCCCTCGAACTTTATTACTATTCGTTGTTTACCTGGCAACTTGCCTGGAAACATTATTGTAGACGTATCTGAATTGGCTCAGGTTGGAGACGGTATTACTATCTCCCAACTTAATCTTGGCGAAGGTGTACAAGTTTTTGGTCACACCGACGAACATACAAGAGTAGTATTCATTTCTCCTCCTCAGAAAGAGGTTGAAGAAGAAGCTCCAGTTGTTGCCGCAGCCGAGGCAGCTCCAGCAGCAGATGCAGCAGCTCCTGCCGCAGAATAATACAAAAATTTCACCAAAAAGTTCAAAAGTTTTTTCAGAATTAGTTGTTAAGCTTACACTAAGCTAGTAATGCTGTTTTTAGCTATACTAGAACTAACAAGTTAAATTTGATTGGCTATATTTCTTTTGGAACCTACAACTGCACCAATAACAACTACTCCTGCTGCTATAAAAGCAGATCAATTAGAAATCTATAAGCAAAAGTTGGCTACTTTGGTATTGCCAGAAGCTTTACGCGAAAGATGTAGCAATTTAATTGCACGTAGCGAGGCTTTACGTAGTGCTGGCAACATTAATGCAATGTCCGAAATAGAAGTTATTTATCGCTACCTAGAATGGGTTGTTCAGATTCCTTTCGGCAAAGTAACTACAGATAACCTAGATTTAGTAAATGCCGAGCAGGAACTTAATAAAGAGCATTTTGGCTTAAAAGCTGTAAAAGAAGAGGTTTTAGAGTATTTGGCTACTCAAAAGTTGCTTACAATGACTGCAGAACAGCGCATTAAAGATAATGCTATTTCTCCAAGTAACCCAATTCCTACGGAATTAAACAGTCCTGTAGCTGGTTTTCGGGCCAAGGGAACTGTGTTATGTTTTGTTGGTGTGCAAGGTGTTGGTAAAACTACTATGGCCAGATCTATTGCCAATGCTATGGGCAGAAAGTTCTTTAGAATTGCTTTAGGTGCTTTTGCTAGTGCCCAAGACTTAAGAGGTTCTTCTAAATTTGAACAGAATGCAGAACCAGGTGTAATTCTTAAGGCAATTATTCGCTCTGGCACATTTAACCCGGTTATTTTGTTAGATGAGCTAGATAAAGTAAGCGAGGCAAATAACACCAAGGCAGATATTATGGCCACTTTGCTAGAAATCTTAGACCCAGAGCAAAATTTTGAGTTTAACGACAGGTATTTAGATTTTCCAATAGATTTATCTAAAGTGCTATTTATCTGTACTGCCAATAACATTGGAGGCATTAGCGCTGCCTTGCTAGATAGGTTAGAACCGGTGCGATTCTCTAGTTATTCAGATGAAGATAAAATTCAAATTGCTCAGACCTTCTTATTCCCTAAAGTTTTGGCAGAAACCGGAATTCAAGCCACTCAATTGCAAATAAATCCGGACGTCTGGCCTTTAATTGTTCGCCCGTTGGGCTTTGACCCTGGAATACGCCAGCTAGAGCGCAACTTAAAGCAAGTTGCCAGAAAAGTAGCCAAAATGATTGTTTCTGGCCAAACGGGCCAAGTTGTTTTAACGGTGCAGAACTTCCACGATTTTATTCCTCAAGACTTTGGTACCTACTTATAGGGCAGTAGTCGTTTTGTGGGTTTGAGTGATATTCTAAAAGATATGGAAGGAGAAACTACAATATTTGAAGAATTTAATCCTACTAAAGAAGTTTTAGACGCAGGCCTAAGTGAGGCGAAAGCGGCGCTTACAAATCTTGGCCTAAAAGAATTTGCAGATAAATTACCTGGACTTTCCGATGTAAAACTTTTTATTGGCTATGCTCCTAGTGATGACATAGAGGCAAATGGTGCTTTTGCGGCTTTTGTAGAAGAGGAAGAAGGTAAGAGAACTGGTATTAGCGTTGTGGCCGAACTTCCAGCTCATCGTTTTCCTAGTGATTATATTCCTGCAATTAAGGAGCAGCTTTTTAGGGGAGTCGTAGATTTTCTTGCTCCTGAACCAGAAATACATGATCTAGAACTGAAAATGCGTGCAGATAAAGAACTAAAAAAGGGTGCAAATGAGTTTGCAACTTTTGTATCTACAAATGCCGTACAGATGCAAAAAAATGATTTTGGTGGTTTTTTGCGCGCACTTTTCACCGAAAAAACGCCAGAAGTCATGCCAGATTTAGCTTGATTGGGTTGTTGCACAACACTATTCAGTGTTTGTAAAATATTACATAAGAACCTTCAGAATCCTTGACACAAAAGCCCCCTCGGGTCTAACATACAAGAGTAATGCAGACATCTAGAACAACAACTATGGCACCGTTTAATCACGCACTCGTGATTAACGCGCGTACGTCTTAGGAGGTTGTTATTCTATAAAAATTGAACCTCCGCAAGGAGGTTTTTTAATGTCTGTATTTTTGTTTTTTAACTGATTTGCAATTGTGGGTATAATCATTCCCCAAGTGCAACAGCTCTTTTACAAGTAGGATGATTTTGGTGTTGGGATTATGAAAGTTTCTCTGGCGTAATGCAGGGCGGCTGTCGTAATCCCAACCCAGATGTTGAGATTAAATCTTTTCAGGAGAGAAAAGTGAGAAATCATAAAAATGTTCAGGATCGGGTCTCAATCCCGATGACAGTGCAGAGACAAACCATCGGCAAGGGCAAAGGTGGCGGTAATGACAATAAGCCAAAGGCTGGTTCTGCCGGTAAGACTAGACTATACTGCACATACTGTAAGTGCGATCGAGAATTCCAAGGCATTTGGGGTACTAACTCACAGTTACATACTCTTAAGTGTAAGAGTTGTAAGAACTCCCCAAATACGCGGCCAAAACCAAGCTTGATTTAATCATCCTACTTTTATCGGCGCAGCTAATATTCTTTCATTCCTTATCCCCGAATGTTAGCTGCGCCACCAAATCTTCTATTCAAACCTATGGTTTCCACGCTAGAATTAGCTAGCTAAATTATCCTATTTGTATAAATGCCAAATTATTTTTTGTGCAAAACCGACCCCGAAACATACTCAATTGACGATCTTGCCAAGGCAAAAAAGACAACTTGGGATGGAGTAAAAAATCCAACCGCCAGAATTATCATTAAAAGCATGCAGCCAGGCGATATTTGTTTTCTTTATCACTCCCAAGGAGATGCGTGCATTGTTGGCTTAATGAAAGTTACCAGCGTGGCTAGAGACGACGTTAAGGAGCCAAACAGATCTTCTGTAATGGATGTAGAGTATATTGCTACTTTTGAGCCTGAAGAATTCATTACTCTTAAAGAAGTTAAAGAAAGTGGCGATTTTGATGACTGGACACTAGTGCGTATTGGCAGATTGTCTGTGCACAAAGTGCCAGAATCTTTCCTTAAATGGCCAAAAGTTGCCAAAGTCTTAAAGAAATATTTGTAATGAAAATAGTTGTTTCGTCTACCAACCCAGTCAAGATTGCTGCTACAGAGGAAGGCTTTGCAAAAGTATTTCCTGACAAGAAGTTTGAAATCGAAACTGCCAAAGTGCCTTCTGGTGTGCCAGATCAACCCCACGGAGATGAAGAAACATTATTGGGCGCAAAAAACAGAGTAGAGAATGCTCGTAAAGTAACGCCCCAAGCAGATTATTACGTTGGCATTGAGGGCGGAATAACCGATACTGGCAAAGAGATGTGGGCATACGCCTGGATTGTTATAGAAGATAATCTTGGTAAAATAGGTAAGACTAAAACTGCACTATTCGAACTTCCAAAAGCAATTGCTGACCTAATTCGGCAAGGTCACGAACTAGGCACAGCAGACGACATTGTCTTTAAAGGAGAAAATACCAAGCAAAAGAACGGTGCAATTGGAATTCTTACCAAAGACCAAATAACTCGCACAAGCTATTATGTTCACGCTGTAATTATTGCCTTAATTCCATTTCATAACCCAGAACTTTATTAGGCGACTTTCTTGCGCACCATTTTAATGGTGGGTATCTTTACGCCTGTTGGCAGTAGGTATGAATCTTCAGAATGTGGAATTAGCACAAAACCTTTGTGCTCGTAAAAACTTATTGCTTTTGTATTGTAAGTGGCAACGCTAAGTGTAATTTCTGGAGCCGCGCTTAAATCTGCTTCAACTTGTGCCATTAGCATGCTTCCTATACCTTTGCCTTGCGCCGTTGGAACCACGTAAATCGCGTGTAAATGATTGCTAGAACGCTTGTAATGAGTAAATGCTACTATCTGGCCGTCAAGTTCTGTAACGTACTGAACGTCTTCGCAAGTAGCAAAATCATATTCCTGTAGTTTAAGCATTTCTGTAAAGCGTCCTATTCTGGCATCTCGTTTTGAGTCATGAAATTCTTCGACAATATCGTGCTCTGTAACACTGTTCGCCAGACTAATATAGGTGCACATCCAAGCTTCTTTTTGTACGTTGTAAATTTTTTCTGCATCTGCAGCAGTTGCTAACCGGACATTAATGTTTTGCATTACAAATTTTAACAGTTAAGATTATCTTAATTAAACTTGCTGAAATTATTATGAAATTAAATGCAGTTGCTGTGACCTCTAAGGATATAGTCAAAACAATTAGCTTTTATGAACTCCTAGGCTTCAAATTTGAAGAGCACGAGGCAGATGCTCAACACGTAGAATCTATTCCAAATGGCAATGAAGCAAAGTTAATGATAGATTCGCATTTGCTTGCAGCCGAACTTATAGGTGCTGAACCAACAGCTTCTAATCACTCTGGTTTTGCAATTGAATTTGATTCTCCTAGCGAGGTCGATGAAGTTGCAAAAAATATTAAAGAAAAAGGCTTTGCTGTAAGCAAGGAGCCTTGGGACGCCTTTTGGGGACAACGATATGCGGTGGTGCAGGACCCCGACGGGTATTTTGTAGATCTCTATGCTAAATTGAGTTAATTCTCATATTACTGTCCAATAATGGAACCATCAGTTTCTAAACCTCTCTCAAAAAATAAAAAATTCATAATAATTTCAGGTGTGGCTGCGATCATTCTCTTATTAGTTATAGGAATTTTTGCCAGTGGCATACTAGACAGAAAAGAAAACGCACAACAACAATCGAATAATGATATGCAATATAGCTCTGGGGAAATGGCAACTACTGCTCCATATTCAGAGGGTGGAGGGTTATTACCTGCAAACACTTGTCCAGATTCTGTTGTAAATGAAAATGGCCAGGAATTCGGCATTGTTAATGGTCAAAAAATGCCAATGAATTTTCAAGATTTCAAATACTTCGATGCAAATTGTAAGAACGCCTCAAAACCAGCTGCATCTGCAAGCGATGCAAGTTACGGAGCAACTTATAAAGCTTTACCAGAATGTGTATCTGGTCAGACTTACTTCGATAGATTACCAGCAGAAGTTACTGCCTTAGGATCTATAATTCCATTGGGAAATGTTAGCGTACCAGATCACACTATTCCCACAGACCATATGTATTTCATCCTTAAGCGCTCAAGCGCCGGAGTTGAAGGAAAAACAATACCTTCCACAGTTGTTTCGCCAGGAAAAATTGTAGTTACTGGTTTTTCTAGAACAAGCGAGTCTAAGAGTGGTAAGCAAATAACCGACGATTTTGCGATTACTTTCTCTGCATGTAAGGGCATAGAGTTTTATCTTGGGCATGTTAAGACAATTACGAATACAAAACTTAACGCTTTAACATCTACCGAGGGAAAATGTACTACTACAACACCAGCCACAAATACCGAAGTAAAGACTTGTATTTACGCGACAGATCTGGTGCTAGAGGCGAATGAAATGATTGGCGGAATTGGCAGCGATACTCTAGGAGGGTTTGATTTTGGTGCATTTAGCTTCAAAGACAAGCTAGCATTTGCAAATCAGGGAATTCATCCTCCAAAAACAGCTTACGGACTATGTCCTTTAGACTATTTCTCTGCAACTGCTAAGCAGCAAGCTTACAGCATTATCGGCACGACGGAAAAAACTAGAACCGTTCAACCATTATGTGGATTAATAATGCAGGACAAAGTCGGGACAATCCAAGGTAACTGGTATTTAGGAGATACCTCTAAACAAGAAACCTACAGCAACTGGGATAACCATTTGTCTATTGTTCACGACAATGTAGACCCAACAATTGGTGTGTTTGCAATTGCTGGTCAAGTTACAACTCCAAAAGTAGTGAAGTTTAGACCTTTAGCTTCGGGCACAAAGAATCGTGAACCATCTACTGTTAATGCCGATGGAATTGCTTACTGTTATGAATCGGAATTGGCATTAGACGCAAATCGCTATACAACCGGGTCTGTCCTTGTACAGTTAGTAAACGAAAAGCAGATTAAACTAGAGTGGCGCGGAACCGATTGTACAAGTACAAATACCTTTACCAGTGCTGCAAAAGAATATAATCGTTAGTTGCACTTGGCTAGATAACTTTGAAAGAGTTCTTGCTGGATAGTCTCGGTTTGTAGCTTTTCTAAGCTGCAACTAGTTGAGACATAATCTTTGAATGTGCTATTGGTTCTGTAGTCATTCTCCTGTATTAGGTAAAACTCTTTTGTACCAACAGGGATTTTATCGGAAATTGTTGCAGCATAGAAATTCTTATCCTTAAACACAAACCATTCATTGCTGCTACCTACAACAGGCAAGTTCGGGTTAGGTAATAACTTTGTAACCTGTACTACAGAATTATCATAATTATGATTAAGATTCTGGCGAATAAGGTAAGCGTATTGCCCCAGCACAATTGCTGCTAGCATTGGTACCACTAGGTAGTAAAACCTATCTTTACTAGAAACTAAAGCCACAATTAGCCAGATACCCAAAGAAAATAACGCAACATAGTTAATGTTAGGACGTGGGAAGAGCGCTAATAGCAAAAGATTTATTATTGCTAATACGAAGATAAATGAATAAGTTTTAAATAATTTCTTTTGGATAAAAATCACTCCCGAAAGAATAATGACTGCTAGTTCTAGCAGATGCCGCTTATACTGAGCCTGGAAAAAATATTGCACAAATAGGTTGGTCCAACCAGTTTTACTGTTACTGGTTAAGAACGCTAATAGTGAAGCCAGAGCAGAGGAGTGAAGAGCAAGATAACCAATTGCACTAGCAATTGTAGCGATAACAATTTGAGCTATTCCCCATTTCCCTAGTTTTGGTTTTGCTGTAAAGAGATACGTTAGGAGTGTAATACCAGCAATTCCCCCTACAGGGTGAGTTTCTAGTGAAATTGCAGCCAACAAAACACCAATAACATATTGCTTATTTAGAAGCAGCAGTAAACTAGCACCAGTTAACAACAAAATTAACGCTTCTCCACGAGCAGAGTTAATATTGGCAATAAATGGCTCTAGTAAAATAAACAGCAGGAAGGTATTTAGCGCGAATTTCTTGTCGCCGTAAAGTTTTAGAATAACTTTATACCAACAGAATGCCGCGGCAATTACCAATATTAGGCCGACTAGACCAACGTTAAGTCTGTTCCAGCCAATAACATCAAAAACCGCAGAATAGACCACTGCAATTACTTTGCCGAAGTATAAAACCCCAGCCTGTCCGTCGTTAGATTGAAATACTGTATCTGTTTCTATTCCCTTATGGGTGTAGTTGTAATAAAAAGATAAGGACCAAGCCTCGTCTATGTTTTCTGTGCGATAGCGGGTAAGCAGAGCAACATTTACTAGCAGTGTTAAGGCAATTAAGATATACAAGAATTTGTTACTGCCGATGAACTTTAGGAGTTTCTGCATGGCTTAATATTAACAAAAAGCCGAACAAGCTTGGCGTAGAATACTATGTGTCGTTTCTATAGTATTGGTCGAAAGAATACAAAAGTTAGAAAATTGTTGTTTTTTCAATAACAATATATGGTCTAAGACCTGTAATTGTGGTTGAGTTAATTTGTATACTTGTTGTGAACATTTTTAGACTATTTAAATTACCGTAAAATATTTTAAGTGGTGTAGTACCTGGATTATTTGCGATTATTAACTTTACTTTTTGTAATGCGTCTATCTCTCTTACATTACTTAAATCTATGATAAGTTCTGTTTGCTGAGAGAAATCATTTGTTTTTAACTTCTTTACATCTTCTTGACTCAATTTCCTCTCCAGCTTCCTAATATCTTCTTCTGCGGGCAACTGTTCTGGGTAGATACCATTTTGATTTAATACTTTTCGAACTTCGCTACTATTGTGAATATGCTCAAACTTAATAGGATCTTTTTGTTGTAAATTCTTACGTTGTGTTTGAAAAGTAGTCATTTCTGTTGCCAAGTCTTTGGCTTTAAGAGTAATTGTAGGGATGTAGTCAGCTAGGGGTCTGCCTTTCCCTGTTCCAAGTATTCTTTTCATTTCCCGAGTATCTTTGTTGAATAAAGCCTGATCACCAGCTGATCTAATTTCTGCAATGCCTCGGCTATCAACTCCGTGTTCTGTAAGAACTCCAGAAAACTTCTTTTCTGTTTCGCTTAATTTCTTTCTGGCAATAACTCTCTCTAGATTAGTGTTCTTTTCTTGATTCAACTCTTGTCTTCTTGTTTGGACTGCAAAATATGATTGTGCAAGGGCAATGGCTTCTTTTGTCGGATCACCATTCTGGGCTATTAAATAACAAGCGTATCTCGTAAGTTTATAATCTGATACTTGCCTCATCGCTTCTTTGTCAGTACCAGCAGCGACTTTGATCATTTTACCGACTTCGGCAAAATGATCGCTAGGTTGTGGATAAGTTCTAGATAAAGATTCTTTTGCTTTAAGAATTACATTTTTAAAGTTTGTCCACTTGTCATATTCTAAAACTGGCATTAAGTCTCGAGCTAGCCAGAACTCTTGCCCAGAATTATCAGTTTTTCGGATTGAATCAAATAAGCTTTCATTTTTATCGAGGTTTTGAATGGTCATAATTAATTATAATTGTTGGGTCAACCGTGCAATTGGGTTATTGAAAGAATTTTATAAGGATTTACTGAACATCTAGAAATTCTGTGTCGTATCTTTCTTTGACTGGCGAACGTTCTTTATATTTTGTGCGAGTTTTCTTTAGACTCACGAATCTTCCACAGCGAAGCGAGGACTGATGATGGAGGATAAGAGAAAACTCGGAAAGGTAGTCTTCGACCATCATTTACTGACGTGGAAGATTCGTAAACACGGAAAGGTAGTCTTCGACCATCATTCCGAGTAATATTCACAGCTAATTATTTACTGACGTGGAAGATTCATATAACTCGGAAAGGGAGAGATTCGGCCACCAAATTCATTCGCATGGGCTCATGAATTTCTCGGCCCCGCCGTCAAAACAATGCCATTTTGGGCATTGTTTTTCCTCTTTTCGAATCTCCCCATAAAAAG
>Ga0105047_10014725_pt1 | contig 12380 bp, 8 predicted proteins | sample MAT04_FD_78384 | JGI IMG/M metagenome (GOLD analysis project Ga0105047, IMG submission 78384) | Freshwater microbial communities from Lake Fryxell liftoff mats and glacier meltwater in Antarctica - MAT-04 (megahit assembly) | ecosystem: Environmental > Aquatic > Freshwater > Ice > Liftoff... | reverse complement strand
ATATGCCCCTGCAGCGCTACTGATAAACATGGTAATGGCCGGAAAGCTTGGCGCCAAATCAGGAGAAGGATTTTATTCCTACACCCCCGGCAGCAAAGATGCGGTGGTGGCTCCGACCTTTCGGAAAAAGTAAGAAGATTATCCGCAAGAACTGTATTAGGTATTAAGTATTAAGTATCAAGTAGGTACAATGAGCATTTTGTACCTTGTACCTTGTACCTTGTACCTTGTACCTTGTACTTTGTACCTTGTACTTCGTACAATCTGATAAAATCAACAGAAAGAAGTATTGCGAAAAATCAGGAATTCCGGCGCTTTTCGCGCGCAATGCGGCGCTGAAGGCGGACATCCGATTCTTTCAAGACCTCCGCAGCCTCCGGTGTTTTTATTAGCCTGGTGGCAACAGCAATCTGACCACTTTCGATCATACCGACTATTTCTTCAATCATATAGTCCGTCTCACTGTTCAATGGATCGTAGTGGTCTTTCAGGTCGGTGCCAAATAATTTCGCGACCCCTTGCCACATAAATGCGGAAAAACCGCTTTTGAGGTCTTTGACGAGTTCGTAGCTGGTCTTCCCCGACTCGCGATCAATTAGCTTGATCAACACCCTACCCTGACTGGTTGTCATCTTGCGCAGGTCGCCTTCAAATTCCGCTTTTAAATCTTCTTCGCACCGGTCGAGATAGGCCTGACGTTCTGCTTCCGTTTCAAGGGTTGTGAGGTTTTCATTGTAGGCCAGAATAAGTTGTCCGGCTACTTCTGCGTAGGGATAGGTTTTCACCACATTCCGCTGGAGTTTATCCCATTTTCGCTGGTATCTTTTGCTGCGCGCCTTCCGCTCGCTCGAAATCTGAGCCGTTTGAAGCGTCACCACGGGAATGGTATCGCCATTGACAACAACAGTTTCCAGAATGTATCTGCCATGGTATGGCACAGTTTGTCCTGGCGTTTGTGCCATCAGGCCGCCAATTCCAACAAGGCATAATATTATCCAGAAAAATGGACGCATATGCCCGTTAAACGCAAAATGCTGAATGATGTTATAAGTTGCAGATTTATTCAGAAGCTTTGTGATTTGATCCCCGGAATAAGCCAAATATCAGGCCAATACTTCCTTCACTTTGTCGGCAGCTTCCTGAAGCAGCACAGCAGAGTGAACTTTGAGTCCCGAATCGTCGATCAGTTTTTTGGCCTCTATGGCATTGGTACCCTGGAGGCGCACAATGATCGGGATATGAATGTCACCGATGTTTTTGTAGGCATCCACAATTCCCTGGGCCACGCGGTCGCAACGCACGATACCACCAAAAATATTGACGAGAATGGCTTTTACTTTCGGATCTTTCAGAATGATGCGAAAAGCGGTTTCCACCCTTTTGGCGTCAGCCGTACCGCCTACGTCGAGGAAGTTGGCAGGCTCACCTCCCGAGAGTTTGATGATGTCCATCGTCGCCATGGCGAGACCGGCACCGTTGACCATACAGCCCACGTTTCCGTCAAGTTGCACGTAGTTCAGACCAGCTTCTCCGGCTTCCACTTCCGTGGGATCTTCTTCTGAAAAATCGCGCATGGCGGCGTATTCCTTGTGGCGGAAAAGTGCATTTCCGTCGAGGGTCACTTTGGCATCCACCGCAATGATGCGGTCGTCAGACGTTTTCAGCACAGGGTTGATTTCAAAGAGGCTGGCATCGCAACCCACGTAAGCGGCGTAAAGCGCATTTACGAAAGTGACCATTTCTTTGGCTGCTTTGCCAGAAAGGCCGAGGTTGTAGGCAATTTTCCTACATTGAAAAGCCTGAATTCCCACAGCAGGATCTATTACTTCTTTGAAAATCAGATGCGGCGTTTTTTCAGCGACAGCTTCGATGTCCATCCCGCCTTCTGTAGAATACATGATGGTAACTTTTCCCACAGCGCGGTCGAGCAATACCGACATGTAAATCTCGCTGGTTTTGCTTTCTCCGGGATAATAAACGTCTTCTGTGATGAGAATTTTATTTACTTTTTTCCCTTCAGGCGGCGTCTGCGGCGTGATCAATTGCATTCCGAGGATATTTCCCGAAATAGTTTTAACGTCATCAAGGTTTTTCGCAATTTTCACCCCGCCACCTTTTCCGCGTCCACCGGCATGAATTTGGGCTTTGATTACGAACCATTGTGAACCTGTGGTCTCATTGATTTTTTTAGCGGCAGCTACAGCCTCTTCGGGCGTATCGGCCACGAGGCCCCGCTGAATGGCAACACCAAAAGATTCTAAAATAGATTTACCCTGATATTCGTGGATGTTCATGTCGGTTTTTTTAGTTGCGCAAATGTAACCTTCGAGGCCGGGTTATCAAAACCCATCAACGGCTAAAATTCCTAAAAAACCATCCGGCGCGGAAATGTATTAAAAGCAGAATCGGGTTTATATTTGCACCCCGTGAACGACCTGCAATATACCACCGCAATGATCCCGCTCAATGCGGAAATGCAATCAGCCATGCACCGGTTTCGCCAGGAGGGAAATAATATGCCCGTTCTGATGCTTCACGGAAGTATGGAAGACGGCCGGATCTTTTTTTCCCGAAAGGGACAAGGACTAGCACCCTTCCTGGCCCAAAGAGGTTTTGACGTTTTTGTGCCCGATATGGCCGGAAAGGGTCAAAGTTTGCCCGCCATCGACCGCAATTTTTCGCACAGCCAGACGGACGTTATTCAAAGAGATATTCCATTTTATCTGGCGCATATCCGTTCCTTTTACGCACCGGATGTACCTGTCCGGCTGGTGGGCCACTCCTGGGGCGGGGTGATGTTGATGGCTTGGTATGCGCGCTACGGGCGGGATGAGAATGTAGGTCCATCGGTATTTTTTGGCAGCAAAAGACGGATCGGGATTTTTTCGTTGCGGCGCCTCTTCATGGTCGATTTCATGTGGACCCTTGCCGGGGAAATAAGCAGCCGCAGTTTGGGTTACCTTCCGGCAAAAAGGCTGGGCATGGGCAGTGAAAACGAGCCTTCCAAACTCTACCGCGAAGTAAACAGATGGGTCTACAGCCGGCGCTGGATTGATCGCCCGGATGGTTTTGATTACGCCGCAAGGCTCAAAAAAATGAAACTGCCTCCGATATTGTATTTTGCCGGAATAAACGATCTGGTTTTGGGGCACCCCCTCGATGTCGAAAGATTCATGTGGGAAACCGGAGGAGATCAGGCACAATATGTGCTATTGAGCAAAAACAACGGCAACCTCGCTGATTACAGGCATATCGATATGCTGACCGCAAAAAGTTGTCCGGACGATCATTTTAGCCAGGCTGCCAATTGGCTGAAAAATGGAACTTTAACATAAATTTACAGCAACAATAACTTTCCGGTGTTTCATCCGTCTCACCACCAATTTACTGAATGAAACACATTTTTACGTTCCTCATTTATTTCTTTCCCTTTATTGTCCTTGCCGGCGGAGTGAAAGGCCGGATCATCGATCAGGATGGAAAACCCCTGCCATTCACCACCATTTTCATTAAAGAAACAGGATCAGGAAGCATCACCAATGAAAATGGTTTTTATGAAATAAAATTGGTTCCGGGAGCATATAGTCTCACATTCCACCATCTGGGATATCAAACCCAGAGTCTGATGCTAAGCATAGCCGATGACGTGGTGTCCTATGATGTGGTAATGCTCAAACAGGCTTACCTGCTCGGCGAGGCCGAAATAAAAGCCGGAAAAGAAGATCCCGCCTACAAAATCATGCGGAAGGCCATCGCCAAAAGTAGTTATCACCGGCAACAAATCGACTCCTACACCTGCCAGGTATATGTGAAAGGCGGCGGACGCCTCGTAGATGCCCCGGGCATTATCAGGCGGCAGCTTGAAAAAGAAGGCATGGACACTTCAGCCACTTTCGTAACCGAGTCAATCTCCAAAATCGCCTATACCCGACCGGAAAAATATGTGGAAGAAGTGATCAGCATCCGCGCAAATGGAGACATGCGCAACTCAAGCCCCATGAGTTACATCAATGGTTCGTTTTACAATCCCACCGTGGCGGGTCTTATATCCCCGCTTTCGCCAAAAGCATTTGCCTATTACAAATTTCGCTACGTCACCACGTTTCAGGAGCAGGGCTATCAGGTGATCAAAATCCAGGTCATACCCCGAAGCAAGGGCGAAGAAGTGGTCACGGGCATGCTGTACATCGTGGAAAATCTTTGGGCGATCCACAGTTTTGACTTTCGAATCAACACGCAGGGCATTGAGATCGATGCCATGCAGGTATTTGCCCCGGTGGAAGAATCGGTGTGGATGCCGGTGTCGCACAAATACGACGGGCGCGGAAAAATATTTGGGGTCAGTTTTGAATTTGGCTACCTCGCAGCCGTGTCCAATTACGACATACGAATCAATCCCGATCTGAGCAATACGTTTACCGTAATCGATGAAAAAACCGAAAGTGAACTGATCGCGGAAAGAGATGAGAAACCTGTGAAGCCGAATGCCATCGAAGAAGTTTTATCGGACTCGGAAAAGCAGCTATTGGAAGGTAAAGAAGTGACGCGAAAGGAACTTCGAAAGGTCATACAGGCCTACGAAAAAGCAGAGCGGCAGGATGAGGGTGAGCCACAAGTGGTGCGTGAAAGTGAATTTAAAGTAGACAGTCTCGCCTACAAATCTGATAGTCTTTACTGGGCCGACATAAGACCCGTGCCTCTCACAGAAAGGGAGATACGTGGGTATATTGTGCAGGACAGCCTCGACCTGGAGGAGAAAAAAAAGATGGACGGAGACACACTCGCCAGTGGCAATTCCTTTTCGCCCATGGGAATTCTGACAGGCCACACGTTCAATTTGGGAGACAGCAACTACATTCAGCTGCACAATCCGCTGTTTGGCATCCGGTTTAATACAGTAGATGGATGGAACCTCGAATACCGCGTGAGTTACTTTAAACGGTTTGACAATAAATCGCGGTTCGAATTATCACCGCGCGCGCGATATTCCTTCTCGCGCGAGAAATGGTTTGGCACCCTTCTCTCGGAATACAAATATGGAAATTCGCTCAAATCGGGGTCGCTCAGTCTGGAAGGAGGATTTTATTACAGCCAGTTCAATGATGATATGCCCATCGACTGGTTTACAAATTCCTTCTCCACACTTTTCGTGAAAAAGAACTATGTAAAAATTTACGACCGCGACTTTGTGGAGGGCAAGTGGCGACACGACATTACCCCGTCCATTGCCATCAATACCCACGCGGCTTACGACATCCGGCGGGAAACTTTCAATACCACCGATCAGGTGTGGTTGCCATCCGACAGGCGCGTGTTTACACCAAACCAGCCGAAAAACAACGAACTGAATGACAATACCGGCTTTGGGCGGTCGGAAGCCTTCAAAGTAGGTTTGGGAATTACGATGCAACCCGGGCTCAAATTCGGAAAACGCAATGACCGCTATTACCGCACCAATGAGCCACCCACCATCACCCTGCGGTACGAAAAAGCCATTCCCGATGTGATCAACAGTACGATCGACTATGATTTTGTCGCTGCGGAAGTGATCTACCGTTTTGATTTAAATCGCTGGGGAAACATAGGTGTACGCAGCGAAGCTGGAAAATTCCTAACGAGTGGGAATATGGATTTCATTGATTTCGCACATTTCATGGGCAATCAAACCATCTTTACCAGAAATGGCCGGCTGAATGGATACTCCATCGCGCCCTATTACGACTATTCCACTTCCAAAGAATATCTCTCCACGTATATCAATTACGAGATGCGCAAATTTGCCTTCACCCAGATTACCCTGTTGCGCGTGATGGGTCTGAAGGAAAGTTTTAATATCAATCACCTCATCACACCCAATACCAACCACTACATCGAAATAGGCTACAGCATGACCAACCTCTTCCGGTTTGCGCGCATCGATGTGGTGATGGCGCTGGAAGATGGTCGGGAGGCGGATTTCCGGATACAGTTTGGATTGTCGAGCGCGATATTTGGGATAGAATAGTCTATGTTTATTTACGATTGACGATTTGCGGTTTAACGTGTGCAACCCACTTCCCACTGACCACGAATATTTGCGATATGGGAGACCGCACCACCCACTCCTCTAAACTCAAGATCCTTTGTGCTGTTTGAAATCGCTGCTACGCAGCAATGGTTTTTTAACATGAAGAAAATGAAGGAATGAAGAAAATGAAGTTGAGGTGCAACTAAGGGCGGCTGCGCCGCTGGTGAAGAAAATGAAGAGCTGCAGGCAGCTTTGGAGTGGGTAAAGCGGGCGGCTGCGTCGCCCGTTTCATTCCCCTATAAACTCCCAGGGCCCAAGATCCTGTCGTGTATCAAATATATTTGCGATTTCAATTCGCCCAAAATGAACATTGATCCAATAGACTATTTTATAATTTTTGTAAATTAAATAGCGAAACTCTTCCTCACGTTTTGACAAATTGGTTTCGATTTGACCTTTTTCCGGCTGTTTCTCCAAACCAATCGTGGCATCTACGATTCCAATAATTATTTTTTGAGCTGTTCGTTTTCCCGCTTTTAAAAGGTAATAAGTGTATATGTCGTCGAGCTTATCTTATGCAAAATGCAACCAATAAACTTGCGGTTTCATTCTTGGATTTTTGCTTTTAGGTCGGTTGCCTTGATCATTCGACCATTCGTAGAATCTTCCATAGCCCGATCCATTTCAGCGTTATACTGATCCATGCGCATTGGTTTAAGATTTTTCTCAATGAGTGCTGCTTTTTCTTTTCGCAACAGGCTTTCTAGTCCAGTAATTATTTCTTCATTTTGAAGTCTCAGAAATTCCTGAACAAATGAAATCTTTCGGGCCTCTAAGTCCATTTTTCTTTTTTTATCAAAGATAGAGAATATTTGAGGTGGGCGGCAAGATATTACAGGCATTTCATGTTGATGAATTTACCTTTCGCAGCGTGAATAAGATTTCGTTCCTCTGGAGCTTTTAAATAGTCATCGCGATATTGTGCTACAAAGATTTCACAACTCCGGAGCTTTGATAGATGCGTCATCATTCATTCTACAAAGATTTCTCTTCAACGAAGCTTTTAAATGCTCATCGCGATTTTGTACTACAAAGATTTCACCCCGTTTGAGCTTGGATATACGTCATGATTAATTCTACAAATATTTCGCTGCCTTGGAGTTGTGGTGGATTTCTGTTGTTCGCGGGATTTTTAATATAATGTTGGCATTGGTGGCTACCAATGACAGATTTTACCCAGTTTGGTTAAATATCTAAAAATCAATATGTCATATCCTTTCTGTAAATGTGAAATTTTAAATACCCGGGACGACACGGTGTTTTTTAATCAGGGGGAGTGCAACGGGCGGCTGCGCCGCCCTTTTTCCTGCTCCCATACCCCACCCCAGCGGCCTGTCATTCCGCAGTGAGGAATCCCGTAATAGACAAACGCATATTCCGGCGTATGCAAATGATTTCTAAAGATAACATTGGACACAAACCAGCCAAGTCAGGAAGTCGCCAGACCGCTAACTCCTGCAACTGTCCCGGCAGGCAACAACCGAAATCACAAACCAACCCACAAACCCAATCAACGGCGCTCCTCGCGTGAGCAAGGTATCGCGCTTCAGGATGAAGATTTTTGGTAAATTTGGAGACCGCGCCATTTCTTTTTGGAATTCGTGGTGGGGTAAAGTGTCGTCGTTGCGGGAAATGCCAAAAGAGCATCAGGTATTCCTGTTTCGCTTGATCTTCATACAGAAACCAAAAAGAATATCTTTGAGTAAGCGATTAAATAATAAATGGATTTTAAGATACTAACAGATAAATTACTCGCTGATTACACGAAAACTGTAAAAGAATCTCCTTTGGTTAAGATTGATAAAATCAAAAAGCCAGATATGCCTTTTGATTATTTTCAATTTTATAAATCAGTTTCATCTGTTTATTCATCAAAGATCGAGGGTGAGGATATTGATTTTGACAGTTATTTTAAACATAAGTTCTTAAAAGTTAAGTTTAAACCTGATTATACCCGAAAAGCCGATGATTTGTATTCGGCTTACGATTTTATTGACAACAATAGCCTGACACCAGAAAATGTCCAAAAACCACATGCAATTCTGAGTAAAAATCTCTTGCCAAAAAGTCAAAAAGGCTTGTTTCGAAAGAATCCCATGTTTGTAATTAACAGGGATGATAAAATTGAGTATGTTGCAGCAAGCCCCGGGATAGTCAAGGCTGAACTTGACAAATTATTTCACGATATTGCCTTGTTGCAACCAATTAATTTAAATCCATTTGAGATTTTTTATTACGCATCATTCATACATTTGGTTTTCGTAAAAATTCATCCATTTCAAGATGGCAATGGGCGTACTGCCCGATTGATTGAAAAATGGTTTCTGATTGAAAAGCTTGGAGAAAAGGCGACTTCTGTTCAGCTGGAAAAAAACTATTATAAAAGACTTGTGGATTATTTTTCAAATATCAGAAAGATAGGACTTGAATATGAGGATTTAGATTATTCAAAATCTCTGGATTTTTTGTCAATGACCGTTAAAGGGATTGATGACCAAAATTAAAGGCATATTCGCAAAATCAGTTGCCTACCCCAACACAATTTAGCAGCGGGGTGCGCCCCCCAACTAAACGCAATCTTCAATCACGGTATTGCCTTTCGGATAAAGATTTTTGTTAGATTTGGCGACCGCGCTTCGGAAGGGAATTCTTTCTTGAATTTCTTCCGGAAGAGGACATTTTACTGGCTACTTCAAAAATTTATCTCGTACTGAACAGGATGACAAATTTTAATCAAAAAGAGGTGAATAAAATAGTAAACATTTTTATATTCCTATTCTTACCGGCGTTTGGCTATTCTCAAACTGAAGGCCTATCCGAAAAAAATAGATTTAATTTCGAGACAAATATTGGGATTAATATAAGCAATTTGAAAGATTATAACGTCGATTTCAATTCAGGAAAAAAACCCTTTTTAGGCTTGAACACGAATTATGACATAACAGAAAGATTAAAGCTACAAGGTATTGTCAACTATTCAATGCGAGGTTCAAATGCGATAAGCCCCTTTTTGAAAGTTGAGAATAGATACGTAGATTTAATATTTGCTCCACAATTTGAAGTTGTCGAGAACATTCACCTCCAGGTAGGAGCATGTTATTCAAGACTATTAGAATCAAATATAAAAACACTCACTCCTCAAGGCCGGGAAATTATGAATACTTCAGGTTTTGTTTCAGAAGTAAATTTATTTGTAGGAATTAAATTTCCATTGGAAAGAAATACGGACTTATTTATAAATTACACAATTCCTTTAAACACCACCTACCGATCAGATGTACAAGTAGGAATAAGCATTGCTCTTAATAATAGAATTGAAAAAGAGCCTGGCTACCGAAAAATAAGAATCGAATCATCGGAAAATCAGATACTAAAATTGAAGGAAAGTGCTTTATTGGTTAGACTTAAAACGTCTGAAAACAAGATCAATGCGTTACGGGAAGCTGGGAAATATGATGAGGCAGAAAAAGTCAGAAATATTCAGGAGTATGAAAATCAAAAAATAATAGATGCTTTTAAGCAAAACTACGATTTTAGTGAAGTATACTTTTTCTACAGTTACGATTCAGAAAAAGTAAGATTGAAACAATTTGAAAACATTTTTCTCAATGAAAGCCTGAAAGTTGACTCAACAATAAGGTTTAATTTTGATAGAGATTTCTTTACTGCCGAATTTGGGTATTTAGCGCAGGATACGATTAAATACTACTCACATTCTTCTATTGATCCTGCAGAAAAGGGAGGAGTTAAGCAAAGAGCCCATTATTATAAGCCTTCGTCTAATTTTGATTTCTACGCGTTGAGAATCATGGATCAGAATTTTGTGCAATTGAATAGAAGTTTCCCTTATTACACAAGGGTCGTTTATAAATCGATTAAAAAACATCCAGAAGAATTGCTGTTTATATCGCCAATTTATTTGGCAACCTTAACCTGGACATATAACCAGACGGTAGCAAGAATGAATAAAAAACTGGAGAGATATTATAAAAGAAAAAAATAAATAACGCAAGTTTCGCATACATCCAAAGAGTTGATTTCTTGGCTCGAACAGATTTATTCGGCATTGACTTAAGTACAGCACATTGGTCAGGTTCCTCCCACGCCAGAGGCGTGGGAGTGATTTTTGAAGGAGCGCATCGGATTCAAAAATTGAACTTAGCGACGAAGGAGCGCTCTCACTGCCTGACTGCTGGAAGCAGTACCGCAGGGAATAATCGAGACCCACGCGAGAGAGTTAACTCCACCGCTTCTCGATAAAATTTTTAACCTGAGAATCTGCTCACCTCGCTGCGCTCCGGTGGCATCTTCTATGGTTGAAAATCACTCCCTGCCACGCCAGGGGCGTGGGAAGTGACCAGGTTTTCAATATAAATGATGTGCGAAACTTGAGTTATTTCTGATTTTATCTGGGGTATTTCACATCAGACCAGATTTTCCCGATTCGAATCCATCGGTGATTTCTTCAAATGAAATCAATACGGAATATTCTCCCCGGCGAAACGTATTGTTTCATCATCCGATTCGAATGCCCAATAAGTAATTATGGAGTTGGCCTCATCAAATTCAATAACCGCTTGACCTGGAATATATAAAGACGTCCCAAAATCAAGTAATTGTGCATATCCAGGACTATACCAAAAGTCGAAATTCGGGCTTAAAAAAGCGTCGACAAAAAAACTACCTAACCAGACGCCCATATCGAAACTTATGAGTTCTGATACAAAACTTCCTGTATCTGTATACATGATTAAATGTCCATCGCCAGGAGGAGGCGCCACTTCAAGAGGATATTTTGTCAAAGACATTTCAAAATCCCGGTGTTGCAAACGAAATATGGCAGAAACCCAATTTTCCGCTTCGTTGTATTCAAGGATGGTAAAGGATCCGGGATTAATTGAATTGTCAAAATCAGAGTTTTCATGGACAAGATATCCGTCAACGGCCCCAGCCTCGGTTAAGAGATCCGGAAAACGAACATTGTACGTGTTGCCACCACCAATTTCAATATCCAGATTCACCATGCGCAGCACGGTTTGATTCATGACCGGCATCCGGCTGTCATAATACACATCATCTGCATAATATATGGCCTTGCCTTCTTCGGCGGTACCCAGCGTTCTGATGGGGACATTTTCAAAAGTTCCATCGGTCACATTGATCGTATTGCCCACATTATTGACCTGAGCTGCGGTAAAAGAAAAAGTGCCTGACACAAATTGATTCTCCTCGTTATATTCCGTTACGGAAAGAGTACCAGTACCGCCCGTTGTGGTGGAAAATGTGGTCGTAGTGTTGTTAAATAACTGTTCGTATGTGGCAGAATTGGCCAAACCAGGACCAAACGAATAATCCAGATTGCCACTGAAACCATCGATCACAAAAAAGAATTTTTTACCATCTGTGGCAATACCTGTAATGGTGAGCTCTTCAGAGGACCTGTACCGCGCAGTTGCTTCATTTGTTTCAAATTCCGACTGGCCCAAAGTAGCCGACATCTGTCCGGCTGCAGGTGGTGTGTTTCCGCTATTGGATGGCGGAGCGTCATCATCCGGATTGCATGAGAAGGTAATAAAAAGGGGAAGTGCAAGCAGGAGAAGCAAATTTTGTTTTCTGTTCATCGTTGGTTTTATTGAATGATTTCTCACAACCGTCAAAGGGATAAATCAAAAAACCGGAACTCCCATTTGACGACAGTTTTCGGCTCGAAAATACATAGATTTTTGAAACTTACCCACTTGCGGTAAAAAAAAATAATTGATTCGTATCAGGCGAACCCGTGTGCGGGGTAATTTAAGCGCGAATTACAAGGCTGTATCACTGCACGGGCCTGGCATACTGATTCCTTCGACGCCCATCTGTTTTTGGGTTGATGACCATGGTCAAAGAAAAACCCACCGGAATTATTCCGGTGGGTTTTGTATCGATTGTATAGATGATTGCGTTTTTGAAAGTTATTTCTCTCAAGTTTTGCACATCATTTATACCAGGTATTTTTGTGAATACAATATTTTATATAACTCAAGTTTCGCATGCGCGCAAAGAAAGCGCTCGAGCAGATTTAATCTGGCATTGCGTTACTTGAGCAGAATTGTCAGGTCCAAGCCACGCCAAGAGCGTGGGAGTGATTTTTGAAGCAGCAAAGCGGATTCGAAAATTGAACTTAGCGCCAAAGGCGCGATCTCACTGCCTGACTGCTGGAAGCAGCACCGCAGGGAATAATCGAGACCCTTCCGAGAAAGTAAATCTCCACCGCTTCTCGATTACTTCCCTTCGGTCAGTGAAAACGCTCGTGCCTCGCTAAGTTCAATTT